>VFQN01007899.1_pt1 | contig 11138 bp, 10 predicted proteins | sample 3512371 | NCBI WGS metagenome assembly VFQN01 (sample SAMN10412370, study PRJNA504923) | tailings metagenome | isolation source: Replicate 2 from Balatoc abandoned mine | place: Philippines: Itogon, Benguet | collected 2017-08-28 | reverse complement strand
GGCTGCCGAGGCGGTCCGTCAGCCTGGCCGGATCGGCGTCGCTCGACATGCCGGCGGCAAGCCCCTGCTTGCCCTCCAGAATTTGCTTGGCGCCGGTGAAACCGTCGCGGGCGAGCCAGGCGGCGGTTAAGCCGTTGGCGGCCGCCTTGCCCGTATGCAGGGGCTTCGAATCGGCCGCGTCGCGCAGGAACTCCCAAAGACCCGCTGCCTGGGTGCCGGCCGACCCAAAGGCGTCGAGCATCTGTTCGGCGGACAGACCGAGCAGCCGGCCGGCAGTTGCCGCCGCTGCCAAGGTGCCCGCCGTGCCGGTGGTATGGAAGATCCTGTAATGCGAGCGTCCCAGGAACTCACCGACTCGGATGCCGATCTCGTAACCCGCGGTCACGGCCGCGATGAATTCACGCCCCGAGGCGTTCGTTGCCTGAGCCAATGCAAGGGCGGCGGGGAACACCACGGCCGCCGGATGGAAGACGGAGCCGTTGTGGACGTCGTCCTGTTCGGCGATGTGCGAGGACGCACCATTGACCAGCGCGGCGAAGAGAGGCGAAGTCGTGCTGCGATCCGCGAGAACCTCGCATGGCCCCGAGGCCGGGCCCATCGCCCGGGCAAAGGCCGCAATGGTTTCGATCGGCCGGGTTCCTTTTCCAGCGAGGGCGGAGCCGACCCAGTCGACGAAGAGGTCAATGGCACGCGCCGTGACCTCGGTCGGAATGTCCTCATAACGCAGTTTGGCCGCAAAGGAGGCAAGCTCGGCGCTCGGTGAAGCCTTCATCGGAAAATCGCCCTTGGATGGTTCGCAACTGCAGTCGAGCATGTGGCGGCAGACGCCGCAATTCGTTATTCCGGAACCGGGACTTCAGCCGCTTTGAACGCGGTGCCGACAGGGAGCAACCATGACCAGCCTTCGCTACGACCTGGTCGATCTGCGCCTCTTCGTGAACATAGCGGAGGCGGCCAATCTGACGCGCGGCGCGGAGCGTTCGAACCTTTCGGTCGGCGCCGCGAGCATGCGGATGAAGAGCCTCGAGGAGGCCCTGGATACCCAGCTCTTCATCCGCAAGAGCCAGGGCATCTCGCTGACTCCGGCCGGCGAGGCGCTGCTCACCCATGCCTTGCGTGTCTTCCGGGAGCTGGAGCGGCTTCACGGCGAACTTCAGACCTTTTCCCATGGGCTGAAGGGGCAGGTGCGTATCTTCGCCAACACGACCGCGATCACGGGAGCGCTACCGGCAGCGCTCGGCCGCTTCCTGGCATCGCATCCGCAGGTCGATGTCGACCTCGAGGAAAGGCTGAGCCCCGAGATTGCCCGCGCGGTGGCGGAAGGGAACGTCGACATCGGCATACTGGCCGGCAACGTCCAGACCGACGGGCTCGAGGTCATCCCGTATGAGGCGGACCGGTTGGTTGTCGCCGTGCCCAGGTCACATCCCTTCGCCGGTCGCGGCAGCGTCGACTTCGCCGAGATGCTGCCTTTCAATTTCGTTTCCCTGCAGCGCGGCAGCGCCATCCACGGCTTTCTCGACCGGATCACCGGGAGCATGGGCAAGAGCCTGAACATCCGTATCAGGGTGTCGAGTTTCGAAGCCTTGTGCCGCATGGTCGAGGCAGGCGTGGGCATCGGCGTCCTGCCCGGAATGGTTGCCGAACGACTGGCGGCCAGCCACGATATCGCGATCGTTTCGCTCAATGACACATGGGCTGTCAGGGAACTGAAGATCTGCGTGCAAAGGCTCGCCGACCTTCCCGCCTTTGCCCGCGAATTGGTCGACTACCTCACGGCGAAAGGCGACCGCTGATCCGAACGAAGCTCGCCGGCCACAGGTGCATTTCCGGCGACAGTGCGCCGGAAATGTTGGTGCTCCCTGCGGCGCCGCGCCGCCGCAGGGAGCGGCAACTCAGTCTGTCCGATACCGCATCCGGGACGCTTACGCCGGCTGCAATTGCTCGCGCTGCTTCGACGGGAACGGAGGGAAGGCGAGCGCGATCGCCGCGGCGGCGAAGCCGATGCACAAGGATCCGATGAAGAGCCAGTCGTAGACGCCGAAATTGTCGAACACCCAGCCGCCGCTCCAGGGCCCGAGCGCCATTCCGATGCTGGACGCCATCGTCGCGGCCCCGAACACCGCGCCCATGGCCCGCTGGCCGAAATACTCGCGCGCCAGCACCGCATAGAGCGGCATGACGCCGCCATAGGCCGTGCCGAAGACGATGGCGAGCAGATAGAACTGTCCGAGCTGGCTGACGAACAGATACATGCCGATCACCACAGCCTGGACGAGAAGCCCTGCCACCAGCACAAGCTTCACGCCGAGCCTGTCCGCCAGAACGCCGAGCAGCAGACGGCCGCCGAGGCCAGCCAGACCTTCGACGCCGTAAATGCTGACGGCTGCCATGGTCGGGATGCCGCAACTGATGGCGTAGCTGACCATGTGAAAGATCGGTCCCGAATGTGCGGCACAGCAGAGGAAGAAGGTGACCGCCAGGATTGCGAATTGCGGCGTGCGAAATGCCTTGGCCGCTGGCATGCCTTCGTCCATCTTCGCCGGAAGGTGGCTCGGCCCTATTTGTGCCCGCGGTGCATTGGGCGGTCTGCGGACAAACAGCGCCGCGGGCACGAGAAGCACCCAGGTGACGACGCCGATGATCAGCATGGCCGCTCGCCAGTCATAGGTTTCGACGAGCCAGGCCGCGAAGGGGGAAACGGTCACCGGCGCGACCCCCATCCCCGCCGAGACGAGCGACACGGCAAGGCCGCGATTGGTATCGAACCAGCCGGTCGTGGCCGCGATCATCGGAGCGAAGAAGGCGCCGGCAGCGAACCCCACGAGGATGCCGTAGACGAGCTGGAAACCCGCCAATGTGGTCGCCCGGCTCGCCAGAACCAGGGCAAGGCCCAAGAGCAGCGATCCGGCCAGCACGACGATGCGAGGACCGAAACGGTCGCTGGCCGCTCCCCAGCCGAAACCGGCGGCACCCATCACCAGGAAGTTGAGCGTCATCGCGCTCGATATGCCTGCGCGCGTCCAGCCGGTGTCGGCTGATATAGGCTGGAGGAAGATGGCAAGCGAGAACATGGCGCCGATGCCGACGCAGGTCATCAGCGCGCCGATCGCGACGATGGCCCAGCGATATGGATCCTGCCGATTCATGGATGACCCTCACGATAACGCAGCGACCGGCACGTGCATGGCAACCCAGTCCTTGATCGCGGATGGATGGCGGCCTTCATCCTATTGACGTTAGGGCCGGTCAGAAATCGACATGCCGCCGAAAATAAAAGTCGCGTCAGCCGGGGATGGGGGGCCCAACTCGGAGTGGCGCGCCCGCGCGGATCTGCATCCCCTACTACAGTCTCATTGATCGAGCCGGCGGATATCCGCATCGTCGAGGCAGTAGGTCGCATAGCGGAAATCCCTGATGCCCACGACCTCGTCGCCGATCCACTCGAGAAGCATGAAGCCGCGAGGCTTGGGGTCCGATGCCGAAGGGTCGTGGACGAGGATGGCGGGCCTGCCGTCGACGAAGCCGGGGGAGAGGATCCAATCCCGGGCTCGATCGTAGTTACCAAAGTAGTTCGACACTTCCGCCTTGCCGCGCATGCGGGTCCGGTTGACGACTTCGAGCTGGATGTCCTCCGCGACGAGGGCGCGCACGGCGTCGAAATCGCGTGCATTGAAGAGATCGACGTAGCGACGCAGGCGCCGCTCGTCTTCGGCATCGAGCGCCGGCCTTGCGGTCTCCGCAGGCTCCTCGGCGAGCGACCGGAGTTGCGTCCGGCCGCGATGCAACGCCGCTTTGGTCGCGGCCAGCGTCGCGCCGGTGACGTCGCAGGTCTCGTGAAGGCTGAGGCCGAGCACGTCGACAAGGATTACCGCGCTGCGCTGAGCGACCGGCAGATGCATGAAGGTCCTGAGGCCGGTCCGAACGACGTGCCGGGCATCGGCTTGGCCGGACGGATCTTCGATGGCGGTCATGTCGGCCTCGCTCATGCGCGATCTTTCCCGGTTGCGGCGACGCAGATAATCCTGGGTGGCATTGTGGGCGATCCGAAACAGCCATTGTTCCGGCCGCTCCACCGTCAAGCTGTCGTCGAGGGCGTTCAGCGCCTTGAGAAACGTCTCCTGCACGATGTCCTCGCCGTCGATCACCGATCCGGACATGCGCGCGCAGTAGCGATGCAGCCTAGGACGTAGACGGGCGAGCATCGCTTCCAACGCCTGCCGGTCGAGTTTCTGGGGGCTCGCGTTCATCGTCCCGAGCAACGTTCCATTTCTGTCCAAGGGGTTAGGCATCCTGATCTAGGCCCGCTTGCCGGCAGCGGCAAGCATTCGATAGTCGCCGAGGATACTTGCCTGCGAGCGGCTGATCGGGGTCGAGCGTCGGTCGGCGTGGTTCGCCGTGAACGCCTTGAAGGCCGCCAGTCCGGGCAAGGGAGAAACCTCGTTGTCATCAGCCGTACCGACGATGTGGAGGAATTCCCGATCGTCCAGTTCCAGCACGAGGCACTGAAGCCCGTCGGGCGCGGATGCCGCAAGTTCCTGAAACACTTTCGCGACGAGGGCACGGTTCTCCGCGACGCCGTCTTCCTTCACCCCATAACGAATGACCGCGTAATTCATGGTCCTGCTCCTGTTCGTGGTCGACCTGTGCTGAAGACGACCGACATCGCCGAAAAGATTCTCGTGTCAGGGAGAATCTTTTTGCCGGTCGGCATCGTCATTGGTGTGAGGGCCTCGCAAGCACAGGAAAACAGGCCCGCAACAGAGGAGTAAGCCATGACCTATGTCGAAGGTTTCGTCGCCGCGGTACCTGCCGTGAATAAGGACGCCTATCTCGAACACGCCGCCGCCGCTGCCGCTCTGTTCAAGGAGTTCGGCGCGACCCGTATAGTCGAAGCATGGGGAGACGACGTTCCTGACGGCAAGATCACCGACTTCAGGCGTGCTGTGAAGGCGGAGCCGGACGAGGTCATCGTGTTCTCCTGGCACGAATATCCCTCGAAGGAAGCGGCAGACGCCGTATATGAAAAGGTGATGGGCGATCCGCGCATGCACGCGATCGGCGCTGGCATGCCTTTCGATGGCAAGCGGATGATCTATGGCGGCTTCACCCCCCTCAGCATCAAGGATGGCGGCGGCAAGATGGGTTATGTCGACGGCTCCCTGATGCCGGTACCGGCCTCCAGGAAGGAAGAGTATCGCGAGCTGGACACAAGGATATCCGCCGTCTTGATGGAGCATGGCGCCACGCGGGTCGTCGATGCCTGGGGCGACCATGTCCCCGACGGCAAGGTCACCGACTACAAGGGTGCGGTGCAGGCTGCGGGCGACGAGAAGGTCACTTTCTCATGGATCGAATGGCCGTCGAAGGAGGTTCGCGATGCCGGATGGGAGAAGGTGATCGCCGATCCGCGCATGTATCCGGATCCAGACGCGGTGCCATATGACGAGAAGCGGCGGGTCCATGGCGGCTTCGTGCCCATCCTCGACGCCTGAGGCGACGAAGCGAGATTGCTCGGGCCTGAAGAAGCGGAACTTGCTTCTTCCGCTTCTTCAAGCCACTCATCGGAACGTCGATCGCGGTGTCCGCGTTACCAGCCCGCGAAATTCGCGAGAGCGGCCTGGTCGATCTTCCCGGAAGCCACGTCGGTCAGCGCCTGGTCGAGCAGCGCCACGCCGGCCGATGCCTCTTCCTTCGTCAGGGTCAGTGGCGGCGTGAATTCCAGCACGTTCGAGGATACGCCCACATAATAGAGCACCAGGCCGAGCTCGAAAGCGCGGTAGGCGGCAAGCGCGGTTTCCTTCTTGGCGGGGCTCTTCGATGCCCGGTCGGTGACCAATTCGACACCGATCGCGAGGCCGCGTCCCCTGATGTCGCCTACGAGGGCGTGCTTCTGCTTCAGTCTTTCCAACTCCTGCATCAGGTGGCGGCCGACGTCAGCTGCGTTATCGGCGAGGCCTTCGCGCTCGATCGTCTCGAGCACGGCCAGCGCTGCTGCGGCACAGACCGGATTGCCGTGCACGGTCTGGAACGAAAAGGCGGAACTGTGATTCATGATCGCCTCCGGCCCGACCGCCGCCGAAATCGGGAGACCTCCACCGAGACCCTTGCCGAAGACCACGATGTCGGGCTCGATGCCGAGATACTCGAAGGCATTGAGCCGCCCGCTGCGTCCGAGCCCGACCTTGACTTCATCGGAGACCATGAGGATGCCGTGCCGGCGACAGATCGCCTCGATCCGCCGGAAATAGTCTTCCGGCGGGACCACCATGCCGCCGTCGGATTGGATCGGCTCGAGGAAGAGTGCCGCCACCTCGTTCGGCGGGACTGGACCGGCAAGCAGTCTTTCGAGCTCGGCGAGCGCTGTATTCGCGGCGTCCTCGGCGCCGCCGTCCCGGTAGGGATTGGGATAGGGGATCAGCGTGAGCCCAGGCGCCTTCGGCACCCCCTGCTGTACCGGGTGACCCGACACGGCCATCGAGCCCGTCGTGCCGCCGTGATAGGCACCTTTGAAGGCCAGGATGCGCGGCCGGCCCGTAGCCGTAACCACCACACGCGCGACGGTTTCGTTGGCGTCGGAACCCGAATGGCCGAGCCAGACCCGACCGGCCGCGCGGCGCGGCACGATCGACAGCAGCTTTTCCGCCAGTTCGACCGCCGGCAGGTTGGCGCTCGACAGATGGCTCGCACCCGCCTGGTCGGCAAGCGCGCGAGAGACGGCGTCCCGGACGGCGGGGTGCGCATGGCCGAGGCTGGCAGCACCCCAGGATGCCGAAAAGTCGAGCAGCCTTCGCCCGTCGTCGGAGGTGAGATAGGAGCCGTTGCCGCCTACGACGGCCTGCGGGAAGAAACGCAACTGGGAGAGGCGGGAGAGAGACCTGAGATCGCGTTCGTAGAGGCTAGGCATTGTCACCACCATGAGGGTAACCGTTTTGTGGCGAGGCGCTTCAGACCCCTCATCCGACCTCGCTTCGCGAGGCCACCTTCTCCCACAAGGGGAGAAGGGAACGCGCTGCAGTAGGGCTTCGGCCAAACGTCAACATTGGTGATTTGCAGAGCCTTTGAAGCCAGGCTCCTCCCTTCTCCCCTTGTGGGAGAAGGTGGCCGCGCGACAGCGCGGTCGGATGAGGGGTAATCTGAAGCGCAAGGCGAAAGAAGAAAAGCCCTCCACGTGTCGGCCTGGACTCGTTCGCGAAGCAGGCATGTTCCTCACCTTTCCGCGAAGAACCCGGACAGCTCGTCGCTGCCGACCACGTGGCAGTAGATCATGTTCATGATTTCGAGCTCGCGGTCGTGGAGTTCCATCGTGGCGGCCGCGCAGCAATCGTCGACGACCACGACGCCAAAGCTCTCGTCGGCGAGGCTGCGCACCGTCGAGGAGACACATTGGTCGGTGAAGATGCCGACGCAGACCACATCCTTGATGCCCATATTGTGCAGGATAAGGCGGAGATTGGTGCCGGTCAGCGCGCTGTCGGTGGTCTTGAGGATGGTGATCTCGTCGTCTTTCGGCGCCAGCTCCGGAACGATCTGTCCTTCCTCGAGGTCCTTGGGCAGGAGCAGATAGTTGAAGCCCGGCTTCTTCTGGCTGAGCGAGCGATCGCGTCCGTCCAACTTATGGCAGGCGATGCGGGCGAAGATCACTTCGACGCCACGGCCTCGGCAATCCTCGATCAGTCTGGCGATGTTGGGAATGACCGTGCCATGCATGCGATCGTAGAAGGGCTGCCAGCGTGCGGTTTCCGCGTCATTGTCCTTCGGCGCCAGGTAGGTGTTCTGGACGTCGATGACGAGCAGCGCCGTCGTCGCAGGATCGAGCTGGATATCGGCCGGCTCCTCGGCATTGGCGTAGTAGAAGGAACGGCGAGCGGTCTTCCAGCTCATTGGGGCTTCTCCTTTCCGGCGAAACGCCGTGCGATCAGTGTGCCGATCTCGCGTGTGGGGAAAAGGCCCCCAGGACGCAGCACCAGCACCGCGACCATGGCCAACGACAGCACGATCTCGGTCAGCCCGATGACGGGTTCGGCCGAGATCTTGGCCTCGTTGAGCACGCCCTCTAGCCCGCGCAGCGCCTCATAGGCGATGGTGACGATGAAGGTGCCGACCACCGCGCCGGTGACGGTGTTGGCGCCGCCGATGACGAGCATCGACAGGATGAGGAAGGTCTCCTTCAGATAGAAGGCCTTGGGCGAGAAGGAGGTGATGAAGTGCCCCCATAACGCCCCGCCGATGCCCGCGAAGAAGGCGGCGACGATGAAGGCGCGCCAGCGCAGGAGCGGGATGTGTGCTCCGATCGCCGCGGCCGCGCGTTCGTCATCGCGGCTGGCACGCAAGAGCTTGCCGGCGCGGGATTCCTTGAAGGCCAGTGCGGCGATGACTGCAAGCACTGCGACCAGCGCGGCGAGCCTGAGGTCGGTCGCCTTGGGCAGGCCGAACAGGGTGCGCGGCCCGTTGGTCAGCGCGCTCCAATGGGTCATCACCGTGTAGAGCACCACTAGGAGGGCGAAGGAGGTGATGACCGCCGCGGCATCGGAAAGCCGCATCAGAGGATAGGAGAGGATCGCCGCGACAAGTGCCGCGATCACCCCGCCGATCAGGATCGCAATGTAGGGCGACAGCACGACGCCTTGCAGGAAGGGGTACAGGTCGGGCAGCGCCATGCCTTTCATCTGGGCCGGGATCGTCAGTACGGCCGACGCGTAGGCACCGACGCCCATGAAACCCATATGGGCGAAGGACAGGATGCCGGAATTGCCCATGAAGACCTGCAGCCCCAGGACGAGCACCAGCGAGATGAAGAGATTGGTCGCGACGCGGTCATAGAGGCGGATGCCAACCGCCTCGGTGATCAGGACCGCCAGGACCACCAGGCCGGCGAGAATTGCGATGGTTGCGATATGGTTCTTCATCGCGGCCTCACGTCCTTTGTCCCGAAGCCGGGCCCTTCATCAGCCCATCCGGCCGCCACAACAGGATCAGGATGACGAGGCTGAAGGTGAAGGCGTCGCGGAATTTGAGCAGTTCCTGCGGCAGCGTGTAGTTGAGAGTGGTGTCGATCAGGGCCAGCAGGAAGCCACCGATCACCGCGCCGGGCAGGCTGCGCATGCCGCCGATGACCGTCGCGATGAAGGCGACCAGCAGCGGCTCGAGCCCGATGCCTGGCACGACGGTTCCGATGCGCCCGATCCACAGCAGCCCAACCACGCCGGCAAGAAAACCCGATATGGCGAAGGCTGTCGTGATGATGAGATTGGCCGGAACGCCGAGCATGCGCGCCATGGTGAAATTCGTGGCCGCAGCGCGCATGGCGATGCCGAGCACGGTGCGACGCATGAGCAGAGCGAAAAGGGCGAGCAGCACCACGGCCGCAGCGATGGTGATGAGATTGCGCATCGGTGTGACGGCACCGCCGATCGTGACCGTCTGCGAGAAGATCTCGGGCAGCGGCACAGGCCGTGGGCGTGGGGAGATGAACAGCAGCGCTGCGTTCTGGAGAAGGGTGGAAAAGGCGAAGGACGTGATCAGCACGGCCGTCACCGATTTTGCCCGGACCGGGCGGAACGCGACATAATCTGTGGCGATGCCGGCCAGCACGGCCATGGCGACGGCGACCGCCGCCATGATCAGCCAGGGCAGCGGCGACCCGCCGAGCAGGAACATCGTGTAGCCGGCGACCATGATGAGCTCGCCATAGGCGAAATTCACCAGCTTGAGGATGCCGTAGACGATGACGAGGCCGAGCGCCATCAGCGCATAGGCGCCGCCGAGGCTCAGAACGTCGATCAGGAACTGCAGAGTGAATGTCACCGTTCGCCCCCGAGATAGAGCGCGCCGAGATCGGTGGCCGCGCTGATTTCCTCTGCGGTGCCGCTGGCGGCGATCCGGCCGAGCCGCATCACATAGGCACGGTCGGCAACCGACAGGGCCTTGGCTACGTTCTGCTCGACCAGAACGATCGTCAGGCCCGAGGCCTTCAAGGTAGCGATCATCGCGAAGATCTGGTCGACGATGACGGGGGCAAGGCCGAGCGAAGGCTCGTCGAGAAGTAGCACCTTGGGGCGCGACATCATCGCACGGGCGATCACGAGCATCTGCTGCTCTCCGCCGGAGAGCGTGCCTGCAGCCTGCGTGGCGCGCTCGGCCAGCCGTGGGAAGAGGTCGAACATGCGGGCGCGATCCTCGGCGACCCCGGCCACGTCGCCGCGCCTTATGAAGCTTCCCAGCGTCAGGTTCTCGTCGACCGTCAGGTCGGGGAAGACGTCGCGCGTCTCCGGCACGGTGGCGATGCCCTTACGCACGACGGTCTCGGGCTTGGCCGAGGTGAGATTTTCGCCATCGAGCCGCACCGAACCGCCGGCCGCCTTGAGCGCGCCGGCGATGCACATCAGTGTGGAGGTCTTGCCCGCGCCATTGGCGCCGAGCAGCGTGATCAGTTCGCCCTTTGCGGCCGAGAGTGAAATCCCGCGCACGGCGTTGATCGCGCCGTAACGAACAGCGAGATCGGACACATCAAGCATGGCCTGCCTCCGAGCCCAGATAGGCCTCGATCACGGCGGGATTGGTCCGCACTTGCTGGGGATTGCCTTCGGCGATGGTGCGACCGGATGCCAGCACATGCAGCCGGCCGCAGAGCCGCATTATGAGGCCCATGTCGTGGTCGATGATCAGCAGGCCGAGCCCGCGCGATCGCGGCAGATCGGATAACAGGCCGAGCAAGGTCTCGGTCTCCGCCTCGTTCATGCCGGCGGCCGGCTCGTCGAGCAGCAGGAAGGAAGGATCCGCGGCAAGCGCGCGGGCGATCTCGACGCGCCGCTTGTCGCCATAGCTCAGTACGCCGCCGAGTTCGTCGGCCTTGGCGGCGAGACCGAATTCCGCAAGCAAAGCGGCGGCCTTGGCCCGGGCGACCCGCTGCCCGTCGCCATGGGAAAGTGCCGCCGCCTCGACATTTTCGGCAACCGTCAAATTGTTGAAGAGCCGAACGATCTGGAACGAACGGGCGACGCCCTTGAGCGCGATGGCACGTGGCGGCAGTCCCGAGATCGTTTGGCCGGCGAGCGTGACATTGCCGCCGGCGAGCGGCACTTGTCCGGTGATGGCATTGATCAGCGTGGTCTTGCCGGAGCCGTTGGGTCCGATCA
>VFQN01007898.1_pt1 | contig 11138 bp, 23 predicted proteins | sample 3512371 | NCBI WGS metagenome assembly VFQN01 (sample SAMN10412370, study PRJNA504923) | tailings metagenome | isolation source: Replicate 2 from Balatoc abandoned mine | place: Philippines: Itogon, Benguet | collected 2017-08-28 | reverse complement strand
GGGGGGCACCCGGAAGGCAGGGGGGGGAGTACTAGTAACGGGTGGGGGGGCGGGAGCCAAGGGGGGACAGGCAGAATGAGTGTACGGCAGGGGGCTCCACTGGTGTCCAAGGGGAGGCGTGAGGAAGTAGGTGAGGGGCCGGGGCCTCATGAGTGGTGCCCAACGCAGTGGCGCAGAGCTTGCGGGCGGGGGTGGGTGGGGGCAGTTGTTGGTGGCTGTGGGGTGTGGGTGAGGGTGAGGGGAAGGGATCTAGGGCGTACGGTGCTATGATTGGAAGCAAGGCGACCTGACATGGCCGCCCTCTCTGCCCTCATGCCGCGACTCGCCAGTGTATGCCAAGCCCTCATACCCACACACCTTGACATGCCCACACGCCCCACTGGCCCAGCCACCACCTTGACGTCCCCCTCCCCCACACACACCCCCTCCCTCCCTCCCCCCAGAACGGCCGCACCGCGCTGCACCTGGCGTCCTTCTGGGGCTACACCAAGGTGGTGGAGCGGCTGCTGGCGGCGGGGGCGGACGTGGGGTTGCAGGCAAAGGTGCGTGGGTTAACATGTGTACACGGCATGCAATAACAGTGTGCTAGAGCCCCTAGAGGGGAGGGACACAGAGCTTGGCGAAGGAAGACCCTCTGCTCTTAGGTCTCCCGGGACTTGCGGCATGAGTTTCCAAGTGGTTGTCAGTGAGGAAGCGCCCTATGCTATCCAGGGCCGATCGCCGGGCAGGGGCTGCCGTGTGCGTGTGGCGTCGTCGTGAATGGACATGTGAACGTGCAGCCAAACGCCAAGCGCAGCCAAACGCAATGGTGATAACACGTGTCAATGACATGCCGTGCGCGTGCTGCCGTGTTGCTGTCGTACAGGACGGGGACAATCCCCTGGACCGGGCGGTCTAAACGGGGCAGTCCCCCGTGGTGGAGCTGCTGCGGGTGGCCGCGGGATCGCCAAGCAGCCCCAAGCGAGCAGCGTGATCAATAAGAAAAGTTATATAACGCAATGCATGGAGCGATAAAGCAGGAAAGGCAGGAGAAAGGCAGGAGAAGCGGCTGGAGCAGGTGCGCGCACGAGCGGTGTCAGCGGAGCGAAGCAGGACGGAGCAAGGGAAGCGAGCCCGGTGAAGATCACGGTGCTGGGAGAGTAAGGAATATTGGTGCGGGTTGGCAGTGCGGATGTGTGTGTGGGGTGAGGGGGTGGGGGTGGGGTGGGGGGCGGAGGTGAGACCGATTGGGGTCTAGCAGGGTGTAGGGATCGATGCATGGTGGCGGTCCTGTGGCGAAGGCGCAGGAGGGCTGATGTCAAGCAACCAGCAGGCACTAAGGGCGAGAGGTGCATGGAGGGGGACGCAAGCAATTGCTGTGGACCTTTTCGACCTGCAAGAATGGCTTGCTGTGTGCGCCTTTGTAAGTTGCCAGTTGTGTATCATATTGCGAAGCAGAGTGCTGTGTCCTAACTGCTCGCGACCGCGAGCATCTTGATCAGGGTGCAAGCTGTTATTACCGGTATTGTTGACGGACGTCCTGCTGGTTGAGGGGGTATGGCCCCCTGCCGAATGGCATCTCCTAGATGCTGCAGACCTGAACCTGAGCAAAGCAACCCTGCCATCCCAGAATGCACCCATACAGCAATCTGACTGTCGTACTCCAGCAGACGTACTGCATTTGTGCTGTTATGGTCTGTGGTGAGCTGGAAAGCGTAAAGTATGTGTAGTTCTGGCACCATGGCGTAAATAGTAAAAAGGAAGGCAAAGGGCTTGCAGAAGGACACGGTGTAAGTGTTACATGCGGCGGAGTGGAACTGGAACTGGGATAGCATGCACGACTCAGAGTCTGGGCTGTCCGATAAGCTGCTGGCTTTGGCAGCGCCGCCAGCGCGTGTAACAGAATAGATCGCATAAATAAACACGTGCGCCGAGCGTGTACAAGTAGTACAACCATCCTACCTTGCACTGTTGCAGGATCAAGAGTCCTGTCGTTGATTCATGGCACAATAGCAGCTATGCATGGCCTGGGTTGAGGCTGCATGCGCTTTGGGTCTGCATGCGTCGAGTACCTTCCCTACGCATCACAACTATATTTGCCATCCCACGTACGCCGCCTGCCTACGCCGTCCCGTCACGTTCCAACCTACCGTACACTATACCAGCCAAGACCCCACAAAGTACTATTATATCAGCAGCGCTACTGCGTGTTGGAAATGTATCGAAACGTCCTGCCTAGAGTACGGTACGGTAGTGCACCCAGAGGCGGTTGCGCGGGCATGCGCAGGTAGACGGCAGGCTGCTGCGTATTCGTTGTGCTGCAGGGTGATGATGAGCTAGCACCCCAACTACTGCCGCGGACGGACCAGCCAACATTCGTCCATGTACCGCCTTCGGCGTTGACCCTCCATACCGGTACCATACACATTGTTGGCGTACGTGTCGCATTCCAGACGGTGTGGCCACACGATCCTGCCCGGTCCCGACAACACCTATCAGGAAAAGCTGCCACACCTCGTTGCGCCGCTGCCGTACAGCGAGCGAGAAGGACCTGTCCAACCTTGGCAGGGCAAGACGTGCCCCACCACGAACTGGAAACCTCGCAAGTAGCATGCGTATGCTGCATTGAGCAGAGCCTCAACGCCCACGAACCGCCTTGGCCCTCCATACGGTACGTCCCCTGCTCCGTATGCAAGTACAGTAGCCCCCGCTGCATCATCATCAAGCATGGCCTAGCATGCCACGTCACGTGCACACTACAGCTCACGTCGCGGTCTAGTCCTCTTGACTTTGCTCCAAACATGCGTTGTACCTCCCCTCACCGCATCCTGCTACACTCTACCGCTCACATGCACCGCATAACGTATACCACCGCGTACCGTACCGTATACCACCGCGTCGCCGACTGACGTTCGAAGCGGCCCCCACAGACCTCCAACGCGCAGAGCGCATGCCCGCACAACGCGAACCAGCGCGCTACAGCCCGCCCTCCTCCCCCTCCCCCTCCTGCCCCCAGCGCCATGCTCCCCATACACACCCGGCGCCCCCCTCCCTCCTCCCTCCCTATCCCACTCCACCTCAAAGCCCACCCTCGTTCCACCACCCCATCCCCTCACGCCCCACCCCACAGCCGCCCGAGCCCCACCCCCTCAACCCTTGACCTCCCTCTTCCCCCCCCCCCCCTCCGCCCTGCCCCCCCCTGCGCCCCCGCCACCAGCCTCGCCAGCTAGCTGCCGCCCCCCACCCCCCGCACCTCCTCAGTCCTTCACCTTCCCCTCCGCCCCCTGCACACCCTGGGCCCCTGCCCCCTGCGCCCCCGCCACAAGCCTCCCCGACTGGCTGGGCGCCTGGGCCCCAGCCGCCAACCCCTCGCCCCCTCAGTCCTTGACCTCCCCCTCCTCCTCCTCCTCCGCCCTCCCTGGCTGCCCCCCCTGCGCCCCCGCCACCAGCCTCGCCAGCTGGCTGGGCCCCAGCCGCCCCGCCGCCTCCTGCGCCACCAGCGCCACGCCGCAGCCCCTCAGCGCCGCCAGCTGCTTGGCCTTGCCGTGCTCGTACTCGGCAATCATCTGGCGGCTGATGGCCAGCACCTCCTGCGGGTGTGTATTACGGTGTGTGTATTAGCGTGTTGATTCACAGGCAAGTAGGCTCTGCTTCGCCTTGCCGTGCTCGTACTCGGCCAGCATCTGGCGGCTGATGGCCAGCACCTCCTGCGGGTGTGTTACGGTGTGTGTATTAGCGCGTTAATACACAGGTGGTGGAACGTGCGCGTACTCGGCCAGCATCTGGTGGCTGATGGCCAGCATGACATTGTGCGGGTGGATGAGCAGCGGAGTGCAGCAGTTCGCAGTGTACTAGTGTTGAAACACAGGTAGCGAAACGTCCGCGTACCCGGACCGCACGGCCCCATCTCACGGCACCCAACAAGTTGCGCATCCTGCACACCCTTGCAGCTGTGCACTCCACCCCAGTCCAACCCCACACCACTCCACTCCACGCTGCACACACCGCCAGCACCGCCAGCCAATCCATCCCACTCCACGCCCCACACATGCCTCCACCCCACCCCACCCCACCCCACGCCCCACCCATGTCCCCCCACCTCCGGCCGCGTCCTGTGCTGGTTGAGGAAGGCCGCCACACCCCCCGGGGCCTGGTGCAGCATAGGCACGCCGCCGGCCGCACTGTCCTGTGTGTGTGTGTGTGTGTGTGTGGTTGGGGGGTTACGGGGTTAAGGGGGGCTTGGCTTCGTAGAAAGGCGAAGCAGCGGGGGCAAGGGGGATTAGGCGGTAGGACGACAGACGGGGTAAGGGGGAGGGGCGAAAAGTGAGCGATTGGAGGGCCGGTGGTGCTGCAACGTGGGCAAACCGCCGGAAACACCGTCCTGTGGTGGGAGGGTAAGGGGGGAGGGAGCGACTGCGCAGCAGGTGGGGTTCATGCGATGAGATGTCCGTGCATAACAACTTAACAAGGGTGTAGCTATGGAAAAGCAGGCGATGGTGTTTGGGGGCGGTCGCCGGGGGATGTGGTACGGCGGCTTCTCCCTAGTCAACCCCAACGCCTACCCCCACCGCTGTCTCCGCGTGCGCACGTTGCGTGCTCATACCCTCACTGCTAGCCCTCACACCCGAACACCCCACCCCAACCCTCGGGTTGCGCGTGTCCGTTCCCGTCCACACCAAATACTGCCCCCTTACCCTCACCCCCACCCCCACCCCACCTTACGTTAAGCACGTCCGCCATCCAAATGGCCTACACCCACCACTCCACCCCCACCTGCAACCCCAGTAACCCACCTGTGCGTTGAGCGTGTTTCGCCCCGCTACTAACACACACGAATACTGCTCCCTCAACCTTACCCCCACCTGCGCGTTGAGCACGTCCGCCATCGAGATGGCCGCGGCTGCCACCTGAGCATCGTGCACGTCCGCCCCCGCCTCTAATACACATCACACTAATACACACTTTACGCACCCCCACGCCCACCTGCGCGTTGAGCACGTCCGCCATCCAAATGGCGGTGGCGGCGATCTTTCTCGGGCTGGAACTGCAGGCACAGCGTGGTGCGCAGGCTGCAGCAGCAAAAAAATTAATCACGGGATTTATACATAAATACTATACTATAATATACGTTATTTGTAGTACCAAGATTCAGGCACAGTGTGGTGCGGAGGCTGCAGGGGAATGAGAGTGGCAGGCACGCAACATACTCGGACTGAACCAACCTACACACTACTTCTTATTACGTAGCGCTCCATTACCCCACCGGGCGTTCACCAGGTCTTTTCCAACCTTTTTCAGGGGCAGCTCAGTACATTGTACTCAATCCCCGCCCGCATTCCCGTTCACCGCAGCCCCTTGACCCCCGCCTGGGGTCAAATTCCTCCTTACCGTTCCAGCCTAAACCTACCTTTCTACCGTATTTTACTTGTAGAATTGCTGCTTATGATAGCCAGCATTCTTGCATTTTCACCCACCTGTCGTTGACCAGGTTCCACGCGTTCTGCGGCACCGGCTTGTAGGGGCTGTCGGGGGGCAGGTTGGTCACGCCGGCGTTCATCCAGTCCATTAGGGTCTGCAGGGGCAGCAGCACAAAGGCAGCAGTACGGCACCCAGTTGGTCGCCTTGACTGCTCCAGCCACGTCCACACGCACAACCAACCCCAGCCCGTTTCTTCCTTTGTGCATCCCTGCGCCACATCCTACTACACCCAGCCTTCTGCACCCCTAACCAACACCCCTAACCCACACGCCCGTGTTGACCAAGAGACCAGGTCCCAGCACCATCCGTCCAGGCATCGCGCGCGGGCTTGGCATGCTGTGCTCTGCCGTACCGCTGCCTTGCCGTACACCCCCCCCCGCCTTCCTCCCTGCCGTACGGTGTCGTACCTTGTACGGGTGCGACAGCTTGAGGTCGAAGCCCAGGGTGTACAGCACGGCGCGCTCCGCCTGCAGCACCTCCTCCTTGACGCGCTCGAAGGTGGTCTGCGTGTGTATTACGGCAGGGTGTGTGTATTACGGTCGTGTGTGTGGATAAAGGTTTGCGTGTGCAGTGAAGGCAACGATGCCACGAGTGGGGTAGCGGTTGGCAAGGTGCCACACGTGCGCCTGCGGCCCATCCCTGGCACACACCCTGGGTGGCTTTCTACCTGCCTCACCACGGGACAGGTCCCTGCCCCAACCCGTTATACACCCCCCGCACCAAGTGCCAAATGCCGTTTGATGTCTGCTGTCCCCAGACCGGATCGCTAGCCTTGCCTCGCCTTCCCTACCCCCCCCTACCCCGCCTCTGTCGCCTGTCCGTTCCCTCCGTCGAGGACTATCATGACACCAGGACTCTTGCGGACGTCCCATGCGCCACCGCTCCTACCCCCCTCCATCACCGACCCGACCCTACCCTGTGTCCACTACTTCCAAAACCCCTGGCGCCGCGCGGTCCCAGCAAACAGTCGGTCCCAACCACGGTCCCAACCACGGTCCCTACCAGCAAACAGTGCAGTAGCTGTTGTAGTAAATATGCTTCCACCCTAGGGACAGCGCCCACCGGCCCAGCTTGGCACGTGCCAGGTGCCACACCCCCATGTGCCACGTGCCACGCCGCCACGTGCCACCTGGCACGCACCCCCCCCTTGCCACGCACCGGGTCCTCTAATGCCTTGACTGCCTGTGGAGAGGGGGGCGGCCGGCACCGCACGTGTGCACGGTTACACAGAAGCGCGAGAAGGCCGTGCCGAGGGCAAGTTGCTTGTATGGGGGCGCGTGACACCAATTCTGGCACATGGACGCGCTAACAGGTTTCGCTAATCCTGGTACAACAGCGTACCGCATGATCTCCTTGTACACACACACTGAGCACGAGGCACAGCCTTACGTGCCATGGCCTCGCCCCGTCGCCCTGCCTCCCCGCCCCTGCACGCCAGGCAACCATGTCCAATGTCCCCGCCCCTGCCACCAGCTCGTCAGTGCTGCCTACCCACCTGCTGCCCTGCCCCGCCCCGCCCCCCAGATGCCGTGCGTATCCCCCTTCCCCTCCCCCCCCCATGTATCCGCAACCCCCTCCCCCTCGTGTGTATCCGCATCGTCCCCCCGCCCCCCGGTGTATCCCCCTTACCCCCGACTTCGCGCTGTCTTCGTGCCCTCCTATCCCCGCACCTCCCCTGCCTCACCACGCCCCTCCCCCCAAACACACCCACACACGCACACGCCCCGGCCTTGACGCCCACTCCCCGACAGCAAACTCACACGCACAGCCCACCTGCAGTGTGGTCCAGTCTAAACGCTGTTGCCCGCCTTGACCACTACCCGCTGCACTTACACCCCCGCCACCCACCGCAGCGTTTCCGTGCTTCCCTGCCACCTCACACGGTTTCTCGCGTTTCGCGCGTGCCCCCGCCACCCACCTGTATGTTCTTGGCGTGACGCACCCGCTCCACCTCGATGATGACTTGCCTGAGCGGCTTCGGGGATTCCTCCACCTTCGACGCCAGAAACAGGCAAGCGGTGGAGATCAACTGGGGGAACAATAGGAACGCGTCAAAGGCAAAAGGTTAAAGGTGGAAGGCAAGGTGAGGAGCCGGTGGGGGGCAGGTCATTCGCACCACACCCAGCCGCAAGACAACAGGCACGCAGTGGCGATGGGCTGGGAAGGAGCAGGGGGTTGTGACAGGCCGGGGGCGAGCACCTCGCACCTCACCCACGCCTCATGGAGCAGGCTCCACCCCCCAACAGCTCAGTCTCAGTGCTCTCACCCCTTTCCCTCCCCATTCCCACCCCACCCGGTCCCCTGCTCCTGTACTGTTAGCCCTAACGTGCACCCGGTTGCGGAACGCGGGCATAACCATGTGTTCCGCCCTCTCAGCCCGGCAAGCTTTTGGCCTCGCCGTTTGCTTCTGTAGTGGTTATGCCCAGCCCCATTTCCCCCATCCACGAAACGGCCGTTCCGCACGTGCGGTCACCCATGCGCCCCCTCCCCCGCCCCTCCCCCTCCCCCCTCCACACACAACTTTGCCGCCCTCGGGATCACCCCCCAACTCACGAATTGGTCGTCCCGCTTCATGGACTTGACCGCGAAGAAGCGGTGGCACAGCGTTATGCCCACCGCGATGGCCCACTGCGGACTGCCGGGTGGGAGGGGGGGGAGAAGGGAGGGGGCGTCTGCTCGGCACAGCTGAGGGATGGAGGGAGGGACGAACGCAGACACGTGTGTTGGGTCTTGGCCGGTGCGCGTTAAGTGCGTGCGGCGCGTGAGGTGCGACCGGGCACGCCAAGGCGGCAGTGCGCACTGGTGTAGTAGGACGTGGTGCAGGGATGTGGTGCCGGGATGTGGTGCCGGCGGCGGTGCGCAATTGTGTGCTGCCGATGCTGTAGTGAAGTGGGATGTGGTGCAGAGATGATGTACAAAAGCAAGGGCCAGGGCAAACTTGACAAGGGAGCGAGCGCATGCCGGTGCCGTAGTGTGCGGCGGGCAGCCAACGGCCTCTGTTCAACGGCCCTGTCACGACCCAAGGCAGCGAGTGGGGCGGGCGCGAACCGCACGTAAGACACGAGTGGCAGGGGCAGGGACATGCTGCGGGGGGTAGGGGATAGGGGGGCGTCGTCCCCGGGGGCGGGGGGGAAAAGAAGAAAGCAGTAACGCGAATAGGTGGTATGGTAGCAGTAGTAGCAGCATTACGGTAAGGAGAAAGACGACCCACTGCAGTTGCGGTCCCCGGGGGAGGGGGGGGGTGGAAAGGGGCAGGGACATGCTGCCGTGGTGGTAGGGGTGCGTGGTCCTTCGGGAGGGCGAGGCCCTCGCCCCACCGCCCGTCAGCGCCAGGCCGGGGCTTATCCCCTGGCCCGCACCGCCCCCCGCCCCCCACCCCGTGTGCCTCGTGCCACGTGCTGTCTAACGCTCACGGCCGCCGCCAGCGTGGGCAGGCCAGGGCCCCACCCGCCACCCCAGCCGCCCCTTCCGCCGTGCCCCTCGCCCTCGCCCTCGACCCCAAGCATCTTTGCGGGGACCTCTCCCCCTCACTGCAACCCCCTTTTCCCCCGGGACTGTTTGTTTGCGTCAGGCTAGCCCACGCCTGTCACGCAGCACGGCGGGCCACTTGACGCCTGGAACCTAGCCTGGCTGCGGCAACCGGTGAGCCAGCAGCACCCCGCGCACGCTTGCACTAGCAGTACAGGTGTGCCTGGCACACTGCCAGAAAGTGATACCGGCCAGAGAGCGTCGAGCCCGCCTTGGAATTTGGGATGGTGCAGAACTAACAGCCCGCCTACAATCCATGCCTTGTGCTTTCGGAGCCCACGCCGCACGCCGCTACCCGTCACCCGGCTGTCCCGCGTTCCTAACCGCGACCTACATTTTGAGGTGCACGCCGGCTTCTTGCATCAGCTTGCAGTACTGCCTCCGCCATCTCTTCTCCTTGTCGGGGTCAAGGCCATCCTTCACCGACGGGTTCTCCTTTATCAGGTGCTGAAGGTCCACGTAGCGATATCGCGAAGCTTTGTGCGCTTTCTCGCTTGCCAAGTCCTGCAAATGCTCCTGCTCGCGCTACACCTGCTGCTGGTGCGCGATGCTGGGGCCCGCTGCAGGCCGGTCCTCCCCTCCGTAGCCGCTCTCCATGTACATGTCTTGCGGGCCACGATGCCCTGTGAAGCCCTGGAAGGACATGGCTCCCGTCCTAGGCTGGCCGCTGCCGAGCACACCGGCTCCTGCCTACCCAGCTCCTGCTAGAACGGCCTTTTCCCGCTAGCCCACTCGGACGTTTATGAGTTACTACACTTTCAGCATTTACTGCTGGGCCACTGAGGCCAGCGTGTATCCGTTCTATCCGAATGCGGGAAAGCCTCCCGCCTGCTGCGGGTGGCGCCGGGTTACTATAGTGCAATAGTTGTTTGAGTAGCTGTGGAAGGTATATGTTGACACTCAGCTAGCTAAGTGCGTCCAGCCTGGTACGCTAAAAATGAATAACTTCTTCCCCGAAAACGAGACGGAGGAGAGTAAACATTGGGGCATATGCTGCGTAACACGGAAAGTGCACATATGCAAGCGCAGGTAGCATCCGTGCCTGGACGCTGGACATTGCGACGCAGCACGGGTGGTTGTCGGTTGTCTCGCGTATGACTTGTTTGCGCATTGCACAGCCGTAGCTTTGCAGGTGAACGAGCGTTAGGCACGCAATTTTCGAACACTTCACTGAACTAACAAGTAGGCGCTTTTCGACCGAAACCCTTACGTTGCTCGTTTCGGCGGCGGTGCAGCTGGCCATAACCAATACCTAGTATCTGTAGTTTCTTCTGCTAAAAAGGAGAGGCTAAGCGCGCATACGTGGTCGGGGATTTGGTGCGCCCCTCCGCACCAAGCACCAAAACAACTCATTCCTGAAGCTGACCAAGAAGGGCAATGTCAAGAAGGTACGCGAAGAGGGGCGTTTTCGGGGAGGCCGTGTGGGACATTGGGGCTGCAGCACCTAGGCGTAGGGGGCACGTCGGGGAACGGGTGAGTGCTCCTTCCGCGTGCCAACCCACTAGAAGCCATGACAGCCAGGAACACGAGTCGCATGACCTTTGCGCTTACAGCAAGTTCACAGGCGCAGGGCACTCACCATATGCCTTTAACTAATAAACCTTCATGTCCCCACCGTTATGGTTTGCAGGTCGTCAGGGAACGATACCTGCGGGACGACATTTGGTGCGTTACGGCGGAAGGGTCACCCGCGGGCGCTAGCGCGATCCGCCCTTGCCCGGAGCACCTGCCTCCGTACCGTATTAGGGTGGCGCTGGGCGCTCATGCGACCGTATCATACCAGGGCATGGGCAGCCCATCCGGGAGCCCTCAGTTGCGTCCCCAGTGGCACCTCCCCTGTCACACGCTTGAGCACGGAGCAGTGCAATCCGTGGACACTTTTGCCAACACTGCTCCCGCCACCCCGCTGCGCCATGCGCCCCACCCCCGCAGCCCGCACCCCCCTCCCTCCACCCCATGTGCGCTCGCCGCCCTGCCAGCCCTAACATCGCTCTCTGCGCGCCCCACTGGTTTCTGGTTCTGTTACCTCAGCCGCTCTGCAATTACCCTCCTTACCCTCCCTGCCGCCCCCCGCCCCCTCGCCCCCAGGAGCGGCAATCCCCTGGACCCGCAGTGCGACCCCTCCGCCCACAGGCTGTCAGCCAGCGCCCCCC
>VFQN01007897.1_pt1 | contig 11139 bp, 5 predicted proteins | sample 3512371 | NCBI WGS metagenome assembly VFQN01 (sample SAMN10412370, study PRJNA504923) | tailings metagenome | isolation source: Replicate 2 from Balatoc abandoned mine | place: Philippines: Itogon, Benguet | collected 2017-08-28 | reverse complement strand
GAAGTAAGCAATGCTTGGAGACGTCTAACACAAGATGGAGCCACTGTTAGTTGGATCGCTGCTGGCTATCCTGAGGGCTCCACAAACAAGCTTGTGGTACGATGCATCCCCCTTCTCATTGCCACTTTCTAATCTTGCTCTTAGTTCAAAGCAGAAGGATCAGGTGGAATGCCAGAGTTCATCAGCCAGCTCCCTGACGATGACGTGATCTGGGGTGCCTTCAAGGTCGTAGGTGTCGATGATCGAGGAAACTTAGTTTCTAGAAGACCAAAATTTATTTTCGTTAAATATCTTCCTGGGGCTGCCCCAACAATGAAACGAGCTCGTGCTGGAGGTCATAAGGGTGCAATCAAGCAGATCTTTGATGGTCATTTGGATATCGAGGTATGCTACTGCTATGAGCGAGTTAAGATATTGTGGTAAATGTTTTACATTTCTTTAGATTGAGAGCCGAGATGATTTAACCGAGGATGTGATTATTCAGAAGTTGCGTGCTGCTGGCGGTGCCCATCAACCTACTAGTTACGAATTCAGCAATTACTCGGGTTAAAATTGATATTAGGATAACTTCATTCTTTCTCGTTTTCACTAGCATAGTTGCTCACTTATCTTTGTCTATGGTATTATAAAGATGCGTCTTCAAACTAAATCCTCCGACACACATAAACGCTAAACACGTTAATTTAGTTACCCGATTCTCTCCCTCCAGAAGATCTGTGCACTGTGCACAAAGCTGAAAGTGCACAATCATTGAATATTCAGCAATTAACAACATCAATAGATTACAACCCCTACACACAACCAACATGTCCAAAAGAAAGGCTCAGAGTGACTCGAAAGAGCGACCAAAGAAGTACTCTAAAGAAGAGACACGAATGCGGTTGATGGTTCAAACCCGCTACTCCGATGACTTTCTGAAGAAACCAAAGCTCCCCTATGTCTCCAGCAGTCGAAGAAGCTCGACTGGCGATGCGATAGGCGTCGAAAACCCCTCAACCAATGTCAATGGTGGTGAAATGTTGGAAGTTGAGAAAGAGTATGCAGCGGAATCTGAAGATCAGTTAAACCCTCTAAACACTCCATCGGAAGAAGGAGACAATAAGACGAGTGACCTGCAGTCAGTCTCTGCCTCTGAAAGTGAAGAGAAGGTTGTCGAAGAGAGTGCTGCTTCTGTCTTTGAGAGGGATTTGATGGTTCTGCAGGAGCTGCATGACTTTCTCAAACTAGAGAAGCGACTGGGGAAGCTGGAGAAGGACTTGAATAAGATAGACAAGATCATCGCGAGAGACCCGCGCTACCAAGACCTGCCCTTCCTCACACTGCGAGACATGCTATACAATCGTCTGAAGCAAGAGGAGATGTTGTCAAGCTTCTTACAGCGCACTGAGAGCTGTCTGCAGAGAGCTCTGAAAGATCTATGAACAACTCACGAGACACGAAGAATAAAGAAGTTACTTATATTACGATTATAAGGTGAAGAAGATGAAGGAGGTCGAAGGATTTACACCTCAGATTTCTCGGATATCGCGGAGAGTCGTGCCTCTACCTCATGGTCACTCAGCACACGGAAGTTCTTTCCCTCTGTAATCACCCCTACCTCGATCTCGTTGCTCTTAAAATCTGTCGACAACACATGCTGCATTGCCATAATAGCCATCTCAATAGTGCAGTTCTCGTCTAATGTGGAGAGATCGCCCACTCTCTTCTCTAAGAAATTCATCGCCTCAGGCTCATACTTTCCCATCGCAACTGCCTTGTAAGGGAGATAGTGACCGGCAGGGTCTATTTTGAAGACTTGAGCGCCTTTCTCGTCGTCATAGCCGATGAAGGTCATGACGACAGCCAATGCGCGACTAGAGGCCTCTTGTGTGTATACTTGACAGATATCAGCCACTCTCTTCGCTAAAGCATGAGGAGGGATAGAATATCCATTATTGAACCAGAACTCGTTCGCCTCGTAACGGATTCTCTCGATCTGTGCCTTGACGTCAGCTGCGGCGAGTTGAGAAAACACAGAGAAAAGATGAAGGAAAACAACACTTACGAGATAAGCCAATCGTCAGACATCCAATGGTGTCTGTAATCTTATGAATGCTGGTGAGGGAGGTTGGGTCGATCAATCTGTCCTGTGTGAGGGGGAGCAGAGTTATTAGAGGGCGAGGAAAGAGAACGACGATCAACTTACTGGAACCTTCTTCTGGGCAATAAATGCGGCAGAGTTTTGCCCTCTCACTGCTACAGCAGTATTTCCACTGCTTGTCGCTGCTTTCATTGCATATTCTACTCGACAGAGAAACAGTCAGAAGAGTGAAACCTTCAACTGTCATCAGACAAGTCTCTTACCAATTTGATATAAGTGTCCTTGAGGACTAAAGACAGTAATTTGGCGATCAAAACCCTGTGACATGATGAGATATCTCTGGTCTTAGTATTAACTAATTGATAATAACAAATCAAAACAATTCTTCAGAAGTCCGATACTTTTCTCGGAAAAACCAGAGAATTCCTTTATAATTCCATCCAATCTCTGCCCAGGCCCCAGAGGAGCTGCCCCTGAGTGGGGCTAGGACTGGATTGTTATTTTGACAGAGAAAGCTCAGAAGGTCTACTACTACTTTAGCCTCTGATTGCTCGTCAGACCGCGAGACGAAATGAAGCAAAGTCAGCTCAGCAAACTGCTCTGCTTCTTATTATTGTATGCAGTCAAGATCCTCTTCTTTGAAGTCCAGGCTGCTGATATCTATGTCTCGCACAGCTATAGCAGTACGACCTGTAATCGCAACTCATTCCAGTGTCCGTCACTCGCTCGAGCCATCTTAATTGCTCTTTCAGATGATGCGATTAAAGTGCTGCCTGGTAATTATACGGGCAGGGAGAATTTAGATTTATGTATTTCCGGTGATGCCTGTAACTTCAGAAATGTGTCGCTGCAAGGCATGGGACCTCCGGAACAAATCGTGATCAACGGCAACGTGACCTTTCTGACACGTGCCCTTTATATTAGAAATTTTACCTTTACCGAGGTCTCTAACCTGACGTACACAGGGATTAGGAACTTCACCATACTCAACGAGCTGCCCGCTGAACCCGACACACTCTCCCTGGGGGGTTCTGCCATCTCTGTCAGCTTTTCCAGAGTGAAAATCACTAATGTACACTTTTTAGACAATGCGGCAGCAATTGGTGCGGCTCTTCGCCTGTATAACAGTGACGTGTACCTGACGAACTGTGTCTTCGCGAACAATTATGCGAACTACGCTGGCGGTGGAATCTTTGCGGATGCGAGTAATATCTCTATTATAAACAATGATTTTCGGTGGAATAACGCGACTGCTTCTAATGCGGAGGCGTCTGCGTCAGGTGGAGCGGTCTATTACGCAGGCGCCGACTCACACCACTTCACAGTGACCAGAAGTCGCTTCGTGAATAACTTGGCCCAACATTTCGGCGGCGCTATATTAGTAAAGCCTAATGCTGTGAATCGAGGGCCCCAGTACGTGACAGTGATGCACTCGTACTTCCAGAACAACGTAGCGGACGGCGGCGGTCCATGCCTCTCCTCCACCTCCTGTAACGCGATGGGTGGCGCTCTCTACCTCAGCGTAGTCACTGTGACTATTGAATCCTGCAACTTTATTGCGAACAGTGTCTTGTCCTCTCAGAGCACTAAGACGGCCTATGGCGGCGCAATCTTCACGACGAACATCTTCGGCAGTCGACTGAGGAGCACGGCGAAGACTACCATCCATAACTGCAACTTCACCAATAACTTCGCCTTTGGTGCTGGAGGTGCCGTATATGGCGCTAGTCAAGCTCTCGATGTGTGGAATGCGAGTTTTCAGGGAAACTACGTCACCTGCGAGAATCCCTCCTTCACTGATGCTCCAACCTACGGAGGCGCCATCTGGTACTCGGGAAACGGTGGCACCAATTTCGTAAAGAACTCTTCTTTTGTGGGAAATTATGCCATCAGTGGCTGGGGCGGCGCAATCTTTGGCACTGAGTCTTGTCAGTTGGACCTCGTTGACTCGACCTTCATCGACAACAAAGCCATCTCCTCTTATACGAACTCTGGCACCGGCGGCGCGATCATGGTGAGCAGTGGTGTGAATATTACAGTCAATCACTGCTACTTTAGGAACAACTATGCCTCACCATCACTGGACAATTCGCCTCTGGCTTACAGTGGCTCAGGCGGAGCTCTCTTCCTGCAGTCTAGTGCTGTGTCGATCTTGAACTCTCGGTTCGTGTACAACAAAGCCTTCACAGGTCAGTTCGACTCAGGCTCGTCCGGCGGCGCGGTGACTTTGGAAGACTGCTATCCGGCGAGGATCTCAAACTCTTATTTCGGGAAGAACGGTGCGGCGGGCTTTCTAGGCAAGTCTCAATACGCGTCATGCGGCACAGGCGGCGCGATTTACATCAAGTTCTCGACTGTAAACATCTCCCAGTCGATATTTTCTGCCAATTGGGTATCTTCTGGAGGCTCCCAGAACGCTCTCGGCGGAGCGATCTCGATTTACTTCGACTACTCCTCTGTCTCTACCTCGGTAGACATTGGTGTGCGCATCTGGAACAGCAAATTTGACAATAACACCGCCTTGGGACAGTTATGCAACCAATTACAAGCTGGTCAAGGAGGCGCAATTGGTCTCGTGGGGGTTTCGAAGCCTGCGGTGGCCTTGGAGAACGTCGAGTTCACTAGAAACGTGGCCTTCGCCGCCTCCAGTGCGAAGACCCTCTCCGCTGGTGGTGCCATTGTCGCTACCTTCACAAGCAACGTCACCGCACACAATTGTAAATTTCACGGGAATGCTGCGGTGTTTGGAGGTGGTGATGACGTGAGCAGTCTGGCGAACGATGGCGGCGAGCAGAACCACCTGTACTTCAGCAACTGCTCCTTCAACGCACTTCACTCTAATCTCTTGAAAACCGTCTCTCGCCTGCTCTCAGACCTCTCGGGACAGCTGTGTGCGAAGATCTCGTCACTGTCTCGAAGACGGTTGGTGGACACTGATCTCTCTGTTGATAACCTCGCGGTCTTCCCCGCTGAACGTCAATTTATTGACTGGCACCGTGATTATCGCCTTTACCAGTTAGTGAATGACGATGATAACTTGCACCTGAACGTGTTTGGATCCCTTGTGCCGCTTTCTCGGCAGAGAATTGATGCATTTTTGCAAGACCGGGGATCCGAAGAGGGAGAGGACGGCGAGGAGGGAGAAGATGCTGATAATGACGAAGCAACGAATCCCGGAAAGAAGAAGGAGCTGACGTACTTGATCGAAGCGTTGGAGAGGTATATACCTCAATCGAACGCGAAAGGGAAGGACGCGGAGCTGTTAGATCGTCTGATCAAAGAGTTGCGAGAAGAGCAGGCGAAGTATTCCTCTGACGCACTTACCGTTGTAACAAGAGAGCAAATGATCGAATCTGAATTACGAGAATATGAACAAAGTCACCCTTTAACGTATAACCGTGCGCGAAGAATGCTGCAGAGTGAAATCAACACCAATATCTTCTCCTCATTGCTCAACTTAGAGCCGGACATAGTTATCGCTGGAGGCTCAGCCATCTTCAAAGACCCGATCTTTACAGGCACCTACCATGTCTTCTTCGGCGATTTCCAGACGTACAACACCATCGAGAGCACTGGCGTTGACACCGACCCAAACTCTGTCTACTCCTCTGTCGTGGATATGGTGGGAAACATCACCAGCGATGACCTGATCGTCACTGTCCTGCTGTCGAGACTGCGCATCATCGAGAACATTAACTCGAGCACGATGATCATGAAGATTCTCAACGTCTTCAACGGTACTCTGTCCTTCGCGAACGACATTCACATCAAGAACACAAGTTTCTTGTATGAGTCGACCATTCAAGGCCTGACCGGCGCGTATGAGGTCGTGCATCAAGTGTCCACGTCAGAGCGAGTTCGACCATCCAACATCAGCTTTCTCGGGACGCTGATCACAGGCTATCCACTGAAAGACCTTTTGCAGAACAATCAGCTACGACTGAGGAATGTTCTGAAAAAGCTGTCGTCGAGCACCACAAGCAACTCCTCATCGCAGTCAGTCATCACCTTCATCGACTGCAACCTCGTGGTCGCCGGATTGATGACGGTGGACTCGCCTTATCGCGGCATCTTCCAGCACTCGACGAAGATGACCGAGTCGCTGACGGATTTCCCCAACAGCAAGATCATCCTCAATAACAACGCCACAATGACCATCGCGAGAGGAGGAACTCTGAACATCGTCACCAGCACCATCATCCTGGGAGATTCGCTCACACGAGATGTTGTCTATAACTCGGGAAACATCTCTCTCGTGGGCACGACGAAGACCTTCTTGAGTCGCGAGGATATCTCAGTGGGCAGATCAGAGCTGCTCGCAGAGGCGGGGTCTCTCACTTCTACGTTAGACATCGTCGGTAACGTGGTGCAGCATCCCTCAGGCAGTTTCAATCTCTGGCTGAATAATTCGTATCAGACCCGTCCAGTGCTCAATCTAGTGACCAATAAAACGCTCCAAGGCTCTGTGAATGTGCAGTTCTACACGGGCGACGACTTCTCCGTCTGTCCGAACCTCGTGCTCTACGACACCTCTCCCTCTGCTTTTCAGATCATTACCATCGACGAGCCTGTGGCAGGAGAGGACCGCCTTCGAGTGAATGCACCGCCTGGTCTCGAGTTCTTGAAGAAAACATACTCGAAAGAAGTCACGATTCCGTCGGAGAAGACTTTCACGATCTACAACAACGTTCTCACCGTGAGTAACATCGGCTGCGATTACATCTTTGACTACTATGACGATGTGAAGACTTCCGCTGGGACAGGTTCTTTGTTCCCTTGTCACATCTGTCTCTCTAACAGCACCTGCGAGTACTGCAACGGCGACTCCTGTGCTGTGCGAGGACAATGCGGGTCTGCGGGAGTCCAGTACTCGTCAGATTGCTGTGCGCATGACTGCGGTCCGTACGGCGATTGTGAGCCCTCCAGTGGCTACACGTCATTCTCATGCCAGTGCAACAACTGGTTCTACGAGGGAAACGACTGCCGCGACCTCACGATCAGCGCAATCATCGTCATCCTAACCGCCTGCTTCCTCGTCGTCGTCTTCATTATCGTGTTTCTGCTCTATCGTCGCTCTGTTGTGCAGAAGGCGAAGGTGCTGGAAGAGCTGCGTGAAGGAATATTGCGTCACACGGAGTCGGCGAATAACGAATACATTCAGAACATGCAGCAAGCACTCATTCTGAACGATGTCTTCGTGAAGTACGAGGAAATTAAGATCGAATCGAAGATTGGTGAGGGATCATTCGGTGTCGTATATAAAGCGACGTTCAGAGGCGCGCAAGTCGCAGTGAAGCAGATGCGATCGATGTTCTTTGAGTTGACCGATAAAGAGATCGATGAGTTCAGAAAGGAGGCGTACATGATGTCTCGTCTGCGTCACCCGAACATCGTCTTAGTCATGGGCATCTCTCTCAACGAGCAGGAGATCTTACCGATGAAGTCTCGCGCGAAGAAGTCAGAAGACCCTGAACTCCTGCCAGCTCGCTCAATCTCGTCGGATAAGAGGAAGGAGAAAGAGAAGGCGAGCAAACCTCAGAAGACTGTGTGTATCATCACAGAGTACCTGGAGCAAGGATCGCTGGCTGACATCTTATACGGTCCCACCAAACTGCCGGCGGAAATCTGGACATACGAGCTCATTCTGACGTGTGCATTGCAAGCAGCGCGAGGAATGTTGTATTTGCATAGCCACCAGCCGCCCATCTGCCATCGCGACCTCAAGTCCTCGAACCTCGTCGTGGACGATCACTGGGTGGTGAAGGTGACGGACTTCGGCATGAGTCGCATCGTGCCAGAGACTGTGCAAGACTTCGACAAAGGCATCGATGCAGAGCGAGAGAGCATAGGAAGGAACTCTTTTATGGACCCGTCAGCTCTAGAGGGCTCTGGCTCGATCATGGTTCCTCCGTCCACCGCCAACACATCTTCCCTGTCAGCGCCGTCTAAAGGCGCTCAAACTACTAACACCTCCTCGCTCGGGCTTGAGATGACGTCGAATCTCGGCACTACTGCTTGGTGTGCCCCTGAGATTCTGACGTCATCTAGTCGAACGCGCTACTCTGTGAAGGTTGACGTGTACTCGTTCGGATTGGTGCTCTGGGAGTTGTGGGAGAAGAAGCGCCCCTTCGACGAGTATACCTCTCGCTTCGATATCATTGATGCAGTGCGTGCTGGCAAGCGACCTGCGATCTCTGAGTCATGCCCGCCCACTTTCAAGGCTCTGATCCAGCGCTGTTGGCAGGCCGAACCCTCTCGTCGCCCCACTATGAACTACATCGTGCGCTATCTAAAGGACGAGCTAGGACGAGTGAAGCGCAACAAAACAACGGCAAACAATCCCACCGCCACCAATCGTCTGACTATGTCCAGCTACTTCCGCACTTCGATGTCAGCGCCTCCAGCAGGAGCTAGCGAGCCGCCCAGTGCTCGCTCTAGTATGTCCAGAAAATCCGCAATGTTCGCTCAGACAGAGGAAGGCAATAACGGCGCCTTCCATCATGATGATGGACGACCGTCGATGAGTCAGAGTCTCGGCGATGCTACCACCACGTCACACCTCGCCATCACCAATCCGATGATCATAGAAGGCAAAAACAACGGCAATACTAACATCAACAACAATGGAGCCAGCGCACCCCCTCCTCCTCTTCCCAACACCTCTGAGAACGCAGATAATCTGAGTCGCGACCCGTCTGAGGTGGGACGACCGTCGATGTCTCGCGAGTCTCTAAAGAACCTGCCTGAAGGCAGAACTCCTCTAGTGCGGGCAGTGGATCGCTCGCTGTCGTACCTCACAGAGAGTCCGTCGATGTCTAGTCCTCTCACCTCCAACTATTACAAGTATGGTGGGGGTGCGTGGAGAGATCGCTACGTCATGAAGTTCTCGGGCTGGAACTCCGCCAATCCTGACGCAGGCCTTCCTCCTTCGGTACGGCAACAGACCGGTGGACATACGCCACCTGGCACCTCTCCCCTCACGTCATTCGTATCAGAGCAGAGTGTTGCTTCGACCGCCTCTGCCACACGACGTCCATCCACAGCCACTGCAGCGGCGACTATTAGCGGAACCAAGACTCCAAGTGCCGTAAATCAGAAGGCGGCGGTCTCTGGTACACCCGAGAGCGAGGCTGATCTATCCAACGCAGATGAGCAGGCAGTCTTCGTCATGGACACACCAGAAGACACTCCCGCCAATCTATCGATGGCGAGTCGCGGTTCCGCCTCTGCACCTCCCTCACAGGTAGTGAGTAGCGAGGCAGTGCGAGGAAGTGTGACGGAGTCGCTGCTTCACTCGAGCACTCGCACCGCTCATCAGAGGAGATTCTCTCAGCGAGACTCGCAGGACAAGCAGGAGCCGCGCTAACGAGAGTCTTAGCTGGTGACGTCGGAGAGAGAGGACGACTGTGACGTGGCGTGAGACAGGTCGTCGATGTTATTTGTTTGTATTGAGGAGTAGTTAGTTAGCAGATAGTCATTCCACCCCCTTTAGTTTCTTTTCAATAATAAACACTAAACACTAAGGACGAATAAAGTCTTTCGTGTTTTAGCTTGATTTGTAAGTCAATTCAACCGCTTACGACAACGATCCCTTCCCTTCCCTTCCCTCCCTCACTACTCTCATCGGATAGAGTGTAAGTAATATTTATATATACTACTAGGCATGTTAAATTACTCGGTTTGCTTCCATGTACGACGTTATCCTAGCGCTATTCCATTGATCATCTCGACCTACTTTATTCTCACTTTCTCTCCTTTCCGCTACAACAGAAGCTACATTATCAATCTGAAACTGACAGTGAAGCCTCTCCTCTTTCGGAGCTCTGCTGTTGTATGAGTGCAGGAGTGGGCGCGTCAAGGTCTGATGCCACGAAGCCCTTCTCCCTTACACCCCCAAGGTAGAAGACTGCGACAAAGGCGGCGATCACAATAGCAGCCATGGAGGGGAAGGTGATGAGTGGGTTCAGGTACCATGGTGCCGCCTCTCCTGTGGTGCTGCGGAAGAAGCCAGAGCCAGCGAACCCCACGGACATGTTTTTAATACGTCGGAAGTAGATTTGAAAGATGTTTCCTTTATATCGATCGTCATCTCTCTTCTCTTGTAGCTTTTGATTGTACTCTGCCTGGATCTGCTCCGGAGTGGTGGCGAGGAAGGGGTCTAGTTCTAAGTCCGACTTGAAGAGAGTTTCAGGCTTCATCTGATTGCCCAGCCATCCCAGCACTGTGATCTCAAACTCCAGATCAGAGTTGGGAGGAATGACGCCTGGGATGCCCTTGTCACCGTATCCGTAGTTCGAGCCGATGAGGAAGCGCGCTCTCTCTCCTATCTTCATGCTGCCCACCGCCACATCCCAGCCCTTGATCATTGTTCCGTCTTTGTGCACGAACTTTGTCTTGCTTCCCTGTGCAAATGGTTGGTCTTGTCCGACGACACGGCCGACATATTCGATGGCGAGGATGTCTCCTGCTTCAATAAACTTCGCAGCCGCCGAAGGCAACGCGGATTTCCTCAGCAGCTCCTTCGATACCTCCCCATCTTTAGTGAGGGATTTGATGCTGGAAGGGCTCGATCCAACTGATTGGGGAGTGACCGCGGAGAGGAAGGTCTTGTAGTGAGTGTGAGTGACGGGCTTAACGAGGGAAAAGCCTTCGATCACGGACACCCGGTCGATCAAGCAGAGGATTAGCGCGGAGATGTAGAAGAGTCTCACACAATGGAGGGAAAGCCATGAGATCCCCGTCATCTGATCGATATATATATTGATATTCACTTACTTTCACTTACTTTCACTTACTCACGTCACACCGGTATACCGACAGACTGTCGACACAGACCGGCAGATACCGGTAGAGGAAATTGAAGCGAAATCCAAATCATCACAAACAATAGAAACAACAGATACCCTCGACTCCTCTGAACTACAGCGATCAGATCGAACATGAACGTCTTCTCTCTCACTCTCTTTTGCATATTTGCAACTTCTGTTGTTGCTTTTGTTCCCAAGTCGGTGAAATTCTCTAAGCCAGCGCATCCTGTGAAGATGGCAGTGTTCGACGAT
>VFQN01007896.1_pt1 | contig 11142 bp, 14 predicted proteins | sample 3512371 | NCBI WGS metagenome assembly VFQN01 (sample SAMN10412370, study PRJNA504923) | tailings metagenome | isolation source: Replicate 2 from Balatoc abandoned mine | place: Philippines: Itogon, Benguet | collected 2017-08-28 | reverse complement strand
TTGGCAGGAGTCAACCCACCTGTATCTTGAGCAGGTCCAGGTAGCTGGTGGTCTCCCCCAACGTGCTGATGTACTTGCCCACAGCCACGCCGCCTGCAGCGGGGGTAGACGCACGGTGACAGCGAAGAAACATGAGGGAAGAGGGGCGGCAGGCAGGCAGGCAGAAGTAGTCAATGACTTGCAAGTACTCCTATGACTTGCCTACAGCCACGCCGCCTGCGGGGGAGCAACCGCACGGTGACAGCGAAGAAACATGAGGGAAGAGGGGCGGCAGGCAGGCAGGCAGAAGTAGTCAATGACTTGCAAGTACTCCTATGAATTGCCCACAGCCACGCCGCTTGCGGGTAGGTCACGGGAGGAAAAGCGGGGCAGGTGGCAGACCGGCGGGGGCCGAGCCTGGGCCTTAGCTAAGCTGTCCCTTCCCTTCCCTTCCCCTGCTTCCAGGCTGCGTGCCCCGTGCGCCAGCACCTCTGACGGCCCCTACAGCCGGGTTGTTGCCCAGTTCCAGAGTGGGTCACTGCAGTACCTACCCGCCCAACCCCTCCCCCGAAAGGTCTTGTGTCCCGCCCCACCCCGCCACACCTGACAGCTTCTGCAACCCAATGCGGGCCCCGCGGGCACCCTCTCCCCGGGCCGCAACACTACTGAACTGCCCACCTTCCCCGCCCAGTTTGCATGCCCTTCCCCCATCACGCGACAGCGCCTGCCGCCCGATATCGCGGCCCGGTGTTGGCCCCATCGTCGGTCCCCACCCGGGCCTCAGCACGACTAGCCTGCACACACCCCAGTCCTGTAGTGCACGCTGCCCTGCCCGCGGCGCACGTGCGTTCTGTTATCTTGCCGTACTGCGGCTACCCCATGCCCCCACACCGCCGAACCCCCACCCCGCGCACCCGACAGCTCCTCGGCGCCCCGGCTCACTCCCTCCTCCGACCCACAACTGGGCAACACGGTGCTATAGTGCTTGCTTGCACTACCGGTACGCCAAGCCAACCAAACGTCCTAACGCCGTGTGAGCCCCACGCCCCCACCTGATAGCTCCTCTGCGTCCGGGCCGCTGAAGAACTCCGCCAGGCCAGATGGGTCACACAACTAATACTACATGTAGTGTATGCACATACTTTTATACTTTACTTAACCCACCTGATAGCTCCTCTGCGTCCGGGCCGCTGAAGAACTCCGCCAGGCCAGACACCCAGGCGGACTGGGGGGAACGGGGTAGAAGGGGGCAGGTGGGACAGGTGGGGTAGGTGCGTAAGGGGAAACGCCAGGGAGGAGGGGAGACCGGCGTGAGGCGGGATAGGCGTCATTGCTGGGCGCCAGGGGCCGACAGTGCGGCCCTCTGGCGTGCTGCGGCCGCGTGCGCAAGGGGGTGCAGGCCGGCGCCGCCTCATCTCGGGCTTTTCACGTGCCTGGGCCCGGTGCGTTATGATGCGTGAAGGCCTGAGCCGCCGTGCTGCACGGCACCCATCCTCACCCCCGTCCAAGCTGCGCACCGCCCGTTGGCCCGGTGCTGCCCGCGGCCCCACCTGCGCCCGGCAGAGCGCTACCCAGCCCATGTCGCCCAACCAACAACACGGGACGATCCCATACACACCATGCACCCTGCACACCCCGCAACTGCCAGGGTACGGGGGCTAACCCGGCCGGGAGGCCGCCACTGCGACATCCAGACTGCCCATCCCTCTAATGCCAGGCCTCCACCCCCCAACCCTATCTGCTGCCAGGCCTCTTTGGCGCAGTACAGCGCCCCACGGTACCGTACCCCCTGTGCCCTGCACAGTACCACCTGGCCCATGTCGCCCATCCCACATGGGAAGACCCCATGGGAAGAACCCTGCATACCCTGCTCACCCTGTACCCTGCACTCCCCGCCACTGCCCGGCCTCCGGCCCCCTCTCCTGCTTCCAAGACGCCTTGGCCCGGTGTTGCACCCTCCGGCCCCACCGATGCCGGCACAGCACCACCAGCGCGACATCCCGACTTTCAACCCCTTCCCCATGCTGCCCTCGCCCCCCACCCCGCCCCACCCGGCCCCGCTGCTACGCCGCCTTGGCCCGGTGCTTCCCCCCCTGCGGCCCCACCTGCGCCCGGCACAGCATAACCAGCGCATCCCGGTACTTGCGGTAGTGCCCCACCAGCGTCGTCACACGCTCGCGCAGCTGCCGGCAGCTGCCATCCAGCTCCGACACCTGGGTGTAGGGGATGCCAGGAGGTGGTGGTGTGGCGTGCAGGCGACAAGGTACCGTATGCACTGTTGGGTGGCTGGGGATACTGGGTAGTGGGGGTCTTCTAACCTGTGGTGAGGCGACAGCAACGTGCCGCGGGTGCAGGAAGCAGCCCCATCATTCGGACACTGTGCTGTGTTGGTAATGAGGAGGTCTGCGTGGCCCTGTATGTAGGGTGTGGCCCTTGGTGTGGCCTGCCAGGTGACAGGGACAGGTGCAGACTGGCGAGCAGGTGACACGCTAACGAGTGACTCCACGCTAGCAGGATCGAGCGAATGTTTATTATGCTTAGGTTCTCTATCACATACAGTTGGCGACAATGCTTTCTCGGGCTGTTTTGTGGCCAGTCCTCCCTGCGCGAATGCTGACCCCTGGCATATGCGGTGCGTCCAAACCAAGGTACATACCTTCAACCTAAACGTTGGGGTGTCTTCAAGATCCGCGAATGGCATTGGAGGAGCCATAATTCTTAGGGCCCTGCCGTGCTACCCCGAGTCAGCACCAGCGCACACGGGCGCTCTTAGCCAGGACTGGACATACGTCGTGAGGTGATACCTGGGAGCTAGAGAATAGACGTTATCGCACGCCGGTACCAACTGCAAAAGCGTTTGACCCCAGGCCTTTGATGGCTCTTACAAGTGACCTTCAGGTGACCTTCATACACCCAATGCACGAGCAATTAAGCAGTAAAAAGGGGTCGTCGCACGCCCATGGTGCCCGCCCGACCTAGCAGGTCGATGCCACGCTAGTACGACGCTCCTTGTGCGTGCCCGGCATGCCCCGAAAGGCACCCCTGGTCCGACTTGCGCCGGGTAAGAACCGGTGCGTCTTAGCAGTGCGTGTTGAGGAGCGTGCTTGCCCAAAGAAGAGGTATGATGCACTCAATGCTGTCAGCTTTGTCATCAGGGTCAACTGCGTGTCATCCACTTGCCCCGCGCCGCAGCCTCCGTGGCTGCCCCATAGGCTGCCCCCCGCTTGCACGCTCCTACGTGCCCTCCGTGTACGGCGTACGGCCGTACGGCCCTGCCCTGCCGACCACAACTGCGACGCGAGAGGGTTTCGGGAGTTTTACCACTGGAGAAGGAAGCCCTGCCATGGTACAACATCACGTCCTGCCAAGGTGCAAGCAGGGGTGCAACGTGCAAGGGCATTCGGGACCTCAACGCCCCCCAACCTGCCCCAAACGACAGCAGCACAGCCAAGGGTTCTCGTCAGTGCATCTGCAGGGGGGTATGCAATTTTTGGACCAAAGCCTGCACTGCGGACATGAGGTCACAACTTATGACCCCCACGCGGCCCACAACAACAGACCACGAGGATGCCTCGCGTATCTACCAGTCCGTCGCTACGAGGTCACGCGCTTCAGATGTTGATGCTCGTGTTGCAGAGCAGGATGCGACAGGTACCCTTGTCACACCAGCGATGCCTAGGGCATTTTCACATGGTGCACCAGGGTGCACACACCTTGCATCGCATGCCATTTTGCCAAAAAAGCACTTGTACGAGCTGGCAAGTCCATCATAGCACATAGCATGTCGTTCACTGAGCTCACTGAGAACTGAGCTTCCCAGTCCTTCCCGCCTGCTCATACTGTACTGCCTCTACTACCTCGTTCCACACGTTGCCTGCCAGTGCATGCGCCTCTACTATGCCACTGCGCTTACAACCCAGATGTACGGACCTGTTGTAATCTTTGCTGTGACGCACCTCGCAAGCACTGCCTTTGCGGCGGATTCCCCCTTGCGGGTGTATACGAGAGATGCCACTGTACAGCGTGAAAACCCAGCGGCCCGTGTAGTCGACACGATAACCCGTTATCTGCACGCGGCTGACCGCTCCTGGAGCGTACCGTACATGCAGCTAACCTCTTATGCATCCTTCAAGCACCTCCCAACGTACACCTAGCCGCCTACCCCCGCGCCTCACAGCCCGGGCGGCCCGCCCCCATCCTCATCCTCCACATCCGTAAAATCCGTAATCGCCTCGCTAATCGCCTCGCTGACGGCCGTAGTCGCACGGCTCGGCATGCCCTTCTTCGGCGCCGCTGCCGCTGCCGCCACTGGTGCCGCCGCCGCCGCCGCCGCCGCCGCTGCCGCCGCTGCCGCCGCTGCCCGCGCCTTGGCCTCCGCCTCCGCCCTCTGCTGCAGCGCCATCGCCGCCTCCATCACCCCATCATCCCTCTCCGGCTCATGGTACCCACCAACCCCTCCCTCCTCATCCTCGCCCGCAGCTGCCGCCGCCTCGAAGCCCGCCACCGCCGCCGCAAGCACCTCCTCATCATCCTCCTCCTCCCCTCCTCCCCCGTTACCATCCGCAGCCTTCAGCGTGCCCACCACCACCATCTCCATGGGCGCAGGCTCCAGCGCCGAGCCCAGGTCCGCCCCAGCCGCCTCCAGCACGCCCCCGTCATCGTCATCATCGTCATCATCGTCCTCTGCCACGTGTACACGGCTGGGCGCGTCCGACACGGCGCCCATGGACTGCGCTCGGTAGGCATCATCACGCCACTGCTGCTTCTGCTGCTGTTGCGCCTGCTCCGGCTCCGGCTCTTTCCAGACTGGATCTCCACCCCGGCTTTCTACCCCCAGGCGCGCGGGCTCCTCTGCAGCTTGAGCCTGCCCCCGCCCCTGCCCGACTGGTTCTGGCTCCGGCTCTGGCTCCGGCTCTGGCTCCGGCTCTGGCTCCGGCTCTGGCTCTGGCTCTGGCTTGCGTGCCTCCTCCTCCTCTTCCTCCTCTGCAGCGTGCGAAGCAACGGACGAAGAGGCGGCGGAGACGGATCGGGCGGGCGCCGCCGGCACTGCCGCTGCAGCGGGCTTGCCCTCGTTGGCGGCCACGCCGTCGCCAGCGTCGCCGTCATCACCGCCGTCGCCGCCGCCGTCACCGCTGTCATTGTCGTCGTCCAGGTTGATGGCGGCGATGGCTGCCGCCGCCGCGGCCTCCTCCGCGGCCCGGCGGTCCTCCGCCTCAAACTGCTGGTCCTCCTCAGCCTGAGGGGAGCAACGACACAACCACCACCCCGGAACGTAGACCGTAAGTACCAGGGATGTAGGCAAGGCTTGCGCATAAGATGCCCGGGGGGCTCCCCTGCTGGGCGCGACGCACCGCCAATGCTGCTACACCCCCACGTCCCCATGGCCTGTCACGTCAGCCTATGTGAACCGCAGTCACATTAGCATTCAGGTCTCTCGACAACATTTGCATGCTGGCCGCCCGTTCGCAAACGTCCCTTGCCTGCCCCCAGCCCCTCTTCCCCTTCGCCTTCCACAGCCTCTCCTTCCCCCACCCGCACCCCCCCTCACCCCCACGACCCACCTGCCGCCTGAACTCCTCCGCCGCCTCCCCGCGCTTCATCATCGACATCAGCCGCACGCCGCCAATCACCGCCAGCACCTGCCGGTCCCCTGCCCCCTCCTCCTCCTCCGAGTCGTCATTCTCCTCCGACCCGCTCTCCACCTTAACCTTGCCCTTGCCCTTGCCCTTCCCCTTCCCTTCCCCGTTCCTCCCCGCCGCGCCCTTCCCTCCCGCACCCGGCCCCTTTGCCGTCGCCGCCGCCGCCTTAGCCCCTCCCACACCCGGCGCCTTGCTGCTGCTCCGGTTGGCATTCTCCGCACGTCGGTAGCTGCTGGTCAGGGTGGCAGACGGAGGCGCACCGGCAGGCGTGTCCACCTCTGGGGGAGGCACGGAAACGTCAACGACGAGGTGCTTGCCGGGGGCCAGCCACGGCTGCTTGTGCAGGGAGGGCATGGAGTGTGAGGAGCGGTGCGGGGCGTCGTCTGGGTCCTCCCGCGTGGGGCGCGGCTCCAGGTATCGCGGGCGGAGGTGTGCGTAGGCGGGGTTGGGGGCGGGCTTCTCGGTGGCCATGCCGAAGCCAAAGCCTTGGCCCACCAGGGGGTAGCGGGGGACGGTCTGCTTGGGTGCCAGGTAGTGCGGGCTCTGCGGGGAAAGGGTGGGGTTAAGCGGTAGGGGAGAGGGTGGGGGGAGGTTGCGTTGCCGGAGGGTGCTGAGGTAAGCGTGTGGAACGGGGAATGGTGGTGGCGGGGAGGGGGCTGGGTGCGGGGGGGTGAGCTTGGTGACCAGGAGCCTTGTGTGCAGGCAACCAACTCTGCTTGCAGGGGAGCACAGCTGCAGGATTGACATCTCGCTGATCGCACATGGGTTTGATGCAACGCAGCCTCACGCTCCCTCGTCCACATATGCTCAGCACGGGCAGCACGCAGCAGGTTGCAACACACGATCCGCTCGCCGCAAGGCAGGCGTATGTTGTTCAGCCTAACAAAACTACATGTACAATCTCCGGCAAGGCTCACTCCGTCGCTGTCGGTGCCCTCCCTGGCCCTTGGCTTGTACCCGCTCTTGAGCGGCACAGGAGCCACGTCCGGAATGGGGTCGCGGCCCGAGGGCCTCCAAATGGGGCCCACGCCGCCCTCGCCCTCAGCCCCAGCAGCCCGTGGCAGCGTGGTGGTGGTTCCGGCGCCGGGGCCGCAGCGGCCGGGCCCCGGGTACAGCCGCTCCGACACGTGTGCGACGGGCGACACGTGTCTTAGGCCGCCCTGCTCGCTGCTCCTGGCGCCGCGCGGGTTGCTGCGGCCACTGGCGGCGGGCATGTACAGGGCGCCCGGGGGCGGGCCCAGCCAGGCCAGCGTGTCCTTGTCTGTGCTGGCGCTCACGCCTGTGGGGGTTTACCAACGAGTGAGAGGGCGGTAAAGTGGCGAAAATGGAAAATAGGGGAACGGTGTGCGAAGGGCGAAGGGCTGAGGCAGGCTGCACTACCGGTAGGCCACTAGCACAGCAGGGCGGCAAGCTCATGTCTAACCAGCCCTCACCCTGTTTGCCGTCGCTGTACCTCCGCGCCCGCCGACCGCCGTTGCCGTTGCCCGCCCCGGCCCCCGCCTTGGCGCCGTACGCGCCCTCCAGGTACGGCAGGTGCGTGCCGTGTCCGTCCACGCCGCCGCCCTCGCCGCTCGCCCCCGCGCCTGCCGACACCGCGCTGCTGGGGTCCTTGTACAGCAGCGACGCGTTACTCATCTCCGAGTCGTCAATGCCGTACGACCCGCGCTTGTGGCCCTCGGGGCTGTACGCCCTGCCCACGTACGAGTGCGCCAGGTCGGCGCGTGGCGGCACGCCAACATCGCCAGTGGCGCTGCTGCGCCGCGCAGCGGCGCCGCCGCCGCCAGGCATCTTGTAGGTCTTTGGGGAGGATGTGTAGGGGCTGGGGCCCACGTGCGGGAGGGTGGTGGCGCTGGGGGAGCCGGGCAGGCCGAAGGGATCGTTGGAGCTGCTGACGGCTGTGGGGGACACCCAGGCCTGCTGGTGGTGGTGCGGGTGGGCTGCTCCTGGGCTGGCGCTGGGGTTGCTGGTGGTGTTGTCGGCGCTGTGGCCCTGGGTGCGGTTGCCGGGGGAGGGCGGGCGCAGGGTGATGCGGCGGGGGGCCTGGTCCCATGCGGGTCGGCTGAGCGAGACGCGGTCGTTCCACACGGGCCGGCCGTCAGCAGATAGCGCGGCGTTGGCGGGCAGGGTGGAGGCGTGCTGCAGCAGGGAGCCAGTCATGCTGCTGCTGTGGGCGTTGTTGGTGTTGTGGATTGCGGGCAGGGTGCTGGAGAGGGCTTGGGCGTTGCGTTCCGAGGCGCGGCCGAGCTGGTGGCCTTGTTGCTGTGCAGCGAAGGACAGGGCGTCGGAGTCGGCTGTGAGGGCGTCGTCCGGGGGTGGTGGTGGGGAGGGGTCTGAGCGAGGAGGGGTGTAGTCTGGGGCAGCGTAGCCGGAGGAGGGTATGGCGGAGGTGTCTATGGGGCCGTGGGCTGCGTCGGGGTTGCGGGGGGAGTTCTGCCAGCCGGGGCGGGGCCGCAGGGCGGAGGGCAGGGAGGAGGAGGGGGACAGCGTGGAGGTCTGGTCCGGGCTGCGGCGAGGGCTGTTTGCGTTGTCGGAGTCAGGGCGGCTGGAAAGGGGGCGTGGGGATGGGAGGTGGTCGAAGCTGAGGCCTTTGGGAGGCTCCTGGTCCATAGTGTCGGCGAGAGAGTCCATGGTGAGGTGGTTGTAAAGGTGCGAGGCCGGGTACTAGGTCGTCTGTAAAGCACTTGTGTTCGTGTTAATGTAAGAAGGCTGTATCGACAGGCGGTGCTAAGGATAGCTGCTGAACGCAAAGGGGTGCTGGCCCGTTGGCGGCATGCCCGAAGCGCCCGCTTCCTGTGGCCTGCAACTGTATGCTGTTTATCTCTGAGAAGACCAGATGAGCTGTGAATACTGCAACTGGACCTTGAACGTGTTCTTGCAGGCAGCAGGCGTATGTTGCTTTGCCGTCAACAGGCTTCTAAGCCTGGGATGTCGGGAGTTGCGCCCCTTTGTGTGGCTATGTGCGCATCGGCGCTGTTACAGTGCACGAGCGTGTTATGCTAGAAGCTGTATAGTGAAACAATTACGTGGAGCGGTGGCTTGGGGAGCGCAAGTGCCCTTCGTCGCACCCGGAACGACCGTACCCGGGATGAAGTTTGGACATACCCACCCTCCTGATGCCTTTGTGCAGGAAAATATGATAACAACAAACTGTTTTGTGTTTAGAGCTCCCCACCAAGGCAAAGCGCGATTCACATAAAGCTGCAGACGAGTTCCTATCACGTCGTGTTGCCTCTTGCAACGGCTATTCATTGCTATTGTTGTCCCGGCCTGTTACTGACACGGGGGCAGTGGGACATACCCACAGGCTTTCCGGGTGCTATACACGGCCAGCTGCCACGTGTGGTGCTGCCTGGACTGGATGGGTACCGTAGGCGGTGGCGCGCGGGAGACCATAACACCAGGGTTCGCGGTTGATGCAACCAAGCGTCAAGGTGAAATTGGTGCGGGGTGATGACGAGCGCAGGAGCGTCAGGCAAGATACCCATGCTGTACCCCGCTGATGCTGCTTGGCGGCTGAACCATCTCGTGGAGCCTCGGCTGCCGGGCCCAGCACCTACACCGCCACTGCACCGTCCACGTGTCCAGCTTCCAACGTTACCCGCCAGAACCTACTGAACGGCGCCTTGCAAGCGCCTCTAGCTAGCCTTTCGTCGTTTCGGCCACCGCGCACGCCACCATGGGCCTGACCGTGGGGCCGAGCGGGGCACTTGGTTGCGCAGGACCAGCCGAGATGCCTGCCCATAGCAACCCACAAGCGGGAACGGTGTGACTCGGAAGTGGGTATACCGCTTTTTCCCTGGACACGGATGCAGTAGGGCGTGGTGGGCAGGGGGACCCAAAGGGCGCGCATTGGTGCGTGGGATCGCCGTGCACATGGCCATCAAACACGCCTACTTTTGGGTGTACCTGGTGCCCAGCATCATGGCCCATCAACGATGCATAGGCCTCCATCGTGAATGCGCTGTCCATGCCCCTGGAGGCGGCCTTGGCGGGCAGGCGGCGGCAACGGTGCAGGCGTTCGGTGGCGCTTGGTGCAGCGGCAACAGCGGCAGGCAAGGGGCAGGCTTTAGTGCCATTCGTACCCACGATGGCGTTTTGGCAAGCATACCTCTCAACGCGTTTGTTGAGAGTCATTTTACGATGTTACAATGTCAACCATCTACAATTTAGAGCCCCCTACAAAGGGGAAGGTGCGATTGACACATAAGCTGCTGACTATATTTCTGTCTCAACGTGTCGCCTTTTGTTTGTGACTTTGAAACTACCTAAGCATTCAGCGCATGTTGTTGATTCGCTCCATTCAATACGCCGGCAGGTGATCCTAAAGACAAATTTGGGCGACCTGGAGATAGAGCTATGGGCAAAGGAAGCTCCAAAGGTAAATGATAGTGGCATAGTATCGTCCGCGACCGCTGTACTTGCACTCGAGTGTGTGCGCGGGTCCTGTGACCCTCTTGGGGAGGGCCCAGGGGAGGGGCATCTCACAGGCCAGCCCGGGCACAGTCCCCGCAGATGCATGGCTCCAGCACAGGCACATTAGCGCTAGTGATCAGGGGAAACAGCCGTTAGGCTCCCGGGGCTTTCCCATGTTGTCGTGCACCTTGGCCAGGTGGCACCTGTATTGCCTAGGGAGTGGCTGGGCAGGGTAGGGTGGTGGCGCGCAGCGAGGCAGGTTCCAGCATTTGCACGTGTGTTACGGATCAAGATTTCGAGGGGGCTCCTGGTATGACTCGGGGCCGCGGCCTCGTGTGACCCGGCTGCCTCAAGGAACACAGTGGGAGGCCAGTGGGGTCAGGAGAGGGTACTGCTGGTGCAGTGCTGGCCCCTAGATGCACTATCACGTAGCACTGTCGGTACGCATCCAACGGGGCCGACCGCGTGCGTACCATGCCGGCCAGAACGGGGGCACTGGCCCCCAGCACCTCGTGCCGCCCCCCAATCGTACGTCCATGCGCACGCCCTGGGCACACGCTGGGGTTTACCCTTACACCCTTACCTCGCCTAGCACCGCCCGGCCGCACCCTTCCCCAGCACGGCGCCGCCCTTGGCTTCTGCACAAGCCCTGCTTGGCCTTCCCCTCCCGCCACACCCCCCATCCTTGTCTTCTGCACAACCCCCATGGGCTCGTCCCTGTGCCGTACGGCAGCCACGCCCCGGCTGCATGCGGCAGCTGTGGCAAGAGGGTTATCCTGGATGGGACAGTACACTACGGTAACTGCCTCCCCTTACGTAATCCCTTCGGTTGGCCCCCACCCCTTGTACGGCAGGCGTGCCGCAACTTCGTGCAGCTGTGCATGGAGGGCTACTACGATGGCACCATCTTCCACCGCGTCATCAAGGACTACATCGCGCAGGGGGGAGACCCCACCGGCACGGGGGACGGTGGGACAGGGGAAGGGGGGGGGGCAGTGTGGGGGGGGGGGGGCGGGGGGGGGGGAGGGGGGGGGGGCGGAGGCGGCGGGGGCGGGGGCAGGGGGGGCGGGGGGGGGGGGGGGGGGGGGAACAAAGTGGTGGGGGGGGGGAG
>VFQN01007894.1_pt1 | contig 11145 bp, 6 predicted proteins | sample 3512371 | NCBI WGS metagenome assembly VFQN01 (sample SAMN10412370, study PRJNA504923) | tailings metagenome | isolation source: Replicate 2 from Balatoc abandoned mine | place: Philippines: Itogon, Benguet | collected 2017-08-28 | reverse complement strand
GCTGGGCGTGGAATGCCTTTTTTGGGAAAAGTACACAAAGTGCGCGCTGCTCCGGCCGAAGGACTGGAGCCCGGACACGTCCACGGCGACGGCGGAGTGCATCACTAAAACTAACGTCGGCGAGGGCTGGGCGCTCCCGTTTAAATCCTCGCCGATGTTGTTTTGTAGGTTGTTGTATAAACCTTGCTGACGTTGATTATACAATAGGTTCCTGCTGACTCAGGCAGTGAAAACTTCCCAAGCCCCACACGATTTCGGTCGAATCAATTCCCACCACCTTTCGGTCGGTAAAACACTGACTCAGAATGTCTAGCGCCCTTTGGTCATTATCGCAACGAAACGTAGGTACAATGACGGCGGCATTGCTGATATAAAAGTTGGCGTAGGAGGCTGGTAATCGCAACTCATCACTGTATACAGGTGTTGGCATAGGCAACTCTACGATATTGAGTTGTTTGCCGTTGAGCAACCGCATTTGCTTTAATTCGTGCAGGTTTTCCTGTAAGATGTCGTAGTTGGCGTCCGATTTATTTTCTTCAATAATGGTCACCACGGTATCTTCGTTTACAAACCGAACGGTATCATCAATGTGTCCGTCGGTATCGTCACCCACGATGCCATCGCCCACCCAAAGAACCTGCTCTACCCCGTAATAATCGCACAAATACTGCTCAATTTGTCCTTGATTGAGGTGCGGATTGCGGTTTTCGTTCAACAAACACGCCCGGCTCGTCATCACAGTCCCTTTACCATTGAACTCTACCGAGCCGCCTTCCATGATGATGCCCGGTGTGACGTATTCTAACCCTAAATAATGGGCGATGGCCACGGGAATCAGGTCATCGTTGTCGAAAGGAGGATATTTTCCACCCCATGCATTGTAGCCCCAATTCACTACCAAACGCTCGTTGGTGTCAGGGTTGATGAGAATGCCCGGCCCGTGGTCGCGGCACCATGAGTCGTTGGTGGCGTGTAGCGGCAATTCAATCTGGTTCATGTCCACCCCCGCGTTGAGTAGGTGAAGCTGTATGGTTTGTTTTACGATTTCGTTGTGGGCATTGATGCACACCTTTTCGCCTTCGCTGATGTTTTTGATAAATTCAAGGTATGCAGGAAGCATTTTCGGCTGACGTTCGTATGTCCAAGAAGCCTCCGTGTGCGGAAAACTCAGCCAAGTGGCGCGGTGTGGGTGCCATTCGGCGGGGAAAGAAAAGCCCCGTTGTTTGGGCGTGGATTGATTTGACATATTGCTAATACGCTGTTTCATGTTTTGTGGCGCAAAAATAGGCAGAATTGTAGATTGTTTTATGCGTAAGTTGCCACCCACTTTCCCAAAATACCCTTATATTTAATGAAAAATCACGTTCATTTATAAACCTTTCTACTCCATGCGTACCAGCTTTTACTCTCTTTTAGCCCTTTTCTTTTTCATTAGTTTGGCCAGTCAGGCGCAGAAAAAATTTCCTTTTATCAAGAGTGGTGGCAGCATGTTTGAAGTGCCAGAGGCGGAGCCTATTGCCGATAAAAAGATGAAATACAAGGTGTTGTATGAAATCTCCAAAGGCGCCGATAAGCCTGATTCTGTAAATGCCACGCTCGACAAATTGGCCCGCTTGGTCAATCTGCATCTTTCGGCGGGCATTCCTAGAGAGAATTTAGACGTGGTAGCGGTGGTGCATTTTTTGGGTACACCCCTGATTTTGAACGACGAAGCCTACAAGAAAAAATACGGGATGCCCAATCCCAATACCACCCTTATCAACGAGTTGACCGCCAACGGCGTCAAAATATACATCTGTGGACAATCGCTCTACATGCGCAAAATGGAGCAGGAGACCCGCAATCCCAACATCAAAGTGACACTCTCGGCCATGCTGCTGATGACCACACTGCAATCGAAGGGGTATGTCATGGTGATACCGTAAATTTTTTTAAGCAAGACGAGAGGTAGGGGCAGGCCCGCTGGTCGGCGGACCGTTCACGTCTGCCCCTACGCGTTTAAATTATAATTTGGCGCACTTTTCGCCCAAAGCAAGCCGACATTCTTTAATTTTGCAGACAACATCCAATCGCTTCTATTTTGCTTTTTAAGAATATACTCGGTCACGACGATACCAAGCGCGCGCTGATTCGCTCCGTACAGAATAACCACGTTGCGCACGCCCAGCTTTTTGACGGGCCCGTGGGCGGGGCGGGCATTGCGTTGGCGTGGGCGTTTGCTACGTTTGTCAATTGCGAAGACCGTCAGCCCGACGATGCCTGCGGGCGTTGTGCTTCTTGTTCCAAGATGCGTAAGTTGGTCCACCCCGATGTGTATCATATCTTTCCATTGCCACGCACCCCCAAAGAAGGGGAGGATTTGTTGGGTGAACTAACGCCCAAATGGCGTGCTTTTTTAGAAGAACATCCTTACCGAACGCTCCCCGAATGGTTGGCGTATATCAACGCCACGGGCAATCAACAGGGAATTATCCCCATCAAAGAATCAAGGAATATTGTTAGTAAGCTGTCACTCAAGGCGTTTGAGGGGGAGTTTAAAATCATGCTGTTTTGGCAACCTGAATTGCTCAATGTACAAGCGGCCAATGCCCTGTTGAAGATTCTGGAAGAACCGCCCGAAAAGACACTGTTTTTGATTGTTTCCAGTCAGTCGGATAAGTTATTGACTACCATCATTTCCCGCACGCAACGTGTAGCCATTCGTGCCTTTACGGATGAAGAAGTGACGCAGTTTTTGGCCCAAAAAGGGATTGATGAGCGACGGGCGCGGCAGATTGCGTATCTCTGTGAAGGGAATCTGGCCGAGGCCATGCGCCTGACCAATGAGACGGAAGACGACCGCCACGCGTGGTTTGCGCAATGGATGCGTAAATGCTACTCGCGCGACTTTGTGTCTTTGGTCAAACTTGCGGATGAATTTGATACGTTGGGCAAAGAGAAACAAAAAGGGATTTTCGACTATACCCTCAATCTGTTTCGGGATTTGTTTTTGTGGCAAAACGGCGTGGAGGAATTGCTACGGTTGCAGGACGAAGAACTGAGTTTTGTGCAAAAATTTGGCAAAGCCGTCAACCCAGGAGCCATTGAGTTACTGATTCAGGGAATCACCGACGGCTACTATCACCTCGAACGTAACGCCCGCGCCAAAGTGTTGTTTCTGGATATTTCGTTGACGGCAGCTCGGACGATGCGCGTTTAATCAAACCCCATCAGATGATTTGGTAAAGCTGGCTCATCTGATGGGGTTGTAGGTATATCTCTATTTCATTCCATACGCCACTACCTTCTGCTGGTTGATGCCAAAGTAAAGGGTATTATTTAATGACAAAATGCTTCTTACTTCGCCATTAATGTAAAAACCAGAGGTATTCTGAGGAACATAACTAAACGTTCCGTTGCCGTTGTTGTGGAGCAGCGTACCGAAATTGGCGTCGTACTGCCCAAGACGCAGGCGGGTGCGGAGTTGATTGCCGCAAAGGAGCAAATCCTTTTTGCCGTCTTTGTCATAATCCAATGCAATCAGGGCGTGAATGGGCGAGGTCTGGACTTCGATGGGTAATTTTTTGACCGTAAATTTACAAGCATGGCCTTGCTCAAACCAAGTGGTAGCCAAGTGGTTGGCTTCCAGTCGTGTGGCGCCTTCAAGCTCCGATGCTGTAAATACATCTTTGAGCGTAGCATCAGCATAGGTTTTGTAATCAGGATACCGCTTGCCCATGATGGGTAATTGCCCAATCAATTCGTCGCGGGTGATGTAAGGGTAGCTTTTTCCTTGGATGTACGTACACAAAATGGGGTCAATGCGGCCGTTTTGGTCAAAATCCTTGAAATATACCTCGGCGGGTTGTTCGGGAGATGCTTTCACTTGGCTGTTAAGACCCAAATTGCCGACGATTAAGTCCATTTTTCCGTCGCCGTTGAAGTCGTCCACTAGCAGTTTATTCCACCAACCGCTGTAGTTTTGGTCAAAGTATTTATCGGTTGTGTTCGCCAGTTTACCATTATTGTTTTCAAAAACCGTCAGAGGCATCCATTCCCCTACTACAATCAACTCGGATTTTTTATCTCCGTTGAGGTCGAGCCAAGCGGCATCGGTCACCATGCCAATTTTTTGAAGCTCAGGGGCCACAGAAGCGGTGGCATCTTTAAAGTTGCCTTTGCCGTCATTGAGTAAAATAAAACTGGGGGGAATTTCGGGGTAACTACCGGGCACCACGCGCCCACCCACAAATAAATCGGGTTTTTGGTCGCCGTTTAGGTCAGTCACCCGGACGCAACTTGTACTGACCAGCATGGACGGAAGAGCGGCTGGGCTTTTGGTAAAATTGCCTTTCCCGTCATTGAAATACAGGGCATCTTGCAACAAAGCATCATTGGGCTCAAAATTGGCATACCCCCCGTGACAAACGTACAAATCGAGAGAACCATCACCGTTGGCGTCGAAAAATACCGCGTCGGAGGCATCGCTTTTGGCGTCGATTTCAAAAGCTGCTTGTGGTTTTTTGAGGAAGCGTGGCGTAGACCCTTTTTGTTGCAAAAACAAGGCCCCTGCCTGTCCGTTACCGCCGCCCACAAATACATCATCTAAGCCATCGCCATTGACATCGGCCTTGGCCAGTGCTGGACCCACGTACGATTGCGGATTGACCATCAGAATCTGCCTTTTAAAATCATTGTAGGCTAAAGCAGGCTGGGCATAATCTATGCCAGAGGGAGTTTCTTTAAATAGAGGTTGTTTGGAAGCGGGCGCACTGATGGCTTCATTGGCGTCCTTTTCGTTCAGGGTTAGCCATTGATCTCCTTTAACGTTGGAAAGGCGCTGTTGTTTGCCATTAGGCCATTGTACTTTTAGCGAATCAATCGTTGTGGCGTTGCCCAATCCAAAATGCAGGACGTTAGAAACACTCGACTGATACCCACGCATGGGCATTTGCTCTAGGTACTGGGTTTGACCTTTTTGGTACAGAATGACCTTTGCCCCAATGCCCGAACGGTTGGGTGAATTGCCCGCCAATGTTACTTTTAGGTAGTGATTTTTGAGCAACTGTTGGGCTTCGTTTTGGTAGATAAATGCGGGTTGATTTACGTTGTTGACCACCAAATCCAAATCCCCGTCGTTGTCTAAATCGGCATAAACGGCTCCGTTGCTGTTGGAGTTTTGTCCCAATCCCCATTGCATTCCCACATTTTTGAACGTCAGGTCTTTGTTGTTTTTATAGAGGTAATTCACCACGTTGGATGCGGGCATCTGCTGCACCAGATTCAGCACATCCTGTCGCCCGATGTTGGGTTGGTTCTTCTGAAAATCGTTCATGTATTTCAGAAAGTCGAGGTTGGTGTAGTCGCGTAGGTAGCCATTGGTAATGTAGAGGTCTTTCCATCCGTCGTTGTCATAATCGGCAAAAAGCGCGGCCCAACTCCAATCGGTGTTGGAGATGCCCGCGAGTTGACCAATTTCGGAGAATGCTACTCCTAACTTGGGGGAGGCTGGGAGAGGGGTATTCAATTGCAGCATGTTCCGCATGTACTGCTTATGAAAACCCGACCGAACCACCATATCAAATTTCTCGTAGTTGTCGGGGGCCATGAGAAGTTTTTGTCGGCGATTTTCTTCAGGCAGCATATCAAGCGTGAAAATATCAGGCGTGGCGTCGTTGTTTACATCGGCCACGTCGTTGCCCATGGAGAAATGAGAGGTATGCCCTATCGAGGTAGTGAGTTTGTCCACAAAACCACCTTTTTTATTATTAATGTAAAGATGGTCGGGGATGGTATAATCATTGCTGACGTAAATATCTGGCCAGCCGTCTTGGTTAAAATCAGCGATGCCTGCCCCCAGACCGTAGGAGAGGGGGGAGCTGTTAATACCCGCTTTGGTGGTCACGTCAACGAAACGTTTGCCCTCATTTCGAAAAAGCCGAGAGCCACTTATTGGGTCGTCTTGTTTGTTGAATTCGGCGCTGTTGGATTCATTCAGTACAGGCAGGGACTTTATGTTGTGATTAAGTAAAAACAGGTCTAAATCGCCGTCGTGGTCGTAGTCGAAAAAGTAGGCATTGGTGCTCGACGAAGGGTCGTTTAAGCCATACTCAGCGGTTTGGTCCAGAAATGTTGGAATTCCTTGGGCGTTGTTTCCCTGATTGATAAACAACTCATTGGCTTTTTTTTCGGGGGGGAGATTGCCCGAATGACAAACGAAAATATCCAATTTTCCGTCGCCATTGACATCTGCCATGGTCACTCCAGTCTTCCAGGGGCCTTCGCGTCCGGCGGCTCCTGAGGCGGCAGTGATGTCTTCAAACTGCATTTTTCCTTTGTTGAGGTAGAGTTTGTTGGCGCTGAGATTGGCAGTAAAGTAGAGGTCTTCCAGTTTATCACCGTTCAAATCACCCACCGCAACGCCGCCACCGTTGTAAAAATACTCATACATCAACACGTTTGTATTAAGGCCTTCATTGATGATATTCTGAAAATCGACATTGGTTTTTTCAGGAGTAAGCAGGGTAAAAAGCGTAGGCTCGGTTACTTCCGTTGGGGTATCTTTTTGTTCTTGGCAGCTTGTCGATAGGAATAGTACAATGATGCACCCTGCGAGCAGTGTAAGATGTTTCATCAATAGAAGATAAAGTAAAGCTAAAAAAATTAATGAAGCCCTGAAGCGCTTTTAGCGCTCAAAGCGGATACAAATTGAGTAAAAATGAATGGTTATAGCAAATGGCATCAATTCATTTATTGGGGTAACTCACTACAAAATTGAAGGATTTTTTTGAGATGATCTTCATTTTCTAGGTCAAGACTTTCGGCTTTGAAATAGGCTTCAATGGCCTTTTTATGGGTTGGGAAAAGCTTTAAAAATCCTCCTTTGGTTGTTTTGTAAAAACGATGGTTTAAGTCCATTAGAAAATACATTTTTTCTTTGGAAAAAACGATGTCACCTTTTGAGGCAAGTTTTTGGACAGAACTATTGCCCGTAGAAAGCATATTGACTTCTCTTATGGACGATGTAGCGGAGGATTTGCCCATCGCGGCCATTTTTTCGACCGCAGCTACTTTAAACATGGTTTTGACTACTAAATAAGCTTTCGGATAAGTAGCAATACGTTCTACATATCCGTGGGCCACGTCATAGTAGAAGGTATTCTCGCCAATTTGAATCTGTTTAATGCTTTGTTCGTTGGCCAAGGATAAGGTGTCTTTGGTTAGACTAAGAAATTGTACTTCTCCCAATTGAAAATTGTAATTGAGTTTTGCCGTTGCGGGAGCAGCGTTGAAAAAAGATACTGTCCCCTCTTTGAATTGGGGATATCGATACCGCTCAGCTACTGGAATAGCGTATTTGAGGTCGGTATCGGCTTTTACTCTGATTGTTTTGGTATCTTGTGCCCGTAGCGCCAAGGAAAAAACTCCAAAAATGACCGATATAATAATGCCTGTTTTCATGATTTCTGTTTTTTGGGAATAACATTTCTTAATAAACAAATCTACACAAAGTTCTCTGTATGAGGGTATAAATTAAAAAAATCTATGCCCCGCATTTTTTGAGAGCATAGATTTTTAGAAGTCTTGGAGAGCTATAAGGCTCTCCAAGTGCTTATAATTCTAATTAATAACCTGGGTTTTGAACCAATTTGGTGTTCCGGTTCATTTCGTTCCGGTCAATTGGTAAATAGTACAGTTTGTCAGCCCAGCTGCGGTTTTCCTTACCTGGATCAATTTCAAATACCGTGTAAGAGTAGTTGTAGTTTTCTTTATCGTATTTATAAAGACTAACCGTTTTGCCAGGCTTAAGTGTACCTACGATGCTGATACCGTTGGCTTTGCGACCTAAGGTAGTAGGAGCAATCATCCAGCGGCGGGCATCGTGGAAACGCTGCTCTTCCAAGTACATTTCAATGCGTTTTTCGTTGCGGAAACGTTGTCTCAGCGCATCTCCTGACTCGGTAATGGCAGGCATACCAGCACGGAAACGAATCTTGTTCAACCAAGTACGGGCTTCTTCGTCCTGACCTAGCTCAATACAAGCTTCGGCGTAGTTGAAGATCATCTCAGTATAGCGCAAGATAGGCCAAGGTACTTCTTGCCATGTATTTTGGTCAACGATGGCAGGGTTTGGATCGGTAAATTTACGGATATAATAACCAGTATAGCTTCCGTTCCAGTCTTCGATTGGGCTTTGGCGTGTATCCAAACCAAAGTGGGTTACTTTAGCCCCTGAAGCGTTTACGATTTCGTAGCGGCCTGTTTGGATTTGGCTTGCTGGGTCACGGGGTAAGTTAGCATTGCTACGCACTTTCCAAGGTGAACCTTCGGTCAAGATAGAAGCGTAGAAACGAGGGTCGCGGTTTACGTAAGGATCTGAAGCATGAGCAGGGTTTTTCCAGTCAAACTTAGTTCCGTCCATCATTTCGTAGTCATCTACCATGACTTGGATTGGTGTATTACCTGCCCAGTTGTTGTATCCGTTAGGACCATTGAAAAGTCCTTGACGGCCACCGTTTTCTTGTTTTGCGTTGATAAAATAACGCGCCATCAGCAACTCATTTTGACCGCCATTGCGCGACAATGAGTTGTTCATATAGTTGGTTGTACCCTGTTGAGCAGAGACGGGAGCCGTAAGGTTGAGCAAGTTGCCGTATCCTGGCAAATCCAAAACTGCTTTAGCGGCAGCTTTTGCTTTTTGCCAACGGTCAGCTTGTGAGCCTGTCACGTTTGCTACTAATTCAGGTTTTGTGAAAGAAGAAAGTACCGTAGATTTTGCTTTCATCTTGGTAGCATCGTGCAAATCGCTGGCATCGTAAGTTAAGATACGGGCTTTGAGCGCCAAGGCAGCGGCATAATTTGCCCGACCTGCGGCCATGCTTTTGCCGTTCAACAAAGTAGCTGCATCGTCCAAATCTTTGACAATAAAAGCGACTGTTTCGGCCCAAGTGTTACGAGTAGCCATGTAATCGGCTTCTCCTAAATCATACGGACGATCCACCAAAGGTACGCCGCCGTAGTAGCGGGCCAACTGATGGTAAAAATAAGCACGCATGAATTTGGTCTCACCCGTTAAACGCTCTACGATGTTGCCCGTGTTTGTAAACTTAGGGCTTGCGAGATTTTTGAGGGCAAGATTACATGCGCGAATACGCAGGTACATTTGCTGCCAGCTGATGGTGTTGTTTACCCAACCGATGTCGGCGGGGTTTGAACGGCCTTCAGTGATGGTCGTAATTCCGCGACCTGGGTGAGTAAAGATGGTTTCGTCGGTCAATGAAGCCAACATTTGCTCATCAAAACCACCGTTGCCGAAGCCAGCGTAAATTTCAGAAACAAACGCTTCTGCAAGCGCAGCATCCGTCCAAACGGCATTTTCTGAAAGTTCGTTTAGGGGTTGTGTGTTTACGAAACTATCGTCGCAACTGGTAACAACTACCGTCGAAGCAATGAGTGACGCGATTAGAAATTTGTATTTTTTCATCTCTATTTTTTAGTTGTGTAATTTGTGATTAAACAAAGTGAGATTTTGCCAACATAATCAACTGTCTGTTTATGATTAGTGTTTTCAAATTGACTCATTTATAAATCAAATTACGATGTTGTTAGAATGCGGCAACAAGACCTACGTTCAGGATTTTTTGCTGAGGATAATACTGTCCAGTAGAGTTATCTGTTTCGGGGTCAAATACCTTCAACTTATCAACTGTAAACAGGTTTAAACCATTGAAATATACGCGAAGCGTGTTCATTCCGATTTTCTTCACCAAAGTAGAAGGAATATTGTATCCAATTTCCAAGTTTTTCAGGCGGAGGTAGTCGGCATCTCTGAGCCAATAGTCGTTACCAGTAGAGAAATACTGGTCGTTACGGTTAGCGATACGTGGATGAACATCGCTTGGATTGTCAATGGTCCAACGATTTTCGTACATATCCAACAAGTAGTTACCGATGTTACCCATTTCTGCTGCACTCACAAACTGCTTCGCACCTGCTGCTCCTTGGATAAGGACGGTCAAGTCAAAGTTGCGGTAGCTGGCCGATAGGTTAACCCCACCCGTAAACAAAGGAATGTTGGTGAAGTTGTTACGTACTTGGTCATCGGGAGTGATTTTTCCGTCACCGTTGTAGTCTTTGTACTTCATGTCGCCAGGGCGGAGCGTGTTTACGATTGCCTTGTAGTCGATGGTGTTGGCATCAATGGCGGCTTGGTCTTTAAACACACCGTCGTAGAGGTAAGTCTGATACGTAAACATCGGCTTGCCCGTTGTTTGTTGCCATGCAGGGGCTCCTGGAGCTTCATCCCAGAACAAAATTTTGTTTTGAGCATAGCCACCGTTCACGCTTACGTTGTACTTGAAGCCATCTTTTTGGTTACGGTAACCGATGTTAAACTCCCATCCCTTGTTTAGCACTTCTCCCAAGTTTTGACGTGGAAGCGTCAAACCTGTACTTTGAGGTACTGAAGCGTTTTTGGTCCAAAGAATGTTGGTACGCTTGTTAGAGAATACATCAAATTCAAAGAAAACGTTACCGTTAAACATCTGTCCTTCCAAACCTAAGTTAGAGTTGGTCGCTACTTCCCAAGTAATTTGGGTGTTAGGGATACGTGCTTCAAACAACGTTTTTGTTTCAGCATTTCCTAAGATATAACTTCTGAATCCGTAGGTAGAAAGGTACTGATACGAAGGGATTTGGTCGTTACCCAATTGGCCGATTGACCCGCGCAATTTTAAGAAATTAACCGAAGGGAGTGCTTTTTTGAAGAATTCTTCTTCTGATACAACCCAACCTGCCATAATTCCTGGGAAGAAGCCGTAACGGGTTTCTTCAGGGAAGATGTCAGAACCATCATAACGCCACAAGAACTCGGCGAGGTACTTCTCCTTGAAGTTATAACCTACACGACCGAAGTAGTTGATACGAGCTGTTTCAAACGCACCACCGTTGTTGTTACGTTGTAAGTCACCTCCCGCAAACATCTGGTCGAGAGCAGTTGAAAGGAAGAAACGACGGAAAGCCGAGAAGTTATCGCCTTTGATGGTTTCGCGGTTTGTACCAGCCAACAAGTTGAAGGTATGATTGCCGATGGTTTTGTCATAAGAAAGCACCGTACCCAACAAGATATTAAGCTGATTAATATTTACTTGGTTTAAGCTTGGATCA
>VFQN01007892.1_pt1 | contig 11148 bp, 8 predicted proteins | sample 3512371 | NCBI WGS metagenome assembly VFQN01 (sample SAMN10412370, study PRJNA504923) | tailings metagenome | isolation source: Replicate 2 from Balatoc abandoned mine | place: Philippines: Itogon, Benguet | collected 2017-08-28 | reverse complement strand
CCGGCACCCCCGTGGTGTGGGACATCCTCGAAGAGGTCATCAAGGAGCACCCGGTTCTGCTGAACCGCGCGCCCACGCTGCACCGCCTGGGCATCCAGGCCTTCGAGCCCATCCTGATCGAGGGCAAGGCGATCCAGCTGCACCCGCTGGTCTGCGCCGCCTTCAACGCCGACTTCGACGGTGACCAGATGGCCGTTCACGTGCCGCTGTCCGTGGAAGCGCAGCTCGAAGCCCGCACCCTGATGCTGGCCTCCAACAACGTGCTGTTCCCGGCCAACGGCGAGCCCTCCATCGTGCCCTCGCAGGACGTGGTGCTGGGCCTGTACTACGCCACGCGCGAGAAGATCAACGGCAAGGGCGAAGGCATGATCTTCGCGGACCTGCCCGAGCTGCAGCGCGCGCTGGACAACGGCGTGGTGGAACTCACCGCGCGCGTGAGCGTGCGCCTGGTCGAGTGGACCAAGGACAAGACCAGCGGCGAATTCGTCGCGGGCCTCAAGCTGGTCGACACCACCGTGGGCCGCGCGCTGCTGTCCGAGATCCTGCCGAAGGGCCTGCCCTTCTCGGTGCTGGACAAGCCGCTCAAGAAGAAGGAAATCTCGCGCCTCATCAACGCGAGCTTCCGCAAATGCGGCCTGAAGGAGACCGTGGTCTTCGCCGACAAGCTGCTGCAGAACGGCTTCCGCCTGGCCACGCGCGCGGGCATCTCGATCGCCGTCGACGACATGCTGGTGCCCAAGGAGAAGAGCGGCATCATCGAGCGCGCCGAGTCCGAGGTGAAGGAAATCGCCCAGCAGTACGCCTCCGGTCTGGTGACCGCCGGCGAGCGCTACAACAAGGTGGTCGACATCTGGGGCAAGGCCGGTGACGAGATCTCCAAGGTCATGATGGCCCAGCTGGCCAAGCAGAAGACCACGGACCGCAGCGGCAAGGAAGTGGACCAGGAGTCGTTCAACTCCATCTACATGATGGCCGACTCGGGCGCCCGCGGTTCCGCGGCGCAGATCCGCCAGCTGGCCGGCATGCGCGGCCTGATGGCCAAGCCCGACGGCTCCATCATCGAGACCCCCATCACGGCGAACTTCCGTGAAGGCCTCAACGTGCTGCAGTACTTCATCTCCACGCACGGCGCCCGCAAGGGCCTGGCCGACACGGCGCTGAAGACCGCGAACTCGGGCTACCTGACGCGCCGCCTGGTGGACGTGACGCAAGACCTGGTGGTCACCCACCAGGACTGCGGCACCTCCAACGGCACGCTGATGCGCGCCATCGTCGAGGGCGGTGAGGTCATCGAGTCGCTGCGCGACCGTATCCTGGGCCGCACCACGGCCGAGGAAGTGATCCACCCCGAGACGCGCCAGCAGCTCGTGCCCGCGGGCGAAATGCTCGACGAGGACACCCTCGACCTGCTCGAGGCCGCCGGCGTCGACGAGGTCAAGGTGCGTACCGCGCTCACCTGCGAGACCCGCTACGGCCTGTGCGCCAAGTGCTACGGCCGCGACCTCGGCCGCGGTGGCCTGGCCAACATCGGCGAGGCGGTGGGCGTGATCGCCGCGCAGTCGATCGGCGAGCCCGGCACGCAGCTGACCATGCGCACCTTCCACATCGGCGGCGCGGCCTCGCGCGCGGCGGTGGCCTCCAGCGTGGAAGCCAAGTCCAGCGGCGTGATCGGCTTCAACGCCACCATGCGCTACGTGACCAACTCCAAGGGCGAGCTGGTGGTGATCGCGCGTTCGGGCGAGATCATCATCCAGGACGAACACGGCCGCGAGCGCGAGCGCCACAAGGTGCCCTACGGCGCCATCCTGGCGATCAAGCCCGACCAGCAGATCAAGGCCGGCACCATCCTGGCCAACTGGGACCCGCTGACCCGACCCATCATCACGGAATTCGCCGGCACGGTGAAGTTCGAGAACGTGGAAGAGGGCCTCACGGTCGCCAAGCAGGTCGATGATGTGACCGGTCTGTCCACGCTGGTGGTGATCGATCCCAAGCGCCGCGGCGCCACGAAGGTGGTGCGCCCGCAGGTCAAGCTGATCGACGCGTCCGGCAGCGAGGTGAAGATCCCCGGCACCGACCACGCCGTGACCATCGGCTTCCAGGTCGGCGCACTGATCCAGGTGCGCGACGGCCAGGACGTGGGCCCCGGCGAGGTGCTGGCCCGCATCCCGGTCGAAGGCCAGAAGACCCGCGACATCACGGGTGGTCTGCCGCGCGTGGCCGAGCTGTTCGAGGCGCGTTCGCCCAAGGACGCTGGCATCCTGGCCGAGATGACCGGTACCGTGTCCTTCGGCAAGGAGACCAAGGGCAAGATCCGCCTGCAGATCACCGACCCCGAGGGCAAGGTCTGGGAAGAGCTCATCCCGAAAGAGAAGAACATCCTGGTGCACGAAGGCCAGGTGGTCAACAAGGGCGAGAGCATCGTCGACGGTCCGGCCGATCCGCAGGACATCCTGCGCCTGCTGGGCATGGAAGAGCTCGCGCGCTACATCGTCGATGAGGTGCAGGACGTCTACCGACTGCAGGGCGTGAAGATCAACGACAAGCACATCGAGGTGATCGTTCGCCAGATGCTGCGCCGCGTCGTGGTCGAGAACCCCGGCGATTCGTCCTACATCGGCGGCGAGCAGGTGGAGCGCTCGGAGATCCTCAACACCAACGACGCCCTGCGCGCCGACGGCAAGATCCCCGCGACCTACAGCAACGTGCTGCTCGGTATCACCAAGGCCTCGCTGTCGACCGACTCGTTCATCTCCGCGGCCTCCTTCCAGGAGACCACGCGCGTGCTGACCGAAGCGGCCATCATGGGCAAGCGCGATGAGCTGCGTGGCCTGAAGGAGAACGTCATCGTCGGCCGCCTGATCCCCGCGGGCACCGGCATGGCCTACCACGAGGCGCGCAAGGTCAAGGAGAAGATGGACGACGAAGAGCGCCGCGCCATCGCCGAGGCCGATGCCCTGTCGCTGGCGGCCGACCAGGCCGACGCGGCGGCTGGCGAGTCCGCCGAGTAAGCGGCCCGACGCCGGTCACCGCCGACAAGCCCCCGGTCGACAGGCCGGGGGCTTTTTCTTTGGGCGCGCATACCCCGCGCGCTATAGTCCCCCGCCCGCCAATCGCGGGCGAGCGAGGAGGAAACACACGATGGGTGTTCTGCAATGGGTGCTGCTGCTGGCGGCGCTGCTGGTCTTCTTCTGGGCGGTCGGGGCCTACAACCGGCTCGTGCGCCTGCGCAACGGCATCGCCAATGCGTTCGCGCAGATCGACGTGCAGCTCAAGCGCCGGCACGACCTGATCCCCAACCTGGTCGAAGTGGCCCGCAAGTACCTCGAGCACGAGGCGCAGACGCTCGAGGCCGTGATCGCCGCGCGCAACCAGGCGCGCAGCGCCGAGCAGGCCGCCGCCAGCGCGCCGCTGGCGCCCGGCGTCATGGGTACCCTGTCGGGCGCGGAGCAGCTGCTGGGTGGCGCGCTCGGTCGCCTCATGGCGGTGGTGGAGAACTACCCCGAGCTCAAGGCCGACCAGAGCATGCGCGAGCTCAGCGAAGAGCTGGCCAGCACCGAGAACCGCATCGGCTTCGCGCGCCAGGCCTACAACGACCAGGCCAACGACTTCAACGACGCCGCGCAGCAGTTCCCCACGCTCCTCGTCGCGCGCCTGTTCAATTTCCTGCCCCAGGCCATGCTGGAAGCGACCACCAGCGAGGCCGAGCGCGAGCCGGTCAAGGTGCGGTTCTGAGCCACCGACACTGACGCGGGCGGCGCATGCGGTTCATCGACTCTCAGCGCGAAGCGCGCGCGCGCAGTCGCCGGCTGGTGGCGGCCTTCGGCCTCACCGTGCTGCTGCTGGTGCTGGCCGTCAACGCGGCCCTCGCCGTGGGCTGGCTGCTGTCGGGGCCACTCTGGCTGGCGGGCGGGTGGTACTTCCCGCGGCACTTCTGGGCCGTGAACACCGGCGTGACCCTGCTCTTCGTGCTGGGCGGCTGGTGGCTCGAAACCTCGCAGCTGGAACACCAGGGCGGCGTGCGGCTGGCCGAGCGCATGGGCGCGCGCGCGGCCCGGCCCTCGGGCCGGCTCGACGAGCAGCGCTTCGTCAACATCGTCGACGAGCTGTCCATCGCCTCGGGCCTGCCGCGCCCCACCGCCATGGTGGTGGCGCGCGACCAGGCCATCAACGCCTTCGCCACCGGCTGGACGCCGCAGGACGCGGTGGTGGCCGTCACCCAGGGCGCGCTCGACCACCTCACGCGCGAGGAGCTGCAGGGCCTGGTCGCGCATGAACTGGGCCACATCGGCGAAGGCGACACGCGCCTGAACCTGCGCCTGGCGGGCATGGTGTTCGGGCTGGAGATGGTCCATCGCCTCGGCCAGCGCCTGGCCGAGCCGGGCGAGGACGGCCGCCGCTTCATGGGCGCGCTGATGGGCCTGTGCCTCATGGGCGTGGGCTGGCTCGGCTGGGTTGCGGGCCATGCGCTGCAGGCCGCGGTGTCGCGCCAGCGCGAGTACCTGGCCGACGCGCGCGCCGTGCAGTGGACGCGCAGCCGCGACGGTCTGGGCGGCGTGCTGCGCAAGGTCATGACGCAGCAGCGCGAGGGCCTGCCACCGCACGCGGTGGGCCCCTCGCTGCAGCACCTGCTGCTGGTGGGCCACGGGCACGGCGCGCTCGCGCGCCGCTTCGACTCGCACCCGCCGCTGGCCGAGCGGGTGCGCCGCATCTATGGTCGGCACATGAGCCCCTTGCCCCTGCCGGCGCAGCGCCCGGTGGGCGACCCCACCGTGGTGCACGCATGAACACGGGCGTCCACGCGCGACCGCCGCGCGGGTCGCTGCCGGCCCCCGCGCTCAGCGAGCAGCTCGCGCTGGCGGCTCAGGCGGTGCTCGCGGTGCGCCAGGGCCGCTCCCTGGGCGACGCACTCGCGGCCGTGCCCGCGCCGCTGCGCCCGGGCGTGCAGGCGCTGGCCTTTCACAGCCTGCGCCTGCTGGGCCACTGCGAGGCGCTGGTGGCCCGCCTGGCCGACCGCGCGCCGCCGCCGCCCCTGCGCTCGCTCATGTGCGTGGCGCTGGCGCTGCTGCTGGCGCCCGACGCCCCCGGCGCCAGCTACGCCGCGCACACCGTGGTCGACCAGGCCGTGCGCGCGGCCCGGAAGGACAAACGCTGGCAGCGCCAGGCCGGTTTCCTCAACGCCTGCCTGCGCCGCTACCTGCGCGAGGCCGCTTCGCTGCAGGCCCCGCTGGCCCAGGACCCGGTGGCGCGCTGGAACCACCCGAGCTGGTGGATCGAACGCCTGCGGCGAGACCACCCGGCGGACTGGGAGCGCCTGCTGCTGGCCAACAACCGGCCGGGGCCCATGACCTTGCGGGTCAACCGCCGCCGCGCCGATCGCGAGGCCCTGGCCCGCGCGCTGGCCGACCAGGGCGTGGCCAGCCGGCCCGTGGGCGAGGACGGACTGGAGCTGGCGCGCCCGCTGCCGGTCGACCAGATCCCCGGTTTCGCCGAGGGCCACTGTTCGGTGCAGGACGAGGCCGCCCAGCTGGCCGCGCCGCTGCTGCTTGACGGGCTCGCCGCGCGCCCGCGCGTGCTGGACGCCTGCGCCGCGCCCGGCGGCAAGACCGCCCACCTGCTGGAGCGCGCCGATGCCGAGCTGCTGGCGCTGGACGTCGACGCCGCGCGCTGCACCCGCATCAGCGACAACCTGCGCCGCCTGGGTCTGGTGGCCGAGGTGCGTCACGCCGACGCCGCCCGCCCCGCCGACTGGTGGGACGGCCGGCCCTTCGACGCCATCCTGCTCGACGCCCCCTGCACGGCCTCGGGCATCGTGCGCCGCCACCCGGACGTGCGCTGGCTGCGCCGCGACAGCGACGTGGCGGCCCTGGCGGGCACCCAGCGGGCCCTGCTCGACGCCCTGTGGCCGCTGCTGCGGCCCGGCGGGCGCCTGCTCTACGCCACCTGCTCGGTGTTCCGCGCCGAGGGCAGCGAGCAGGCCGAGGCGTTTCTTCAGCGCCACACCGACGCCCGGGCAGGCGCCGCTCCCGGCCATCTGTTCCCCGGTACACCCGGGGGTGCCGGACAGTTCAACGACAATGCCTCGGGTGGACCGGACGGCTTTTTCTACGCACGTTTTGACAAGGCCCGCGGCGGCTGATCGGGTCCGAAGCCTTCTTCGCACCCGGCATTGGCTGCTGCTGGTGCTGGTCGGCCTGGCCCTCGCGCTGGCCCGCGCCCAGCCGCCCCAGGTGCAGCAGCTCGCCCTGCAGCGCACCTCCGATGGCTTGTTCCTGAGCGCTCGCTTCGAGCTCAGCCCGCATGGCGCCGTGCAGGACGCCCTGATCAAGGGCGTGCCGCTGTACTTTGTCTGGCAGGCCGACGTGCTGCGCGAGCGCTGGTACTGGACGAACAAGCGCGTGGCCGGTGCCACCCGCACCCTGCGCCTGGCCTACCAGCCGCTGACCCGCCGCTGGCGCGTCAGCATCTCCACCGAGGCCGGCGGCGGCACCGGCGGCGGCGCCGGCCTGCCCTACGCCTTGCACCAGAACCACGACACCCTGGAGGAGGCCCTGGCGGCGGTGGGCCGCGTCTCGCGCTGGCGGCTCGCCGACGCGGGGCAGCTGGAGCCGGGCGCCTCCCACCTGGTGGAGTTCGGCTTCCGCCTCGACCTCAGCCTGCTGCCGCGCCCCTTCCAGATTGGCCTGGGCAACCAGGAAGAATGGTCCATGGCGCTGGAGCGCGAGCTGGGCGTGCCCGAGGCCGCCACGCCCGAGCTGCCCGCGCCGGCCGAGCCGCGCGCCACGTCCCCCGCTGCCGAGGCCAAGGCCGGCGGTGAGGCGCCCGCCGCCGAATCCCCGTCCCGCTGAGCCCCGCGCCGCCACCCCGCACGCCCTCCGTGCCGTGAACACCCTCACCCCGCCCCACTCGCGCAAGCCCGCCGCCACCCGCTGGGCGGTGGTCGCCGGCCTGATCTTCATGACCGGCCTGGGCATGGTGTTGCTGTTCCTGCTCACTCTGGGCACGCGCAACAGCGTCTTCTACGAGCGCAACTTCGAGCTGCTGGTCGGCATCAACGTGGCCGCCGCCGTGGGCCTGGGGCTGGTCATCCTGTGGCTGGGCGCGCGGCTGTTCATGCGCCTCAAGCGCGGCAAGTTCGGCAGCCAGCTGCTGGTCAAGCTCGCCGCCATCATCGGCCTGGTGGGCATCCTGCCCGGGCTGCTCATCTACACCGTGTCCTACCAGTTCGTCTCGCGCTCCATCGAAAGCTGGTTCGACGTGCGCGTGGAGTCCGCGCTGGGCGCGGGCCTGAACCTGGGCCGCACCACGCTCGACACCCTGGTGGCCGACCTGTCGAACAAGACCCGCCTGGCCGCCGACGGCCTGGCTCGCCAGAGCAACAGTGGCGCCGTGCTCGCGCTCGACCGCGTGCGCGAGCAGCTCGACGCCAGCGACGTGGTGCTGTTCGGCGCCACCGGCCAGCTCCTGGGCAGCTCGGGCAGTTCGCGCTTCGATCTCGCGCCCGAGCGGCCCAGCCCCGCCACCCTGCGCAACGCGCGCGCCAACCGCGTGCTCGCGCAGATCGAGGGCCTGGAGGAGGGCGAGGGCGGCGACCTACACGCCGCGCTGGCCGCGGGCCAGGCGCGCATCAAGGTGCTGGCGTTGGTGAACCCGCCCAGCTTCGCCGTCAACGCCGAGCCGCGCTACCTGCAGGTCTCGGCGGCCCTGCCCTCGGCGCTGATCGTGGACGCGCTGGCCGTGCAGGTGGCCAACCGCGAGTACCAGGAGCGCGCGCTGGCGCGCGACGGCCTGCGCCGCATGTACATCGGTACGCTCACGCTGGCGCTGTTCCTGGCCGTGTTCGGCGCGGTGCTGCTGGCGGTGCTGCTGGGCAACCAGCTGATCCGCCCGCTCATCGTGCTGGCCGAGGGCATGCGCGAGGTGGCGGCCGGCAACCTCGCGCCCAAGGCCGCGCTGCCCTCGCGCGACGAACTCGCGGGCCTCACGCGCACCTTCGCCCTCATGACGCAGGACCTGTCCGACGCGCGCGAGGCCGTGCAGCACAGCATGGAGCAGGTGGACGCCGCGCGCGAGAACCTGCAGACCATCCTGGACAACCTCACCGCCGGCGTGCTGGTGTTCGACGAGCGGGGCCACCTGCTCAGCGCCAACCCCGGCGCGGCGCGCATCCTGCACGCCGCGCTGAACGCGCACATCGGCCAGCCGCTGGACCAGGTGCCCGGTCTGGAGCAGATCGCTGGCGGCGTGCTGCAGCAGTTCGAGCGCTTCCTGGCCGAGGACTCGCCGCACGAGGGCGGCTACTGGCAGGAATCCTTCGAACTCAGCGCGGGCGAGGGCTCGCCCTTCGAGCAGGGCATCACCCTCATCGCGCGCGGTGCCCTGCTGCCCGACAACCAGCGCCTGCTGGTGTTCGACGACGTGTCCGAGGTCGTCTCGGCCCAGCGCGCCAAGGCCTGGGGCGAGGTGGCGCGTCGCCTGGCGCACGAGATCAAAAACCCGCTCACGCCCATCCAGCTCTCGGCCGAGCGCCTGGCCATGAAGCTGGACGGCAAGCTGCAGCCACCCGAACAGGCCCTGCTCGACAAGTCGGTGCGCACCATCGGCGATCAGGTCGAGGCCATGAAGCGTCTGGTCAACGAATTCCGCGACTACGCGCGCCTGCCCGCGGCCCAGCTCGCGCCGCTGGACCTCAACGCCGCCGTGCGCGACATCCTCAGCCTCTACGACAACGCCGCCGTGCCCGTGCGCTGCGAGCTCGCCGAAGACCTGCCCAAGGTGCGCGCCGACGCCCAGCAGGTGCGCCAGATCGTCCACAACCTGGTGCAGAACGCCCAGGACGCCATGGGCGGCATGGCCGGCGCCGAGGTGGTACTGCGCACCCGCCGCTCCGACAGCGGCCAGTGGGTGCGCCTGGTGGTGTCCGACAGCGGGCCCGGTTTTGGCGAGAACATCCTCAAACGGGCCTTCGAGCCCTACGTCACCACCAAGGCCAAGGGCACCGGCCTGGGCCTGGCCGTGGTCAAGAAGATCATGGACGAACACGGCGGCCGCGTGGACTTGTCGAACCGCGTGACGGAAGGGCGCGTCATCGGCGCGCAAGTGTCGTTATCATTCGCAGTTGCAAATTGACAACAGGTACCGAGGGACTCCGCACGCAATGGCAACGATTCTGGTCGTAGACGACGAACTGGGCATACGGGACCTGCTGTCCGAAATCCTCAACGACGAAGGCCACGCCGTCGAACTGGCGGCCAATGCGGCCGAGGCGCGTTCGCTGCGCCAGCAGATGCGGCCCGACCTGGTGCTGCTCGACATCTGGATGCCCGACACCGATGGCGTGACCCTGCTCAAGGAGTGGAGCAGCACCGGCCTGCTGACCATGCCGGTGATCATGATGAGCGGCCACGCCACCATCGACACCGCCGTCGAGGCCACGCGCATCGGCGCCTCGGCCTTCCTTGAAAAGCCGATCACGCTGCAGAAGCTGCTCAAGGCCGTGGACCAGGGCCTGAACAAGGTGCCCAAGGCCGCGCCTGGCGGCGCCGCGCTGGTGCCGCCGCGCCTGGTGGGCATGGAGGTCACGGTCGAAGAGGCCATGACCCACCACCACGTCAACGGCGTGGCCCCGGTGAACGGCAACGGCCTCATGCCCACGCTGCCCATGGGCCCGCAGGCGCAGCAGACCTTCAACCTCGACAGCCCCCTGCGCGAGGCGCGCGACGAGTTCGAGAAGGCCTACTTCGAATACCACCTGGCCAAGGAGTCCGGCTCCATGACCCGCGTGGCCGAGAAGACCGGTCTGGAGCGCACCCACCTCTACCGCAAGCTCAAGCAGCTGGGCGTGGACCTGGCCCGCGCCAAGCGCAACGGCCTGGGCTGAGGCGGGGTCCGCCAAGCTGCTATACTCCTGGGCTTCCCAAGGCCCGGTAGCTCAGTTGGTAGAGCAGCGGATTGAAAATCCGCGTGTCGGTGGTTCGATTCCGCCCCAGGCCACCAGATGCGAGCTCCTTGTAAATCAACAAGATACGAGAGGCTCAACAAAGAAGGCGACCGCTTCAAACCGGTCGCCTTTTTGTTTTGTGCTGCAGTTTGTGCAAGTGCCTCGTGCGGGCGGTGCGGGAGGTGGCTTGGCAGATGTCGTGCAGGCACATCGCCGGTGCGCCAGGGTGCGGGTTCGGTGTCCTTGAACGTGTCCGGATGCGCTCGTGTGCGTTCGGGTTCGAAAGGGATAAACAGCTTCCGCTACATGCAACTCCAACACTTAACTGGAGTTTTCATGCGTACCAAGAGCACCCCCTCAGCTTCCACCAACAAGCAGCCCCAGGCGACCAACACGGGCACGGCATCTTCCAAAGGCGCGCGCCAGGCCGCCCCCTACCTGCATGGCAAGGGCTACGCCATGCGCAAGCAGTACGAAGGGCACGAGCTCTTCGTGAGCGGCCACAAGACCCAGGCCGCCGCCCGCAAGGCGATGGCCAAGAAGGTCGCGGCCGTCGACGGGAACCGCCTGCCCATCGGTGCGGGCCCGAAGAAGACCAGTCTCGCGCAGGCGCTGCAGGACTACGCCGTCGAGCATCTGCCGTTCCTCAAGGGCGCCGAGCAGGAGGCCCGACGCATCAACAACTACCCGTATCGAAAGCCTGGTCATCCGCGTCGCGCAGGAATTTAACGACGTCCGCGCCAAGGCGGGCAACCTGGCCAACCTCACCACCACCGACAAGTCGAATCTGGTCGCGGCCATCAACGAACTGAAGGCCGCCGTGGTGTCCTCGGCGGTGATCGACGATGCGCACATCGCGGCCACGACCACGTACTCGTCCAACAAGATCGTCTCGCTGCTTGATGCGCTCAAGACCGAGATCTTGGGCGGTGCCGATGCTGCCTACGATACGCTGGTGGAAATCCAGCAACTGCTGCAGAACGGCACCAGTGGTCTGGATGCGCTGCTCGCCGCCGTCAACAACCGCGTGCGCTTTGATGCGGCGCAGTCGCTGACCGTGGCCGAGCAACTTCAGGCACGCAGCAACATCGGCGCCGTCGCGGCCACCGATGTCGGCAACACCGACACCGATTTCGTCGCGGTCTTTGTGGGTGCGCTGGTCTGATGAGCCTCGCATCGCGCATCAGTGCGCTGGCCAGTCGTGTCGG
>VFQN01007891.1_pt1 | contig 11150 bp, 8 predicted proteins | sample 3512371 | NCBI WGS metagenome assembly VFQN01 (sample SAMN10412370, study PRJNA504923) | tailings metagenome | isolation source: Replicate 2 from Balatoc abandoned mine | place: Philippines: Itogon, Benguet | collected 2017-08-28 | reverse complement strand
GGCAAGCTGCTGTTCTCCGAGGCGGCGGTCGACGAGACCACCGGTCAGATCACGCTGCGCGGCGAATTCCCCAATCCGGACGGCGATCTCCTGCCAGGCATGTATGTGCGCGTCCGGCTCGAGCAGGGTGTGGAACCCAATGCCGTCGCCGTGCCGCAGCAGGCGGTCCAGCGCGATTCCGGCGGCAAGTCGCAGGTCTATGTCGTCGACGCCGAGAACAAGATCGTGGTCCGTACCGTCGCGGTGGGCCGCAGCGTCGGAGACCGCTTCGTCATCGCCGACGGACTCGCCTCGGGCGATCGCGTGGTCGTCGAAGGGTTCCAGAAGATCAAGCCGGGCGCGGTCGTCGCTCCCGCCGAATGGGAGGTGGCCAAGGCGCCGCTTCCCGCGGAGACCATCACCAAGTGAGGCCGGTGGTCGATAAGGATCGACCAGAGGTCGAGAAGGCTCGACCAGAGGTCGGCAAGGATCGACCAGAGGTCGATGGAGATCGCCCTGAGGTCGATCAGGATCGACCTGAGTTCGACGATGTCGACCGTTGGAGTGCGCGCCGCGCGGTCGCGAGGGCCGCGCCGAACATGATGGATCTCGGCGGCGCGCCGGACTGAACAAGGACGTTTTTCATGCCGCATTTCTTCATCGACCGGCCCGTCTTCGCCTGGGTCGTGGCGATCTTCATCGTGCTGGCCGGCGCGATCGCGCTGCCTTTGTTGCCGGTCGCGCAATATCCCAATGTCGCGCCTCCGCAGGTGTCGATCAGCACCAACTACACCGGTGCTTCGCCCGAAGAGATCTACCAAAGCGTCACGCGTCCGATAGAGGACGAGTTGAACGGCGCGCCGGGCCTGCTCTATTTCGAATCGACCTCGGACGCATCGGGACGTGTTTCCATCACCGTTACCTTCGCGCCGGGAACCAATATCGGCGACGCGGCCGTCGAGGTGCAGAACCGCGTGCGCCGGGTGGAGCCGCGCCTGCCGCAGTCGGTGACGCAGCAGGGCATCCGCATCGAGCAGTCCAGTTCCGGCTTCCTGCTGATGATCGCGTTGCGCTCGCCCGACGCCTCGGTCGACGCCATCGGCCTCGGCGACTATCTGAACCGCAACGTTCTGAGCGAGATCCGCCGCATCGACGGCGTCGGCAGCGCACAGCTCTTTGCAGCGCCGCGTTCCATGCGCATCTGGATGGATCCCGACAAGATGCTCGGGCTCAAGCTGACCTCGGGCGACGTCATGTCCGCCATCCGTGCCCAGAACACGCAGGTCGCGGCCGGACGCGTCGGCGCCGAGCCGAGCGACGAGACCCAGCAGATCACGGCGACGGTGCTCGTCAGGGGCCAGCTCAGCTCTCCCGAGGAGTTCGGAGCGATCGTGTTGCGGGCCAATCCAGACGGTTCGCTGGTCCGCCTGCGCGATGTGGCGCGGGTCGAGATCGGCGGCGAGAGCTACAACTTCGCCAGCCGCCTCAACGGCCAGCCGAGTGCGGCGATCGGCGTGCAGCTCTCGCCGACGGCGAACGCCATGGCGACGTCGACCGCGGTACGGGCCAAGATGGCCGAGCTCGCGCAGTTCTTCCCGGCGGGGATCGAATATGAGATCCCCTACGACACCTCCCCCTTCGTGAAGGTCTCGATCGAAAAAGTGTTCCACACGCTGCTGGAGGCGATGGTGCTCGTTTTCGCGGTGATGTTCCTTTTCCTGCAGAACTTCCGCTACACGGTCATCCCGACGCTCGTCGTGCCGGTCGCGCTGTTCGGCACCTTGGCGGTGATGCTCGCGGCCGGCTTCTCGATCAATGTGCTGACGATGTTCGCCATGGTGCTGGCGATCGGCATCCTGGTCGACGACGCCATCGTCGTCGTCGAGAATGTCGAGCGCATCATGGCGGAGGAGGGCTTGGGGCCGCGCGAGGCCACCCGCAAGGCGATGACCCAGATCACCGGGGCGATCATCGGCATCACCTTGGTGCTGACGGCAGTGTTCGTGCCGATGGCCTTCTTCCCCGGCGCGGTCGGCGTGATCTATCAGCAGTTCAGCCTGACGATGGTGGTGTCGATCCTGTTCTCGGGCTTCCTTGCCCTGACCCTGACGCCGGCGCTCTGCGCGAGTTTCCTCAAGCCGGTCAAACACGGTCATCACGAAAAGAGGGGCTTCTTCGGCTGGTTCAATCGCGGCTTCAACCGCACCACCGGCGGCTACAGCTCCGTCGTCGGCGGCCTCTCGCGGCGGGCCGGGCGCTTCATGGTGATCTATGTCGCCTTGCTTGCCGGCCTCGGCTGGGCGTTCATGCAGTTGCCATCGTCCTTCCTGCCCAACGAGGACCAGGGCTTCATCATCGTCGACATCCAGACGCCTGCCGAAGCGAGCGCCAACCGCACCTCGCAGGTGATCGAGGAGATGGAGGCGATCCTCGCCCAGGAGCCGGCGGTGGACCGTGTGGTCGCGCTGCGCGGTTTCAGCTTCTCCGGTTCCGGGCAGAACGCCGGCCTGTCTTTCGTGACGCTCAAGGACTGGTCCGAGCGCGGGCCCGAGGATTCCGCGCAGGCACTCGCGGCGCGACTCAACGGCAAGTTCTTCCAGATCAAGGACGCCCAGATGTTCGCCCTATCGCCGCCGCCCATTTCGGGGCTCGGCACGTCGAGCGGCTTCGAGTTCCGCTTGCAGGACCGGGCCGGCCGCGGCCAGGCGGAATTGTCGGCGGCGAAGGACCGGCTTTTTGAGGAGGCCGCCAAGTCGCCCATCCTGGTCGGCATGCGCATCGCCGGCATGCCCGATGCCGCGCAGGTGAACCTCGTCATCGACCGCGAGCAGGCCAATGCGTTCGGCGTCGCCTTCGCCGACATCAATGCGACCATCTCGGCCAATCTCGGCTCCGCCTATGCCAATGACTTCCCCAATGCGGGACGCATGCAGCGGGTCACGGTTCAAGCCGACCGCGGGGCACGCATGCGGACGGAGGACCTGCTCAACCTCAATGTCCGCAATGCGAGCGGCGGCATGGTGCCGATGTCGGCCTTCGCGACGGTCGAGTGGGTCAAGGGGCCGACCCAGGTGGCCGGCTACAACGGCTATCCCGCGCTTCGCATCAGCGGCCAGGCCGCGCCAGGCTACTCGACCGGCGACGCAATCGCCGAGATGGAGCGCATCGCCCAGTCGCTGCCGGCCGGCTTCGGTTATGAGTGGACGGGACAGTCGCTGCAGGAGATCCAGTCGGGCTCGCAGGCGCCGCTACTCATCGGCATCAGCATCCTTTTGGTGTTCCTGCTGCTCGCCGCGCTCTACGAAAGCTGGTCGATACCGCTGTCGGTCATCCTCGTCGTGCCGCTTGGCGTCATCGGCGCGGTGCTCGCGGTGATGCTGCGCGACCTACCGAACGACGTCTACTTCAAGGTGGGACTGATCGCGATCGTCGGGCTCTCCGCCAAGAACGCCATCCTGATCATCGAATTCGCCAGGGATCTGAGGGCCGAGGGCAAGTCGCTTTTCGACGCGACGGTCGAAGCGGCACGCCTGCGCTTCCGCCCGATCATCATGACCTCGCTCGCCTTCACGCTCGGCGTGGTGCCGCTGGCGATCGCGACGGGTGCCAGCGCCGCCAGCCAGAATGCCATCGGCACCGGCGTGCTGGGCGGCATGATCTCGGCGACGGTGCTGGCGGTGTTCTTCGTGCCGGTGTTCTATGTGTTCGTCATGGATCCGCTGGGTAGGCGTCAGAAGGACGAACGCGTCGAGGCGGACGCAGCGCGGGCGCCGGCGGAGTAGGGGTGCTGGTTCTTGCAGGGTCGAGCCAGGCTACCCCTCATCCGACCTCGCTTCGCGAGGCCACCTTCTCCCACAAGGGGAGAAGGCTGGAGCCTGGCTTGGCCGGCTCTGCAAATCGTCAGCGTTGCGGATTGGCCGAGACGCTGCTGCAGCGCGTTCCCTTCTCCCCTTGTGGGAGAAGGTGGCCGAGCGCAGCTCGGTCGGATGAGGGGTTCGCCCTGGTGCCCGCGATAGCCGCTTGTGATGAAGCGGAGCGACGGTGGCGCGGCCTTGCTATCCTCAGCAGCGCTCGATGGCGAGTGCGATGCCCTGGCCGCCGCCGATGCACATGGTGACGAGGCCGTAGCGGCCGCCGGTGCGCTTCAGGTTTGACAGGGCCTTCACGACCAGGATGGCGCCGGTCGCGCCGACGGGGTGGCCGAGTGCGATGGCGCCGCCGTCGGGGTTGACCTTCTCAGGGTCGAAGCCGAGTTCGCGCGACACGGCGAGCGCCTGGGCGGCGAAGGCCTCGTTCGATTCGATCACGTCGAAGTCGTCGGTCTTAAGGCCGGTCCTGGCGAGCAGTGCCCGCACGGCCGGCACCGGTCCGATGCCCATGACGCCGGGTTCGACGCCGGCATGGGCATAACCGACGATGCGCGCCAGCGGCGTGAGGGAAGCCTTCGCCGCGCGCGATTCCGAAGCCAGAACGATGGCCGCGGCGCCGTCATTGATGCCCGAGGAGTTACCGGCCGTCACCGAGCCGTCCTTGCGGAATACCGGCTTCAGGCCGGCAAGGCTCTGCGCCGTCGTCTCCGGCTTGGGGTGCTCGTCGGTGTCGAACTGGATGGTCTTGCGGCCGGCTGTCACTTCGATCGGAAGGATCTGGTCGGCGAAATGGCCGGCTGCGACGGCTGCGGCCACGCGGCGCTGGCTCTCAGCGGCGAAGGCGTCCTGGTCCTCGCGGGAGATCGACCAGCGTGCGGCGACGTTCTCGGCGGTGATGCCCATGATACCGTTGCCGAACGGGTCGGTGAGCACGCCGGTCAGTCCGTCGGCCATGACCGTGTCGCCCATCTTCTGGCCGAACCGGCCGCTCTGCAGATAGTGCGGGGCGCGGCTCATCACCTCGGCGCCGCCGGCAAGGGCGATCTCCGCGTCGCCCAGCATGATGTTCTGGGCGGCCGAAACGATCGCCTGCACGCCGCTGCCGCACAGCCGGTTGAGCGTCATTGCCGGCACTTCCTGCGGGATGCCGGCCTCTATCGCGGCGACGCGGGCGAGATAGGCGTCGCGCGGTCCGGTCGGGATGACGTTGCCGTAGACGACATGGCCGACATCGGCCTTGTCGATCCCAGCACGCTTCATCGCTTCGGTGGCGACGGCCGCGCCGAGCTTCGCCGGTTCCTGGCCGGCAAGGGCGCCGCCGAATGTCCCGATCGCCGTCCTCGCGCCTGCGAGGATCACCACGCCTTCAGTCATGTCGTCTCCTTGGATACGTTGGATGTCTGCGCCGGCTCAGGCGCTTCGTGGGTTGTTACGGCGCCGCGCCGCCCTGTCGCGTTCGAGCGTCTCCAGCATCAGCGGGTAGTGGGCGCGCATCTCGGCTGCGAAGATGTCGAAGGGCAGGTCGTCGAATTCGCCGAGGAAATCGACATATTCCATGTGCTTTCGGCCGGCAGCGTCGAAGGGGTGCAGGATGGAATCCTTGCTGCCGTCGAAATCCAGCGGCTTGACCTTGTGGCGGGTGCAGAGCGCGATGTCGAAGGCCGGCGTCGCCTTCACCCATTGGCCGTCGATGAGCAACGACGTGTAGGCGTGCCAGCGGAACAGGTCGGTATCCATCATGGCGCTGATGCGGGGCGAGGTCAGGTGGTTGCGGACATTGGCGAAACCGATGCGGGCCGGAATGCCCGCGGCGCGCGCCACGGCAGCCAGCGCGATCGCCTTCGGCACGCAGTAAGCGGAGGGCGTCTTCAGGCAATTCGACGCCACGAACTGGTCGGGGTCGATGCCGAAGGTCATCATGTCGTAGCGGATGCCGTCGCGGACCGCATAATAGAGCCGGATGGCACGGTCGCGATCGGACCCTTCGCCGGCATGATCGCGCGCGAAAGCCACGACATCGGCAGAGTCCGAATCGACGTACTTGGTCGGCGCGAGCGTTGCGTCCTTCTTGTCCATCATCCTCAATTCCCGTCCGATGCGGTCCGTCCGTCCCGGGGGGCGCCCGCTCTTTTCCATATGCCGGAACATGTGGCAATCACGCGTTCGCCCACCCTGCAAGTTCCACGTATGAAAATCAGCGACCGGCCGTCATTGACGATCTCAGGCTCGATCTCGACCAGATCGCCCATCGCGGCGCCGTTCACGAACTGGCAATCGAAGCCGACGGTGAACAGCCTGTCATTGGGCCTCGATCCATGCGCATGGAGGCCAAGGGCTTCGTCGCAGAAGGCCATGATCATGCCGCCATGTGCGCGATCGGTGGTGTTGTCGTGTTTGTCCTCGACGACGAAGGCGAAACGACGGCGCCCATTGACCTCGATCGTCCAGATCGGGCCGATCAGGGTGGTGAAGCCGCTGGGGCGGATGCGCGACCAGCCCTGGCGAACAAGGCAGGCCTCGTCGCGAACGGTTTGATCCATCATGCGGCGTCCGGTCCGGCCTTCAGGCGCTGCTCCATCTCATGGCGCAGGATCTTGCCGGTCGTGCTGCGCGGAAAATCGTCGAAGCCGATGAAATGCACTTCCTTCGGGCGTTTGTAGCCGGCGAGCGAGGATCGACACAGGGTCTCGATCTCCGCCGTCGTCAGCGTCTCGTCCTTGCGCGCGACGAAGGCGACCGGCACCTCGCCCCATTTGTCGTCGTGCTTGCGCACTACGATGGCGTCGCTGACTCTGGGATCGGCGAGCAGCACCCTTTCGATCTCGGCCGGATAGATGTTCTCGCCGCCTGATTTGATCATGTATTTCGCGCGATCGACGAAATCATAGCTGCCGTCCCGGTTGCGGCGGAAGAGGTCGCCCATGCGGAACCAGCCGTCGCGGAAGTCGCGTGCGTTGGTTTCAGCCGCGTTCCAGTAGCCGCTGAACACGGTCGGCCCGCGCACGGCCGCCTCGCCGGGTTCGCCGTCGGCGACGTCGTTGCCATCAGGGTCGACCAGCCTGAGGTCGCACAGCGAACTCTTGCGCTTGGACAGGCTCTTCGGCGCGGTGCCTGGAGGGATCAGGACGGAGGATGCCGGCGGCAGCCCGGTCTCGGTCGATCCGAAGCTGTTGAGATAGGGGGCCTTCGCCAGATCAGACAGTTCGGCGATGAGCTTCTTGGGCACCAGATCGGCCATGGCGCCGATGGCTCGTATGCCCCTGACCTTGCGCCCGGATGACTTGAGCAAGTCGACCACGGGCTCGATCGATCCGGGCATCAACAACATCCAGCCGAGCAGGCTGCGTTCCATGATCGAGACGATCGCCTCGGCGTTGAAGCCGTCGACCACGAAAACGGTGGCGCCCGACATCAGGGCTCCCAGCACCTGGTCGGTCGAGCCCATGTGGAACATCGGCGCCCAGGCGACGAAGCCATCCTCGTCGGTCGCCCGCATGTCCATGCGCAGCACCGTCATGCGCGCGATCTCGGCCCGGTGGCTGATCAGCGCCCCCTTGGGCAGACCGGTGGTGCCGCTGGTATAAAGGATGACCAGCCCGTCCTCGGGATCGACGTCAGGCAGGTTCGGCAGTGGCGCTGCCCCGGCGATAAAAGCCTCATGGTCGCGCTCGATGAGCAGTGTCGGCCGGCCATGCAGGTCAAGCTTGTCCAGCATGGCCTGAAAGCGCTGCGATGCGATGACGATGACGGGCGACACCAGGTCGATGCAGTGCTGGATTTCAGCCGGTGCAAGACGCCAATTCTGGCAGGCGACGATCGCGCCGAGGCAGGCGGCGGCGAGCTCGATCTCGACATATTCGTGCCGGTTCTCGGACAGCAGAGCGATGCGGTCGCCACGCGAGACGCCGCGTTCGCGCAAGGCCGCCGAGAGCCTCAGTACGCGCTGTTCGATCTCGCCGTAGCTGCGCTTCAAGTCACCCTGGTCGATGGCGATCGCATGCGGGTCGCGGCGGGCCTGCGCTGCAAAGAGGCCATAGACGGTCAGTTGTCCCGCCCGCGCGATATCCGTTCCTGGACCCGACGATGCCATCAGGCGGTTCCCCCCTGTGGTGCCGGCTTGGCGTTGCGGGTGCCGCGAGCCGACGTCCGTGGAGGGTGCTGCCGGTTCTCGATCCGTTCGAGCCTTTCGGCGACACGTTCCAGCCGGTCCGCAAGCTCGGGCGCGACGATAGCCGGGCCGGCCGTCTTTTGCAGCCCCGCAAGCACGAGGTCGACGATGGCGTCGGCGGTGCGGTTGGTGTCGAAATCCCCTTCGCCGCGCAGATAGGCCCAGGTGCGGTGTTCGACGCAGCCATAGATCATGTCGCGCACGAGACGCAGCGGTATGTCGGGGCGCAACTCTCCCGACGTTATGCCCTCGCGCACGATGTCGAGCGTGCGCCGCGTGTATTTTCGATTGAGGTCGTAGACACCTGTGTTGCTGTAGTCGGGCCCGACGCGCAGATACTGGAACATGAGGTGACAGAGCGCGGGGTCCTCGTGGACCGTCGCCAGATGTCGCCAGATCATGAAACGCAGGCGGTTGCGCGTGCCGCTGATGCCGGAAAGCTGCTGATCGTAGTCGGAGAGCATGGTCTCGTACCAGTCTTCGATCACCTTCACGAGAAGATCGCGCTTGTTCTCGAAATACCGATAGATGCTTCCTTCGACCACCTGGGCGCGCTCGGCGATCTCCGAGATCAAGGCCTCCTCGTATCCCTTCTCCCTGAACACGTCGCGCGCCGCCTTCATGATGTCGGCGACACGCCTTTCGCGCGACAGGCGCGAGACCGGACGGCGGGCGGCGGGGCTCATCTGCCGCCGCTTCCCTGCCGGCCGACGCCATGTTCGGCGAAGCGCGGCGGCCGCCGCTCCCGGAATGCCTGCATCCCTTCGCGCCAATCGGCTCCGCTCGCGGCGGCCGCGACGGCGTCGAGAGCGATCTCGTCGGCTTCGTCCCCACTCGAGGCCTCGCAACGGTTGATGGCCCGTTTCGATTCGGCGATCGAGATCGGGCTGCACAGGAGCAGCCGCCGCGCGAGCGTCAAGGCGGCTTCATCGAGCGTCTCGGGCGCGTGCACGGAATGGACCAGCCCGACCGAAAGGGCCTCCTCGGCAGACCATTGATCGGCGAGCAGGATGATCTCGAGAGCTTTTGCCCGCCCGACCACCGACGACAGCATTTGCACGCCCCCGGCGCCCGGCACCGCGCCGAGGCGCGCCTCGGTGAGGCCGATGCGGGCATTGGACCCGATCAGCCGGAAATCGCAGGAAAGCGCCATCTCGCAGCCGCCACCGAGGGCGAAGCCGTTGATCGCAGCGATGGTGACGAAAGGCATGTCGCGCAGCTTGCGGAAGGTGCGGATGATCTGCCTGACGTAGCGCTCGCGGATGGCGAGGGGAGTGTCGGCGAGATCCGATGCCGGGTCAGTGAAGTAGCTGACCTCGGCACCGCAGCAGAAGGCCTTGCCGCTGCCGGTCACGATGACGACCCGGGCACCATCGGCATGCGCCTTTTCAAGTGCTTCGTCGAGCCCGCGCAACATGGCGAAGGTCAGCGTGTTGAACTCCGCTCCGCGATCGAGCGTGAGCCGCGCGACCTGAGGCGCAGGCCAGTCTACCGACACCGGCGCGCCCGGAGATTCCGACTTTTCCACCAAACATCCCTCCACTGGCGTCAGCGCCGGCTGCGCCATTTTTCCGTTGACAAAAAATCGTACGTGGCCGTTAATGAAGATAATTCATCATTCTCCGTCACGACGCAAGCCTCTTCGGCAGCGATAGGAAGGCGGGAAGAACGAAGCGACGATCGGGAGGAAAATCGTTGGAAATTGCGGGCTCTGGACCGAGGCGACGCCTCGGGCCGATGATGGTTTGCATCGCGAAAGCGAGTGCCCGCGAGTCGGATCGGTTCGCGTCTGGGGTGCTGATAAGTTCAATTCATCAATTAGGAGCCGGAGGGATGCCGTGCTGTCGCTGAAGAACGTGCAGGTTCTCTACGACAGGGCGATCGAGGCGGTGCGGGACGTGTCGCTCGATGTTCCGGCGGGCGCGATGGTTGCGCTGCTCGGTTCGAACGGAGCGGGCAAGTCGACCATCCTGAAAGCCATATCAGGCGTGCTCTATCAGGAGGACGGCGAGATCGTCAGCGGCGCCGTCCATCTCGAGGGCAACGTGATCTCCGGCCAGTCGCCGCGCGCCATCGTGCAGCGCGGACTCCTGCAGGTGCCCGAGGGCAGGGCGCTGTTCGGTACGCTCACGGTGGAAGAGAACCTGCTGATGGGCGGCTTCACCCGTTCGCGCGCCGAAAGCCAGGAAGGGCTCGACAGGGTCTATGCGCTGTTTCCGCGCGTCAAGGAGCGCAAGTCGCAGATCGCGGGCTATCTCTCCGGCGGCGAGCAGCAAATGGTCGCGATCGGGCGCGCCCTGATGGGGCGGCCGCGGCTGCTGATGCTGGACGAGCCGTCGCTCGGTCTCGCGCCGCAGATCGTGGACGGCATCTTCGACGCCATCATCGCGCTCAATCGCGACCAGGGCCTCACTGTGCTGCTGGTCGAGCAGAACGCGCAACTCGCGCTTCAGGTCGCATCCTACGGCTACATCATCGAGAACGGCCGAATCGTGCTGGACGGCGCCGCCGAGAAGTTGCGCGCCAATGACGACGTCCAGGAATTCTACCTCGGCTTCTCCGGCGGCGAGCGCAAGAGCATGCGCGACGTCAAGCACTACAAGCGTCGCAAGAGGTGGCTGTCGTGACCGTGCTTCTGGAACTCGACCATGTCAGCAAGCGCTTCGGCGGGTTGACCGCGGTGAACGAGGTCAGTCTCACGGTGGAGCGCGGCCAGATCTACAGCCTGATCGGGCCGAACGGCGCGGGAAAGACCACCGTCTTCAATCTGATCAGCGCGGTGTTCCGGCCGTCTTTGGGCCGCATCCTGTTCGAGGGCCAGGACCTGACGAAGCTGCCGACCTATGCGCTCGCCCGGCTCGGCATCGCACGCACCTTCCAGAACCTCGCCGTGTTCAAGCATGAGACGGTGGTGAACAACCTGCTGGTCGGCATGCACACCCATCTCAAGGCCGACCCGCTCTCGGCAGCCATTTTCTGGGGGCGAGCGCGGCGCGAGGAGATCCGGGCGCGCGAGCGCGTCGAAGAAATCATCGACTTCCTCGAGATCGAGGAAATCCGCGACCATGTCGTGGGCACTCTCTCCTACGGCCAGCAGAAGCGCGTCGAGCTCGGCCGCGCCTTGGCGGTCTCGC
>VFQN01007890.1_pt1 | contig 11153 bp, 20 predicted proteins | sample 3512371 | NCBI WGS metagenome assembly VFQN01 (sample SAMN10412370, study PRJNA504923) | tailings metagenome | isolation source: Replicate 2 from Balatoc abandoned mine | place: Philippines: Itogon, Benguet | collected 2017-08-28 | reverse complement strand
ACCCGGCCGAGGGAGATCACGGGGCTTAGGCCCAAGGAGCGGGGTGGTGGCCCAGGAAACGTGGGCCCGACCGGAAGAGGTCCCCCAGCATGGAAGGCAAATTTGCCAGAAAATTTGCGCACATGGAACATTGCCAGCAGCATGTTGCACCCCTTGCAGCCATGTGACCAAAGCCACGCCCGTGTGAGGGGGAGCAGGTAAGAGCAGTTCAGCGGGGCACAACAGCTAAGCGCCACGTCTTTCGCCATGCACCCATGCCATGTAGAGCGCACCCCACCATGTTAATATCTGCAACAACTGCAATCGCAACTGCTACAACAGTCCTTGACCGTCACCGCCGCAGCCGCGCCCCTTGCTTGCAGCTGCACCGCATCGCAACCACTTTGCAACTGCCGTACACCCACGCCCACGACCGTGGCCTGCTGCTCCGTTCCTCCTCCGCACGTTAGCATGTCACTGGACCGAGCCATGTGACCCACACCGTAGCACCACGTGGCCACGCCAGCTGCGCACATGGGTTTGCCCTTGGTTCCGCACCAGGTCCTTGTTGTGCAACCACTGCCGTACAGCGTACGGCGCAACCCAGCGCCTTTCAGCATCCGCCGATACCGTGACGCCCGTGCAGTCTCACGTGGGCGTGTCCTTGGGCATTTTTTCAAGCCCTCACGGCACACCCATTACAACACCTCGGCTCACAAACCAGCTCCTCCCATCCGCATCCACCCGTAACCCACTGTTTACTCACATGCTCACGTGGGCTTGTCCTGTGGCCACATCCTCAGGCCAGGCCCGCTGCGGTACAACCCCTGCCGTACAGCTTACAGCGCAACCCGTACAGCCCGTACAGCCCTATTACATGGGCTTGTCCTTGGGCCACACCAGGTTCTTGAGGTACATGTAGACGGGCACCAGGAAGTAGTAGAAGCCGGCGGCGGTGCCCAGCAGCAGCCGGAACAGGAAGGAGAAGGGGTTGCTGTTCATCTTGCCGCTGACCTCGGCCTTGGGGCCCATGTCCAGAGGCGATTCGCCGGCCTGCGGGGGAGGGCGGGAAAGTGGAATTTCCTGGTTACGTGCATGGTCACAGCTTGACAGCTTGGAGGGGGAGGGCAGCGGGTGAAGGCAATGGTGGCAGGAGAGGCTGGGGCTGACGCCTGGTGTGCAGTGAGGAGTACCGTAGCTGCAGCGGGGTCACAGGACACGAGGGGCTGACGAGAGGGGATAAATGTGGCCCTGGGGTGGCCTTGGGGCCTATGTCTAGGGGCGCCTCGCCGGCCTGGCGGGGGGATGGTGAGGAGCGGGTGGTGGTAAGAGGGGAAAGGGATACAGGCTTGAGTGCTGCGCACAGGAGGGAGGGAGTGTCCGGGGCGGGATGACACGGCTGGGATGGATGCACAGGGGCAAGGCAGGGCAGGACGGTTTAGCCTGTATCGCACGGCATGCATGGGGCAGCAAGCGCTGAGGCGGTTGCGCGACGTGCGATGTGGTGGCAGGTAGGCTGGTGGCATGTGGGCCGGGCAACCGGGGCATTGGGCCTCCGCGGCATACCGGCACTGTGTCCGCACTCAGGAAGCACCAACCACAGGACCTCAACCTGCTAACCCACATCTACGACCTAACCCACGCGCCCACCTTGGTCTTGACGCCCGTGACGCTGCAGCCCATGATGAGGCCGTGCACTCACGCCGACAACCACAGGACCTCAACCTGCTAACCCACACGCACCCTTAACCCACACCCACCTTGGGCTTGACGCCTGTGACGCTGCAGCCCATGATATGGCCATGCACTCACGCCGACAACCTAAGGACCTCAACCTGCTAACCCACACCTAAGCCACACCCACCTTGGGCTTGACGCCCGTGACGCTGCAGCCCATGATGAGGCCTTGCACGCACGCCGACAACCACGTGACCTCAACCTGCTAACCCACACGCACCCTTAACCCACACCCACCTTGGGCTTGACGCTGCAGCCCATGATGAGGCCGTGCACTCACGCCGACAACCACGTGACCTCAACCTGCTAACCCACACCTAAGCCACACCCACCTTGGGCTTGACGCCTGTGACGCTGCAGCCCATGATGAGGCCGTGCCGCCGCACGCCGCGGTACCACTTGGGCCCGATGCGCGTGATCTTGACGTCCGTGAACCCGGCCTTGGTGAACCACTGCAGTGGGGAGAGGCAAACCGGTGTGTTTTCAATGGTGCAATACCCTACACAAAGCAGCGGCTCTTGTGTGTTAAAGTGGCACCGCAGGGTCTGTGAAGCCAGCCTTGGTGAACCACTGCGGGAGTTGAGAAGCCAAGCCGATGTGCGCCAGTCAACGCGACTGCGATGCATTACTATCAAGCTGGCTACCTCAAGCCGAGTAAGCGCGTCGGGCACATGGTGCAGAGGGCACGTGTAACGGTGGATATGCCGGGCGTGCGTGACCTGCTCTGCCCACGAATGCACAGCACCCGCCCCGCCGTTGAAATGCCCCCAAAGCATTGCAAGTTCGCAGATGCCCCACAAGCTCCCGGTCCCCCGTCCCCAGTACGCCTGCCGTACAGGCAGCCCCCGCCGTACCTCGATGTACTCCTCCTCCTTGGGGAACAGCATCCACACCTGCGCAGGAGGCGGGGCATCTTTCCGTAAGCAGGACTTGCCGGTGGGCGTTGCGAGGTGGCACAGTGCACAGTGCACAGTGCAAGCAGCAGTAGGGAAGGCAGCAGGAGGCACCTGCTACAGCAACGGGGCGGAGCTTTGGCAACCCGTGCACAGCCAACCTCGCACTGCCGTCCCCTGGCCTTACGGCGTGCCTGGTATTCTCTTTCCCTTGTTCGGGCGTACCACAGCGCACGCCTCCCTAGCCCCACAGGTTACCACCACCACTCATGCACACGCTGTCCCGTCCCGTCCTTACTCCCCGCACGTCAGCCACACCAACACCTCTACACAGCCCGAACCAGCACCCCGTTTCCTTGCCCCCGCCCATTCCAAGTCCAGCTCACGTCCGCGAAGAACCGCGACAGCCAGAAGGTGGGGTGCACCGGCCCGATGACGCAGGCTGTGCCGCCCTCCTTGATGACTCTGTACGCCTCCTTGATGCCCCGCTGCGGCTCCGGCCAGTACTCGATGGACCCCGCGGACACGTAGCGGTCGAACGAGTCGGTGGCGAAGGGCAGGTCCTCGGCGTCGGCCTGGAGGAGGTAGGAAGAAAGAGGAATGCAACAGCATAAGCAAGGTACGCTAGACTGGGGTACGGGGGCAAGGACTCCCGGGCCGGCCTCCAGCCACACCTCCAGGTCCCTGCGTGGCGCCGCTTGGGTTCCCCACCACGCGCCCACACCGCACGCCCCTGAGCTCCAGCGCGCAGATGCTGAGGTTGGCTCGCCTGGAGCCCGGGCTGGCAGTCTACCGGTACGCCGGCCAGGGTGCATGCCGCCGGCGTGTCGGGACCAGTAGGATCGTGTGGCCCCACCACCTAGATCGGAAGAGTGCAGTACCATAGCCTTAGCCCCAATCCACCCGCTACCCGAGCGCCACCTCCAGGATGGTGACTCCCTTGAGCGGACACGTGCTATGTGTGAAACCCTGGGCTCCAATACCCCTAACCCACCGCCCCCGCTGCCCCGGCCCCACCTCCAGGATCGTGACCCCCCTTCAGCGCAGGCTTGGCCCTTTGTGTGGCTTATCCCGTGCCCCCTCCTACACTACGAACTTATGCGATCATTTAGCCCCTGCCACCAAGCACACTGGTGCCATTTTCCACGGCTTGTGACTTCTGTTACCAACACAATGGGGCGAGGGCGAGAGTCTCTTGTGCCCAGCCTGCCCAGCAATGTGAGTGCCCGTCCCCCCTAAGCACCGCGCAAGTAGGGAATTCCCACCCCGGCCCCACCTCCAGGATGGTTACCCCCTTGAGCGCGGGCTTGGCCTTGGCCTTGGCCAGCTGGTGCGGCGACTGGTCGCACATGGTCACGTTCTCCGGCTTGACGGTCTGCACGATGCCCAGCGTGCAGAAGCCCGTGCCGCCGCCAACGTCCACAACCTGCGGACACACGAACCGCAGCAGCAGCATCAGCAGTAGGACTAAGCAGGGGTAGTAGTAGTTGCCGTGCGTGCGGCCGTGCCGTTACCCACCAGTGGCATGCAAGGTGGGGTGCTCCTCCTCGCGTGCTGTGCTCACAGAGCGCACGACAGAGGCCCTGCAAGGAGGCCCTGGGTGGACTTGCTGCTGCTGCTGCTGCTGCTGCTCAGGCTGATGGTGATCCTGAATCACCGGCACCAATGGCTGCGTCGGCAGCAGGGCAACGGAACAGGTGTACCGAGACATCAAGGCCGCAGCCGAACAGGCTAGAGGCCGCCCCTACGCACCTCCCGGCCCCCCCTCTCCGTTGGCTGTCCATAACTTCCTGCCTCTTAGTCCTTGCGTCTCTGTCCACCTGGGCCCCTTCCCTCAACCTCCTCCGTCTCCAAACCTTCCATCTCAGCAGTGGTGCTCTTCAGAGGCCAGCCGCCTTCCGCTGGATGCGGCCCCACCGTGTCTCACGCCTGAGCCTTCAACCTCGTGCTCCCCCCTTAAAACGCCTGAGGCCCTCTCTCCCACCTCCTGGGCCCCGCTCCTATGTCTACTGCCTCCCCTCCCAGACTCCGTGCCACACGGCCCCATGGCAGTATCCTGGATACAGCCTGCCCACACTCCCATGTGTCCAGCCCCCGCCCCAGCCGCAGCGCGCTCTACCAACTCGAGTACCACACCTGCCCCCTACACCACCTCCAATTACCAATACAGCCCGATTGACCATCCCTTAAGTCGTCCACTCCACGATTCAAACTCCACTCCAGGGGATGTCATTCCCTGCTCCAGGCGAGCCCACCTTGAGGTTGGGGTCGTCAAGCTTGGCGGGCACCAGCGCCTCGGTGCGCATGTCCTCCGTCCAGTGCCCCGGGTTCACGATGTGGTCGTACACCTATAAAGGAGCAGGATGTGTGCGTGGTAGATTGTGGGAAGCTGTGAGCAGCTGGGATGGTGGGGGGCCCGTCCCACCGTGACCGGCGGTCCACGGGGTGTTGCAGCCAACCCAACTCCAGTGCCAGCTGGTAACGCCTACACCCGAACCCACTCCCTTCGCAGTTGTTTGCATCTGAGAGATGCAAGTGAGTCAAGCTTAATGCTTTACGTGTGTGTGCGCCTGGTCAAGAATGCTTCTCTTCGCGCCTGTCAGGATCGGTGGTGCACCGCGACCATCGGACTCTGACGCAAGTTTGCCGCTACAGCTCGAACAAGCATCACCTTACCTGAGACAGAAACGCATAAAACCAGAACGCTTCTGACTTGTGCTGAATGAGGCGTGGGGCTGGCGACAGGTCGCGCGAGTACGTATCTGAAGCGCGCACGGCGACGAATGGGCGAGACGAGAAGGCATTGCTCCTCTTCGTGGATCGAACAAGAGGAGGAACGGAAGCAGTGCGGCCTGTGCTAACTGAGTTCCGGGCAACGCGCCCCTGGGCGCTAGCCGCGTTCAACATGGTTCAACGCCTGCTAAGCGTAGATTATGTTGCTGCAAAAGAACTGGACCTACGATGGCAGCTCAGGTACCCCAAAGCCCGATGTCCAAACTTTCCTGTGGAAACGACCAACTGCCTGGCTGTTCTGGGATTAGTCACTAGTCGCTGCAACCACCACGACCCACGCCGTGCTGGCGTCCTTCAATTCCCGCAACAGACACAGCGCTCATGTGCATCGCACCTGCGTACGCCGAACTTGCAGCACAGCGGCAGTCAAGTTGATGGTCTGAGGCGAAAAGCCTGCTGGAACACGACGACCCTACAGTTGCGCCTTGCCACGCCACCCTTGCACGCCGCACGAGCAAGGCAGTGGCAAGTGGAGCAGGCAGTCGCATGGCGTCCTTCAAGGCACATTCACTGCGACCCATGGGCGATGCGGCCCTAACCGTAGGTCAACTCAGGTCCACTGCACCGGAGTGCTCCCTCGCAAGCGCATGCGTGTTACAACACCAACCAACCGTTCAGCCAAGGCCAGCACCCAGCCACCGGCCCTGCACATCCATCCGCCAGTCGGCAAGTTTACTTCCCGCCGTGACAAGTGAGGAAGGACCCGCAGACCCTTTCCACCGCTGAGCAATTAAGACCATGCCTGGCTACGCATGGAGCCTCGCCGGAACAGGCCGGTATGGTCATCAAGATGTCGCCTTGCACAAAGCGTTCCCACGGCAGCCGCCGACGGAAATGGCCACGCTCGCACTGTCAGCACCCCACTCGCACGCCTAACCGCTGCAACACCAACGCCCCTTGCTCGCCATCCCGTGCAATCCGAACTGCATCGCTACACATGACACCTGGTCAGGCTGCTGCCCCGGCCATCCGTACCAGCCACGCTTTCTACCTCCGCCCAAGTCCTGCACCTGCCTATCACACCTGCCTTTTCTCAGTGCTGCCACCATCCCCCCGACCTGCCAGCCAGCCGATATCTCACGGCCCGAACAGGTTCAGCTTGTCCAGGTTGTACCTAGCCAGGAACTTTTTATTCGCAGACACCGGCCGCGACAACTTCGCCGGCAGTAGCACATCCGCCGACGCCGCCGCGCGGCGATTCTCTTCCCGGATGCGCTCCTGCACGTCCTCCCCCAGCAGCTGCGGCGACAGCGGCTGCGTCACCCCGCCGCTCCCTCCCACACCCCACGGCGACAGCTCCCCGCTGCCGCCCCCCGACGGCGTCCCGGTCCTGCCCGCGCTAGGCGGCCTCAGCACACCAGCCCCTGGGCTGGGTGCCCGCAGCGGCCGCAGCGGGCCCGCCAGTGGCGTAGGGTGCGCCGCCAGCCCCGATGCCCCCGCCGCTGTCCCTGCTGCGGCTCCAGTCCGCTGTGGGTCAGGGCTGTATGCAACGCTCCCCCCTCGCCCGCCTGCCCCTCCCCGGTCGGAGGAGTATGAGGCGGCGTCGGAGCCTCGCCCGGCGGCGCCGCTGCTCATGCTCTGCGCTTCGCGGGGGCAAGCAGAGGGCCGAGCATCAGCGTCAGCGGCGTGGGCCGTGTGGATGGGGGGCGGAGTTGGGAGGTGCGGTACACGTGCGGCGCGTTCCTGAGCACGTGGCCCCATGTGCGTACGACATGGTCACCGTCCAGTCCCTTTGCAGTAACTAGGCACACCAAAAGCTCCGGAACACAGCTACATGGTGTTCGCCTTTCCCCTGCCCCACACTGCACCCTGCGCCTCCCTACCGCCAAAGCCCCGCTCCCCTTCCAAAACAAGGTCACCCAGCCAACTGACCGTCACCCTCCCCCCCAATGCTCCCCACTCACAAAGTACGGGTTGGTCCCCGTCTCCCCCAGCGCCGTCTCAATGAAGTCCCCGTCCCCCAGGGCGGTGGGCGGGAAGAGCGCGCCGCCGGGGCCGGGGGAGCCCACGGGGCTGGGGAAGCCGTCGTGGTGCGGCTTCCTGAGGGGCACAGCACAGGCGATGGGGTATGTGTGTGGATGTTTTGTGGAGGAGCGCGCACATGCGGGCAGCTGCTGGTGCACGACGGCAGCCTCCAGCCTGGGTCTCTGTTCGAGCCGAGACGGACGAGGGCGGAAACAGGCCTACGGCCGTCCTGTGTGAGGGACAGGGGATCCGCCTGGGGGCGTGTACGGCTGCTTAGCCGCCGCTGGTTTCCGTATGCGCAAAGAACCTCTCAGGGGGCGGATCTGGGCCCGCTCAGGCCCGCTCTGACTGTGCTAGGGCTCTGGTGGACCGGCTTTGGCTCAGCGACACCCACTTGTTGTCCTTGATCTGCAGCGCCGCCAGGTTGGGGATGACAGGCTTGGCCGCCGCGGCGGGTGCCGCGCCGCCTGCCGCCGGCTTGTCCTTGGGCCTAGAGGGGCAGGAGGGCACCAAGGTACCAAAAGGGAGCAAGAGGCACGTCAAGGCGTGCACAGGGGCCCACAACTTCCACCTACCTGCGCGTCCTTTCCTACTCCGTGGGCAGCTCATTGCACATTTACCGGTACTTTGTTCCTTCCGCCCGCCGTCTAGGTTTCGTACCCACGTGCCCAGCTGGTATGCCACACGGAAATGGCAACGCGCTCTATCCCTCAGCCCAGCCACGCACTTGGGTTGCAGTAAAAAAATAATCAAACCACACACGGCCATAGACCCACTTAGGGTGCATATGGCCTTGCCCCCTTTTCTGGCACCCCCTTTTCTGGCACCCCCCATATGGCCTTGCCCCCTTTTCTGGCACCCCCCACCCCCCACCCCCAGAGCCCTAGCTACGCACTTGGGCTGCAGCGGGTCGTCCCCCTCGAAGCCCATGAGCCCCTTGAGGATGTCCCGCGCCGCGTCCGTGATGCACAGCTCGTACGGCCGCTGGCTGTTCTTGTTGACCAGGCGCTGGCTGGCGCCCACCTCGCACAGCTTCTCCATTGTGGACAGCTGGTTCATGAAGGACGCCAGGTGCAGCGGCGTGTTGCCGTCGCTGGTGGCGCGGTTCACGTCGGCGCCCAGCTTGACCAGCGCGGCCACCGCCTCCTTGCGGCCGTTGTAGGCGGCGCGGTGCAGCGGCGTCCAGCCCTTCTTGTTGGGGGTGTCCACGGGGGAGCCCTTGCGGACCAGCACCTCGATGACCTGTGGGGTGGGGTGGTGGGTCGTGTTTGGCAGTGGCATTCTCCTTACGATCGAGTTGGTACGGCCACGCGACCCTTACTGGTCCTGACCGCAGCTATCATGAGATGGGGTGGAGTCGGGTGGGGCCGGGTGGGGTGTCGGGAGTGCGTTAGCCAGGGCGTGCAGGGAAGAGCACCATGCGCGTGAGGGGTGGGTAGGGGGTTGGTGAGCCATGGTGATAGGCTGTGGGTTATCGGAGCAGTGCTGGGTAGGGGAGCGGGAAAGGGTCAAACAGCGGCTCTGGTGCAGGCTGGAGGGGACTGGGGGGTTGCATGACAGGGTGTCATGGTGGGTTGGCAGGTGGTGGCACGGCAGGTAGTGGCACGGCAATGGCAAGAAGCAGTTGCATATGCACAAGGAGAGGGCGGTTGGCATGCCAAACGTTGGTGTGCTGGAGAGGGAGATGCTCACGTCTTTGTGGCCCTTGGTGGCAGCCCAGTGGATGGGCATGTCGCCCTCCACGTCGCTGGGCTTGGGGTCGGCACGCGACTTCAAGAGGATTTCTACCACGTCGATGTGGTTCTCGATTCCTGCTAGGTGCATCGCTGTGACCTTGAAGTTGTCGCCGGCATCCACGTCAACGCGCTTTTTGATCAGGAACTGCGGGGGTAGCGAGGGACATGCCGCATGGGGTACAGCAAGGGGGTAGGCAAACCAAGACAGCCATACGGCCCCAACCTACCTCAACCGCCTCCACTTCTCCGTTCTCGGCTGCTATGTGCAACGGCATCATGCCCAGCACGTCCTCCCGCTGCTGAAGAGTGACGCTCTCCGGATTTCCACTGGCCATACCCTCCCGCACGAAGTGCTCCAGCAGCTTGATATCCCCAGTCTCGGCTGCATAGTGCACCGTATTAGCCTTCGAGCGCGTCTTCGTGCGCTGCTCTACCGACATTTTGCCGCGACAGCCGGCTTTTACAAGCTCGTATGTGTCTTGCACAAACTATCAACGAAATTGATAGCAGCTAGAGCAGCAGGTACTGCAGCCTGTAGACGGTAGGGTCCGAGCGCACAGTGTCGCAGCTGCAGGGCATGCACAGTGTCGACGCGTGTGTGAAGGGGAAGTCAAGCTTCTATCGTCACTTGATATGGTTGGAGTTTATTAGGACAGAAGTGCGGGTCACAGGGATGAAGCAGCAAGCAAGTACAAGTAGGGCTGGCAGTACTGTGCATGGGCGTTCTCGATTCCTTGCCTGGCGTGCTTCCGTGCCGCTATCAGCATAGCACACCACCCACTTCCTCGCACTCCAAGGGAGAGGTAGCACGACCGACCCCAAAGCGCTGCTTACTATACAGCTTGCCATGTCCATGTAGCAGCAGCATTTGCCCATTGATGCTCACACGCTGTATTATACTGGCATTGGATAGGATATAGCCATGGTCGTTTTGACAGAACAGATCATCAAGGGCAAGACGCGGTTAGACAAGCTTGAAGAAGTCAAGAACCTCAACCTATGGGGAAACGACCTGGACGATGTTTCCATACTTGCAAGGGTCAGTACCGAAGAGAGATTAAGCAGCAGTCCGCAATGGAGACAGTGCCTGCGCGCTTGAGCGTCCGCATGTGAAGCTGTGACAGCTGTGAAACAGCTCAACATGCTTTCCCAACACGCAACACCTCGGCTTCTCCACGCTGTATGCATACCCAGGTGCCAAACTTGGAGGTACTTTCGCTGTCGGTGAACCGAGTGGCGACGCTCAAGGACTTCCGGCACTGCCCCAAGCTTACGGAGCTGTGAGTAACGCCCGGAACAGAGCTCCGCCCACGCAGCAATCAGCAAGCGCACGTCTTACGCACCTTTATACAGAAAGCGTTGACTTGGACTCGCATTTCCGGTTCCCCACGCACTACCATCAACTTCACACGTGCCCGCACACACTGTTGACACACGTGCACCACCCCTTGCACACAGGTACCTCCGCAAAAACGAGGTCCGCGACCTGTCCGAGATCCAACACCTCGTGCACCTCAAGGACCTCCGCGTCCTCTGGCTGTCCGACAACCCATGCGCGGAGCACCCGCAGTACAAGCAGTACGTGGCCCGCATGCTGCCACAGCTGCAGAAGCTCGACAACGACGACGTCTCCGCCATCCCCCTTAGCCCACCCATGGACGGGAGCCCCGGGGGGCCTGGGTTTCCCCCACCCTCGCGTGGGGGTAGCGCTGGCGGACCCGGCCTGCCGCCGCTGGGTCCGCCCCAGGGAGGGTACAGCAGCAGCCATGGGGGCGGCGGCGGGCCGTCGTCGCCGTACGGCGCACAGCAGTACGGCGAGCGTAACGCTTTCGGGCGAGGGAGCGTGAGCTTCAGTCCGGACCAGCTGAGGGACCAGGGGGGCATGGGGGGTCCGCCGTCGCCGTATGCGCAGGGGCCAGGGGGTTACGGCGGGGGTAGGGGCGGAGGCGGGGGTGGGGGTGGGGGAGGAGGTGGAGGGGGGTATGGGGGTATGCCGGGCATGGGGGGTGGGGAAGGAGGGAGCGGGGGGCGGAGGGGCAGCAAGAATGTG
>VFQN01007889.1_pt1 | contig 11153 bp, 10 predicted proteins | sample 3512371 | NCBI WGS metagenome assembly VFQN01 (sample SAMN10412370, study PRJNA504923) | tailings metagenome | isolation source: Replicate 2 from Balatoc abandoned mine | place: Philippines: Itogon, Benguet | collected 2017-08-28 | reverse complement strand
TCGACCTGTTCGCCAAGCCCGAAGACATCGCGCTGATGAACCCGTACAACGAGGTGCCCATCCTGGTGGAGCGCGACCTCATCCTGTACGAGTCGCACATCATCAACGAGTACATCGACGAGCGCTTCCCGCACCCGCAGCTGATGCCGGGCGACCCGGTGGCGCGTGCCCGCGTGCGCCTGTTCCTGTTCAACTTCGAGAAGGAGCTGTTCTCGAACGTGAACATCCTCGAGTCGCGCGGCATCAAGCCGACCGACAAGCAGCTCGAGAAGGCGCGAGCGCAGATCCGCGACCGCCTGACCATGCTGGCGCCGATCTTCCTGAAGAACAAGTACATGCTCGGCGACGACTTCTCGATGCTCGACGTCGCGATCGCGCCGCTGCTGTGGCGCCTCGACTACTACGGCATCGACATGTCGAAGAACGCCGTGCCGCTGCTGAAGTACGCCGAGCGCATCTTCTCGCGCCCGGCCTACATCGAAGCGCTGACGCCGTCCGAGAAGGTGATGCGCAAGTAAGCTCGGCGCCATGAGCACTCCGCCCACCGCGCCCGCGCCGACCGGCAGTTCGACGCGCCCGTACCTGATCCGGGCGCTGCACGACTGGTGCACCGACAACGGTTTCACGCCCTACGTCGCGGTGTTCGTGGATGCCTCGGTGCAGGTGCCGCAGGAGTACGTCAAGAACAACGAGATCGTGCTCAACGTCGGCTTCGAGGCCACCAGCGGGCTGAAACTGGGCAACGAGTTCATCGAGTTCAAGGCCCGCTTTGGCGGCGCGGCGCGCGAGATCGTCGTGCCGGTGGACCACGTGATCGCCATCTACGCGCGCGAGAACGGCCAGGGCATGGCCTTTCCGGTGCCGAGCGAGTCGGCGCCGGCCGTCACTGCCGCGGAGTCGCCCGCGGCCCGCGGCACCCATCTGTCCCTGACCGAGCCTTCCGTCGCCGAGAGCGGCGAGGCGCCCGGCGAACCGCCCGAGCCGCCGGCCGGCGGGCGTCCATCGCTCAAGCGCGTCAAGTAGCGCGTCCTATACTGGCTGGCGCCAGTGGATCCGGGCCGGCTTAGCTCAGCTGGTAGAGCACCCGCCTTGTAAGCGGAAGGTCGTCAGTTCGACTCTGACAGCCGGCACCAGTGATCTGCGTCACGAACGGCGGGATCGGGCGGGGCTGCGGTGGCAAGCGGTGCAACCGCGTGTCAGTTCGATTGAACCCGTATCCTGATTGAGCTAACCTGCCAGCCCTGTTCTCGTAGCAGGGCCTCCAGGCGAGGCTTGATCTGGCGCAGCTTGGCAGCCACCGCGGCATTGGCGGCCAGCAGCGACCAACCCTCCTCGTCCACCGGCCCCGGCTGAACGTGCCGGGCCAGTGCCCCGGGCAAGGCCCCGCGGACGGCCTCGAAGCGATCGGCGGAATCCTGCAGTCGCGCGCGAAGCTGGGCGAGCGGTGCGCTGCGCCGCAGGGCTTCGGACACGGTCATCGAGTCCGGCACGAGCGGGGGCGGTTTGGTGCTCACACGAGGAGTGTAGCGATGCAGATTCTGATCACGCACGGCACGCTGGCCCGCACGCGCGTCCTGCACTTCAACCGCTGGCAGATGGCAGCGATGCTGATCTCGCTGGTGGCCGTGCTCACGCTGCTGTCGGGCACGGTGTACCACTTCGTGTTCCTCAAGGCGGCCCGCGAAGGCTGGCCGGTGGTCAGCCAGATCGTCCGGCTGGTGGTGCGCGACGAGTTCGCCCAGCGCGACCGCTTCATGCGCGAGAACCTCGACGCGATCGCCCAGAAGGTCGGCGAGATGCAGGCCAAGCTGGTAAAGCTCGAGGCCATGGGCGATCGGGTGTCCGGGCTGGCCGGGGTCAAGGGCGACGAACTGCGCGGCACGACTGTCAAGCCGCGCGCGGCGCCCGCCGGCGCGCAGGGCGGCCCGTACATTCCTCCGCAGGCCGTGACCATCGAACAGCTGCGCAGCATCGTCGACACCCTCGACGAGTCGGCCGACCAGAACGCCGACCTCTTCACGCTGATCGAATCGCGGCTGATGGAGTCGCGCCTGCAGTCGCTGATGATCCCGAACTCGGCGCCGGTCAACGGGCCGGTGGGTTCCGGTTTCGGCTTCCGGGCCGACCCCTTCACCGGCCGTTCCGCGCTGCACATGGGGCTGGATTTCCCGGCCGACGTGGGCACGCCGATCATGGCGGCCGCGGGCGGTGTGGTCCAGCTCACCGAAACCCACCCGGCCTACGGCCAGATGGTCGAGGTCGACCACGGCAATGGCCTGGTCACACGCTACGCCCATGCCTCGAAGCTGCTGGTGCGCACCGGCGACATCGTCAAGCGCGGCCAGCCGATCGCGCAGGTCGGCAACACCGGCCGCTCGACCGGCCCGCACCTGCATTTCGAGGTGCTGGTCGACGGCGTGCCGCAGAACCCGGCGCGCTTCCTCGCCGGCGGCGAGGCTGCACTGGCCGCCGCGGAAAAGGCCCTGCGCAACCGCCGCTGAGCGGCCCGCCCGCAGACCGGGGCTGCGGGGCATGCGGATGTAAACTTGCGCGTTTGACAGGCGCCGCCCGCTTGCAACCCAAGCCCGCGGCCCCACCTCCAGGCTCCCGGCGTTCGACGGCCTGGCCCGCAGGAAGCGGGCGTGTCGGACGCGTCAATCACGACGCCGCATGCTACCCAAGCTCCTCACCTCCATCTTCGGCAGTCGCAACGAGCGCCTGCTGAAGCAGTACCGGCGCGTGGTCGCGCAGATCAATGCCCTGGAGCCTGGCCTCGAGGGGCTGTCCGACGAGGCGCTGCGCGCCAAGACCGACGAGTTCCGCGCCCGCCACGCCAAGGGCGAGACGCTCGATGCGCTGCTCCCGGAGGCCTTTGCGGTGGTGCGCGAAGGCAGCAAGCGCACGCTGAAGATGCGCCACTTCGACGTCCAGCTGCTCGGCGGCATGACGCTGCACAACGGCAAGATCGCCGAGATGCGCACCGGCGAGGGCAAGACGCTGATGGCCACGCTGCCGGTGTACCTCAATGCCATTTCCGGCAAGGGCGTGCACGTGGTGACGGTCAACGACTACCTCGCCCGACGCGACGCCGAGTGGATGGGCCGGCTCTACACCTTTCTCGGGCTGACGGTGGGCGTGAACACGCCGGCCATGTCGCGCGCCGAGAAGCAGGAGGCCTTCGCCGCCGACGTGACCTACGGCACCAACAACGAGTTCGGCTTCGACTACCTGCGCGACAACATGGTGCAGGAGATCGCCGACCGCGTCGCGCGCGGCCTGAACTTCGCCATCGTCGACGAGGTCGACTCGATCCTGATCGACGAGGCGCGCACGCCGCTGATCATCAGCGGCCAGGCGGAGGATCACACCGAGCTGTACGTGCGCATCAACGCCGTGGTGCCGAAGCTGAAGAAGCAGATCGGCGAGGCCGACCCGCGCACCGGCGAGGGCGTGATCGAGCCGGGCGACTTCACCGTCGACGAGAAGGCCCACCAGATCTTCCTGACCGAGGCCGGCCACGAGAATGCCGAAGCCATCCTGAGCGAGGCGGGCCTGCTTGCCGAAGGCGCCAGCCTGTACGACCCGGCCAACATCACGCTGATGCACCACGTCTACGCGGCGCTGCGGGCCCGGCACCTGTACCACCGCGACCAGCACTACGTGGTGCAGAACGGCGAGGTGATCATCGTCGACGAGTTCACCGGCCGGCTGATGACCGGCCGGCGCTGGAGCGACGGCCTGCACCAGGCGGTGGAGGCCAAGGAAGGCGTGCAGATCCAGAGCGAGAACCAGACGCTGGCCTCGATCACCTTCCAGAACTACTTCCGCATGTACGGCAAGCTCGCCGGCATGACCGGCACGGCCGACACCGAGGCCTACGAGTTCCAGGAGATCTACGGCCTGGAGACCGTGGTCATCCCGCCGAACAAGCCGACCATCCGCAAGGACGAGCTCGACCTGGTCTACAAGACCGAGCGCGAGAAGTACGACGCGGTGGTCAAGGACATCCGCGACTGCCACGAGCGCGGCCAGCCGGTGCTGGTGGGCACCACCTCGATCGAGAACTCGGAGAAGGTCTCCGAGCTGCTGACCAAGGCCAAGCTCGAGCACCAGGTGCTCAACGCCAAGCAGCACGAGAAGGAGGCGCAGATCGTCGCCCAGGCCGGCCGGCCCGGCATGATCACCATCGCCACCAACATGGCCGGCCGCGGCACCGACATCGTGCTCGGCGGCAATGTCGAGAAGCAGATCCAGTTCCTCGAGGCCGACGAGTCGATCCCGCCCGAGGAGAAGGCCGCGCGCGCGAAGAAGCTGCAGGACGAATGGCAGACGCTGCACGAGCAGGTCAAGGCGGCCGGCGGCCTGCGCATCATCGCCACCGAGCGCCACGAGTCGCGCCGCATCGACAACCAGCTGCGCGGCCGCTCGGGCCGCCAGGGCGACCCGGGGTCCAGCCGCTTCTACCTGAGCCTGGACGATCCGCTGATGCGCATCTTCGCGGGCGACCGCGTGCGCGCCATCATGGACCGCCTGAAGATGCCCGAGGGCGAGGCGATCGAGGCCGGCATCGTCAACCGCAGCATCGAGAGCGCGCAGCGCAAGGTCGAGGCGCGCAACTTCGACATCCGCAAGCAGCTGCTCGAGTACGACGACGTCGCCAACGACCAGCGCAAGGTCATCTACCAGCAGCGCAACGAGATCCTCGAGGCCGCGAGCCTGACCGAGCAGATCGGCAACCTGCGCAAGAGCACGATGACCGAGGTGGTGCGCACCTACGTGCCGGCCGAGAGCGTCGAGGAGCAGTGGGACCTGGCCACGCTCGAGAAGGTGTTGCGCGAGGAGTGGCAGCTCGAGGTGTCGCTGGCCGACGAGGTGGAGAAGAGCGACAGCGTCACCGACGACGACATCGTCGAGAAGGTGGTGGCCGCGGCCGACGCCCACTTCAACGACAAGCTCGAGCGCGTGGGCGCCGAGCAGTTCACGCCGTTCATGCGCATGGTGCTGCTGCAGGCCATCGACAACCACTGGCGCGAGCACCTCGCGGCGCTCGACTACCTGCGCCAGGGCATCCACCTGCGCGGCTATGCGCAGAAGAACCCGAAGCAGGAGTACAAGCGCGAGGCCTTCGAGCTGTTCTCGCAGCTGCTCGATGTGGTGAAGATGGAAGTCACCCGCGTGATGATGACGGTGCGCATCCAGAGCCAGGAAGAGGCGCTGCAGGCGGCCGAGGCGATCGAGGAGCAGGCCGAGCGCATCAGCAACGTGACCTACACCCACCCCAACGAAGACGGTTCGGTCTCCGAGGAGCCCGATCTCGCCACGGTGGCGGCCGCGGTGCCCAAGGTCGGCCGCAACGACCCCTGCCCGTGCGGCAGCGGCAAGAAGTACAAGCAGTGCCACGGCAAGCTGGCCTGATCGTCTGACCCTCGCGCGGAGGCCCGCATGCCCGTCAACCTGAGCGCCCCGAATCCCGACGAACTGCATGCCGTGCCTGGCGTCGAGCTCGGCGTCACGATGGCCGGCGTGCGCAAGGCCAACCGCCGCGACGTGCTGGTGGTGAAGCTGGCCGAAGGCAGCGCGGTGGCCGGCGTGTTCACGCGCAACCGCTTCTGCGCCGCGCCGGTGCAGGTGTGCCGTGAGCACCTGGCCGCCGGGAAGGGCATCCGCGCCATCGTGGTCAACACCGGCAACGCCAACGCCGGCACCGGCACCGATGGCCTGGCCCGCGCACGTTCCACCTGCGCCGCGCTCGGCCGGCTGATGGGCGTGGGCAGCGAGCAGGTGCTGCCGTTCTCGACCGGCGTGATCATGGAGACGCTGCCCAACGACCGCATCGAGGCCGCCCTGCCGGCCGCGCTGGCCGATGCGAAGCCGGCGAACTGGGCGCTGGCCGCGGAAGCGATCATGACCACCGACACGCTGCCCAAGGCGGCGTCGCGCCAGGTCACGATCGGCGGCCGGACGGTCACGATCACCGGCATCAGCAAGGGCGCCGGCATGATCCGGCCGAACATGGCCACCATGCTCGGCTTCGTCGCCACCGATGCGGTGATCGCACCGGCGCTGCTGCAGTCGCTGGTGCAGGAAGCGGCCGACCAGTCGTTCAACCGCATCACCATCGACGGCGACACCTCGACCAACGACTCCTTCGTGCTGATCGCCACGCAGCGTGCCGGCCATGCGCCGATCACGTCGCTCGAATCGACCGAGGCGCGGCAGTTCCGCGAGGCGCTGATCGCCGTGTCGCAGCAGCTGGCCCAGGCGATCGTGCGCGACGGCGAAGGCGCCACCAAGTTCATCACCGTGCGCATCGAAGGCGGCCGCAGCGAAGACGAATGCCGTCAGGCAGCCTACGCGATCGCCCATTCGCCGCTGGTGAAGACGGCCTTCTTCGCCAGCGACCCCAACCTCGGCCGCATCCTCGCGGCGGTGGGTTATGCCGGCATCGGCGACCTCGACCAGTCGCTGATCGACCTCTTCCTCGACGACGTGCACGTGGTGCGCCGCGGCGGCCGCCGCCCGGAGTACCGCGAGGAAGACGGCGCGCGCGTGATGAAGCAGGCCGAGATCACGGTGCGCGTGAACCTGAACCGCGGCAGCGCGCAGGCCACCGTCTGGACCTGCGACTTCAGCTACGACTACGTGAAGATCAACGCCGACTACCGCAGCTGATCGGCGCGCGCGGCGCGCCACGCGCCGTGCAGCAGCCACAGTGCCGCGCCGGCGGCGGCCAGGTGCTTGAGCGTGTGGCCGCTCAGCCAGGTGAGGTGCTCGAAGACGGCGTGGTCGGCCACCTCCAGGCCCTTGGCCAGCGCGTAGCCTGCCAGCACTCCCCACCAGGCCCGATCGCGCGCCGCCGCCGCGAAGCGCCGGGGCAGGCGCAGCAGCAGGGCCGCCGGCACCAGCAGCATGGGCAGGAACTGCACGAACAGATAGGGCCGCAGGTCGCTGCGGCCGACGGTCTCGCTCCACCACCACAGGCCGACCGAGGCGCTGGCGAGCACCAGCGCCAAGGTCAGCGCGCCATGGCGCGACCAGCGCTCGTCCACCCGTTCGGCGAGGAACGCGCAGGTCAGCGCCGCGCAGGCCCAGGCGATGGGCAGCCGGTCGAAGGCCAGCGAGGCGTTGTCCGGCGCCCAGTGATAGAAGGCCGAGCCCGCCGCCGTGGCGATCAAGGCGAGCGCGAAGGCGCGCCAGGCCGGCGTGGCTGGCGTGCGCGGCAGTTCGCGCATCGCCCACAGCCACCACGCGCCGATCAACGCGAACGGCAGGTTGCTGAGCACGTCGGCGGCGTTCGGGATCGCCAGCCAGGCGCGCCGATCGGCGAAGTGGTGGTAGCTGGCCCACTGCGCGATCGGGCCTTGGATCCACAGCGCAACGCCGAGCGATGCGGCAAGTGCGAGAAGCATCCACGCCCGCGGCCAGCCACGCGGGGTGAGGATCGTTGCGTTCGGCGATGGGGTGGGTGAGTCCATGGCGCGCATGCTGCGCCGTGCACCAGCCCGCCGGCAAGCGCGCCGGCGCGAGGCCGACGCGTTGCCACCCGCGGTATCGTGCCGGGCCACCCCCCACGTTTACCACGTTGCCTCGGCGCGGACGGCACTGCTAGCATGCGGGTCATTCACCTCGACGAGCGCGCCATGAACCACGTCATCCACCTCACGCACAACGCCGGCCTCGGCGCCGGTGCGTCGGGCATGCCGTGGTCCGCATCGGCATCCCGATCGCACCATCCCGCTGCCTTGCGGGCAGGTGTGTGCGCCGTGAACCGCCCGATTCCGCGGGTGTTCGCCGGCTTCTAGTCCTCTCGGCCCCTCGCCTCCACCGAGGCGCCCGCCGAGAGATCCGGCGGGACGAATCGGGGCCTTCGATTCCCTCGCCACACCGGGCCCACCGGCCCACCAGGGTGCCCACCGGCGCCCGACGAGAGACAACGGGAGGACGCAACCATGACGCAATGGCTGCTGAGTCTGAGACAGGGCGCGCTGATGCGCTTCACGCGCTGGCTGGACGACGCCTTGCCGCGCCACGACCTGCTGCGCCAGGCCACTTACCGGCGGCTGTGGACCTCGATCCTGATCAGCTCCTTCGGCGGCCAGGTGACGATGCTCGCGCTGCCGCTGACCGCGGCCGTGCTGCTGCACGCCACGCCGACGCAGATGGGCCTGCTCACCGCGATGGAGATCATGCCCTTCGTGCTGTTCTCGCTGCCTTCCGGCGTGTGGCTCGACCGGGTGCGCAAGCTGCCGGTGTACGTGATCGGCGAGACGATGCTGGCCGTGGTCGTGGCCACCGTGCCGCTGGCCTGGTGGATGGGCTGGCTGAGCATGCCTTGGCTGTACGTGGTTGGCTTCGTGATCGGCACGGTCTACACGACGGCCGGCTCGGCGGCGCAGATCGTGCTGACGCAGGTGGTGGCGCGTGACCGGCTGGTGGAAGCGCACGCCAAGAACGCCCTGGCCACCTCGGGCGCGGAGGTGGCCGGCCCGGGTTTCGCCGGCGCGCTGATCAAGGTCGTCGGCGCGCCGCTCGCGCTGCTGGTGGATGCGCTGATGCTGATCTTGTCCGCAGGCATCCTGCGCGGCATCGTCGTCAACGAGGAGCGCAAGCCGCGCGCCGATGCGCACTTCTGGCGCGACCTGCGCGCCGGTGTGCGCTTCGTTGCCGGGCATCGGCTGCTGGTGTCGCTGGCCTGCGCGGTGGGCGTGTGGCAGATGTGCCACCACGCGGCGCTGGTCGTGCAGATCCTCTTCGCCACGCGCACGCTGGGCCTGTCGGAGCAGGCGGTGGGCCTGAGCTACATGGGCATGGGCGTGGGCACCGTGGTCGCGAGCGTCTACGGCAACCGCATCAGCACGCGCCTCGGACCGGGGCGCTGCCTGACGCTGGGCTTCGCGGTCTGCGGCGCCGGCTGGGCGATGCTCGCGCTGGCGCCGGCCAACCGTTTCGGCGTGGCCGCTTTCGCGCTGATGCTGCTGATGTTCTCGGCCGGTGCGGTGCTGGTGTTCATCAACTTCCTGGCCCTGCGCCAGGCGGTGACGCCCGAGCCGCTGCTCGGCCGCATGACCAGCACCATGCGCTGGCTGATCCTCATTCCCGCCGGCCCGGGCGCGCTGCTCGGCGGCTGGCTGGGCGAGCACGTCGGCCTGCGCGCCTCGCTCGGCTTCGCCGGCGGCACGGCGCTGCTGCTGGCGCTGGTGGCCTCGCGCGTGCGCGTGATCGCCGAACTGCGCGAGCTGCCCAAGCCCGAACACGACGACGACTGGATCGGTGCCGAGTCCGCCGGCATCGCCCCGCAGACCACGAATTGAACGACAGGGAGAACAAGGACATGGACCCCGTGCTGATCGAGGTGCCCGAACGCATCGAGACCGAGCGACTCATCCTGCGCTGCCCGCGCCCCGGCGACGGACCGACGGTCCACGAGGCCGAGCGCGAGACGCGCGCCGAACTCAAGCCCTGGATGCCCTGGGCGCACGTGGAGAAGAGCCCCGACGACGCCGAGGCCTACTGCCGCCGAATGCAGGCGCGCTACCTGCTGCGCGAGGACCTGGTGATGTTCATGTTCGAGCGCGACGTGATGGGACGCGAGGGCCGCTTCCTCGGCGGCACCGGCCTGCACCGCATCGACTGGACGCTGCGCAGCTTCGAGATCGGCTACTGGCGGCGCCAAGGCTGCGGCGGGCAGGGCTACGTCACCGAGGCGGCGCGGGCGCTGGCGCGTTTTGCGTTCGACCGGCTGGCGGCGCGCCGCGTGGAGATCCGCACCGACGACGCCAACAGCGCGAGTTGGAAGGTGGCCGAGCGCGCCGGCTTCACGCTCGAGGCGCTGCTGCGCGGCGACAGCCTCACGCCCGCGGGCGAGATCCGCAGCACGCGGGTGTATGCACGGGTGCGCGGGATCGAGGAGCGGTTGACGCTGTCAGTCGCGAAGTGAGTCGCCCGGCGAGAACCGATCCACCGCGTCGGTGATGATCCCGTCGATGCCGAGCGCGAGCAGCCGCTGCGCCTCGGCGGGGTCGTTCACCGTGTAGACGAGCGCGCGCAGCCCAGCGCCGTGCAACTGCGCGATCAGCGCGGCATCCATGACGGCGTAGTTCGTCACGCAGGCCTGCACGTCGAGGGCGCGCGCGATGTCGAACCAGCCGTTCCACAGCGTGTCGAGCAGCAGCGCGCGCGGCAGCTCGGGCGCCGTCTCGCGCGCGCCCTGCAGCGACTCGGGGCGGAACGAGCTGAGCAGCGGCGGCGCCGCTGGCGCGTGCCGGCTCGCCGCCCACAGCCGTGCGGCCTCGCGCGCCACCACGCGGCCGGTCTCCAGCTCCTGCCCGGGCGTGGGCTTGATCTCGATGTTCAGCGCAAACCCGTTGCGCAGCACGTAGGCGGCGATGGCCTCCAGGCTCGGGATCGGCTCGCCGGCATAGGCGCGGCTGTGCCAGCCGCCGGCGTCGATGCGCGACAACTCGCTCCAGGACCGTTCGCCGGCCGTACCGCGTTCGGGCGTGGTGCGCTGCAGCGTGGCGTCGTGCAGCAGGAAGGGTACGCCGTCGGCGCTGAGCTTCGCGTCGCACTCGAAGGCGCGGTAGCCGTGCGAGGCGCCGACGCGGAAAGCCGCGAGCGTGTTCTCCGGCGCCAGCTTGCCCGCGCCGCGGTGGGCGATCCACAGGGGATAGGGCCAGTCGCCCGTCATCGCCATCTCACCCGATGCGCTGCTGCGTGGCCGCGTCGAACCAGTGCAACTGCTCGGCCGGGCCTTGCAGCGTCAGCGTGTCGCCGTTGCGGGGCGCTGGTACCGTGGCGTCCACGCGCACGGTGAACAGCTGCCCGCCCACCAGGCCGTGGATCAGCCGTTCGGCGCCGAGCATCTCGCTGGTCTCGACCTTGAACGGCCAACCCAGCGATCCGGCGGGCTTGAGCGCCGAGTGTTCCGGCCGCAGCCCGACGATCAGCTCGCCCGAGCGCGGCGCCGCCGCAGGCAGCGGCAGCTGGGTACCATCGACCACGAAACGCGAGCCATCGGCCTGCCCCTGGATCAGGTTCATCGGCGGCGAGCCGATGAAGCCGGCGACGAAGGTGGTGGCCGGCCGGGCGTACACCTCTTCCGGCGTGCCGATCTGCTCCATGCGGCCGGCGTTCATCACGATCATGCGCTGCGC
>VFQN01007888.1_pt1 | contig 11154 bp, 18 predicted proteins | sample 3512371 | NCBI WGS metagenome assembly VFQN01 (sample SAMN10412370, study PRJNA504923) | tailings metagenome | isolation source: Replicate 2 from Balatoc abandoned mine | place: Philippines: Itogon, Benguet | collected 2017-08-28 | reverse complement strand
TGGTCTTGGAGGAGGGGTTGACATGTCCGTCTTCGGCTCCAGCGGCAGTGCAAAACAGAGCCCGTGCGACTGCGCCCAACTTGCTCACCTTAAATGTGCTTACCTTGTCCCAGTGAGTAAAGCGTATGCATGGCACTCTATTTCGTGATGTCCAAGCACGCATGTAGCAGTTTTGCAGCCATGTGGCTCGAGGTGGCAGGCGTGCAGAACGGGCGGGCGTTAGGGCCATATGTGCCCGCATGCCCTTCTCATGCGGGTACCCTGGCCCCTCTGTAACCTTTGCCTATAAGCAACTCATTGCTCTGCTGTGCACGCTTCTGCTCAGCTGCGGCGCAATAACCTACCGGAGCAAGCACGTCAGGTGCATTAGGTACATGCAGCGCAATTGTTGTTTCCCAGCACGCAGGTTCTACGCGGAGTACCCCCTGGCGCTCTGACGTAAGGAATCACAGGCGATTGTGTTCCCTGGCCCTGTCATCACAGTAGGACAGCACACTACACCTGGAGAGCGCTGACGGCAGCCCTGGACGGCAGTGTACTACTCGACAATGTCAGCTGGTACATGATACGACGCACCAGGCATGGCAGAACACGAACTCCTTCTGCCTGTGGCACCAAAACACATCTTGCTGTTGAAACGGGTTTTGCATCATTACAGCTCCAGATCTTCATGAAACCAACACGCCTCAACATCGTGCAACCCTTTGCTACCACACAAAGAGGTGAGGCACCGACACAACACGTGGCATCTGTTGCCAATTGGTCGTGCCACTTCACCTGCTAGCCCTCAGCACATGTTGCCTCCCGTCACGCTGGGGAGGTCCCCTGCTTGCCGTCACCAGGCACCTCAACCCCGGCCATCGCCCATCCAATCCTAGTCAACACCTCGACCATCGGGGCAGCTTCCAGCAGCCCTTCATGCCCCAGTGCATGCCCGCACTCCCCTCTGCCCGCGTTCCCCCCGCCTACCCCACTCCCTGCCCCACACGCCTCCCCCACACCCCCACCACCCGCCCGCCCGCCCAGCCACCCCATCAACAGCTCCTCCGGGTCCCTATCCGCCCCCGCCTCAAATACCAACGCCCGCAACCCAGCCCACGGCCGCCCGCACCCCTGCCCCAGTCCACAGCTCCCTTCCCCATCCCCTGCCACGCCTGCGGCAGCCCCAGCCCTGGCGGCAGGTGGCATCGCCCCTGAGCTTCCCTCCAGGTCCGCAACACGGGAGCAGAGGGACGGCTCCCCAGCGGGGCTGGGCGCCGAGTTCGTTGGTGTGGACATGGGCAGGTGTCTTGGCGAGGGCGGGTGCAGGGGCGGGTGCGCCAGGCGCAGCGTGCATGCCGCCATGAGGCCCACCAGGTAGGCGTGGAAGGTGGCGCGGTGGTGGGCTACCACGGGCAGCATGGCCAGCTGGACAGGGGTGGGGAATGGGAGTAGGGGTGGGAACGGAGCGAGTGGGGGCAAGTGAGGTGGGGTAAGACGTACGATGCGGTAGGATGGGAGGACAGGGGGAACACTAGGGCAGCCGCTTGCGGCATGTCAACATGCCGGGGTGGGCTTGAGACAGGCTTCCGGTGGTGCCATACCAGTGATCGACATGCGGCACAGTAGATGCTGGATCTGACGGTGACGCCCCCGCGTGCGCACACGTCATATTCCCACCAACAGACACCAAGCAATACTACATGCCACATCACATGCCACAATGCACAAATTGCCTTGCAGACCTGTGCTGCAAAAAGCGTCCTCGGCACAGCACCCGCTTCCCGCCCCGCACCTGCTTGAGCGTGCCCGGGCAGCCGGGCAGCACCCCGAACGCCTCGCCCATCGCCTCCCACACCTCCCCCGCGCCGGCGCCCCCAGGCCTGGGCCCGTGGCGCCCCAGCAGCAGCTGGTCCACCGTCGCGGCACGTGTCTTAGCCAGTAGCGACAGCGGACCCAGGTGCTCCGCTGCCAGCGCAGCTGCCAGGCGGGAGCTCAGGGCATGGGGCATGGGGCAGCCAACACCCTCCGGCGAAAGTGACAACGAGCCAGCAGCGGGACGAAGCGCGTTGGAGGTAGTAGGCGTGGTGGTTGGTGTTGCCGGAGGGGTGGGAGGTGTGTGGGTCTGGGGGCGGCGGCAGATGGCGCTGAGGGCGGCTGGATCGTATGCCAGGGTTTGGAGGAGGGAGGAGGGCACCTCGAGGAGGTCCAGGGGCAGCTGCAGGCCACCGAAGTGGCCGTAGCGGGGGAAGCTGGTGGAAGTTGCTGGGGTTGCAACGCTACCGCTGCTGCTGCTGCTCCTGCTGCTGCCGCCAGCACTGTCGATCGTGCTGCTGGGGCCGTTGAGGAGTGCGGTCTCGGCGCTTTCGCTGTCGGGTATGCCGGTGCTGCCGGTTCGGTTCGGTGTGTCGGTGGTGGAGGAGGGGTGTGGGTGGCTGTGTGTTAGGGGTGTGTGCGACAGCAGCAGGTGCAGCGCGTGGCCCAGCTCGTGGAGCAGCTCGTGAAGCGCGTTGGGGCTGCCTGTTGCGGATGTGAGTAAGGGCGGGGGCAGGGGGTGGAAAAGAGAAGGTTAGGGACTGGCGACGACGTGAGGGTTTACGTTCACAATGTCCAGATGATGATTTTTAGTGTGTCAGGCTCATGGATTCGTGAACGCTCGCTACAATGCAGAGCGGCCTTTCCTGGTGGTGATGCTCATGAGCATTGAGCAAGTCGGGGGAGGTGGACGGAGGCGGGAAAGCAACGGCTTCCCACACCACCAGTCCACCACCGTGTACAGATGCAGCAAGCAACGGAAGCAACGCGACCAATACACCATGCCAAACGGCACACCCAGCTTCCCGAAACCCGCTGCACCCACCCGGTGCTGCTCCAAGCCGCCAGTCCCACGACAGCCCCACCGCAACGGCAGGAAGCTCCGCGAAGTCAGGCGCAGCGGCAGCGGACGGGGCAGCGCCGCCGCCAGCTGATAGGGGAGGCGCCGCAGTCGGCGCGCCATTCATGCCTTCCGCGGCGCCATTCCCAGTCTTGAGCGCAACAGGTACAGGCAGCGGAAAGGTGAGCTGCCTGGTGCCGTAGCTCCCGCCTGGGTCGAGGAAAACCGTGCCCACAGGCAGGAGGTGCGGCGGCACACCAGTTAGCTCGCGGCTGCCCCCCTCCTGCCTTCCCGACAGCAGCTGCTGCTGCTCCTGCTGCTGTTGTGGCGGCTGCGGGTGCGGTTGCGGCGGCCGAGGCAGCGGCTCGGCCCACACCGTCAGGCGCACCACGTGCAAGCCCCAGCCGCCGCCCGCCTCCCCGGCGCCGCCGCCGTACAGTCGTACACCCATGGTGTCGTACAGCAGGTCGCTCAGCCCGTGCAGCACGCCGTCCAGCTGCAGGTACGGCGCCAGCTCCTCTGCCCGACGCGACACAGGGCGATACAAGAGATGTTCTTGTATAGTGTTAATCGGCCATCGGCAATGGTCCTATGACACGTCATGTACCGCAGCTCAGTGCCGTACACCCGACGCTGCTGCTGCAACAGCAATAATAACCATCCGAGTAGTGGTACCCAGGCCGGCATGCCTGCCATGCAACGCGTTGCAGAGCACGCCTCCCACTCGTTCGCACTGCCCCACTGAAGGTCCCTGCAGCGATAATTACTTCACGCGGCCCACCCCATCCCGGAACCGCAATCGCAGCACGACGCACCCGCCGGGGGCATCATGCGGGCAGCTCTGCGGGCTGCAGCATAGTCCACGTCCCACTCATCCAGGGCAGGGGTTGCGTCCCCTGAGGGATCGTCACGGTCAGCTGCTGTTGTGCGACCGCCCGTGGCTGCCGCCTCGCACCCACACTCAGCCGCTGCTGCCCCGCCGTCAGCTTCAAGCTCACTGCACTGCGTCCTGTCACCCCTGACAGCCGGAGTGCCGTGGAGTAGCTGCGGCTGGACCGCCACGGCCCGCGCGAGCTCCTTCACCTGCGTGTATTGTAATACGGGTCAGTCTCGTCAGCCGTTGGCATCATGGACAGGGCGATAACAGCTATGCGTTTTGGGATGGGTTGCCAGTCAGGTCGGCCAGCTCCAGCAACTCATGGCCGAAGGCGCGAAGGCAGGTTGGAGCTTGGACTGAGGCGATTGGGAGGTATTAGCCCTGGAGGTATTACAACCACCCCCCTAACTGGGTGAAGGACCACCCAACTCGTGGCCACGGCCACTTTACTCACCTCCTGGTGGGCAGCTGGGGCCACAGCGGCGGCTAGCACCTGCGGGGGAAGGGTGCGGATTTTGGTGCGACAGGCCTGTCAGCCTGGCTGCAGAACGCAGCAAAACCGCATGCCATGCCTACCAGGTTGCCTCAATGCTATTCACGTTGCAACTGTTGCCTTATTACGTGACACTAGCTCATGGGACAGGGGACAGCAGCGGTAGACACACGAGAAAGGGTGACCCGCAGCACACACCCGTGTTTGCCAGACGGCACCCTCGCCTGATCCTTTTTCCAAAGGCACCTGCCAAGCCCCAACCCCCTACAGGTACCTGCAGCAGCTGCGACACCGCCTCCTCGTCCGGCACCGCCAGCTCCGCCCTGCCGTACGCCGCGTACGACGGGTAGCCCACCAGCGCCGCCAGGTCATGCCGTACAACCGCAACCGCCTCCAACCGCTCCAGGGCGGCTTCGAGGCGCGGCAGCAGCCCGCAGACGTAGGCGGCTCGGCGCACGGCCCGCGAGGGGTGGCGCGTGAGCAGGGCGCGAAGGTTGGCCGGAGTGAGGGGCAGCAGGCCGTGGGGCACCCCCGCAGCGAGCGCGGTGCGCAGCATGGGGGCTAGGACCGGGTCGGACTCCCACCAGTCGGGCTGGGTGGAGTCGGAACCAGGCGTGGGTGTAGATGGAGCGGTGGCTGAGGAGCTGCTTGAGCTGCTTTGGGGGCTCAGCTGGGGGTGTTGGGGCGAGCGTGTGTCTCCCTCGGCTTCATGCGCCTGCTGCTGCTGCGTCTGTTGCCGCTGGGCTTGTTGCTGCTCCAGCCGCTCCTCCTCCTCCTCCTCCTGGTGGAGCTCTGGCGGGGGGCGCACACCAGTACGTCATTAACGATTAGAGACGTGTGCTGCCCGCTGTGGCTTGCTCTCACATGCTCCCCGGCCCCCGAAGCCACGGCAGCACCCGCCGTGCCTCGGTGCCTGTGCCCGCATACACTACACACACACGTGGAATGCACGTGCATGCACGTGCGCTGCCCCATGCATGCCAGCCATTGCACGCTTCCCCTGCCATCCCCAGCCTCTGCCACCCACATCGCAGCTCACCGCTAATGCCTGACTGGCGGCTGCCCACCCCTCCTCCTGGTCCCTGAAAGAGTTCTTGCAATAAATCTACTCTTGCCTGCACGGTGCGTCCTACACTCCCAACCCCTAACCTTGTCCATAGTTCCAGCACCTGCCTGCACCGGCACTTGCCTGCATCTCCTCCCACAGGAGGTCCAGCCCCACGGCCAGCGGCGGCCCCGGGCCGTCCGCCACCGCCGCCGCCACCGCCGCCACACCGCGGCGCTCCGCCTCCAGCAGCCTGCTCAGCCGCTGCTGCGAGCTGGAGGGAGCAGCCTGCGAGAAACGTCAGCAGCAAGATGCCAAGGTGAGGCTGTTTGCGGCAGCGGCAGCACAGCACAGCTTGGTGCCTGTTGCGCAGAGCCAGCCATCAGGGGTGACTTTGACCGTCTGGAGCACACCTGCAGAAGGGCATGGCACCCACATGGCCGTCCTCCCCACGGCACCCCACCTGCAGGGCGTACAGCCGCGCCAGCTGCTCCTCCTGCCGCTGCCCGTGCAGTCCCGCGCCGCCGCGCGTGAGCGCCCCCCGCAGCAGCCCCGCCAGCCGCAGCTGCAGCCGCAACTGCCGCGCGTTCGCGGCCCCCTGCCCTGGCTCTGGCGCTGGCTCTGGCCCTGGCACGTGCTGCTGATGTCCGGCGGGCTGGTGGTCATGTTGGTGTTCGGATCCTTGATGCCGCGGCTCTTGATTGTGGTGCTCCTGCTGCTGGCCCAGGTCCCGCAGCTGCTTCCGCAGGCGCTGCTCCGTTTGCTGCAGCTTCACCAGCAGCTCGTCGTTGACCTACATCCACAACAACACGCCAGGTGCAATACCGTCAGACAAGGCTGGGCATGGCAGGAGTCCTTGCCACGTGACAATGATCACTGTGAACCAGCCATGGGTGCTGTGCAACGGACAACCAAGAGCTGGTGCGGGCGTCCTGGCTGCCGCTGCCGCTGCTGCTGCTGCTGCTGCCGCGCCCCTGCTGCTGCCATGTGTTAGCTGCCCCACAAGGCCTCATCACCCTGACCCTGGGCAGCACACAAATGTCGTCCTGTGCCGTTCCTCCACCCTGCTGCCGATAAACACCGCAACAGTCGCTCCACCTGCCTCCATGGCGCCCTACGCGGTTTCCTCGCGTTTTGCGCGTGCCCCACCTGGTGGCCCTAACCCTTCGTTCCTCCACGTACACACCGCAACAGTCGCTCCACCTGGTGGCCCCCTACCCTGACCCTGGCTCACATGCAGCCCTGTCCTTCCCGCCACAACCGTAGCACAACCCGCGCCCCACCTGATAGATGTACTGGTCGTACTTGTCCACCTCAGTAGCCACCTCAGCAGCTGCAGCACGCCAGTCTGCATCGCAGTGTTCTGCAGCTGTGTGCCATACAACGGCCAGCAGCGTGCGCCTCTCGCACAGCAGGCGGTCAAGCAGCTGCAGGAAGCTGCTGCCGGGCGGCTGCACGGCGCATGCGCGCAGGAGACGGTCCAGGCGGGGGCGGACGGCGCTCTGCCAGTAGCCGCGCAGTGCGGGCGGTGATGTCACCCCTGAGATGCCGATAAGACCATGGCTGATGTTGGGAGGGGTGGAGGTGCTGGCAGTTTCCAGCGAGGCATGGAGGGCTGAGGGGTGGCCCCTGGTGCTGGCCCTGCCCCGGTGTGGGAGGCGCCGAAATGTACTCTGTGTTGGGCAGCAGGGTGCGACTGTATAGCTTGTTTGTAATGTTGTCTTCCATATGCAAGCATCAGGGCATGCTGCGAAAGGGCGAGGCGGCAGCAGCAGCCCCGGCTGCTGGGGCCAGCGCTGACTGCCCGGGTGAGCGGGCAGGCCCTTCTGCAGGTAAGACATCAAGCTGTATTCCGTCCTTTATCTTTGTTGCAATCCCCTTTGCCTCGAACGAAAACTTGCCGTACGCCAAAGGGTCTGCCGACGTCACCCATGCAGCGATCAGCGAGGAATTGCAGGAGTCAGAAGCAATATTCCCGCTTACACTGTTGTTGAACCTGTCAGTTTGAATCAGTATAATGCAGGCTTCGTTCTCGGGACGCACTTGCGCCCCGGAGCGCGCCTTGCTCCAGCAGCGTGGTCGGCGAACATGCGTTAACGTATTGGCCAAAACGGAGTATGACAGCAGTGTTAGGTAGGCTAAAGCAGGATGGCGATAACAGCTGTTGCCGAGTGGAGCTGTTCTGACCAGGACCCGGGCTGCGCAGGGTCAAGGGAAGCGTGAAACGGGTGTTTAAGTATGTGGCGGACTTCTCACACCTTCCAGAATGGTATCCTGGTAAGCCGACAAGCCGCAGCGGCGGTCGTGCAAACGCTGGGCAAAGTTGTTGCTTGGGGTGAGCAGGTTCAAACAGTAACAGCAATAAATGTTTGCTTAGATGCCGAAGGCGCCATTCTTTGCACAATTGTAGTGGGTTGGCGCGCTGGTCATGCGTCCTGCTCAAGTTGCTGCTGCGATGGCTTCACCGGCCCTTTTGCAGGCGTGGTCAGCGTCACCCGCACACGAGGCGAGGGGATATCACTCAAGAACCAATTTACCGTGGAAAGAATCATCATGAAGATGGAGCATACGAGCACGTGCGTGGGGGCTGGACTGACTAAAACCACGCTGCTGTTTTAGGGCATGTGCAAAACGTCGGTGGACCGGCAGGCATGAGCGTGAACAAATAGCTACCTGTATGTGCAGGTACGAGATAATTGAGCTGGAGGAGGGGCGGAAAGTGGTGTACAGCGCGCAGTCACCGGTTCATACGGCCCTGCACCAGCTCTACTTCATGTCAGACCCTACGGTGAGGCTTGGGAGGCTTTGTCAAAGGGGCCGCTCTTGGTGCTCTTACCCGCGTGCTTTGAAGCTTCGCATGCATCCTCGCTGTGGGATTTCGTCTGGGGAGCATGGGTGGCAAAAAGGGAGAGCCTTACTTCGTCGCTCGCTCACCCACTCGTGTCACCTATTGGGTGCATGCAGGACCGCAACTTCACCAACGTGCGGTACATCAAACGCATCCAGCTGCGGAACCTGGCCAACGCTTTGGGGCCCCTGGTGACAGGTAGGGTTTCCAACCCAGCCCTCCGTGCTTCAGTCTGTGGGAATGAGTGAGTGTTCACGCGTTCACGCGTTCAACCCGCAGCGTGCAAGGAGGCAACGCATACTTGCGTGGATTGTGTACAGCTTGCTTGCTGACACCGTGCGTCGCGGTACCCACAATACCTAGTGCCCAGCACATACACCCGCTATCTCAGTGGTACTCACCTATGCCCGTTCTAACACCCGTTTACCGGTATCACCCTTGTTCCATGCCGCATCCCATGCTCACCGCAGGCACCCTGAGCAAGATCCCGGAGCAGGCCATGGCGCAGCTGGCCAAGCTGCTGAGCAGCCCCGACACACCCCTGGCCAGCATCAGGCTGGACCCGGAAGAGGAGGCGGAGGAGATCCGCGCGGCCAAGCCCACCTCCTCGTGGTCGTGGCAGTCCGTGTGGGAGGGTAAGCGCTCGGCCGCACCACCAACACCACCACGCCCCTCACACCAACCGGCGGTACCGTATACGCACAGCACAGTCAATACGCCTCGCCAGTTGCGCCGGGACTTGGGTTCAAGTGAGCACGAGCTCCGCAGTCGTGCAGCACGTCCTAGCTGTTGTTCCACCTGCTGTATGTGTGCACCAAAACCGCAGGCCTGGGCCTGGGCCCCATGCCTGGCGCGCCCACCTCGCCCCTGGGCGGCGACCTGCTGGGCTACTACTCCATCCTGGGGCTGGAGGTGCGGCGAGCGGCCTCGTACACCACGGACGACATCAAGGCGGCCTACCGCAAGGCGGCCATGGAGATGCACCCGGACAAGGTGGGGGCGGCAGCGGAGGGGCGGCGGGGGGGTGGTTGGGCCGAGCTGGGCTGTGAGCGGTGACCTTGTTGTAGGCGGAGTACGTGTGCGGTGACGGTGTTGTGGCTTGTGCGGGGCTAGGTTGGGAGTAGGAGTCTGAGCAGGCTCAGGGAGTTGCGTTGTGCTCACTGGGATGAGCTGGGCAGGAAGGTGTGTGGGATGCAGGGCAATTGGGGCGTCGGAGCCACTCACCAGTGGCCGCGTGGCAGCGCAGTGCGGCGAACCGATTGAAAACACACAGCGTATCGTGATGATGAACATGCAGTGCGATCAGGGAGGCTGCCGTGCTGGTACTGGGTATCCATGCACAAGCTCCACGTGCTGTCGTGCCGCCTGCAGGTCTCCATGGACGACTCGGCGATGCAGCAGTCCGCCAGCCTCAAGTTCCAGCGGCTGCAGAAGGCGTACTCCGTGCTGCGGAACCCGGAGCACAAGAAGATGTACGACGCGGGGCAGCTGGTGGAGGAGCTGGTGCAGTGAGCCTACGGAGGCACAGGGAGGCTGTACGGCGCTGCACGGTTCGGAAAGCGATTTGGAAGGTTCGGACGGAGGCATACAGGCAAGGGCGATAAGGCGGGAGGCGGACGGCTGTGTTTTGGTGATCTCGGGGGCATGGCAAAACCCTGTGTTGCGAGTTGCCGGCGGGGCTTATGGGACAGTGTAGAGGTAGGTCGTGCGGCAAGGGTCCATGCGAACAACATGTAATTTGCAGACGGGTGCGTTGGCAGCTGCTTGAAATGGTGCGAACAGAGAAGATATCCTGATGTGAGGTGATGTGTTTGAGTTATAACTGCGCCAGGTGATATTGTATGCTGACGTGGCCGGCGCGTGTGCTGTCGGTTGGCAGCGCCAAGGCTGCAAGTGCGGAGTTGCCGAGCAGGCGACGAGGTATGGATGCAAGTTGGAGTTCGAGTCGGTGTGGAGCATGACAATGTACACCCGCCCACCCGTGAGTTGGTTGTATAGTAAGAGGTGGAAGGCCGTAGACGTATATACCGCACGCTGGATGATGGCATCTGGATCCTCTCACTGCATGTTGTTTTATTTGAGGGCGGGTGTCGGTGTGCGAGCCGAGGGCCGTGGAGCTGTCGTAATCAGGAGGCCTTGGGAGGCAAGGCGGCGCTCACGACGTTGTCTCTGACGCGGATCGTATGTGGCGTGCCTGCAAGACTCACTAATTACTCGCCATTCACATGGAAGCAGCTTGGCTACATTACTTACTGCACCCTGCAACAGTCTTAAAGCACCCTAGCTGCTGTGACCTGCTGTGTGCATCAGGCAGGGGATATCCCCTGGTGTGCACCGACCCTTCATGGTAGGAATGAGACGTCCCACCTGGCCCCACTTGCCCGACCTCTTTGGACGCTAAGCAGCCGACCAGCCGTGGAGAGGACTCAAAACCATGACTCCCAGTCTCTCATCACCTGCCCCTCACTATGCATCATCTTGCCCTTCCCTGCCCAAGGGCCTACAATGACCCGGCTAAGTGAGTAATTCTTGGGATCAAGGTGCTGAGCTGCTGAAAGCTGGTATCCGCGCTCCAGCGGATTACTGCAAGGGCTAAAGCCTTTGCAAAGGCACGGCGGAAGACGGCAGCACTACCGTAACGCAGTGGGTTAAGGAGTGCCTTTAGCTGCAAGACACCGTAAGCCTTTTTTCAAGACACGTGGCAGTTACGGTACCCCATTCGTGCAGCCCGTCCACCCTTTCGCAGATACCGTACTAACTTTTAACTTTTCACTAAAATAATTCCGATGGCCAGTGAAAGTTTGAATTTTGGGAAATTCGTAAGGCCTCAGTGAAAATGTAAAAATTCGCCGGAAGATTCGGCTGACGGGCTGACACGTGGGCCTGCCTGGGCGGGCGCGTTTATTTGCCAACAACGCCTCAAGGCACCTGCGCTGCACACATGTGCGCACGTACTTGAGCACAGCACCAATCGTGCGGCTTATGGGAGGCCCTGAGCAAGGTGAAGCTGTTCCAGTTGACCCATCGACGCAAGAGG
>VFQN01007887.1_pt1 | contig 11157 bp, 8 predicted proteins | sample 3512371 | NCBI WGS metagenome assembly VFQN01 (sample SAMN10412370, study PRJNA504923) | tailings metagenome | isolation source: Replicate 2 from Balatoc abandoned mine | place: Philippines: Itogon, Benguet | collected 2017-08-28 | reverse complement strand
GGAGGCGAGTAGAGGGTCTTTCATGTGTCGCTGGTGTCGTTGGTGTCACTGGGTACTGGGTGATGGATGATTGATGTCTATATGAGAGATGCAGGGGTAAAGGGGTGAGGAGGGTCAGCAGATTCAGATTCTTTCAACTTTACGCTACCCGGATATCCTCCTCCGAAAGTTCGAAACTTCGAAATCCTGACAGGAGTTTCGATGCCATTTTCCCCCTCATCGCCTAACATCGCATCATCATCTATCTATCTATCGGCGACCAAATTACTGTGTGAAAGATCGCGATATCATCGACTAGAAGCCTTGAACAGCGAGATTGTCAGTTTCAACTAGAACCCACTGGAAACAAGAGATATTAGACGAAGACCACTCCAATCGAACCTCTTACTGATCTTTTCTCTTGTGAAACGAGCTTCACAAATCTATTTTTATTGTCTCTGGATGCTCGTTACACCAGTTGCTATCAAGCAATATACATACAGAAAAGTACAGGAGATAATATTTGCCAATCACAGCAGCCCTCCATGAGTGTGTTCAAGTGATATCTATCGGATGGAACCCCTTCAAGTCTCTCACAGCAATAAATACAAAACTATCAGTAATCCAGCAGACCCCGTCAATCAGAGTGACAATCCCCTGCGGGTCCCCGAGGAGGCGAAGAGAGACACGCCGTCTAGCTCTGATAACTCGGAGGAGGGAGAGGGCTTCCAGCACATCGGCTCTCCTATAGCGGTGATGTGGTATGACTTCCTCATGCACCCTCGCTCCTCGCTCTACGCGATGTGCTGGTCCATCATGCTCTGCTCACTCGTTATTCTGAGAATCTTCGCGATCCTCCTCGAGTCGTGCAATGGGCCTAACCAGTACTACAAGCGAGACAGAGTGAGAGCCAGCTACTACTTCCTCCTGTCAGAGCCTCAGTACTTCCAGATGTATGTCGCCTGCTTCACCCCATTGCTACTAGATACTGCAATGCGGATAGTATTAGTGCTTCTGATCACCTTCGAGTCAGAGAACTACCCCGTCTACAGGCGCTTCGTCAGCGACCGCACTGAGCTCGTGATGTTCGCCTGTGACGTCATCTGCGTCATCCCCTTCCTCGTCAGTGCTGTCCACCTCGCCCCTCGAGACTTCCTGTCATTGTCGCAAGCAGAGTCCATCACTCTGAGCATTATGGAGCTCTTGATGACATCACGCATTTTCCGCCTCTTACGCAATATTCCCGCCATCCGCGCAGTGTCTATCGCTCTGACAAACTCATTCGAGCATCTCGTATTACCAATCTTCTTTTTCTTTGCTTTTAACATCACAACTGGCGTGTTCTTCTACTTCGCTGAACCCTGCTACGACCTCAATGTCTGTCCCTGGACAAGTCTCTTTCAGAGCACTTTCTACTCCATCGTCACTATGACTACAAGTAAGGCCCAGTCTCGTTGCCTTTGATTCATACCTCTAATAATATATATCCTATAGCCGGCTATGGCAATCAAGTCCCTGGTTTCATTCTCTCTCGCGGAGTCGCGGTATCGGTGATGTTGTTCGGTAAGCTGTCGGTAACCCTGTCTCTGCTGCCGATATCTGACACGCCTTATTATAGGATCGTTATATCTCTCAATGCCTCTCGCTATTATCGGTAACGAGTATGACAAGGCGTGGAATCAGGTGCAGGAGGAAGAAGAGATTCTCCGCCAACAGAGGGTGGCTGAGCTGACGCCTAAAGGCGCGTTTAACGCTGACAAATCAGATCATAGCAATGCTAACGTCACTTCGGCACATCCCGGTAGTGGAGGCTTTTCTCTCACCAAGATGGGTGCTGCTGATAAGAAGGTCACGCCTCTGCCTTCCAGGGCTTCTACCCCGCCCACCCCTCGCAGTCCACCTGGAGAGATGACGTCACAGTCAATGCAGTCGCCGTCTAGGAGGATGTCAGCGGAGGATCAGGCGATAATAATGAGCAAGACTCTGTTGGCGTCATCGATAGAAGACAAACGTCAGCGAGTTCGGATGTCTTCTGTTATGGTCATCCGTCACTCGCTCATCGACAAGCTACATCACCTGCACGCGCAATACAAGGCACATCCTCGCTTCATAGCGCCGTCTGTCATGATAGGACTGTGCGAGCTGCGGGCATGGCTGCCCACACTGGTCTTGGGCATCGAGGAGGTGCTGCGGAGTGTGAGTATCTTCGAGACAAGACTCGCCTCCCAACCCCCTCCGAACAACCTCATATCTGCACCCGTCCCTTCAGTCCCCGCCCCTGCCCCGGTCGCTGAGAGGAGGAGGTACTCTGTCATAGGCAGAGGTGGTGCTGTCATCAATAGATCCGCTCCCCCCTCAACTGTGGTGCCACAATACACCGCACCCAGCAATACCACGATAACACCGACATCAGCCAATTACACCATGATCTATAGCCCGCACCACCCGCACTCACTACCTCCCACTACCTCCACCTCTACTTTTAACAAAGCAGCAGGAATAGGACTCGGCTCCCTCCCTCCTCTATTAGAAGCATCGAGAAGAAACTCGAAGAACACGAGCAGTAACAATAATAATAATAACAACTTTAATAATCGAAAGAACTCGAACAACAACACTGACCCATACAACAATAGCAGCTCGACTGCCACCACCACTACCACAAGACGAAGAAGCTCTAATAACAACAACTTTAACAAAATCAATAATAATAGCAATAACAATAGTAATATGAGGAAGGTGAAGACTTCAGAAGATAACGATGATAGCGATGACCTCGGCTCTCTCGGTTCTCTTGGCTCCTTCGCCTTCTCCTCTGACGAGGAATTAGAAGACAACGAAGACTTCGACCACGTCCTCCAACACCTCCTATCCCCACCTCCCCTCCCTCCCTCCTCCTCCCTCCACATGTCATCGTCAGTGGACTCATCATCCCACTCGGCGCTGTCTCAGGCTGCTCAAGTCCACGTCACCACTAATAACGCGATAGTGATGAGTCCACCACGCCCTTCGATGTCCATTGCGATGAGTCAGAGAGAGTTACAGATCCCCGAGGAGAAGAGTGGCTCTGACTCAGAGGAAGAGGAAGAAGAAGATTCGAATGACGATGATGACGTGGAGGCAGGGAATAGAGGCCACGTCAGACACAATAGTAATCTGAGTCAGCAGAGTAACAGCAGCTGGAAGAAGCGCTACGTGGCAGTGCAGCCCTCTGCTGACGCGGATCATCGCGATCCCCGTCGATCGTCAGAGACGTCACAGAAGTCTAACGGAGAGAAGAGGAAGGAGACCGTCTTAAGCGAGGCGGTCTTCGTAGAAGCACGTCAGAGAGCGCGCACTTCGATGTACAACCGCCTCGTGCACATGCTGAAGGCGAAGGATCCCGAATTAAGGCGTCGTACCCTGTCAGAGGATGCGGTGGAGCGGTTGAAGGCAGTGGCACAAGACCCGCTGCGCCTTCGCAATCGACTGTGGATCTTATTAGAGTTCCCTCACTCGTCACGCGAGGCGAGAGCTCTGCAGATCCTCCTCATCTTCCTCATCTGTCTCTCGATCTTCATCATGTACACGCAGACCATCACCTCGCTGACGTTGTATGGTGAGAGCCAGCCGATCTGCGGCTCCCTCCTCGAGCTCTACTGCTGGGACAAAGACGACGCGTCACTCGATCCCGGCTGCTTCGTGCAGAACATGCATGGCGCCACGTCATCAAAGCTGAAATACAACTGTAACTCAGGCGACTGCTTCGGCCACGGCCTCAACTTTGGCTCAGGATACACAAACATGACGTGTTCGAACACGTCAGCGCCATTGCCCTTCCAGACGACAGAGCAGTTGCAGTACTCATACGGCACTCCTCTCTTCATCACGTCGCGCAACATGATGCAACGCGTCAGCGCCATCTGCTCGCGCATCGAATGCACTGACAACTCAGTGGGCTACTATGACGCATCGCCTCTCTGGATAGTGACGGAGTTCGTCATGAACGCCATTTTCCTTGTAGAACTCGTCTTACGTGTGCTCGTTGCACAGTCTCTGCGGAGCTATGTGAAGGACATCATGAACTTCTTCGACTGTCTCGCCATCCTTCCCTTCCTCTTGACTATCTTCGTGTTGAACGGAGGCAGCGTGTCGTCGATAGACTTCTCTATCCTCGCCTCCTCGCCGTACAACTTCACCATAGTCCTGTCCAGAGCCTTCCTTGTAAGCCACGTTACACCTCCTTTTCTCACACCACTCACACTCCCTCTCCGTCACTGTTACTATAGGTGTTTCGACTGTTCAAGCTCACACGTCACTTCAGAGCGTCTAAAGTGTTGTTCGAGACAGCGAAGATCGTGTGGCGTCAGATCCTAGGTATGCTCGCTCTCCTCGCTCTGATGGTGCTGCTCTTCTCCATCATCCTCTTCGAGCTCGAGAAGGGCGACTCCTGCTACGTGGGCGACAAGGGCTGCATCGTGCCCCCTGAGATAGCATCAGAGGTGGAGACCGGCGACCTCATCTTCATCGGAAAGAAGGGCCTGCCCAGCACCATGCCCAACATATTCTACGGAGTGTGGTTTAGCTACGTCACAGCCACAACCACGGGGTAAGAGCCTATATGATGTCATCTCCCTTCACAATCAGTTAATTGTCTTGTCGTAATAGGTATGGTGACATCGTGCCAGTGACAAATGGCGGGCAGTTGATGGGCATCTTCCTCATGCTCTTCGGCACCTTCTACATGGCCATGCCCCTGACAGCTGCTGCCACGACCTTTTACAACGTGCACGAGAAACACGCCCAGTTGGGCACAGTAACGCCCATCCCCGCTACGACGTCAGAGGCGGACAGCAATAAAGAGAACCCCGCTGCGAGTGACGCAGCTGTCAACAGCGAGGGAGGCGCCACGACACTCATCCCTTCCTTCACTCAGCCCCAACCACACCCCGCACCCCCTCTCAGCCACCGCCCATCACTACGCCGCCCCTCTGTCATCGGCGACCTCATGAGAGCGCAGATCACGTCAGCGATCAAAGAGCTGCGATCCTTCGACCGCCTCATAGAGGAGGTGATCACTGACCTGCACTCATCGCCCATCTGCTTCTTCGACGAGGCGCTCATGCGTCAGGAGGAGAGGAAGTACTCGACGAATAGCGACACCTTCTCCCCCCTCGATGACGTCAGCAGCATGAAGTCGGGCGCTTCTCTGTCGCAGTCGCAGAAGAACAACAGCACGCCGCCACGTCAGATGCACAGAATGCGAAGAAATATCGCGAAACTATGCAAGGGACTGGAAGACGTGATGCGAGGGAACGAGGCAGTCGTCATCGACCTCTTATTCCTTCACCACGCCATACTACATGGAGAACTAGAACACAACTAGAAACAACCAGAAGACAACACCAGTCAACAGATACGTCACAGCATGAGTGATAACAGTCAGGGCAATACACACAATAATAGTGAAGAGAATAATACGTCACTCGATAAACAATTGACCCGATAATCATCGTATTACCAATCGATAAGAAAGAACAAGCAAGAATCATATGTAATAATACCTATTAATAATAGAAGGAGAGAAAGCAGCGAAAGAAAGAGAAGATTAATAATTTTGAATGAATTTAGGATATTGAAAGAGTAGTATTATTTATTTATTGTGGTCAAGGAGTATAGTGTAGTAATGTAGTATAGCATCAGCATATTCGTATTCTTATTGTTATCATATTCCTTTGTATTGCATATTGCATATTCATGTGTTTGTTTTCTGTACTCTACGAGAAAGCAGATCAATCTCTGATTTCCGAACAATCGCATAGAATTGATTTTTCAAAAATACTATCTACTTATTGTTTTATTTTATCTTTGTAATGTTAAGCTGGTTAACATTTGAGGTTTATTAATGTGTACCAGCGTCTTATACGATTGACATCATCGTTCCCTCTGACTTGCCATTGTTTGTCAAGTGACGCTGACTACCCAGAGAGTGTCAAGTATTTCCGTAATGGATCAAGAGACCAATCTCTTGCTGTTTGTTGTTAGTGTACAACTACTCTATTTCAACTCCCTCGCGACATCAATTGAGAATCACGAGGACCAGACAGGAAACCTCTTCAATGAAAAGGTCGTCGGTACTATTTCATTTGAAAAATTAAAAATTATCAAAAACAACCCACATAAACTGATTCAAGGATCGTGCTATCATCATCTTATTACCGCGTCGTATCACAATATTACAGATAATCATTTCGTCAACTGATTTATAAACTGATCCTGTCGAATGATTTATAAATCAGGAAACATTGATACTGTGGGATCTCTTTGCGCAATACTAGACAAGATCGTTATTACAATACAGTTAAGGATTGGACAGTATTAGGTGGAGGTTACTCATTGAATATTAAACTGTTTAACTATTTTTACCAATATCTCCAATTTTCTGATTTATTGAACGTTTGTTGGAATCTACGACTTCCCTGTCGTGTACCCGAAGGAAACATTTTGTGCGCTCCCTGGACTTATGGAAAAGTATAATATTCTCGCAAAATCGTCAAATGTTTTAGAATGGTTTCTAAACATGTCCTTTGGCATCGATATAAACCCTAAGCTGCCATCGAAGGAATATTGTCCTCAATATTATTTTAAAGGGTTTTTCTAAAAGTACCACTCGATTACGTTCCTCTATTTTTAAAGAACGTAAAATAACATCAAGAACACTAATTTTTTGTTGTGATTAAATCGTCCATTTTTGACGATTATGATGATGATATTGCGTGGTCAGATATAATCTTGTATATATTACTCTTGATACAGAATCCTTGTCGCTCGATAAGATAAGATAACCGAGTTTTCGTTATTCGAAGTTTTGATATTTCGATGTTTCGATGTTTCGGTATTTCGGTGGAGGTTTGAAATTTTGAAAAAGTAGTCGTTCGATAAACAAGACAAACAAACAACAAAACAAATAATAAATAAATAAAATAATAAATAAAATAAAATAAAATAATAATACAGACACTCCACTCTAACATCTCAACCACCACCACCACTACTACTACTACGACCACCGACTGCCATCTGCTTCACTGGTGGCTGATAACTATCATTCAAACCACAGTCATCCAATTTGAATTATTTATGTTCAATTAGTCTCCCTCTTGCATCCAGTTATCCTAGTAAGTTTGCCCACCTCTTAAATATTTAAAATCTCTTATTGCGACTAGTTTTCATACAATATAATCGCTCTGAAGAATGCAGACCGAAGGAAGAGTCATCGAGGCACACAAGAGGAAGTTCATGGAATTCATCGGTGATGATGAGTTTGAAGGAAAATATGCAGAAAAGATCAAACAAACAATCGAGGATGGTCGTTATCGCTTCATTCTGAACATCAATGAGCTGCGGTCACAGCAGTCAGACCTCGCCGCAGCCATCCTCAGAAGACCCAGAGAATACATCATCGCCTTACAAGAGGCTGTCAGTGAGACCGCTAGAAACATTGATCCTGCCTTCGAGAAGGTGTTGAATGCGAAGGAGTTGCAGGTGGGCTTCGAGGGGTGTCTCGCCCCACACACAGTCTCGCCCCGAGGCCTGAACTCCTCTCTCCTCAACAAACTCGTGCAAGTAGAAGGAATTGTTGTGAAATGCTCCAATGTTCGTCCTAAGCTTGTGAGATCAGTGCAGTTCTGTCCTGCAACGAAAGAATACTCGATGAGAGAATACCGCGATGCCACGTCACTCGACATCGGGATCGAGGTGAAAGAGAACCTGGGAGAGCGCATGCCCACCACCTCCACCTTCCCTACACAAGACGCGAATGGCAACAGCCTAGAGGTGGAGCACGGTCTGTGTCTGTACAAGGACTATCAGAGCCTCGCGCTACAAGAGATGCCCGAGAAGTCTCGCGTGGGCCAGCTGCCCCGCTCGGTCGACGTCATCCTCGAACACGACCTCGTGGACCGAGTGAAGCCAGGAGATCGCGTTGTTTGCACTGGCGTGTATCGCTCGCTGCCATCTTCTCACAACGGTCAGACGTCAGGCGTCTTCCGCACCCTTCTCATCGTGAACAACGTCAGCGTCATCGGCAAAGAGATCGGTGCAGTGCGACTCAGCGGTGACGACACTAAGAACATCAAGTAAGTATGATCACCTTCTATTCGGAGAAATGAGGTAGTGACGTCATATCTTTAGGGAGTTGGCTCAGCGCTCTGACGTGTTAGATGTGATGGCTCGCTCGCTCTGTCCGTCGATCTTCGGCCACAACTTCATCAAGAAGGCACTGATCCTGCAGCTGCTGTCAGGCTGTGAGAGAAACCTCGACAACGGCACTCATCTCCGCGGTGACATCAACATTATGATGGTGGGAGACCCGTCCACCGCCAAGTCCCAGCTGCTGAGATCAGTGCTGGACATCGCTCCCCTTGCTATCTCCACTACTGGTAGAGGCTCGTCAGGCGTTGGTCTCACGGCCGCAGTGACGATGGACGCGGAGACTGGCGAGAAGAGACTCGAGGCCGGTGCCATGGTTCTCGCCGACAGAGGCATCGTGTGCATCGACGAGTTCGACAAGATGAGCGAGAACGATCGCGTCGCCATCCACGAAGTGATGGAGCAACAGACAGTGACGATCGCGAAGGCTGGCATCCACGCAGCTCTTAATGCTCGCTGTAGTGTGGTGGCGGCGGCTAACCCGATCTATGGGCAATACGACAAGTCCCGACGACCTCAAGACAACATCGGCCTGCCTGACTCACTGCTCTCTCGTTTCGACCTTCTCTTCATCGTCCTCGATCAGATGGATCCTTACGTCGACCGCACTCTCTCAGAACACGTCATCAAGTGTCACTCGTATCGTCGCCCCGGCACCATCATGGAACCCGAGGCCTTCACCGCCTCGTCCTCGTCCTCACACCTCCTCGACGACCAGTACGACCTGTCTGACGACTTGCAGCAACAGGGCGCTCGCGCTACACCGGTCTGGCTCCATAATAACAAGAGTCAGAGCAACAGCAGCAACGTCAGCGGCTCTGACGACGGTCGCGATGTGTTGACGAAGGAGTTTCTGCGCAAGTACATCTATTACGCTAAGATGCGCTTCCAGCCAGTGCTCTCAGACGAGGCGGAAGAACGCATTTCCACGGCTTATGCGAATATGCGCGCACATCAGCAATCGAAGAAGAACCTGCCCATCACAGCCCGCACACTGGACACGATGATTCGTCTGTCCACCGCAGCGGCGAAGTGTCGTCTGTCAGATCGAATTGAGTTAGAGGATGTGGAGGTGGCTTCAGAACTACTCAACTTCGTCCTCTTCCATGACATCGGAAACAACAACAATAACAATACTAGTAGTACTAGCGACAATAATAACAATAGCAGTAGTAATAATAGTAGTGACAGTAGTGATAATAGTCAGAGGAAGAACAACAACAACGACACAGCAGGTGACGTACCCTCATCGTCGAGAGAGACACAGCCCAAGCATGTGACTGACGACGAGGCAGTGACGCTGACGAGGGAGTTCATTCGCTCCAATGACATCGACCAGCTGACAGAGGAGGACTTCCTCAAGCGACTGAGTCAGCACTCCGAGGGAAGAATCACCAAGCAACATCTGACGTATATCTACGACACTCTGACCGATAATGTAAGCCACGTCATTCCCCTGCTAACTACTCCTTGCTAACCTCATATCTCTCTATGATAGTTGATGGTGGATGAGAGCGATCCTGATCGACGAGTCTATCGAATATAGCGACTATACGATCGTTTACCATCACATCACATCGTTTTTATCTTTTATTTTTATATTAATGCATCACAGCCTATTAGACATAGTGAATGAGATTGAATCTCCACCATGCCACTTATTAACTTATTCACCACAACCACTAACCTAATTATACTCCACCCTATGCCACACCACTCTTTCCCTTCTCTCTTTGTTTATGTAAGTAACTCATACGACATCGAAGACAAGCAATCGATCCACCCTATAGCCTATACCTCTCATCTATCACGACTGACACCTCATACAGCCTGTAACTCGTTTATCGCTGCTGTCAGTCGCTTGACATCATCCTCCGTTGCTTCTCCTGACGTGATCCACCTCACACGATTCTCACCGTCTAGCAGGAAGACATAGCCCGTATAGACATTAGGCAGCAATAACGTGCCAGCGAACTCCTATCATCAACAACGACATGAGACAATCAGTTGAAATGTCGTGATAGTCTATCAACGAGGTGCTTTCTTACCGCTATCTCTCCGAACTTCAGGAAGGTGTTGGGCACCTGCTGCTGCATGATAGCACTAGAAATATTCTTAGCAAACATCTTCTTCGCCATCGAGAGAAAGGAGTACTCGATGAAGCATATCTCATAGATTGGTACGGTCGTTGCTCTGCTCTGTTGGGTGTCTTGTAGGAGGACGTCGAGCCAGTTCCTCAGCAAGCCAAAGCCATACTGTTTGAACGAGAACAACACAATCTTTGGGCCTTTATTGGCATTTAACTCAGTAGGGAAAGAGAAAAGATTTCGTTGGTTGCCTAGAAGGGATTGGAGCTGATAGCACTCTAGTGCAGGGAAGGCGAAGGACTGCGAGCCTGACACCACTGAGACAGGGGGTAGCTCATAGGCCTTGCCCTGCCTGTGGGTGACTGATATATCTAACCATCGAGCCAAGACTTGCGCGTCTGATTTATATTTGGTGATATTGGATTTCACTGCGTCTGGGGCTAGTTTGTTCTCGAAGAGAAAGGTTGTATCGAACCTATTGGAGGAACTGGAACCCACATTCGCCTGTTCAGATGTGGAAGTATATAATCGATAAGATAGTCGTCCATGAGTTCGACCCGAAACGAGTCTAAAGGAGCTCGTTGTGAGTGTTTTGCTTGCCCTCATCTCTCATCGATATAATATATGATATGAGAGACCTTTGAAGGAATATCGAGATTTACAAAAGTCGTAAATTGTGATTTCTAAGCAGTGAATTATTAAAATCAGGACACACTTCAAATATTATCCTACTTTAATATACTTTAATATACTATAATATATTATAATATATTATGATATACTATAATATATTATAATATATTATGATATACTATAATATACTATGATATGCAGCGAAGAGACAATAACTACTACTACTACTACTACTACTACTACTACTACTACTACTACTACTACTACT
>VFQN01007886.1_pt1 | contig 11158 bp, 16 predicted proteins | sample 3512371 | NCBI WGS metagenome assembly VFQN01 (sample SAMN10412370, study PRJNA504923) | tailings metagenome | isolation source: Replicate 2 from Balatoc abandoned mine | place: Philippines: Itogon, Benguet | collected 2017-08-28 | reverse complement strand
TGAAGGCGTCCCCATACGCAGAATCTTGCCCAGCCACCAGCCTGTTCCAGAAAGAGCACACGAGCCCAAGCCAATAATGATGCAACGGTAACTGACCCTGCTAACCAGCGCACATGCTCGCCTTCGCACCCCCCTGTCCCTGTCCCCTTGTCCCTGTCCCCTGCCGTCCCTCCTCTCCGTCCCCCTGAGCCATCCCCTTGTCCCTGTCCCCCCACGCCCCTCAGCCCACATGGCACCCCGAGGGCTGCACGCTGGGCTACGTGATGCAGCACCAGTACGCCACCAGCCTGAGGGACTTGGACGTTGGGTGGGTGTGGCTGGGATCGTGTGTACAGTATCAGCTGTGTGTTGGCAAACGGGGCCTCGGCAACTTGCGAAGGGACTGATGCAGCAACTTCGGGTGGGTGCGACAGCGTGTGTGAGCTGTGTATTAGCAACGGCGCGCTGGGCACCTGGGCATCACGGACAGAGTCGGCATGACCGCACCTGCAGTTAGTTGGCCACCTCTGATGACTACATCCACTGCTACACTGCACTACACTACTACACACACGCAGTATCAGTGGATCAACCTCTGGGAAGGGAAAGCTTCGGGGGAAGCTTTGTTGCCGTTCAGTCTGCAGCCGACAAGCACTCACTGCTGTATGTCGCCCGCCAACGAAGATATCCATTTGCCCGCCCCCCGCAGCATGTTCCCCCGCGCGCTCAAGGGCGGCGACCGCCTGCTGCACGCCGCCCTGTGCGGGGAGCTGGGGCTGGAGGGCACAGTGCGGCCCCTGCACTTTGTAGAGTGGGTCTTGCGCGCACGCGTTTGTATTCGCATCCCGCCCTCGCATCCCGCCCTCGTTGTTGCTTGTGTTCGTGTGCGTTGCATGCATGTATCTACATGTCGAAGTTAGGGCGAGCAGCTCTCGCCGCCCTTGGCCTTACGTCAGGCATCAGCGCACATCAGTGCATGTGCGCACAACAGTACTGCACCCTCTCCCCCTTGCTGTACCTCTGCGCACGTACCCACTGGAGTTGAAGCTTGGGGCGGGGCTGCTGTTCGTTCTCTGTCCCGTCATGTCCTGCCAGCCACATGTCGCACGCGGCTCTGTCCCCTGCTGCCGTGCTGCTGACGTTTGTTGACGCACGGGGGCTACCGACGGACAGGCGAGCGGCCACGCACGTGGTTCTACCGCCGTCTACAGCGCGCACTAACCCACACCGTGCATCTTACATGCACCACATGCGTGCGTGGTGCAAGTACACTTGCTTGCATATTGCGCATCAGCACATTGCTGCGTGCTCGGCCTCCGTCCCTTGCGCACTGTTACCTTCAGGCCATTGCATGTTCCCTTGGTGATGAATGCAGGCTAAATGTTGGCGGTGGTGGCAGCTGCTGGCGGTGGTGTGATGGTGGTGGTGCTGCTGCTGCTGCTGCTGCTGCTTGCTAGCTAGCTACGAGGATTTACCTGTGTGCGTTTTGTCGCTGCCAGGCGAGACAGGTACGAGTTCGACGAGGAGGAGTCCGACGAGGAGGAGGACGAGGACGATGGGGAGTCTGTCAAACATAAGGACTACAAGCACCTGGACCCTATCTTCGTTGGAAAGGATTTCCAGGGTGACAGCCAGGACATCAGGTGGGCGATTGTGGTTCGAAATTTCGTACGTACATACGCACCGGTGCCCTCGCTCTATCGAACGCTGTGACCATGCAGAGCTCCTGGACATGCCTGGACGCATCTACGTGTGGAGAGCTGATGAGCATGCTGCACGTGCACGTGTGGGCCTATCGTTCCAGCGCGATGAAAAAAACCCACGGGCGTGGCCTGTTACCGTTGATATGCTCCTTTTCGTGCTTTAAACGACGTCTTAAGGCTGCCTATCTTAGGGCTGCCCCAATCCGTACATGATCTACTCGAGCTCGAGCGGCATGCGGCCTAAGCACTGTCGGTCCTCGCATCCAACGGAGGGATGGACCGCCTAGTCACTGGTCCTCTCTGGTGCACTTCACGCGCTATTATGCACGCACTGCTGTGGTGCTGCCACACGCTTGCATCGGCCATGGTCTGGATGGCGTGACATAGGTTCCCGCGCGCCAGGCCAGGTCGCAGCCAGGGGACCCACTTTCGTACGACATACCGGTACGCACACAGATGCACCAGATTGCACACACGCCCACCCTCACTAGCCGAGTGCACGCTAACATGTGGATCCATGGCCCCGCCACAGCTACCTCCACGACGACGGCTTTACGAGTCTTCGGCAACAAATTAGATATCTGAAGTTTAGGAAGGCCAAGGATGCTGCCGCAGTGTGGATCGGCTTGAGGTGCGTGGGTGGCGGCGGTTAGTTGCCGGCAGGCGGGGTGTGCGTGGAAGGGGAGGTCTGCCCTACCTGGTGCCGGTGGGGTTTCACAGACGGGGCTGGAACCTAGCTACTGAAGCGGCGGCCTCTTGTGGTCAGCTTGCATCCTTCATCACGCCTTCCTTGCTTGTGTGGCTTATGACTTACAAACACAAGCTGCCACACTACCTGACCTGTTCTTACGGTGATACTTCATTCCTGCCGCTGGCTTCTGTGCTGCACTTAGCGGCTCTCACTTGTGTACTGCAACACCACTCTCCTGCTTCCATGGAATGGCCGTACCCACCCGCCCGTACGTACCTATCTGCCCACATACACGCAGGGAGCGCGGCGAGGAGCTGTTCACGCTGCGCACCAGCTGCGGCGCCTACGGCAACGAGCCCACCACCACCACCGTGTACTCGGCCGTGGCGCTGCTGCTGGAGGTGCGTGACGGCGTGTGTGTGTGTCAATAATACACAGCAGCAGCACGCCGTACGTAGTAGCAGTAGCACATGCATGCCGGCAGCGATGTCACGCAAAAGCGCAGGCAGCACGCACTGCTGCTGGAGGTGGGTGCCGGCGTGTGCCAACACCTGGTAACAGATAACGGTCAAACGGTGTGCTGAAGGTGGAGCAGGTAGGGAGGTTTCCGCAACACGCCAACACCGCCTCGCAACAACACAACCACTACCACCACCACCACCTACCACCACCACCACCATCATTCCACCAGCACTGGGAGGAAGGGGGAGTAGCTTGCGTGCGGGGGCGGACTGCCTTACTGCTCTAGGGTGTCGGTTTTAGGATGCAATAACCGGACATACATAAAGCAGGTGATGCAAGGGATGCAGTAATGCAATCGGGAGGCTGGTGAAAGGGGTGAGGCGCCCTTGAGGCCATATCACAGATACGTGAGGCGACATACAGGGTTACGTAAGGCCTGAGTACGATACTCCATCAGAGTCTACCGGCTTGTTTTGCGGCTTGCACCGGCTGCCATAGCACCAGCTGCCGTCAGCACTAGCTTTGCTTACTTGCGCGCTGACTCCATGTCCAACCCTTGCTCCCCGGGCGCTCCCGCTGCAGGTACCGGCATGGGGCACGCCTGAGCGAGCGAGGGCCATGGCGGCGGCCGTGTAGGCGGCGGCGGAGTGAGGGGCAGCGTGGCAGTAGGTTAGAAAGAGCTGGAAGCGGGTTAAGCGGTTGGAGTTGGTGGTCGCTGGCACCGTATGGACACGGGCCCTTCCATCCCTACAGAGCACTGTGGGGGACTCAGAGATTCCACCTGCTTATGGGCGGGACTGTGGGGCAGGCGGCCTTGGGCTGCTGGGGTTAGCCCTGCCGTGGGTAAACCCGCGTTGACCCGCAGCCGTTAGCAACAATACTTCGCTGCATAGCGTATGGACGATAACAAGGCACATCCTGGGTTGGCGTGCAGTGTAGGAGTGTGGAGCAGCGGAGCACCAGCGGCGAGTGCCGCACTGGGCTGCTGTGGCGCACGGGGGCACTAATACACAAGCGTGGGGGCAGAGCGGTGTGCTGCGATGGACGCTGGGCCGCGAGGGAGCTCCGTCCCCAGGGCCAGGTAGCCTTCCCGTGTTTGGCACCAGATGGCGCCTTCATGTATGTATGTGGGCGGGTCTGCGGGATGCTGGCCTTACTTGACATTGTTGGGTGTTCAGGCGTACGAACGCGTCCGTCGCAGTACACCTGTGCGCGTCTGGCCTCGCAATCCTTTCTGCTGGTGATCTGGTCCGGACTGTATGGTTGACGGTTTGACGCAAGTTGGCAGTACCTGGATGCTGTTGGTGATGTCTGGCACCTGAAAATGGCGCACTGCAGCACTGATGAGGAGGTGGGGACCGTGCAGGGGAGAGTCCCCCGGGACTGTGTGCATTCGTGTGTTGGGCACGGAGTGGCACACTTGGCACTGGCGCTAAGACGGGGGAGGTCCCAACACCGGGGAGGTCATGAGGCCCTCGCCTCAGTGAGTACCGGTACCGTACTGAGCAGTGCGAGGATGTCGGAGAGAGAGCACTGCCGTACATCCGTGCATGCGTTGCGTGTAATGAGGCTGTTGAGGGATGCACACCTGGACGATTTGCGTCGTTACTCTTTAGGTATCGTGACAGTTGCTTGCGCAGTTACCGGTACACCTGTGTGCACCCACCTGTTTACATATTGACCAACCATGCCAGGTACGTGTACTCTTGTAGGCAGGCTACGGTAGTGAGCTAGTGACTGCCGTACGTGTGTTGCCTGAATGAGCGGGCCGCTACACGTATGGGCCAGGCCTTCAGGCCTTCCTTTCGTAACTGACCAAACGTAAACGCGTACGAGGCCCTATGGCTGTATGCTTGTTTGCACGTGTCATGCGCCCGGCATCCACCGTGTTGAGCAAGGCCGTAACGTCCGTTGTTCCGGGGCGGGGTCTACGAACATGCCTCGTCTACTACTTCCCACCCTAGCAACCCGTGCCACCTGCAAGGTATCCCCTGCCGGCTGCCACACACACCATCTTGCCCTTGTAACCCAACCGCTTCTACAACGAATAGGTACCATGAAAGCAAACAGCGCCTATTCAATCACTACGGTATGTAGGCACCCAGCATACTGTACGTGCTCGTTTGACAGGGCTCCGTCCCAACAACATGCGCCACACGTTTCCGCAATGGTAGGCGCAGCGCGCTCGGCCACGTCCGTCCAGACAGCAGCCGACCGCCACGCGGCCCACGGAAACCCTCACTCCACTGTAGCCCTGGCCCGGGAGTGCGGGCGGGTAGTGGTACACTCTAGTACCGGCAGCACTGCTCCCTTGCCGCCCTTGCTGCCCAGCAGCAGCAGCAGCCCGCGGCCTGAGGACTGACACCAACCGCCAACCACCGCCACCGCACCCCACTACGGGTCAGGCTGCATGGTGCTGCTTCTGCACCAACTACACACTGTCCTCCAAGCTCCAACAACAGGCCCCAAACAGCCGTCGACCGCGAGCCGCTAACCACATACCGGCGCCTTTGCGAACCTCGGCTCACTGGCACAATCTCGCTGTTCAAGTGGCGCTGCTCCCTCTTTCAACGCACGCCGCCTGCCGCAAGCAGGTCCGCACCAACCATCAACCGTCAACCGCCTCCCCGCCCGCCCCCTGGCCGCCATCACGGCGGGTAGTGCTGCTCCTGTTTCATGTGTTGCCCGAACCCGTTGGCGCCGCCGTGCACCTGCACCTGACCCTGCCCCTGTCCGTGGCCGAGGAAGCCCAGCTGCAGCGGCTGCTGCTGGTGTGGGTCCGGGTGTGGGTACGGCTGCCCCTGCTGCTGCTCCGGGTGGCCCGGCGGCGGCGGCAGCGCGACACCGCCCTGCGGCGGCGGCGGCCCCGGGAAGGGGCCCGGCGGCCCGGGCGGCAGGGTGGCCTGCGGGCACGCGTGAAGCACACGGGGGTGGGGAAGATTGAGGGGCAGGGGCAGTGTGAGCCTCCATACCGGTATTCCACAACGAAAGCAGACAGGGGAACCAAGCGGGTGGGCAGGACTGGTTAGCAGCCAGTGTTAGCTGCGCAGTGCCTCACGCGCGGTCCTCCCAGCCCTGCAACACAGAGACGCCCTGCATACGTACGGCAGCTCCAATGATGCAGAGTGCTGCGGAGCAACGCGCACGCGCTCTTGCGAGCAAGGACGCTGCCGGTCCGTCACCGGTTACCAAGCACGCGTGCACACAGCGTCCCTGGCACGGCCCCACTCCCAACGCCCAGCCCCCCGTCCGGGGTACACGCTCACCCACATGCCATGTGCCGGCGCCACCCTACAACGGAAAGCGGCGACGCACCGCACTGCACCGCGGCCCGGTGCCCCCGGCCTCCCGAAACTCGTCTTGACCCAGTCGTGCTTTGGACGGCGCCACACCTGGCCATCAGCAGCAAGTGCAACCCTGGCCCACATCCACCTTTCGCGTGCAGGGGCCAGCATATCCGTGACTCCACGACGCCTTGCACTGGCGCCTCGCGGTGCACGCGTAGCACCCCGCCCCGCATTGCTCCGCCCCCCTGCCCTCACTCACCAGCAGGTTTAGCCGCAGGCGGGACAGTATTGCGGGTACGGCCGCGATCACAGGGCCGTACCGCGGCGCGTTGTCGTACAGCTCCAGGACGGGTACGGCAACCAGCTTGAAGTTCTTGGGGGCCTGGGCAGAATTGCAGTACGTGCGCACAGCAGGTTGCGCGTTATGGAAGTGCCTAGTGCCTCGTCGGAGACACGGCAATCGTTGTGCACAAGCAGTAGCACATCAAGGAGGCGCCTAGTGCAAGGTGGCATGACATTGGTGTGGTTAGGCAACGGTTGTTGGCTCGTGCGTGCGCAGACATCAGCGTCCAGCGCCCGTGCGGAGGCAGATGCACGTGCTTGTCGCTTTCGGCTTGCTAACGACAAGCACTGTGTCCCTTGCAGCAGCCCTGAGCACCCACGGCGGCTCACAGGGGCTTGGCAATATCATCTAGCTCTCGGCTCTACGCACAAGCGCAGGCTCAGCGCGCCAAAGCCCACACACGGACAGGCGAGGCTGGCTGCCTAAAACACTGTCCCTGCTTACCGCGAACACGCACTTCTCCGGCAGCTGCACCACGAACAGCTTCCTGCACTCCTTGGGCCGCGTGATGTGCGGCGGCATGTAGGGGTAGAACATGGTGTCGAAGTTGGGCCGCCAGAACACGCCCAGCACCTGGCGGCCGGGGCACACACACCACCTTGGTGCTCGTCGACCTGCAGCAGTGCTCCTCGGCCTGGCCGTGGCATCCAGACCATGCTAACCCGCCAGGGCACAGCCCCGGCCAAGCGGGCATGTGACACGTGCCGCGTGGCTCGTGGCTCGCCACCTCACACGGGGCTCCCTGAGTGCCCCCACGGACACCCTTGCCCCCTTACAGCCCAATACCGGTACCGCTGCAGCCCCCGCGTGGACAGGACATGGCGACGTACTCACCTCCCCCACGTCCCACATGACCTGCAGGTTGGTGCTGGCGGGGGCCAGGCAGTTGGTCAGCTTGCGCCGTAGCCCCTCCACCTCTGGAGGCCAAGGGAGGCGCGAATCGAGCACATATCATACACACACCCTTATGCAACACACGTTGTCGCATACCGGTAACACTGGTTCAGCGGCAGTATCATACCCCTCCTTCAACCAGAGTCAGGGTGCGTGTTCCCGTGCCCGTACTCGTAGCATACCCCTACCGTTACATGGGAATGCCTACCAGCACCAGCACCGCGGGTGCCATGGTGCTAAAAGCCTGATGCTAGCAGCGCCTAGCGTTGGCGGAACGTCACTTGCCACCCAGGAGTGCACCCACCGTCCTCCCCGGTTCGCAGCCTGCCCCCTGGGAGGCGGAAGAAGGACTGCCCGAGCTGGAACAGCAGCACGTGCGGGTGGTTGTGCTCAAGCACCAAGACGATTGCCTCCACCGATCGCCGCATGCCCTCGCGCTCATAGCTGCGTCCATGGACCCGAGGATGGCGGCAACAGTTCAGCTGTTATACGAGGGGAGACTCGTACAGGCAAGTTGTCTTTAGTATTTCCTGCTGAAGTTCTAGATGTAAAAGCCTACTTGTTCCGGAGCCTTGCCAGGCGCTCGTTTACGCTGTGGTCTTTCTCAAGCTTGGGCGGCTTGGATCCAAAGCTGTAGTTCCCTACTGGATATACGTTTAGTACGGGCTGCCCTCGCGTCGCCATCGGCGTCTAGCGCTTTGTAAGGGTCTGCCTACAGGTGATGGTCCAAGGGTCCGTCGACATCAACAGTACCAGTCATTTGTCCAGTACGTGAATGATAAAAGGAGCAGAGCTTGCTAAGATACGCCAAGACAGGGCGCACATGAGCTGAGCTGCTGAAGAACGCAGCTGGTCAACCGTGGGCGCTGTCGTACGTGAGACCACCCTACAAGCCTCGTGCCCGGGCAGTCCAGAACTAGCCAGCCACGTGCATATAACATTACAGTCTGTCCAAGAACACCGCTTACGTAGCCTTTGCCTTGAACTGGTGCAGGGTGACTGGGTTATGGGCTAGGTGGAAGCGCAGGCGAGCCACCACATACCACTTTGGCGTGGCGTGCTGCGTGCCTCCCCGCTGGTCGTACCGGTACCCATGTTGGTCCCCAGTTAGATGCTTTGGGCGCAAACATAAAACCTCAGCTACAATGCGGCAATGGTAAACCTTGAGTCTCGAAGCGTTCATGGAATGCTCCCGTCGGTTACGCCACAATGGACAGGGCGCAGCAGGGGCGCAGCTCCCTGCCGGCGGTCTGACCTGGCCATTCCCACGGGGGCTATCCTGGTCGTACCATACTGTACCATACAGGTATTGTGCTTAGGCACATAGGTGATGCTGGCATGCAGCTCGAGCCCGCATCCACACAGTCCACAAAGCGCGACACCTACCACCGTTGCCGCCACCGCCGCCGGGGCACTTGTGCTGTGGAGAGGCAGCAGCAGCTGCCCTCACCTTGCCTCACCCAAGACCCATACGCTCGTGTGCAGCACGGAGGAGCAACAGCTGCTGCCGCCGCACGGCTACTATTGGCACGGGCATGGGCATGCGCACGGCGGACCCGTCGCATCCGCAGGCACCCGAAACCCTAAGCCAGCGTACCTGAGCATACAGAGCAAGTAACAACAGTAGGCCTCAAACTGTAATTCGGCTGCAATGCATGTTGGTACACTTGCCGCTTCACCTCGTTCGGCATGTCCGCTCAGGTCCGCTCTTGGGTTAACGGCCCTCGGTGGGGAAGCTGCCGGGGACAGAGACCCATGGGCCCGCGCCCGACTGCTCGAACCTTGCGCTAACCTTGGAAGCGAAGGATGGGACCATTAATGCCCGGCGTTGCCATTTTACAGGAAACCAATACCGGTACCCGCATTTCCCAGCACATTCCTACAAGAACAACGGTTTGCATGGCATGCAGCGTCCGCCAAGCGTCTGCACAATTGGAGTGTAGGACCAACCGAAAGCGCTCGCGCCGTGCCTCGTAAGACTGCTTAGCGAGACTCAATTACGGTACTGTGGCATCTCTCATTCAAGCCAAGATAACGTGTACACGCTCAGCCGTGGAAGTGCCCTACCTGTAACGCTCCAGCACCATGCAGGCTCCGCACGGCCGGTCCGGCCGGTCCCTGCTCCTGCTCCTGCTCCTCACCGCTGCCCTGGCCCCACGCCGCTGCACCTCCCAGCAGCAACAGGAGCAGCAGCAGCAGCCGCAGCGCCTGACCCTCACCGACACCTTTGACGGCCCCGATCTCAACACTACCATCTGGGGCGGCATGGCCACCGGCGACCCAGACTCCAACCTCTACTACACGGGCCTCATCACTGCGTCCGACATCAATACTACCTGCGGGGCCCAGATCCTCGGCTCGGGCGCCTTCAACCTCAACTTCACCCAGGGAAGCTACGGTGACTCGTACTCTTACTTGTACGGCTTCACGTACCACCAGCTGCAGCCCTTCACGCTGCCGCCTAATGCCACGTGGTCTGTGCAAGCCATGCGCACGTGCACCGACGTGGGGGACGTGGTGCTGTCCCTGGAATACTCGGACGACCAGGAGGCTTCCTGGCACGAGGCCTGGTCCGCAACCGACTTACCGGTTGGAGAGCTGAAGCAGTACACGTGGACCATGCCACCCGAGACCACCAACAAGACGGTGCTCACGCGCTTCAGGGGCAGCGTGGCCAACCTGCCGAACAACACGGAGGTGCTCCCTTCTGTCGTACTGGACAACCTGGTGAGTGGCGGAGTGCCCTCAACTACAATACATACAGCCTGAGATCCTGCACTGCCAGATAGATAGACCGTGCGCAGGGCGCCGGTTTCTCTGGCGGCTGGGGTACACGTCCCCACCGGTCAGTGGGGCTTGTGCAGTTGCTCATGCATGCATTCGTGTGCTGCAGGCTGTAGGGTGTTACGCCTATGTGGTGATGGGATGACTGGTCCAGAGCCCATCCGCTGCCCTACTGGTATACATCGGGCCCCCGGCTCCCTTGCGCGCGCAGACCCTGGACGTCCTGTGGCCCACACAGCCCGCGGCGCTCCTGCCCCTACCCCGCCCCGGAACCACCATCATCCGGGACGACTTCAACCAGAGCGGCCCCATCCCGCCCTCCGAGGTCCCGCCCACAGAGGGCCAACTCAACAGCTCCATATGGACGGGCTTCAGGCAGTGGACTGCGGGGGCGTACAACTGGTCTGCCTGCGCCACGCAGCAGTACGGCGGTACGGACTCGTACGTCCTCATGATCAACACCATGGCATGGGTGCAGATGCAGCCCTTCACCTTTCCTTCCAATGCCACCATCAGCTTCTACGCCATCGCGTGTGGCTCTTCTGATGAGGTGCCGCTGAGCGTTAGCTACGCCAACGAAGACGAGCAGCCGTGGCAGGAGGCGTGGAGTGTGGCACCCGTACACGACGAGTGGCGGCGTTACGAGTTCAAGCTGCCGTTTGCGTACGACACGTACGCCAGCCTGCGCTGGGGCAAGCCAACTCGTGACCAAACCGTGGGGGTCTACGTTGACCGACTGGTGAGGCCGCTCAGTTGCTCGCTTAGGGCGTGTTCACATGCGCGCGGATTGGGCTCCGCGGATTCGCGGCCAATCCCCTCTTCCATTCACATGCACACGTGGCAATCCGGATTGGGGCGAACGGATTCCCCTGCCAAACTGGCCCCCACGCTGCCTCCCGCATCCCCAAGCCTCCAATCTGAGTTGCTATGTATGCAATCTTGCACCTTGGGCACTGTAGTTGCGTTCCAGGGCCCTGGCCCTATGTCGATGGTGGCATGCTCGGCGGCCTGTCGC
>VFQN01007885.1_pt1 | contig 11158 bp, 20 predicted proteins | sample 3512371 | NCBI WGS metagenome assembly VFQN01 (sample SAMN10412370, study PRJNA504923) | tailings metagenome | isolation source: Replicate 2 from Balatoc abandoned mine | place: Philippines: Itogon, Benguet | collected 2017-08-28 | reverse complement strand
GGGCATCATGACCACCTTCTGGCTGCAGGCCGGCGCCGCACACCCCCCCGCCCCGCCGCCACCCCAGACCCCAGCCTCCGCCCCTACCGCCGCCGCTGCCGCTGTCCTCCTTGGCTTCACGACCAGCCCCAGCGTCGACCGCGGCTCCTGCGTCCGTGCTCCCGCGGGCATCGGCCTTGCCCCCCGCCGTGCCGCCACGGGCCTTGGCCTGCTCACGGCCATGCCACCCCGCCGCCCAACCGCTGCAACGGCCACTAACCGCCACTCACCCGCAAGTCCACGCGTTGCGCGCAGCAGCCCCAGCCCCAACAGCTCCCTGCAGTTGCGCCACAGTGACCTTATCGTCCAGGTAGGCGCCCGCGTCAGCAGCCATTCGACAGGCCCTCTGCCGACGGTTGAAGTCCCTGTGAGTGCAGGCGCCGGCATGGGCCTCACACCGTTGCCGTCAGAAGCGGGTGTGGAAAGCCCTGTGCACAGCGGCATCCTCGCTTCAAGCGGCGTCAACGACGCTCTGGGAATGCAGCCCGAAAGCGGCGGCGGTGGTGCAAGTGCCTGTGCGGACAGGGCGCTAGCTGCTACGCTGTCCCGGGCGGCGGGCCAGAGCATGGGTCCTGACGGAGATGCGTGGCAAGAGGCGGCGGAGGTGGCGTTTGCCTTGGGGCTGTGGTCGAGGAGGGATCCGACTGCGGGCGGGGACGTGGGTGCGGAAGGTGGGGAGCAGCTGGCGCCTGGTGCACCGACGCAGGCGTCCCAGGCGGCTGCGTGTGACGTGGATCTGGATGTGAGCTTCGCACCGGGGAGGAGCGGCGCCGCTGTGGCTCGTGCCTCGTCAAAGCAGCAAGCGACTGCTCCTGCACCAGCAGCAGCGCAAGCAGCAGCAGCAGCAGCAGCGGGAGAGGCAGCAGCGATGTTGTCGGCTGCTGGCAATGCGGACGGTGATGGGATTAAGGGGGACGGCGGCGGGACCAGCGGTGTGGCGCAGGGCGCCAGCGGGCAGCGGAGGGCTAGCCAGTCGTTCGGCTTCCCGCGGATGGCCGCACCGTGCGTGGCCGACGGCCAGCAGGACGGCACGTGGCACGACGGCACGTGGGTGCCCCGGGCATGGGGCGCGGAGGAGGCAATGGCGATGGCGGCGGAGGCGGAGGCGCCCGCCACGTGGGACCTGTACGACGGGCGGTTGGCGGTTGCGGGCGGCGGCTCGCAAGAGAGGGCCTGCCGCACTTTGATCGTGGCGGGGTATAACGGGGTTTTGGGCGAGAAGGAGGTGGGGGCGTATGCAATGTAAGAGGGAGAGCGGGTGGACGGCGCGGCGACGGGAGGTGCCGTACCCGTGTGGTGCTGACAGGCACCGCGCGGAGCGGATAGCAGGGATGTGTCTTGGTGGGGGGCCGTGCGACATTGGGTTCCGGATGCCGCACATGATGGCAGGAGAGACGGCTGCGGCCAGCGCAGGGCAGCTGGGTGGCGGGCTGGTGGGAAGAGGCGTATCCTCGTCTGCGGTGCGAGGCTACGAGTGGCCCCCTGGTGACGTCCAAGTAGCTCACTGGAGGAGCTGCTGGGGGACAGGAGTGCGGTGGGAGGAGGCGGGCTGCGGGGCGCAGGCTCATGATGTCATTAGTGGAGCTCTCGGCAGCGCCTGTTTAAGGACTGGGGCGCAGCGGGCGCACGGGCGCAGGGTGCGGTCCTGCAGAGGAGCCCAGGGAGATCCTGTTGTGAGCTGATGTGAATCATGACCAAGTTCCGTCCGACAACGGCACGGCTTTGTTGACGGGTTATTATGTGAATCATGGCCTTTATCGTTACCTCTGTCAGGCGCAGTTGCATGGGACGCCTGCCGCCGGGCGCTGTGTTGGAACGGCACATGGCTGCAAAGGTGCACGTTGCTGTTGAAATAGATGTTGCGCAGGTGTGGGGGTCGTGCACTGCAGTTCTGTGGTGTGACTTCGGGGCTCAGCAAGGGGGGCCGTGTGGGATATGCTTGTTGATGCATGCCAGTTATGAGGTTTATTTCAGTGAACATGCAATTTATTGAGAAGGGTTGGGGCCACAAAGGCGCGTTTCAGTGGCATTGTGGCACTTGGTGCCGCTGGTGCATGTGATCCTTGCGGCGACTGACACCTCCTTCGTTTTGCGATGGCTGGCAGGCGCCTGCGTCACACGTGGTTCATCCGGGTGCTAGCACATGCTGGGTGGAGCCCATATGTACAGCGATCATTCGTCGTGCTTTCCTGCAGGACTGAATATGATTGCGCCGACAAGTTGATGTAAGGCTTCATACGTATGCGTACAGTACGCAACGTGGTGCACGGACGCGCAAAGGGGGAGTGTCCAACGTGCGCCCTCATCACCGTACTTTGTTGGTCGTCCTGGAGTGGGTCATGCATTACGCAACCAATGTAGCTACTGGTGACTGCTGTCGCTGGTTGCTTACCTTTTTCTTAAATACTCGTGAGCAGGTTACATGGGGCTTGGAATTCGATTCTGGCAAGCACACGTTGGCGGGTGTTACAAGTCACTGAACGTTTGAGCAGTGGCAACGGATGCGATGCAGCATGATGCAGGTGTGGCAGTGCGGTCCTGGTGAGGAAACCAGGACAACCAGCACACTGACACACACTAGGCACGGCAACACACTGTGCTCACATTACAGTAACGAGTCAACGACGTTTTCATGTACCGTAGTATGTAACACAGCAAGAGCACCACCCGCGTTCCAAAAGCGCGTCAGTACCTGCCAGAAGGGCTTGGCTCAGGTCACCAGCCAAGAGCCAACATGCACACCGGGACACGTCGCATGTAACGCACCTCAGTCGCCAGGTTGCCACCCTTGCACCCCGCACCCCACTCGGTCCTGCTCCATCCCAGAGCTCTGACAGAACCACAAGCCAGGCGCGACGTGCGTGCCGCAGGACACCGCAATTCCCTTTCGGCAACTGGGAGCAGCGCCTTGCCTGCCGAGTGCCAACACCCTACACTGCAGTGCCCCAACCAGTAACTTGGCCAGTGCTCCCATGCCTGCGCTGTACATCGCACTCCTTAACGGCATCGGGATTCCGCGCAACGTAACCTGCATCCCGCATCCTGGATCCTGCGCAACCGCTCTGCACGGCTCTAAGACCGGCTATCAGCTTCTGTGCAAGGGGTGGCAAGCCTACCGCACTAACCAGTCAACGTCCTAATGTGCTGCGGCCCCCGCCCCTGCCCCCGCCACCGCTGCACTAGCGCCGCCAGCGGCACAGGAGGACGCACCGCTGCCAGATGCACCGCCCTGCACGGGCTCTGACGGCGGGTCCGCGTGCTCCTCCCCTGCCGCTGCCCGTGCGCCCCTGCGCCTGCTGGCGGCACCACGTGCACGCAGCACCCGCTTCACCTCGGCGACCAGCACCTGCAGAGGACGAACACAGCCCCGTGCGTTGTCACAAACCCTTTCATCGCTTTGCGGTACACTGGCCCCTTCCAGTGGCGTCACAATTTCTACCATGTGACGTGGCTGGTATGCATTTTGTGTACGGCAAGACACCCATAAGTACGGTAGATGCGCTTGCAGCTCATTGCTGCGTCTGATGGCACATGGTATCCACCCAGCTCATAACAAAACCACGTCCACTACCGTGGTGCAGTAGCCAAAGTTGTCGGCACACGCACCTGCACCAGCGGCACGGCTGCGGGCAGGCAGAAGGGCAGGTACACGCCCACGTGGTGCGTGTCGGGCACGTTCTGGCGGTCGGAGAGGGAGGGGTCGGAGAAGGCGGCCTCGGCCCAGCCGGCAGCCTCCTGCGCCGACCTGGGGGCCAGGCAGGATAAGGTGCACAAAAGAGGAGATACCGTAGTAGATAGCGTTTGACGAACGTTTTGCCAGCTTCCCACCCTGAGAATTGAGCGGGTAAGAGGGCCTCGGCCCAGCCGGCGGCCTCCTGGGTGGACCTGGGGGCAAACGGGCAGCGCGTGAAGGGGACAAAGGGCTCGAAACTGAGGGTCCAGTAGCCTGCTTTTTTACATCTGAGCAATGGCACGACTGAGCGGGTTCAATGGCCTCAGCCCAGCCTCAGCCGGTGGTCTCCTGGCCCGACGTGCGGATCGTGCACATTGTACAGATGGAAGGAGTACCTGAGTAAAGGGCAGCACAACAGGCACCATAAGGGGTTGGTCGTGTACTTGCACTGTAGAGCCGGATGCGGCCCTGCCATAACGCCCCTAGTGCCATTCCACATTGCTGTCCCTTCCTTTTGCAATTGTACCCGCAGCGTTCACGGTTGCGCCGCCTGCTTCCTGGCATCCCCGCCCCTGCCGCCTCCCCCTGCGCCCACCTCGAGGCGTCCAGGTACCTCCCCTCCGCCGCCTGCTCCACCGCCCGCCGCAGCGCCCCCACCGCCCGCCGCACGGTGCGCCCCACCTCCGGGGGCACCGCCAGCGTGGGCAGCCGCACCAGCAGCCGCGACAGGGAGCCCAGGGCAGCGGCAGCGGCGCGGATGTCGCGCGCGGTGCGCCTGGGGACGGGATGGTGGATGCCAGTGCATGCGGTAACGATGTTTGTGACAGGGTTTCACGTTGGTGGCAGGGCGGCAGCAGCCGGGAGCAGGATGATAAGGGCGGCGGCGGCGGCGGCGGCCGCGGTGTGCAAGTCAAGGGAGGCCCCACCTGCGTAATAGTGCGTCTACCTCCCACGGCGCCAGGCCCGTGGTCAGCGCCGACAGCACCCTGACGCTGGCGCTGGCGTTGCGGGCAGGCGCCCCGGCCCCGTCGGCAGCGCTGTTGTCCCCTTCTGCTGCGTCCTGCTGTGCCGCCTTGTGCTCGTGCTGCATGTTGAGGAGGCGCAGTCGCGGCTGCTCCAGGCCCAGCAGCCCGCGCAGCTGTGCCACCATCTCAACCGCAAAGTCCTGTGTGGCCATGGTTAGGGGCGGAGGTCAGGGTGAAGTGTTCGACTCAAGCAAGGCCAAGCGCACACGCGTGTGCCGGCACGAGGCACGCTTGCGGAAGCGCAGGGGACTCAACCACCACGTACACAGACTCAAGGCATTACCATGCACAGGTAACCCACAGGACGGGTATACCGTATACCCGCACATCGGTACTCTTCTCGGCCCACCTGCAGCTGGTTGGTGCCCACGGACGTCAGCACTGCGTCGCGGTCAGGCTCCTGGTTCAGGACCTGGGGGCGGCAGGCGTAGGGTGTGGCTGAAGGTATGTACTGGTGTGGGTGACCCATGGGAATGCATCAGCCGGACTGTTTGTATACGTCAGTTGGAGCAGGTGGTCCTGACACCGGGAGCAAGCCGAGCATTGCCGCTTCCAGAGACAGCGCTTCAATTCTATCTTGCCTGCCATCGCCAACCCTTCATGTAGACAAAGTGACCAACGCACACGGTGCAGTGCAGCCCGCGGGGAAGGCCTATGTGACCGAAAGAGGTGAGGCCCGCTTTTGCCAAGGCCACCCCGTTGCAACCAACGAGTTACACACGCACAACAGCTATGCATGCAGACCCGAGGCCTCTGCGCAGTGCACACTGTAGTTGTAGCGTAATTACACTACCGCCCGAACCCTCGAAAGCAAGCATTACCCGTTCCCTGCACGCTCCGACGTCGAAAAATACCGACCTGCAGCATGCCCCAGCCGTCCACTCGGTACGCATTGTGCTCCAACGGCGTCCCATTAGCATCCAGCAGCGCCAACGGCCGCTGCGCCAACGGCGGCGCGTACAGCACCAAGTTCAGTACGGCAGGCGGCACGCTCTCCGTACCCTGCGGCGGCAGCAGCCGCGGCGCGCCCGCCGCCCGCGCCGCCGCCACCGCCGCCTCGCCGCCAGACGTCGCCACGGGCTGTAGCATCACCTCCCCTACGGAGATCTGCCGCGACCCGGCGGGCATGGCGGCGGCGTCGTACGGCAGGCCGTCGTACGGTCCGCCGGCGGCGGAGGCGGGCAGGCCGGTGCGGCCGGGGTCCAGGGGCCAGGAGGAGGAGGCCAGGAAGGGCAGCTGGGAGTGGGGGATGACGTGGGAGCGCAGGCGGGGGTCCCACGTGGCGTTGACTCCAGGGGGCGTGAAGTACAGCACCTGAGGGCCGAGGTCGTGGGGACCGAGTTGAGCGCCTGTCCTTATGTTGGTCGGCATGGGGGCACGTACGGGCTCTTAAAGCACGGCCTTCGGACACTGCGCCAAGGATGCAGTCTTGCCTTCCACTGGGCCCTGAAACGGCCAAGCGTTAGGTGCTTGGAACCTCGGAACCTGCTGCTGCTCCGTGTCCACTGCCAGTGCCTGCACCTCTCGCGCCGTGGTATCGCCACCCTTCTGGCTCATGCCGCCCAGCTGCCCCATCCCACCTGGCTGGACACGGTGACGCGCGCTGCGGGCGACAGCACCTCCTTGATGGGGCCCACGTACTGCGCCTCGAAGCCCGCGAAGGACCACGTGAAGCCGCCGCCGCCGCCCTTGCTGTTGCCGTACCTGTGCGTACAGCACACAGCACAAGATGCACGATGTGCCAATTTGTGCGCATCGTCCTGTTTCGTTAAAAAGGGCCCGCGCGGCTGAGCCAAGCCCGCAGCGCCCCAATAGCGACCCCGGCTGCAACTTGGACCCGCCCCGTCTAGCAACCGCCAGCTGCAATTGGGAACTACGTGGCTTCTAGGCGCCAGTATGCAGGAGCCACACCGCGTGGGGCCCTGGCCATACACCCCGTCAGTGCATGCCGTTCTGGTGGACTCCAGGGGCGCCCCGAGCTACAGCTGCAATGATACGCGGCCAGGCGACGTACGACCCTACAGGTCCATGCCTGGGAGTGTCTCGTGGCAGTGCGGTTGAGAGCCCCGCGCGCCCGAACGGCTGCAGCGGGCCTGCAGCTGCTCTTCCTCACTTCCCTACCTGGCGGGGTGTGCGTTGGCTAGGCTGAAGGACAGGTGCAGCTGGGCGGTGGCGCTGAGAGGCAGAGGACTGTCGGCCGTGTGGGGGTCGGGCCGGGAGCCTGTGAGGACAAAGCCGCATTGCGGCAGTATTTCAAGACATGGGTCTGTCATGGAAGGCTGAAAAAGGGCTGTGGCTGTTGGGCGGCAAAAAGTGCAGCCTTGGTGCCAGCGTCAGCATGCAATGCTTGGTGCGGCATGGGGCTCGGGCAGGTGGGCGGCACCAAACCCAGGGAGAACAAGGAGCCGCGCCAGGGGCTGACATGTAGGGTGGGAAGACCATTGCGGTAGCACTGGCAAGCGATGGCAAGTTGCTGGGGCACACAACAATCGACAAGGACGCACAGGGGCAGGCGTTATTGGAGTGTGTGAGGCAGAGACCACAGGCAGGGCAAGAGCTCCGTTGTTTTGCAGCGCCACGCACAAATGCTCGCACAGGTAGTCAGTTGCGGGTGGCCGAGGGGCGCGTTGCACGCGCACGGCGCACCTATGTGCGTGGCGAAGGCCGCCGCCACCACCCGCGCCAGCAGCCGTACGGCCTCGTCCGCCGCCGGGCCGTGTACAGCAGGGTAATGTACGGCAGCCGACCTGTGGCGGCCCACCTCGGCGAAGGGCGGCGAGGATGCGTCCATCCACGGCTCGGGCAGCAGCCACACGTGGTAGCTGCCGGGCCTGTGGGTAGGCAGATAGAGAATACGGACGCGTTACCACAAGATGTACTCTCAAGATCTTAACATCTCATACCATTCCACATTTACCCAGCGTGCAAATGCGTGTGCGCTCAAGGCGGCCTCGTACGGTACACATGCTCCTGCACACCCGTGCCGCTGGACAAACATCCTCCTACACACTCCTCCCTCATGCTCCTGTCTCCATGCAGTACCCACACACCCACAAACGATGCCCCTCAGACACCCTTACCCACGCCTGCATACCGCTATCCTTACACGTACCACCAGTCCACCACCAAAGCTTCGCATGCCATCCCTGTTGAACCCTGTTGCCACCCTCCCCACCTGTCCTGCCCCTGCGCTCGCAGCTCCCGCGCCGCCCAGTCGTCCAGGTCCCTGCCCGCCATGCCCAGCACCTTCTTCAGGTGGGTGCTGCCCGCCAGCCGCAGACACTGCATGGCGGCCGCGGAGGAGGCGGAGGCGGAGGCCAGCAGGCCGGGGGCGGGGGACCAGGCGGAGGAGAGGCATGAGCCGGGGGAGTCCTGCATCACGCGCAGCACCAGCGCGGCCTGGGGGAGGGACGGGTGGCAGTGGGCAGCGGCGGGAGGGAAAGGCTGGTAGGTTCATTCGAAGGTGGGTGCTGGTATGGCTGGAAGGAGAAGAGTATGTCCTGCATCACGCGCAGCACCAGCGCGGCCTGGGGAAGGGGAGGGGGAGGTAGGGGGCAGCATGAGGGCCAAAAGGCGGCTTTGGAGGCAGGCGTACCTGGTGGATTGGGATGCAAGCGGGAGCATGTGTAGTGGCAGGTGGGCAGCCATGCACGCCGGCACGTGCGCGTCACGTGGCAACGCACGCTACTGGGCGCCTTGCTATTCCCCGTTCCGGAACCACATTGAATGCCCGTAAGTGCGCCAGCGCAGATCCAGTACCAGCTCACACCCTTTCACTTCTTACACTACATGCAGTCCAGCTCCCCACCTCGTGCCCCCCTTTGCCGCTCTGCGGCTACCTACCCCGGGCTCGTGCAGCCCCGCCTCCCCTTCAGCGTGTACGGGCTGCTTGGCAAACCAACGCTAGAATCTATGGCCACGCATGCACACCAATACCAATACCAATACCACATGCCGCCTGGCCCCTCTCACCTCGTGCTCCTGCATCCCCGCCTCCCGCAGCACCCCCCTGCCCAGGCGCTGTGCGAAGGCGGACAGCTCCAGGTCAGGGACGCAGCGGTAGCCGGGGCCTTGGGGGGAGGGAAGGGTGGAACACGGAACGGGGCAACAGCAGGGGGTACGCGTAAAACGCGAGAAATCGTGTGAGGGGGTGTGCAGTGGTGGGATGAGTTGTGCAAGGTAGGGCAGCGGTGGGACGAAGAGTCAGATGGCTTGATGTCGCCAATGCAGGGACACGCATCCAAGCATCTGCAAAGGCGTACACGAGGTGGATCAAGGTGTCAGGAAGGCCGCCTGGGGAAGGGAGCCCGTTGCGCCAAAGCAGGCGAACTAGACGTGCTTGCAGTATGAAGCGCCATGCGCAGAGGTGTAATGCTAAATCACGGCAGGTGGAGGCGGCCTGTGCGTCCAGTCCACGGGTCTGGCAGCACAGGCGCACGGGGAGGGCGTACCTTGACATAGCACGTAGACAGTGATGGTGGAGGGCAGGACAGCAGCCAGGGGCTTGGCAGCAAGCGCGTCCTCCAGCTGCCGTATTTCATCGTAGGGCAGGTGTGCACGGGGCACGCGGACTGACTGGTACCAGAGCGGAAGCACTGAGCACGGGCGGGGGCAGGGGGGCGGAAGAGGTGTTCTGCGGTCTCGGGACTGGCGTGGTCAAGGTAAGGTACCGCGTTGTTCCGCATGACACATCATTTCAACGTTTAGTTATGTTGTTTACCAAGGATGACGTAGCATACTGTCGTCACGACGCTCCAGAGGCGACGCCTGCTGGCCTTCCTGGGCTCCAACGACAGAGCTTGGGACTCCATGACGTTTCAATGTAAGCTTACATAGTCTCTATGCAAGCGAAACTGAGTCACAACACCGTGAATAAGGTCCAACCGGCGTTTCGCGCGAAAAGGATGGGCTCTGTTGGCATGAGAGCTTGCGGGGGCCGGCGCTGGTTTCCTTTCCACAGTAAACTAGTTTTGCTGTCAGCAAGCGGCAGCTGGTTGCGTGATCTCGTGTCGCATGGTCTCTCCCTTGCGCCCTGCGCATTGCCATGGCACGTGGCCGAGGAGCTCCCCTGGCCGGATGCCGCGGCGGTGCTAGGCAACCAGGCCGCAGAAAGCCCATGAGTAGTGGTAGCAATGCGTGGTACGAGCAAGTTTTCATGACTGCAGGCACCCTGAATGGTTTTGGTGTCACGAAAGCCGCCCTGCCCTGGCCTCGAGCGCCGGCCGTTGGTTAGCGCCACTAAAAGTAACGGCAGCAGCAGCGGCATTTCCACATTAAACGCCTTGCACTACATTCAAGCTAATTGTAAAAGGAAGTACGCTGCTAGCTGGTAACGTGTTCATTGCTCGTCATCGAAGTCAGCTCGGTACTCGCTTACTCGCTTTCGATATGTGCCCAACGGCCACAACGACCATCCACCGCGCGCAAATATCGTCGCCCTCTGCGCTTGCGGACTCACAACAGGCAACCTATCAGCCCCTTCCAATACATACAAAGCAGGCTGGGCCTAAGAACTTCAGAAAGCACCTCGGACGCAGTCACCTAAATCACCAACGTTCCGTTCACCGGCCCTCCTACCAGTTCAAACGATAATCAATGGCTGATATCATGATTGAGCCAGTCCACAGTGCCTCCAGCCTAACCTTTGAGGTCGAGCTGCCGATGCTTGACTTGCGCCCCAGCGCTCCCCTTGGAGAGGTTCGCGAGGTTGGCGGCATCCAGGTCCGGTACACGGACATCAAGCAGGCGCTGGAGACTCTCTCCATGACCGAGGAAGAGCTGGAGGCGGTCATGCAGGCGAACGACCGTTGGCCCTACCCGGCATCGCAAGACGGCACCGTGCTGGCGCACAACGCCATCCGCCACAACCTGGAGAAGCTTTACGCAGCATTCGCTAAGACCAAGCAACAGGTACGTAATCACCATTCACTTCCACTACCTTCGCGCTGAATGCCTTTTACCTTCCGCTGTCACGTGCCCTCACGTCAACCGCCATTCCTCTGCTCCCATGTAACCCAGCGAATAACGCCCGCATCTGCCCCACTGCTCCCCCACCACCACAGCTTGACCTGGGTCGCCCGCTACACGCCTGGCAGTGCACACACCTCAGCAAGGTTGTCCGCCACTTCCACAAGATGGTGCACTGGTACTCTGCCGCCAAAGAGGGCGTGCTGTTCCCCTGGATGGGCCGCCTGATGGGCATGCCCATGCAGCTGTCCGCGCTGCACGCCGACCTCATGGCCGACCTGGACAAGATGCGAGACACGTGCGCGGCGCAGCTGCAGCCCAGCATGGACATCGCCGCGTGCCAGGTAGGAACCATGCCCGGGATCCTGCACCACGGCATACCATACTGTACCGGTGATGAACCGTCGGGCATCAGCTGGTGGATGACTCCCATTCCCCTGTTCAGGAGTTTACT
>VFQN01007884.1_pt1 | contig 11159 bp, 19 predicted proteins | sample 3512371 | NCBI WGS metagenome assembly VFQN01 (sample SAMN10412370, study PRJNA504923) | tailings metagenome | isolation source: Replicate 2 from Balatoc abandoned mine | place: Philippines: Itogon, Benguet | collected 2017-08-28 | reverse complement strand
CACGAGAGTGCTCGAGGTTTATGCCAATGTTGTGCCGACCCAGGTCAGTGTTATTGGATTGGGACAGCAGCTGACACTGACAGTGTCAGCTTCAGTGTCAGCTTCTGATTGCAAGGCATCCACGACACAATTTTGATGACAGCACGTACGAGAGATTCGGAGGCGTAGCACGATATCAGGTTGTCTCTTGACGCCTGTCGCTGTCTGCACGGAAGCGCGGTAGTAGGGTTGGGATTGGGAGTTACTTGCCAGCAGTACACTAGTATGGTAAGCGTTTTGTGAGTCAGGATGTGTTGCCCGAGAGCACCCGCATTGGCTTTTGACAACTCAAGGTGCTCGTTCTGAAGCCTCAGACATACGGCTCCAGTGTCCGCGCTGCGCTTGCACAACGCACCTGCACACGACGTAGCTAGAGACGAGCTTCTGGATAGGCAAAAGGACTCTAGGACTGGGTTGCCTCACTCCCCGCGGCCGACGCCTGGGGGAAGGGGCCAACCCAGTCCTAGAGCCTTTTTGCCTATCCAGAAGCTGTTCTCGAGCTACATCATATACAGCTGCGTGGTGCAAGTGTAGCGCGGACGCTGGAGGTTGGTGCCTGAGGCTCAAGAGGCTCCAAGGGTCGAGTGCAAGACGCTGAAGTGCCAAGTGTGGGTGCTCTCTGGCAATAGATCCATGACTCACGAAAGGCTTACCAGTACCATATGCAACGACCGGTGAGGCAGTTACTGTTGGTAAGGAAGCTGGACCCCTGTGCAGCCCGCCACCTTTAGAGCACGTGGGGCAGCACCTGAGCAGGCGAGGACGCGGCCGTCACATGGGGCAAGGGGAAGAGGGCGAAAAAGATAGTGTGTGTAGCGGAAAGATAGTGTGCGTGTATATGGGGGGTCGGCATGTCAGGAAGGGCGGAGCGCGTTCTGCGGTGAGGATGTTGTCACGTAGCTATGCAGTACGTTGTGTGTATGGGGGGAGTTGGCGTGTCGTACAATGCAGAGCGCGGTCTGCGGTGTAAGGGGTAGGGGTTGCGTGGGTACGGGGGGGGGGAAAGAAGTTACTAAAGTAAATAGTACTGAAATAGCTCCACGTGTCGCAGTAAAAGTTTGACCCACTGCGATAGCGTCCGCGTTGTCGTGCGCCTCCGGCTCCGCGCTTGCGCTCCAGCGTATCCTCTCCGCGGCGAATGTATCGTTGTCTAGCGTTGCTGAGTTAGGCGTTAGAGCCTAACGGGGGGGGGGGGGGTGGAGCACTCAGCCTCCCTGGCCGGTTATGGGGGCTTGGATGGATTGTTCTGGCAGGTGGACATCCGCCACCTCGGCGTAGGCCAGCCGGACAGGGCGGACGTCAGCGTGCGAAGTGGGGGCGGTGGGTGGGGCGATGGATCCACGGTCAATGGGCCAGCGGAGCTGCAGGGTAAGCGTGTATCACGAGCAGAGCACGTTGTCATAGGCTGCCGTACACTTTTTGCGCCCACCGCTCTGGCTCCTTCACTCGCGTTGCCCGTTGACGTTGCAGGACGAGGAGTTTGACCGGCTCACGCAGCTGGCGGCGGTTGGCCGCACGGCGGCGGCCGCGGAGGCGGCGGCGGGCGGCGCAGCTTCCGGCGGCTTCTCGCTGCCCGCCTGGTGGGACCCCCCGCCCGTGTCGTACGCCTCGGCCTCCACCAAGGAAGCCAAGCAGGTGGGCGCTTTGGCGGTTGGGCCAGGGCGACGTACGGCAGTACGAGTCCGTAAACCGTGCGTATGCAAACTCCAACCCCGATGGGCCCTGTGGTGCGCACCCTTGAGCGTAGCACAAGCTTGCCGGCCCTGCCTCACGCCGACCTGCCCCAACCGCCATGTCCCTCAAAACCCACAACCACCAGCCTGCTCAAAGGCTGGATTTGGCACTCTCATAGACGTCCTGCCATCGCCACCACGGAATCGAGGGCTCCAGGTGTCACTGTCACTTGATGGCACGCCCCCCATGCGTGGCCGTCTTGTCCTACCTTGACCCCGCCCCGCCCCAACCAGTCAAAGAGTTACTTGGCCAGGAATGCTGGTTAGCTTGTACTGCAAGCGCTTCTTGTTGTTTTGGTCCCTTGCAGTCGGTCGCCAACGCGGCGCTGGGCCGGCTGGAGGGCTCCCGGTGGCACCCGCAACTGGAAGTTCTTAATGCATACTGAAGCACACGCTCGTTGTACCTGTCTTACTGCTTCGCTTCCACCCATTGATATGATTGATGTTGACTGCATTATTTAAACCTTTGTCCACGCGCAGTCGGTCGCCAATGCGGCGCTGGCCCGGCTGGAGAGCTCCAAGACGGCGGGCAGGGACTACGAGCTGAGCGACATACGGGACCTGAGGCGCGCGTGCCAGGTGGGTGCTTGGTGTGCAGGGGAACGGTGTGTGGCTTGGGTCAGTCTGTCATCGGGGTGTAGGGAGCAATGGGGCGCCGGCTGCGGGGGGGAGAGGGGCTGCGCGCGGCGCTGCGCCCACGCTGGACTGCACCGACGTCACATGTCCTCCACATTGGGCCTCCAACAACATGTTGCGGTACTTGTGCAAGCCGCATGACTTGGCGGACAGAACCAAGGGCTGCCGCCTAGCCAATCGCAAGTGTGCTTCACACTGTGAAATATTACGGAGTTACGTTGATCCCCTGCTCGAGTATGTACCACAGGACGGCGGCCACGTGACGGTGCAGCCTAAGACCACTGGCGGCCGCAAGCACACCTCCGAACCACCACACCCAGAATTTACACTACCGCCGAATTGCTTTTGCCCCTACCTCGCAGGACGGCCACGTGACGGTGCGGCCCAAGACCGCCGGCGGCCGCGAGTCCATCTTCCGCACGGCGGTGGAGGCGGCGGCGGAGGCGGCGCAGCGGCGCGACGCCACCCGGCTGGACGGCGCCGCGCCCTGCCGCTGGGTGGCGGCGGTGGCGGGAGACCTGGGCATGGAGGACCAGCGGGCGGTGACGCTCATCTTGGCGGTGGCCACCAGCGCGACGCGGGCGCGGCTGCTGGACGTGAGTATTGCGTATGCATCTGTGCAGTATATGTATGTTGGCAGTATGAGTAGTATGGCGACCTGGGCATGGAGGACCAGCGGACGGTCACGCGGATGTTTGCGGTAGCAACATTGGCTGTTGTTACCAATTACAGTTAACAGTTACAGGCCCAGTAGGGCGCGTCCGGAGAGCTAAGGGGACCGTACGGACGAAACATGGAGTTAGATGGCTATCAGTACAACGCGGGCGCGGCTGATGTGTCAGTTAGTCGTGTCAGGAGGACTGTGTGTATCATTGATTTTAAGGTGAATGGAGGCCTGGGCGTGGAGGACCAGCGGGCGGTGACCTTGGTGCTGGCCGTTGCTACCAGCGCGACCAAGGCGCGGCTAATCCCATGTTGCCCTGCTCCCCTTCCCCCAGGCCGTGACCAGCCTGCGCGCGGGGCACGAGCTGGACATGGTGCAGGCCCTGGCGCGCCTGGCAGCACTCAACGAGCGCATGCCGGTGCTGCAGCGGGGAAGCAAGGAGGTGGGTAAACAGCGGGCGTGGGTTAAGGGTGTGGGTTAAGGGGGTAGGTTAAGGGGTGCAAGCCCTGGCGCGCCTGGCAGCACCTAACGAGCGCATGCAGGGTAGCTGCAGCGGGGTGCGTGCACTTCCTGGCTATTTATCTCCGTGTTTGAGTGTCAAAAGCCAAAAGCAACTTCGCCCTACCCCCCTGCCCTCGCCCCCCAGCGCTCAGTGTTTGTTCGGGCTGGGCATGCAGATTCCACAAATATAGCTGTCTGTATCCCTAAGACTTCCTGGCTTTCCTTTCGCTACTCCGCCCCTTCCCGCAGGTCGACTTCGTGTACTCGTCCCTCCGCGACCGCTCCACGCTGGAGGAGCGGCAGCGGCTGTGGTACCTGCTGGCGCAGCTGCACCCCGACAGCGCGGCGCTCAGCGCGGAGCTGCTGGGCTTTGACGCCGACCGGCTGATGCAGGAGCTGCAGGTGCGTGTGTATTAGCAGCGGTGTGTATTAGCGTGTTGGTGGCCCGGTGAGGTGGGCCGGGGAACCCAGCGCGGAGCTGCTAAGCTTTGACGCCGACATGCTGATGCAGGAGCTGCAGGTGCGTGTGTGTATTAGCAGCGGTGTGTATTAGCGTGTTGGTGGTCGGGTAGGTTGGTGTGGGGCAGGCTGAGGTTGGGGGTTGGACCGTGGTTGGGGCGAAGGACCTTCGCTGCAGTGGGTTTAAGGTTCCATCCAATCCAAGTAGGTGGTGCGGGTGTGCGGTTGATGGGGTTAGGGTCCACTGCTGGGTTTGGGCGCAGCCTGGCTGGTGCACGGGGTGACGGCCGTGGCTGAACGGTGAAGAGGCGGGGCGTAGGCATGTGCGCCCAAGGTGTGGGTGGGCTGTAATCAACAGTTGTGGAGGCGCAGGCGGCATTGCAAAAGGTTCATGGACGTGGGTCACCGCGTGGGCAGCACCTCGCTTGACCGTCTTGCCTCCATGCGTTACCGTGTTTCCGACGTCTCGGCGCGTGAAACCGCACTCTGCCTGCCCATCGGACGGAATGAGTTGGCGGCGGCGCAGCGGCAGGGTGTGAAGGGGTTGCGGTGTCGAGCGTTCTGACTGGTGTATGTGTTTTGCACTTCCCTCCCTGCCCCTTCCTCAGGACGAGCTGGCGGCGGCGCAGCGTCAGGCGGAGGCGGAAACTGTGGGCGGACCGGAGGAGGAGGGGCAGCGGCAGCAGCAAGCGGCGTTGGAGGTGGTTGAGGCGCGCGAGGTGGCGGGGGGTGGGGAGCAGGCTGGGCCGACGGTGGCGGGGTCGGTGGCGGATGCGGAGGCCAACAACAAGGAGGAGGGGCCCGGCGGGAAACAGGGGAGTGATAAAAAGTGATGAGTGGTGTGCAGGTTGGTGTAGTATTGGTAATGCTGGACCAGGTGTGGTGACGGCCCGCCTCTCGCTCCTGCTCCCTGCCAGGGGGGAGGGCGGACGGTGGCAGCGGGCCGGGGGCTGGGGGGACAGGAGGCGGCGTGGGGCGGGGCAGGCCGTGTATAGTAAGGGCTGCGGCATTGGCTTGCGGGGTGTCGGTAGTTGGCGCAGTCCTGTGCCTGTGTGAACACGCTACCAAGTCTGTGTCCTGGACTGCGTTGTTGACCCCTCCGCAGAGCCTCAGCAGCGCCGTGCCCTGCGCGGCAGGTGGTGCTAACTAGCAGGTGCATCGCGCCCTGGTTATGCATGCAAGAGGCTATGTAACGTGAAATGGAAACCAGCGTTTTTACGCGCCTATTGTTTCTTTGTTATTGGTGTAGCCCCGCCCCTCACTACAGCAGCCACCCTAACGCACCGTGTACCACCACCCCTCTCACAGCGCATTAATGCAGTGTTACAACAGCGTTAGGGCCGCATCACCGCACGCTATGGCCTAGCTATAGAGCACCTAGCACGGCTGTAACACAATTTAGCATGAGCTTCCCGTCGGCATAGTGTTGCCCACACAGCAGGACTGCACACATGGGATTACGTACGGATTTCCGGTCCTGTGCAGAGCATGCCGCCATGCCCTGGTGTGGGTTCTAGGCCTCTGCAAGTCTGCATGATTGTGACATGCTTGACACCGGATACGGCAATTATCAAGCTAGTGTTGCACAGTGACTGCCAGCCCCTGCTTACCAACAGAGCAGGACTGCGCACATGAGGTGCGGATCTCCATGCCTGCTATGCGCCGAGCAGGCAGCTTTGCTGTGGCATCCATGTTACACCCCTGCGTGGTCTTGTCGTGCGTGCTGCTGTATATGGCAACAATTGAGCTGGACGCGCAGTGGATGATGGGGCCTGGCTGCTGCAGCTGTCTGACACGTGGTAGGGACCTGGGACGATCAGAGACGGAGGACAAGCACCAGTAGCGGAATCAATCCAAGACTCTTTCTCCCCAGGACGCCTCATTATTGTTACACGGAGCCTCTCCAGTGGGAACGCCGTCCCAGGGAGCCGTCAGCTCCACCTCGAGGTGGCGACACGCACGGCAGGCAGGCCCCATTGGAGCTGGATCAGCACCTGCTGGTATCTGTGGCTCGTCCCACAACTGCACGCACGGCACAGCCGTGCACTAGGCACACACACGGCCCTGGCAGCTGGCTGCCTGGCACTCAAACGACTTGTGGCTGTGCAGCGAACCGGCGATGTCCACTTAATAAGGGGGCGGCATTTCCTTGCAACACGTACGCACGTTACGCGCGCAACCGCGCGCCAGTACCGGTACTGCCTTCATGGCGGCTATCGCTTCGTCCGGAAAGAGCTGCAAAACCCCGCACCAAGCACGGTACCAAGGCCTCCCCATTGACGCAGTATCCTGCTATCCCCTTAATGGACGTACGCACCAGCACCAGCATGCACCAGCTGTGCCCCTACCCATAGCCGCCAATCACCCACTCGCTCTACAAGCGTAACACATGTACGGCTTTGCCTGTACGGCAACCTAGGCCTTGTGCAGGCCGTGCTGGCCGCCACGTCAAGCAGTACCCGTGCACGTACGTACCGTACGCACAAGCCACGTGTCCTCGACACGATCTGGCGTGTGGCAACGACACTAAGACACACCCAAACCTACATTGAGTTTGGCCCTCTCGAGGCTCGGAAACAACTCCCTCGTGTCATGAAAGAATCTCCCCGCTCCTCTATCTGTGCAAACCAAGTACCGCGCCGTCAATGTCCCTGTACACCCACGCGTCAGTCCAAGTGTCACAGTCTGCATTGCAGAAGCCCTGCATGGCTTGCGTGCTTGCGCTGCCTATGTGCCGCAATAAACGTATATATATGTACCCACACGACATTCCAAGAGCAAACCGCACCCCCAACATGCACTCGCAACCACGGAAAACGACAAGCCATGAATGGTTGCAGCACGCAGCGTTCCTCACGGTGCAGTGCTCGACTGCTCGTCCCACGGCGTGATCGGCTGGCAGGCGCACGGGGACACGTGGCACACCTGTCAGGTGACACGCGCCAGGTGACACGCGCATCGTCCACTTGCTCACGTGCTGCATGCACCCTGCCGCACATTCCACCGTCGAGACCGCTCGCTCCTTGGATAGGCAACTGCAAAAACCTCCAAATACAAGTTAACCTCGGAACACACTGTCGGCCCCTCTGGACGGGACCACACACACATTTGGCGGTGGCACGTGCACTACCGGTGCGCTTCTCTGGTCAGTTCTTCCACGCAACTAGTCACAAAGTACCGTTGCGGCGCACCCCCAAGCTTGGTGCCGCTGCGCGCACAGGCCCCTCGTTATTGTCCAAGCACAGGGGGACCTCCCTTGACCATGCGCGCCTCCCCCGTCCTTTCACTGAAGTCACACAACACGGCTCCCAACCCAGTCAACAGAAATTGCCATCAACCGCAACTGCCCCGAAAGACATTTTCCCTGGTCTGGCCCTGCCAGCTAAGAGTTACGTGTTGAATCCACCGCGACAGACGGGGGTCCCCATCTGCCTGCTCAGGTACACGTGCCACAGACAAAGCTATATATCCTCCCACCGTGTGAGTATGTCCAAACTTGCAGGCTTCGGTGCAGCTCCGTTGTACAGGCGGATGTGCCTCCACGCTGCGCAACCGCCGCCGCTGCTGCTGCACCTCTCCATTCTCGCACGCAGCCCAGAACCCCGCTCTCATCGGCAGAGGAGTACGTTGTCGTGTAACCCGGACGCAGTAGGAATAGGTGCTGCGTACATCGAGACACCGCCTCACGGTATGGAGTAGGCCTCCTTTGTTGGCTGCTTGAAGGTGAGCGGCACCACCGCGTTTGGCGGCAGCACCATGGTCGCGTTGTTGGTGGTGAGCGTCATGGCCGTCACGTTGGTCAGCACCGTGCCGTCCATCACCTGCAGCCGAGACACCAGGTTCCAGAAGCTGCCCAGCGCAATCCACTCCACGCTGTACAGCTGGTACACGCCTGTCGTACGGCGGGCTGCGTCCGGTACGTTGAAAACCGTACGGCGGGGCGCGGACAGTTTGTACGTGACGCCGTCGCCGTTCTGCTCGTACACCTGTGGGGTAAAGAACGCAGACGGCCAGCAGCAGCGTGCTTGTCAGCGGCACTGGCGCGGTGAACCTGAAGCCTGGACAAGCTCTCGCTGGGCTGCCCGCTATTCACACCAGCATCCGCCTCGCTCCCACCTGACCGGCCCACAGGACGACGAGGACAACAAGACAACGACACTCAAATGAGGTGCCTACGGCCTTGCTCATACAGCCGCCTAAATTGGGCAGGGGCCGTGCGGCAGTTGTTTCTGCAGCTGCCTTCCGCCATGTGTGGCTACCCCAGCCGTCCCCACCCACACATAGGCACATGCACACCAGCTGCACCTGATGCCTGCATGCGTTTGTGTATTAGCGCACCTGCCTTCCCGCCATGTGCTGGTAGGCCGCTCCCCCCAGGAAGTTGATCCTGCTCTGCCCGTCCGTGAAGCTGCTCGACCAGTAGGTCCAGCACCGTGCTGTCCACATGTTCCACGACAGCTGTGGGAACAGCTCCGACAGGCGTGTGGCCACGCGGCACTCGCCGTTCCCCGTGCGCCAGTCCGGGTGGCAGTCGCGCGGGTACATCCACGACAGGGTGGGCGGCGTGGTGTTGAAGGCGGGCGCGGGCGCGTTGGTGATGACGGACTGCGGCGCAGCCCAGGCGTCGCAGCGCATGCCGCGCGGCAGGCCGGTCACGGAGGCGGGGTGCCACCAGAAGTTGGTGGACAGGCTGTGTGGGGCGGAGGTGCCGGGGCAGGGCGAGAACGTGTGTCAGATTGATGGTGGGATGGGCGAGGTGTGTCAGGGCTGTAGAGGCGAAGGAGGTGACCATGGCAGGTACGGCAAGCGTGCGCCTTGTAGATCGCGAGGCTGAGCGGGCGTGACACCCAGAGCGCACCTAAGCACAGCCATGCCTAGCTTGCCACCCTGATGCGTAGCCCACCTGGGTGTGAGGCTGGTGTAGTTGCCCACCAGGCCCCCGGGGGCCACAGCGGGGTCGGCGCACTGGGTCCACTGAATGCCGATGGGGTTGGTGCCGTTGAGCTGCGAATGGCGGGAAGGCAGGCAAACGGGATCATTAGTACCTAGACGAGTAGGCAGTGTATGCCGATGTGATTGGTGCGTGCCCTTGAGCTGGGCAGCAGCAGCAGCAGGAGGGGCCGGGGACGGACGGGGGCCAAGCACTTGTCAAATAGGTGGCGCTTCCCGCCGGCCGAAAACGACGAGACCGTGCCTTGCGGTGCGGCCGTTGTAACACCTGCCTTACCCGTGTTGCAAAGTAGAGGTAGATTTCGTGGTCAACGCTGTTCTGCAGCTGCACGCAGGGCGTCACGACCATGAGCTGCGACTCCGACTGGAAGTCGAACAGCAGTTGGCCGTTGATGTAGAGGCGGGTGGAGGGCCCCTGCAGCCGGAACGCCACGGCCTTGGGGTACACCGCCGGCCGCAGGTTGGCACGTGCGTAGCCGTACACGATGGACGGGAAGTTGTTGGTGTTGCCGTACAGTGTGTTCCGGAGCTGCGGTGGGGAGAGAGGAGGAGGGAGGGAGATGGGGCAGGTGAGTGGGGAAGCACAGGGCTGGTGGATGAGTGTGCGAGTGGGGTTGCTGCTGGCCGAGTGGATGGTATTCAGGACCGGTACGGTGCTTTCATTTCTATTGTAAGGGGCATGAGAAATGCTGGCGTGGCTAGGCGGCTGCCGTGCTCTGCGTCAGTAAGACAATGGCGAGGCTTCTGCCAGGTGGAGGTGTAGTATGGCAGGGCAGTACTGGAACGGACCGCAAGGCACACGTGTCAGCGGGAAACGTGTCGGCAGACACAGGTACTGTGCGCAGTGACACGCACGTTGGCACGCACACGCGTCGGCACGTGGCCTCACCTCCACAGTGTTTGCCCACGTGAAGTTGGTCACGGTGGCCTGGTTGCTGGTGTAGCGCGTGGGGTCGTTGTTGAAGTTGAAGTAGGGGCGGTTGCTGGTGCTGAACTGCGCCCAGTTGGTGGTCTCGTTCCACACCATGTGCCACAGCGCCGGCCTGCGGAGTGGGGGCCTAAGCCACAATCAGTGGTGCAGCAGCGGGACGGGCGCTGCGTGGGTTAGCGGATGGTGTGGCGCCCTCAGTGGATTACTTGCCAACCACGGGGCTGCCGTACAGTACGGCGATCGCGTGGTTGACTAATAAAACCACACGATCGCCGTACTGTACGGCAGCCCTAGTCCCTCCCCGAACGAAAGCAATCTTGGACACGTTATCTAGCTGCTGTGGAGCTTGCGTGCGGTAGGACCGGTGTCTTCACTACCTAAGGGAGTCCTTATGGCCTGCCCTTCCGTGCGTTTGCCCGTGCTCCAAGCAACCCCCACCTGGGCCCTGCGTTCGGGTCGTAGTTGCGAGACGTGGGTTTGTCGTCGTTGACGGTCCAGAAGAAGTTGGTGGGGTAGTTCCACTGCGAGTTGACGGGCGTGGTCCACAGCAGCCGGATGTCGGTGGTGGCGGTGGGGTACACCCACAGCGTCAGAGAGTACCAGCCTGCAAGGGGGGAGTGGGACGGAGAGGGGGGATGGGAGGCGTGGAGGAGGGTAGCTAGGTCGCAGGTACAGAGGGTGTGCGCGTGGATGAATGTTTGTGGTGTCCCATGGTAGCCCCCGTACCATGCCTTGCGGAGGAAGAGCATTGTGGTGGTAGGCAGGAGGTGAGGAAGGGAGGTGCGTGCAAAGCTTCAATGGAACATGGAGCGCTGTGCCGTGAACGGGACGCGGTCACATGGGCCAGCAAGGACAGGCTGCTGCGACGGTCCACGGGCTCAACATCAACAAGGTAACGGATACCGTAGCTTCGCAGTTCACAGTAACAACTCATGTATTGCCCCGTCACGTGATAAGAATCAGTGCGAGGGGGAAATACGTTCCTCGCCCTTACCTGCGTCCGGGAACGTGAGGTCGGAGGTGAAGTTGACGGCGTTGGTGGTGTTGAAGTTGGCGGGGTTGGCGCCACGCCACACCACGATGTTCTCCCCGATGACCAGCTGCCACTTGCTGGCCGTGACGCCCCGTGTGGAAGCCATGACGGAGTACGACCCCGCCCGGTCCACCCTGAGCATGCAGGAGATCTGCTGCAGGCTGTTGCGGTTGGCGCCGGTAAGGGGCACCGGGGTGTAGCCCCACACGTGGA
>VFQN01007883.1_pt1 | contig 11160 bp, 8 predicted proteins | sample 3512371 | NCBI WGS metagenome assembly VFQN01 (sample SAMN10412370, study PRJNA504923) | tailings metagenome | isolation source: Replicate 2 from Balatoc abandoned mine | place: Philippines: Itogon, Benguet | collected 2017-08-28 | reverse complement strand
GCTTGTTCAAAGTGATGAGATTGATAGTGTTTGTAACATGTGGGTTGATGGGATTCTTGTTGTTCGATGTGTTTGGAGATGGGAATGGTTGGAGAGATGGTCTAATTCCCATGCTGTTAATGATATCAGTACCTATATTAGTTTATATGATTGATACATGTCATCGGGTTAGTTCTCTTAGTGTTTTCTTTTTAAAATCATTTCTATTGTGTAATTTTTCTTAGTTAACGGTCTTCGATCATTACTAAAAACCAACACTCCAAGAAGCACTTTTCTCTGAGTTTCTTTGTGTTAGTGTGATAGAATGAATATCTTCTCGTTCTCGTTTTATAGACATTTCGATTGTGTTTTCCTTCTCTCTAAGTATGAAGTTGTGAAGTGTTGATACGATGTCATGTCTTATCAAAGTGATAATAATACGAACAAATAATAGAGAAAGGAAAGAACAGAAGAGAAAGAAGGAAAGAAAAAGAGAAGAAATAATGAAATAATAATCAACAAAATCAAACTACTATCTATCTATATCTAAAAACACATTCTTATATATCTATATATATCGCTCGTATCGTATCAAATCATATCATACTATATATCTCGTTTCATACTGTTCTCTATGAGTGAAGTGTATAATAAGAATAATCTAATATTATACACCACACCCTTGGACAATTACTTATTTATTTATCAAATTTCTCTGTTAATCGTTTGACAATTTTCTTCCCTGTGACTAAATTAGGTAGTAATTGATCTACATCATCTGCCACACCAATCCCACCACCTGATGTCATACCAGGTCCTGGTGTGACGGAATTACTATCGGTGGAATTCGCACCAAGATCAGCCAGACTCGCATAACTCGAAGATCGACTGACATTGCCTGTATTGGAGGTATTGACATGGTTATAACCTTCTGTATTAATCTCACCAGCAAAGATGACTGGACTACTCCCTCGTAGAATAGATTTCGCTGCCTCTCGATTAGAGAGATTTGCCACACCGGCAGTAGTGTTGGAGGTCGCCACATCGTTCTCATCTTCCTCGGCAATCTGTGTGAGTGTCTATATATATAAGGTCTATTATAGAGGTCGGGAAGAGGAGGGATAGTCTTACCACAGGATCAATAACAAGTTCAATGACATCAGCTAGATGTTCTCTCTTTGATTCCTTCACCTTTAGAGAGGCTTTCTGTCTCTCTCGTTGTAATCCTTGTTCATCTATAAAGAGATATTAGTCTATAGTCTTATACTAAAGATAGATTTACTGTCTTACATTGTTTAATCATCTGAGAATGACGTTTTGCTAATGGCATTGACGTGTCTGTCACTGGAATGATTTGTTTTGGTTTGATCTCTGCCACTGGTACGATACCAACAAGTTGTGATTGTGGTGGTTTATTATAGGAGGTTGACGTCATCGAGGACATGGATGGAGGTCGGAAGAGATGATTGTTGTTGCTACCCACACCACCGCCACCTGCACTACCGGGTGAGGGAGTGTTCTTCTCAAAGACTCGACGATTGTTATCGTACTTGATCCATGATTCGTTGCTTGTGGCAGAGTAGTTAAATCCACCATATGCTGATTTACTACCAGATGACGTCAGTCGCTTATTACCACTGCCCGAGACCGATGACGTCATGTTATACGCACTTGTCGTTGGGGTGAGGGTACGTGGTCCTTTCACCACCGCAGGTGAGCTAGGATTTGACGCTGCCTTCTTTGCTCTACCTCTACTGCTGATGTCAGTGTCGTCGTCTGAGTCAGTCTCATAGCGAAGGTTAGGATTCGTATTAAAGAAATCATTCGATTTCGATGACTCTGACAGATCTGACGTCATATCTACGACTGCAACAGCATTAGACGATGGGATTGACGTCATTGCAACTGAATCAACTTCACTCTTCTCTTCGTTCAAGCGAGATGACGTCACTATCACTTCCTCTTTCATCTCCTCTTTCTCTGCCTCTCCACACTCCTCTTCTTTCACATCCTCTAACGTGGCATCACTCGGTCTCTGAGCTGGCAGGTGATAGTAGCTCTTACTATATCGAAATAAGCCGTCGTCAGCGTCGTCTCTTGATGCAACATCTTCACTCTTGCTAAGGTAGAAGTCTCTATTAACGGAAGTGCTCTGAGTGTCTTCTGACTCAGATAACTTCACAGGCTGTAACGGACTAACTGACGTCAACTCATGTTTCGTCATGACATCTGTTTGATTCGGTGTCAATGGTGTGAGGTGTTTGAAGACAGGTGAGATGACGTCAGAGTCACTATCATCATTGCCTTCACGTGAGAAAAACTCTTTTAACTCTGCTCGTTCGATGTTATGGTTGGGTGTTTGGAGAGTTGATGGTGCTGAAAGAATACCGTCATCTTCATGATCATCGAATGACGTCACGATCTCAGTCGTATGAAGATTCACTGCTTCTTTCTCTACCTGTAACGTCACTGCAAGATTCTCGTTGGATACAGCAGAGTCAGCACTACCATTAACTGCATCAGTGCTTGCAACATTAGTGAACGGTAGGGTTGTAGCGATTCCTTCGCTCTGAAGAGTGGTCGAAGGAGGTAGTGGATCAGGGCTTTGCATGAATAATACTGTAGAAGTAGAGGCAACACCAGTGGTGCTATCTCGATCATCGCCAGACAGCGACTGTATCCTACTAGATGATGACATAGTAGTCGGAGGAGGATTCTCTTGTATATATTTCTCATAATTTTTCATTTCTAAATCAATCTTAGCCGTCTCACCACGTAGTATAGGTAATGATTCTAACATAGATTCCGTTGCCTCTTTCTCAATAATATCATCAACATAGATTGGTAATGATGTTAAATTCTTAATTGCATATATCCATTGTTCTTTTTCGTCTTTATTTTTCGCTTGCAGATATAACCCTTCTAATATTCTTGCTGATGCTCGACGTACTGTACCATTCTTCTTCGATTGTTCATTAATGGCCGTTGACATCATAAAGATTTCAAAGATACAATCATTGGAAGGTAATTGATGATTCACAGTATCATTTAAATAAGATGATTTCATATAAAACGATCTCGTTGGGATGTCTGATTTCCTTCCATATATTATATGAACATAACCATCTGACGTTGCAACTACATACGTCTCCTTCCATATTACAGGTTCGAATGACGCTGGTTCAGGTGGTTCGAAGGGTACAGGAGATGGAGAGGATGATGTCGGTGTCTTTCTAGCAGGAAGAAGCTCTGACGGACGAATGGTTAGAAGGAAACCTGATTTTATCACACCAGGATTCATTGGTAAAGGTTCTTTAAATAATGTAGTAAAAGAGAAAATACCAACAGAATTAATAAAATCATCATATTCCTTTGCATCATCATTTTTATCATGATCACTCTCTTTATCTTTATCTTTGTCTATAGGAACACTAATACTATTCCTTATACTAATATGATCATTCGAATCATTTGATGATGATAATAATGCTAATGCAGGATTTAATTTAGCAAAAGGTGATTGTAAGATAGGATTTGGTACACCAATTCTTTCAATCTGTTCTTGAACAGATTTCATCAATCGTGTAAAGATTATATCAGTATCAGAGGATAATGTTAATTCTTCATTAAAATAATTATCTAATACATAAACAAACATATTATGAACACGATTGGTTAATATTTGCTGTTGTAATTCCAGATCCATTGATTCTGAGATTAATACACATAATGCTTCTTGACTATCTCGTACAGCAACTTTATATCGTTGGACTGCCAACCACATATCTTCCCGTTGTATTTTCTTACGATGGTGTTTACGAGCAATACTACCTGGTGACGAAGAGGCGATAGGCGGTGCACCAGGCGGAGAGGAGTCTGAGAGGTTCGGGTTAATAATATCCGCTTGTTCATCGATTGGTGGTTTCATTAAATGTTCAAATAAATAAGGTTGGAACGGACATCCACCTCTTAGTAATGTTAGTTCTTCTGTTAGAGATGTAATTTCTTCCATTGCAAAGGATGAAACAGATTCAAAAGCAATTTGGAGAGATGAAGCAAAATTCCCAATAGCAGCTTCTGATAGACGACAAATATCACTAAAACAGGCAATAACTAACATTAATACAGACAATAGAGGACTATAGTATGTGTTAAGTAACTTACCTATTCTTGCGGAAGGTTCCTCTCGATTCTTTCAAAACGGTTTGCACCTCTGCAAGGAGTTCTTCTGCTTCAGTATTCATTAATTGAATCAGATTGGTAACAAATGCTGATTTAGAATTGCAGATTGCCTCTGACGCTCGAGAAAATCCGGAAAAGAATATATTGGCACATTGTAAAACACCAGTGTCTGAGGCGGAAGGGATGGTAGTGGCAGCAGAAGAAGTCTCGTGCACTGATGTAGGGTCATCGATAAGTTTCTGTAGTGATGCTTGTCGCTGTAGCATCTGATTTGTAACAGCACTTGGACTGATAGGCTCAGAAGGGTTTGACTTCAGCCAATATCGCTTGGATAAGGCATCTAAATTCGTTGAATATTCTTTTTCCATTTCTATTCGATCAGCGAGAAACTAAACAGGAACAATAAACATCAAATGTACGGAAGCAATGAGGAAAACTCATTAAACTTACCTGTTTTAATAGTTTTAATTTATTGATTAATTCTTTCAATACTGATAGAGTATTTAATATTCCTTGTGTTGCAAGGTGCAATGATTGTGCGAAGACAAAAGAACGATTTTCTTCATAAAACTTAATAGATCGATAAATATCATCCTTTTCTTTAAAGATTGTCTCAATATGTTGTCGTTGTTTAATAATTTCTTCAATTCTATCATGAATTTTCTTCTCAAGTTCAGGTGATATACAGACGACGTGTCTAATCCACCGCCTTGCTCTTACTCGAGCATTCTTCGTTGATTGTCCTGATGCTGTCATATTATCAATAGATTCTTTTAGTTTTTCGTAATTAGGAGCAAAATACCATCCATTGATATCAGGTTCTCCTAATACACTTGAAACATCCACAGACCACTTGTCATGCCAATCCCACCTAATATGAGAACGACAGAATCAGACAAAAAATAAGGGATAATGATCATTTATATACGATTTACTTACCCTGAGGGTGGATTTAAATCCTCTGGAAAGTTTTCTGATACTCCTGATTGGATTAAATTACATGTATATTGTGGTTGTGATCGGGGAGGAGCACCCCATCCTTTAATCTGCCAGTAACTTTGATACTAGAGAAACATTACAGATTAAATAACATATTGAGAAAAAGATAATAATTGTATTACCTGCCAAATTTCTACTTGTAAGACAATCTGTTTCGATATATTCGATGGATTCGGTGGATTCGATAGATCCATCTATGATTCTTTTCACAAAAAGAAGAAGATATAAAAGCAGAAAATAAAGAAAAATTTAGATAATAAACTTCTTTGATTCCAATAATAACTATAATCTAGCCTAACCTAGACTAATAACACACTCGTGAACCTTTAAAATAACTTGTTCTTATACTTTGCAATGGAAAATCTTTTATTAATAATTGCGATTATTTTTCATCCGGCATATCGGTCATCTATCTGACCGATCGTACAATGAACCGTTCAGCTATTTTTCTTAAAATGGCATCTCCTCCTGTTTGGGTGGGAATGAGATGGAAATTACGTTATACTCATACAAAAGAATGATTGGATTAGTTTTTCTCATTCTATTAGCAGTAAACTTTTGTCAATATACAACATCTTCCGATCCTAAATTTGATCTTTTAAATTCACCGGTAAATGCTTCCAATTTTATTTCTTACTTTGCGATATGTGCGGTTCTAAAGAATGAACGCGAAGACGACGTGCGGGAATGGATTGATTATCATTATAAAATGGGTGTTGGAAAATTTTATTTACATGATAATGGTGATGTACCACTTGCTCCAATGGTGAAAGATTGGGTGGAAAGAGGTATTGTTAGTGTGAAAGAAAGAAAAGATAAATCTCCTCAATTATCTGTTTATCATCGTTGTTTACGTAATTATCGTCTTTATCATCAATGGATTGCTTTTATTGATGCTGATGAATTTGTTGTAACTAAACAAGGTTGTAGTATCCCAAGTGTGATGAAACGTTATGAACCTTACGGAGGATTAACTCTGAACTGGATGTCCTTCGGCTCTTCGAACCACATCACTCGACCACCTGGAGGAATTCTTAAGAATTACTGGTCATGTTTCATGTATGAACATGTTAAATCTGTTGCAAATACGAACTACGGTATCTCTCATCAAGGGAATCCTCATGTATTCACTTACTCACATGATAAATATGCTGTTGATACTGATTTCTTTAAATTAGAAACACCTGTCAATCTTCCACGACCTTCTCTCTATGAAAATATTTATTTAAATCATTATCATTTAAAAAGTAAAGAGGATTATGATCGTAATCGTAAACGTGGTCGTGCGAGTACTACTGAACCTAGTCAGAAGAATGAAGCTTATTTTTGGAGAATTAATGCTCTTTGTAATCGAAATTGTACTATTTTACAACCACCAGCTACATATGCACCTGATTGTCCATTAAGTACCTTTACCAACCTTCCCCTCGACCTAGAATAGAATAGGGGAAGAGAGAACGATAAGAAGAACCAAAAATTATAATAGTGACTATGTTGAGGATAATCTATCTTCTTTTTTTATGATTATTAATATATTCCTATTTATCATATGACGTCTCGTCTCATACGGAAACAATTGTTGTTATGATGTGTCTTTTGTGCTTTTGTTTCTTTGTTATTGTTCTCCTATATAATAAAAAAAGAAAATACTACATGATTAATAAAGAAACGAAGTTAACTTTCATCAATTATGTTGAAGACTATGTTTAATCACAACGATGTTTAACGAACAACAAAGGTTTTGTTTGTTTAAAATCTATTTCAAACGTTTCTTCCCTTTCCTTAGAGGACCTTCATTCTCTGTGAGATCGACTATCTCTTCCCCATTCTCTATTTCTTTGCGTTTTTGTCCTTTCTTCTTTCCCATCTTTTCTTCATCCTCTGTTCCCATAGCTTTCTCTAACGCAGGTATGAACAATTGAAAGAAATGATCAGTTGTCGCATAAACTCTCACAGTTGCTTGATCATCTAATTCGGTTGATTGAAGATTAATAATAATCCTATTCTTTGATAATAATGGTAAGTTACTCGCAGGATAAACACTTAATGATGATCCTAAACAAAAACAAATATCAGCACTCTGACAATGTACTTCCGCACGTTCATAACCACCACATACTCGATCATGTAAATGATCTTTAAAATTAACAATAGTATCCTTTAACTTCCCTTGACAGGACTGATCATCACATATACGACCAGTATAATGATTTAATCCACATAATTTACATTTTCTATACCAATCTTCTTCATAACAGTTCGTTGAGTATAAATCAACACAATAATCACGTTCATATTCAACAAAACATTTTTCACAATATTCAATAAATACATTACCATGTAAATCACTGATCATATTTCTATTTAAACCTGATTTTTGATGTAAATTATCACAGTTTTGTGTAATACAATAAGTTAACTTATTGCATTGAGAGAGCCTTGTTAGACTATTATGTGTTAAGGTTGGTTGTAGTTTAGTATAATCGACATCGTCTTCATCCTCTTCGTTGACTTCGGAAAGTTTGGAGGATTGTTTGGAGGAGGTAGCTAGGGAGCTTAATGTGTCAATACCATCAGCACCACGGTAGGTTGCCAAGCCAGCTGAAGCACTTACGCCCGCACCAGTAAAGGCAACAATCTTATTCGTCGGTAACACTAATTCTACAACTTCAGAAACAAGTCTCTGGAGTGTTTCATGAGTATCAAACTTCTCAATGTATTCCTCTATCTCGGCCAGGATCTTCTGTTCTGCTGAGATAAGAGACTTCCGAGCTTGCAAAGTTTCTTCCCAACAATTAAAATGAACATAATCAACGGTCTTTTGAAGGTTCCATTTCACTCGAAATTGCTTTAAGCTCTTTGAAGAGAGTCGGGCTAACTTTTTTGTTGGGATTGTAATTCTTCCACCAATCTGATTTTCTTCGATCTTCTCTGAACAAACAATGCAAACTTGATGATCGCAAAGACGAACTATGGAAGCATCCATTTCGAAAGTATTGTATTTCGCGATTGAGTCTGAGATAAAGTCTTAATGATCTCTTTCTTATCTCTCTTTTCAATACGATGCGTAATTTACGGAAACGATCGTTCACTAATTTTCCGGTCGTTCATGAGGCAACCACCCGAGTTCGAAATAAGGTTCAAGTATGGATTCATTTTGGAATTGATCCTCCTGTTTGTCGGGAAGGATGAGATATCCTGGATGGATATTTGTGAAACACAATATAAAATATTTGCTTAACTTTTTATAAATAGATATAATATCTCTTTTTGAAAATTCTATTGTGAAAACAATAAAAAGTACAGAAAAAAATCACCATTGCGCATAAGTAGATAAAATTCTTTTATAGGAATTGTAAACTCGATCGATCCTAACGTAATTCCATGTACTATTATCTTATAGTTCTCAGGATTCGAAATCTGAAAATCTTCGACTAATATCTCATAAAGTGTCTTCGTAGAACCTGGAACAGATGCATCACTAGAGTTTGGCTTATTTGGTCGCACTAATCGTTGCCTCATCACTCCTCCATCGATCATCATCCTCACAGGCACTTGCTTGATTTCCTCGATGGATTCAGGTAAACCAGGAAGCATAATCTGTGAAACTGTTGAAAAAGAATGAAAGTCACCCGAATTAATGGCATTCCAGAGTTGAGTCTGATGATCAATCGTTAATAGATTAAAATTCGATGATGATCCTAGTAATTGATGCAAAGCTTGTTTTATCGTATGAAAATAGATTCTCTGACTTTCATGAAAGGGTATAGGATTTATAGAAGGCTTTAGCGGCTTTTGAAAGTGGATTATAATCGTCCATGGCTCAATTGATGTATTATTAGCTTCTATGTTCGGAAGGGTGGCTTTCCTTCTTTCATGTTGATAAAAGTCAAATAAGATTCCGATAGGTAAATAATGCCTTAATTCTACATCATTACATTCAAACCATACATTTGTGGTCAATTCTAATGCTTTACTTTGAAAATATTCAATCGTCTCTCGGGTTACTTCATATAGATAACTATAACGCGAAACAAGGAGGAAGTGAGGTTCAACATGTAATCCCATGGCAATATCAGCTTCGTCCATCACAAATTGAATTGGTATCTTTCCTCTCCATTGTTCCTCTTGTAAAGAAGTCAACGACAAAGACGAGATCATAATAATAGTCTTATTTTGTCTAAGTAATATAAAAAGAAAAGCCTGATTTCAATGCAGGGAAAGTGCATGAAGTACACGATGTTAAAAATAGCGAATATGAGACATGAGCTATCTATCTAATAAGAATCATCTCTACAAATTGAAATATTAGAAAACAATTTAATTTAATTTGTGTTTTTTGAATTTAATTAAATCATTTTCTACTTTTTTTTTATGAATTTTAAATCAACCGAGTTATTTCTTTTTGTATTTATTTTAGACAAAGTTTGGATGATCTTTCGCAACTAATGCAATCATAAAGACTGGATATAATTCTTCAGGAAAATCTTTTTGTTGTACTTCAGAAATAATTTTTAAATTTGATAAATCAAATAATATTTTTGTATATTTTAAATTTCTTGCTACACTATTATCGTCTAAATCAATACAATAGGCGGTCGATGGATCAATAATAGCATTATCCTTTAATACAATAACACCGTTTGGTTTTAAACCTCGAATGCATCGTTGAAAGAATTGTACAAAATCAATATCATTTAAATGACCAATTACCCATTGAATCCAAATTAGATCATAGGTGTTCTCCGCTGGAGCAAATTCCTAAGGAAGTTTGTTATAATTCATTGAGAACCTCTATTGAGCACCCACCTGTAACCCCTGTTGAATATAGGCAACACGTTTTCCTTCAACAGGGCCAAGATACTGAGCAGCAGACTGCAAAAGTCGTGGACTTTGCTCAATCAATGCAACAGATGACGTGCAGCGTGGCAGAAGAAGATTCTTTGTCACTCGTCCAATACCTGCTCCACAATCTGCGACATCTTCATACTGAAGGAAAGGATATCTACGTTGTAATTCATCTAAAAATAGATTCGATTCCCGAACATCAACAGGAGTTAAGTGTCCAAAGCCGCCTAAAACACCATCTATATAGAAGAAAGGAAAAAAGAGTCATAAAGAAGCTGTAAGGAGGCAGTTGAATGTATCACCGTCTGAAACAGGGCAATTCTCAGGATTTTCCCAGTAGTCAAAGGCCTTTTCATACCATCCATTAGTGCTATTATTGGTCACTGAAGAACTACTCGCTTTCCCTTTCTTTCTCTTCTTAGGTGATTTATTAAACATATAATTCCATAAATCTTGAACATCAGAATAATCACCACCTTGATTATCAGTTCCACTGATTTCTCTGAATGTTGTTTGAAGTCTTTGCTCAATAACGGGGAGAAGTTCTTCTGCACTCATCATTCCAATCAAAAAATTCCTTAAACGGTGGAAACGGTGGAAACGGTAAATTGATGTCGGTAAACCGTTAGTTACCATTGATTTAACTCCGCCGTTGAAGGAAAGGATCTTATTTAAAATTACCAAAATATCTTATATGTACGTGTGTGTGTGTATTATTATATATGTATGTATATATATTTGTATGTGTGTATGTGTGTAAATCTTTGGCGATGTGTATATCTAAAACTTTTCGTAATGCTATATCGCAATAGTACAAAATATTTGTGAAGTAAGAAAAAAGAAAATAGGATACTATGAACTATAGTGAAAAAAAGAATCCAAATTGATCAAATGTAAATATGTGTAAATCGAAGCAGAAAAGAGTCGATTGTGATGATATAATATAAATCAAGCAAAAAAAGAAAAATAGAAATAGAACTCGAAGATAAATAAATAAACGGGAGCGACGAAAAGGACGTGCCTGAGAAATTTGCAAATATCATCTTGAAATAAGATTTGCAATTTTCTCAAAGAGAGGATTATTGAATGAAAGCGTAAAAAGTAATACCAAATCGTACACGACTATCCTTAAAAGAAAAATTGATTGTTTTG
>VFQN01007882.1_pt1 | contig 11161 bp, 9 predicted proteins | sample 3512371 | NCBI WGS metagenome assembly VFQN01 (sample SAMN10412370, study PRJNA504923) | tailings metagenome | isolation source: Replicate 2 from Balatoc abandoned mine | place: Philippines: Itogon, Benguet | collected 2017-08-28 | reverse complement strand
GCTGTAGTATTTAAGGGCGTATTGCGCGATGGTTTGGAAAATACCGACAATCCTACTGCTAATAATATCCAAGTCACTCCCGCTACTCGTTTAGACTACTATACTTCGGCACTTCCTGAGTCTGAATTTGTAGAAAAAGACATCAATTGGTTGCGCTTACGCGATGTTACATTAAGCTATAGACTCCCTACTACCCTTCTCAATCGTACAGGTTTTCTAAACAACGCTAGCGTATTTGTAACAGGGACAGACTTGTTCCTTCTTACCAACTATACAGGTGCCGACCCAAGCATCAACGGCAACTCTGCCAGTACTCTTGGGGTAGGAGGTGCTGGTTTTGACTTTGGAACGTTGGCGCTTGCACGGGCAGTATCGTTTGGAGTGCGTATCGGCTTATAATCTCCCAGCTTTTGAAAAAGAGAACAAAATTCTCACAATCAAATAGTTACAAATACAAAATTTGATTAAAAATGAAAAAAATACTTCATATATTTCTTACACTTGGGGTAATGACGGGTTTGAGCAGTTGCGAAAAATACCTTGACATCAACACCGACCCAAGCAATCCTCAAGTAGCCGAAGCCTCGGCTATTTTACCTCCTGTGCTCGCCCAAATGGTACGCGGACACGTGTTTGACTCACGATTTACTGGGCGCTACGTCCAATATTGGGGGCTCAATTCGGCCCTTGATAGCTGGGAAAGACACGGCTACATTTCTGGAAGTGACAATGGCGGTGAGATGTGGCGCTCGCATTATTGGTCAGTAGGTAAAAACATCGATTTAATCATCGAAGACGCCACTCCCAAAAAGCAGTTTGATTTTGTGGGAGCGGCCAAAGCCATCAGAGCTTGGACTTGGCAAACCACTACCGATGTACATGGTGAGATGATTTTGAAACAGGCATGGGAACCCAACCGCTACGTTTTTGAATATGATTCGCAAGAAGATGTATATAAAGAAGTGGTAAGACTCGCCACCGAAGCTATTCAGGATTTGAGCAATACCGAAACCGTGCCCGCTCTTCGTCGTGGAGATGCTGTTTATAACGGAGATGTAACCAAATGGACAAAGTTTGCGTATGCGGTATTGGCTAGAAATGCTCATAACTTAACCAACAAAACAAGTTATAATCCTGACAAGGTAATTGAGTACGTAGACAAGTCGTTTACAAGCAATGCGGATAACTTCTCGGTGTCTCATGCAGGTTCCAACTCCCTTGATGGTAACTTCTACGGGCCTCTGCGTGGCAATTTAACCACTACGGTTCCAGGAGCTTATACCATAGGACTTCTTGACGGTACTACTTTTGCGGGTGTAGTTGACCCACGCTTGCCCATCATGTTTGCCGCTTGTCCTGATGGGGTTTATCGGGGTGTGCAGGCCACTTTTGGTGACCCCAACAACGCCGCAGGAAACGTCAGAAGAATTCCATTACTTTGGGGCAATCTTCCCGGCACAACTGCCCCAACGGCTGGCCGCTGGATTTATCGCGACAATGCCCCTTATCAATTGGCGACTTATGCCGAACTCCAATTTATCAAAGCAGAAGCCGCACTAAAAAAGAACAATCCTACATTAGCCTTAGAAGCCTATAAAAAAGGAATCGAAGCTCACATGGATTTTGTGGGAGTAGCCGCCGCCGACAAAGCCAAATACATGGCAAGTGCTGCCGTAGCACAAACGGCAGGTGCGCTAAAATTAAGTGATGTTATGCTTCAAAAATACATTGCACTATACGCTATTGGCGCAATGGAAACATGGGTAGATATGCGCCGTCATAAGTACAGCAGCGATGTGTATACTGGTTTTACACTTCCCACAGGCACTCGTCTTTTTCCTGACAACAACGGCAAACCCGTGTATCGAATGCGCCCACGTTACAACTCTGAATACGTTTGGAATCGAAAATCTTTGGACATCATCGGTGGTAATAATCCCGATTATCATACCTACGAAATTTGGTTTGTAAAACCTTAGTGCATTTATTGTTGAATCGCTGATAGATCAAATGAGACCTCAGTTTTTAACCAAATTCATTGAAATGAAAATTAGCTCAATCAAAAATATACTAGTCGCAAGTGCGATTGCGGTGCTCATCACTGCTTGCGGAGAAGAGCACAATCTTCTAAAAGACGTTGAGACCGCGCAAGGGGCACGGGTCAAATTTATCCATGCCGCTCCTGATGCTGCTGGTGTCGCCCTTTTTGTGAATGACAAGAAATTTTCGGGCGTTATCACTACTCCGCCTGCTACACCGGGTGTTATTACTTACGGTAATGTGTATCCCGCTACCGACTATGCTATCGTAGAGGCAGGTGCTGCCAAGGCTCGTCTGACGGTTCCCGCCTCAAGTACTGCCGCCGAAGTAGTTTTGTTTGACGGTAGTGTCCCCGTAGAAGCAGACAAGTATTATTCTGTATTTGCGACAGGCATAGCGCCTACATACGGTGCCGTCGTTATTCCAGACAATATCCCTGCTTTCAACGACCGTCAGTTGTTTTTTAGGGTGGTCAACATGGTACCTAACTCTACTTCCGTTGGGTTGACAGTTGCCGGAACTACAATTGCCGAAAAAGTAGAATTTGGCAAAGCCAGTAGTTTTGTCCCACTTACTCTTCCAGCTGATTTTAAGGGAGGTGCCATTGCTATCAGCGGCTTTATAACTAAAGTAGACGGGGCAAATGTCACGGCTTCTGTCACTACCAACTTTACGGGCTTGACGGCAGGGCGTGCTATTACTTTTGTGGTAAGAGGACTGTTGCCTACTTCTGCTACCACTACCTCAAGATTTCCAGTTACCATATCAACATACAATAATCGCTAAGTAGTTTTCTTAAACAAAAATCCCGCGCTGAAAAGTGCGGGATTCTTTGTTGGTATTATTCAACATCGGCAAAGCTCAGCGTTTTGCCGATGTTTTTTTATTAAGCCCCAAAAGTAGCAATCGTACCTTGTACTTCGGCTTTGAAATGTTCGATAAAATCTTGGATGGTCATTTGACCTAAATCGCCTTGGCCTTTACGACGTACCGAAACTTTACCTTCCTCTTGTTCTTTCTCCCCTACAATAAGCATGTAAGGTAACTTGTTGACTTCCGCATCCCTGATTTTGCGGCCTATTTTCTCATCGCGATGATCTACATAGCCACGGACATCCGCTTCTTGAAGTTGGAGGAAAATATCGTTGGCATAGTCTTGGTATTTTTCAGAGAGAGGCAACACTGCAATCTGATCAGGTGAGAGCCACAAGGGGAAATTACCCGCCGTATTTTCAATCAAAATAGCAATAAAACGCTCCAAAGAGCCAAAAGGCGCACGGTGAATCATCACAGGGCGGTGCTTCTGGCCATCCGAGCCCATGTATTCTAATTCAAATCGCTGCGGCAATTGGTAGTCTACCTGAATAGTACCAAGCTGCCACTTCCGACCGAGAGCGTCTCGTACCATAAAATCTAACTTAGGGCCATAAAAAGCGGCTTCGCCCAACTCTGTTACGGTGTTAAGCCCTTTTTCTGCCGCCGCTTCGATGATAGCACTTTCGGCTTTTGCCCAATCGTCGTCGCTACCAAAGTATTTTTCTGGCTTTTCGGGGTCGCGTAGTGAAATCTGAGCGCTATAATTGTCAAATCCTAAAGAGCGGAATACATATTGTACCAAGTCAATTACCCGTTTGAACTCATCCTTTACTTGCTCTGCCCGACAGAAAATATGCGCATCGTCTTGGGTAAAACCACGCACGCGAGTCAGACCGTGCAACTCCCCACTTTGCTCATAACGATACACTGTACCAAACTCAGCCAAACGCAAAGGCAACTCACGATAAGAACGTGGGCGCGATTGGTAGATTTCGCAGTGGTGAGGGCAGTTCATGGGTTTGAGCATAAACTCCTCTCCTTCCTCAGGAGTATGAATGGGCTGAAACGAATCTTTCCCATATTTTTCCCAGTGCCCCGAAGTAATATATAATTGCTTTCCACCAATGTGTGGCGTCACTACAGGAGAGTAGCCTGCTCTTACTTGTGCTCTTCGCAAGAAGCTTTCGAGACGCTCGCGGAGCAAAGCTCCTTTGGGCAGCCATAGTGGTAAACCTTGTCCTACTTTCTCAGAAAATGTAAAAAGCTCAAGTTCTTTGCCTAGCTTGCGGTGGTCACGTTTTTTGGCTTCTTCCAATACGTGCAAATACTCGTCTAGTTCTTTTTGCTTAGGGAAAGTCACGGCATATACCCGAGTAAGCATGGGGCACTTTTCGTCGCCACGCCAATAGGCACCCGCTACATTCATGATTTTAGCGGCTTTGATAAATCCCGTATTGGGGATATGAGGGCCACGACAAAGGTCTGTAAACTCACCTTGTGAATAAAAGGTAATCTGACCGTCTTCCAACCCGTCAATCAGTTCGAGTTTGTATTGGTCTCCTTTTTCGGTAAAATACTCAATCGCATCTTTTTTGCTTACTTCGGTACGTTTATAATCACTTTTTTGACGTGCCAATTCAAGCATTTTATCTTCTACTTTTTTGAAATCTTCCTGCGAAAATGGTTTCCCGTTTAGGTCAATGTCATAATAAAAGCCCGTTTCGATAGCGGGACCAATCCCAAACTTTGTACCAGGATAAAGGGCTTCAATCGCTTCTGCCAGCAAGTGAGCCGAAGAGTGCCAAAAGGTGGCCTTGCCATCGGTATCATTCCACGTCAGAAGCTGGACGGTAGCGTCGGTGGTAATAGGGCGCGTGGCATCCCACACTTGACCGTTGACTTTGGCGGCTAATACATTCCGCGCCAATCCTTCGCTGATACTCAGCGCAATGTCCATACTCGACGAGCCTTGGGGATACTCGCGTACACTACCGTCGGGTAGCGTAATTTTGATAAGGTCACTCATTTGAAAATAACGAATTATACATGATAAATAATAAGCACCGCATGGCGGCTAAAAATTTTCGCAAAATTGGGATTTTTATACTTTACTGCCAACATTCCGCAAGGTCAATCTACGGCTTAATCTTCAAATTCCGTGCCGTATCAATCTTGGTTTTGATTTCTAAACGAGGCGTGAGGACTTGAAGCGGGATGCGCTCGGGATCAAGAGGACGCTCTTGGGTCGGCGAAGACTCTTCTTCCGACTCAGTAGCTACCTCAGGTGATGCTGGCGGCAGCGTACCATAAGTATCCAAATAATACTTGCGTTGCTGAGCACGATACAACCGCCCTTTTGAACGCCAATCGCTAGGGTCAACTTCGACCGCAAGTCCATACTGCTCCACCGCTCCTTCCAAATTACCCATTCGGTCGTAAGCAGTACCTAGCATAAAGTTTACTTGTGGGTACTTGGGATTATATCTGATTACTTTTTGAAAGGTTTTTACTGCTTGAGGCAAGCTATTCCATTTAAGATAAATGGCTCCTGCCTGAAAATCAGCCACATAATTGGTAGAGTCAAAAAGTATGGCTTTACGAAAGCATATTAAAGCACTATCTAGCCTTTTTTGAGTACTATAACTCAACCCTCTGGTATAATACAAAGCCGACTCTTTGGGAAAATACTTTAAGCCTTGGCTATTGATATAGCGCGCTTGTTCGTAATCTCGCAAACGAGTATGAATACTAGTAAGCTCAATATAAGCGGGAGCAAAACGAGGCTTCAGTTCTAACGCTTTCTGCATCAAAGCAATCGCCGAAAGTGTATCTCCTTGACTTGCATCCAGCATACCATTGTAAAAATAGGCTTCTCCTTCATAGGGAGCCATCTGCAATGCTTTGGCTAGGTATAATTTTGATTGGCGGTATTGTTTTTTTTGTTGGGTCAAATCTCCCAATAGTATGTACAATTCAGGCGTATCTTGCTGCAATACCTCGGCGCGGCGAGCGGCAGCTAGCGACTCGTCATACCGCTTCAATTGACGTAGTATACGTGCTTTAGTCAACAAGTACAATCCATTGCTAGGGCTAATATCAAGTGCATCATTGACATCTTCCAAGGCCGCAGGGAAATTGCGTAGTACCATATACAGCTCTCCTCTTTTATGAAAATTGGCGGCTGAGCGTGGGTTACGTCTAATGATATTATCCAAATACTCCACCCCGATTTTAGCCCGTTTTACTTCATCGTCTGAGGGAGACGGCGGAATACGAGTTTGCTGTCGGGCATCGCTGCTACACCCCCATAAACCAATCAATAAACCAATACCCAATAAAAACGAAAACCCTTTCAATGTGTTGAACTCAAATGATTTTAACGCAAATTTCGAGAAAGTTTCGACCAAATCACAAGTAAATACGCTAATTAAAAATTAGGCCCGCACTTCTCCGTGTGCTATTATTTCCATTATTTAACCATAGCATCTCTATACACTCGCAAAACGATAAAAAATCCCTAGGGGCAATTTGCGTCCAAAGTGGTCAGGCAAGTATAATTCTCCCATTTCGGCATTTGGTATTTTTCCAAATCGATCTAAAACCAGGTTTTCGGCCATTAAGGCTGAAAATCCAAGCGAGTACAGATTCAAAACAAACACAAAACTCTGTTTATCAAGCAATTCTGAACAAGATTTGAGTAACTCATTGAGTTGCTCTTCAAGCACCCACTTCTCCCCAGCCGGGCCACGCCCATAAGCCGGCGGATCCAAGATGATACAATTATAGGTTTTTCCACGCCTTACTTCGCGTTGTACAAACTTAAAGGCATCTTCGACCATCCAGCGGATATTGTCGGCCCCGCTTGCTTCCATATTTTCGCGCGCCCACGTGACCACAGGCTTTACCGAATCTACGTGCGTCACGTCGGCGCCTGCTTGTCGTGCCGCCACTGAAGCAGCACCCGTATACGCAAAGAGATTCAAAACAGTAGGACGCTCAACAGGCAAGCCACTTAGTTTTTGGGCTAAATAATCCCAGTTAGCGGCTTGTTCTGGAAAAATCCCCACGTGCTTGAAAGCAGTCAACGAGCATTTGAGTTTCAAATCTAGCTGTTGATGACGATAGCTTGTCCACCATTTTTCGGGCATTCCGGGAGTGAGCTGCCATTCGCCACGCTCGGGGGAGTTTTTTTCCCTTACGAAAGTAGCTTGTGCCCTTTTTTTCCATTCTTGCTCCGACAAAGACTTATCCCAAATCGCCTGAGGTTCTGGTCGGGCAAGTACATAAGCCCCAAATCTTTCTAATTTCTCAAAATTGCCGCTGTCTATCAGTTCGTATTCTTTCCAGTGAAGAGGAGTGAGTAATTGCATGTGTATAAATAAAAGTCCCTATTTTGTAGCAAACTTAAACTACAAAATAGGGACTTCGCAATAGAATCAGAAATTAAAAAGAAATTTTGTTCATATAAAACACATTCCGACGTCCATCGTCTCCAGTGATGCGTTGGTAGCCAAAGGCCAAGTAGTAATTATCGTACCAATACAGCACCTCATCGGTGGTAGTCTGACGCACCCGATCTCCCATGTCGGCAGTCAAGATAGGAATAGGCTGACGGTCGGCCAATACTTTGTTGCCCTCAAACACTTTGGCTTTGATAGCGCCTTTGTTGCTATAAAGCATTTCTATGGTTTGGTCAGGGTTAGGCTTCACCCGAATTTTTTCTTTTAGTTCCATACTACGTACGTTTTCAAACGGCAAAGAATTGTCCCACAGAAGTTCTCCTTTGGGATTGAAGCCCGCCACAATCGCATGAGTATAGACAAAACCGTTGAATACTTGACCGTTGTTCATACGGCGCGAGCCAAACCAAGGATCCCAGTAATACGGGTTCCACAAGCCATAAGACGGAAACATACCAAACCCGCCCCATCCCCAAGGCGACATCATGGGTGAGCCCCACCACGAACTCATGCCATACGGTCCGTTCATGTTGTTGCGATATTCGGGATAAAACACTTCGCCTGAGATAAGATAATTGCCGTTTTGCTCAATGATATCGTGCACCAACAAGCGATAGTTTAGTTTTACGTCTGTTCCACTTTCTTTTTTACGTTCGATTTTGCGCTGCATCCGTTCTTGTTCGCGCTCACTCATAAAGTTGAAAAAGTTTTTGAAATCCGTAAAACTATGGTATTGTGTAAAATCCACTTCATCATACACAATTTTGCTCAAAAACAACCCCTGCGATGCGCTGTTGTTGTTGCCTTGCATGTTGCGAAAACCATAGGTACCAATCATCAATTTGGTCGAGTCATTGAGCATAAAAAGGCGCCCATTGAGCAAAGAATAGTCGGGGTCAGGATTCAATACGATTTGACCCACCGACTGACCATATTCATCAAAAGTACGAGAAATAAGTTTGATTTCGCGCCCTTTGCGAGCGGCGTAGCATACATTGACAAGGTGATGAGTAGTATCTACATCTACCGACTGAATCACCGTATTGGCTTGGGTGACACTTGGGAGTACTTTGCTTTGCTTAGAAGCTAAATTGGTGTACAAGAGCATCGGTTCATCACGCACGGTTCCAGCCATAAAAACAGAATAACCTAGTGTCTGAAAATCTGTAATCTGAAAACGGTCAACGGAAGTCAGATAAAAAGTCTCCATAAAACCTGCCAACCCTACTTTGACTACTTGATAAAAATCAGTACGATTTCGCGTAAACAATAAATAGACCGACTGACCGTCGTAAGACGATTTTACAAAATCAAGATTGTCCTCAATTGTTCCGTTCAATGTCCAATCTCTTTCGAGATCCGCGTTGAATTTCTGGATATTGAAAGCATTTTTTGCAATCTGAGATACCAAAACCACGCCTTTTCCCCCTAGCGAAATCGTGTGAAAAGTTTCGTTGGTAGTTTGGGTTGGTAGCTCTACCCGCTTAATAGTCTGGGCATTGCTAACATTATAAGCCAACACAGCAAGCAGCAAGGGGATGATTGCCCATAAGCTACGCCTGAGATTGAAATGAGACAAGCAAGGAGTAGCTTGCTCCTCTACTGATTTTTGAACGTTATTCATCTGCGTTTTCATCGTTGCTAAGACTTAAGATTAGGTCAAACTCTTCCGCCTGAATCGGCATGACCGACAAGCGAGATTGCCTAATTAACGCTATTTGTTGTAATCTATTATCTGCTTTTATTTGTTGTAAAGTCACTGGCTTCTTCAAAGGCTGCACTGGCACTAGCTCTACCACTACCCAGCGTGGGTCATCGATAGTAGGGTCAGGATAAGCTTCTGTGGCAACCTCTGCAATCCCCACTACGGCAAGTCCCTCATTGCTATGATAAAACAACACCCAATCTCCTTTTTTCATGGCTTTGAGGTTGTTGCGTGCTTGATAATTTCTCACTCCATCCCATACACTTCTACCTGCTTTCACAAAATCGTCCCAACTGTATACAAAAGGTTCTGACTTAACTAACCAATGATTCATTCTTATCGATTTATACCTTATTGGGGTTTTTAGATGCCCAAAAACCCCAATGTTAAATTTACTTAAAATACGTTTTACAGAAACTATTTGACCAACATTGCCGCCCCAAACACCCCTGCACTATCTCCCAATTTAGGTCGTAGGATTTTAGTCTGCACACGCCCACTGTTGAATATATATTTTTTAGCTCTTTCTACACCTTCGGTATAAAGCAGATCAATATTGCCCACTCCTCCTCCTAGCACAATGGCATCGGGGTCAAGAATATTCATTAGTACCGAAACTGCCTTACCAAAATACTCTAGCATCCTATCAATAGTCTGCGTAGCAAAAGGGTCACTACCCGCATAATACCTCTCTACTATCTCCTTCATTTTCAGTTCATTTCCACTGATTTGTGCATAGTACCTTTGCAAAGCTGGCCCAGACAATACTTGCTCAGTACACCCCTTTTTACCACAATAGCAATCATAACCGTTGGGTTCGAGTTCATTATGTCCCCATTCCCCTCCGATACCTTGTGTTCCGTTCAAGACAAACGATTGACCATCGTTCCCCCTGATAACAACCCCACCCCCTACGCCTGTTCCCATAATGACGCCAAAAACGCACTGATAGTTGGGAACCACCTCTGGCACCACTCCCATTGTAGCTTCGGCAAGGGCAAAACAATTGGCATCATTGGCGATTTCAACCTGAATCCCCAAGAGTCCCATTAAGTCTTTTTTGAGGGGCATGTCATTGAGACAGGTAGTATTACAGTTTTTCATCAAGCCAGTAGAAGGTTCTACCGTACCAGGAGTACCAATTCCCACTTTTTCGGCTTTATGACCTGTCTCGGCCTCAAGCTCGCGTATCAGCCTCACGATTTGATTGACAATATGCTGATACCCTTTATATGATTCAGTATCAATCCTTTTACGGATAATGACGGCATCAGGTGAAGGGGATGCCAATATTACTCCCTCTATTTTGGTGCCTCCGAGGTCGATTCCCCAAATGGTCTGCATAATGATTTGAACGGATGTATGATTGTTAAACGAAATAATTAGCTTATCCTTGATAAAGAATACCTAGCGTCAAAACTCCTCTCTCGGGTTAATTTTTGGCATAATTACGAACATTTGCTGACTTATCAAGTTTTCAAGATGTATTTCTATTTTTGCAAAATAAAACCAAAAAATCTAACAATATGGCACTCCAAAAAGGCGATAAAGCTCCTTTATTTAAACTTTATAATACCAATAAACAAGAAGTCTCTTTAGAGGATTTTAAAGGCAAAAACCTTATTATTCATTTTTTCCCAGCCGCCTTTACGGGTGTATGTACGGCTCAGCTCTGCACCATGCGCGACAATATTGAATACTATACTCGCCTCAACGCTGAGGTAGTAGGTATATCAGTAGATATGCTCTTTTCGTTGGGAAAATTTAAGGAAGAACAAAACTATACTTTTGACCTGCTCTCCGATTTCAACAAACAAACCATCAAAGATTACGGGGTTTATTTTGAAAACTTCGCTTTTGGCATGAAGGGCGTGGCAAGTCGTGCGGCTTTTTTGATTGATAAAGAGGGAGTCATTCAATATGCAGAAGTATTAGACAGCCCTGCCAATTTGCCAGATTTTCAGGCTATCAAGAATACGTTAGAAAGTCTTTAGAATATTGCTCTTACAACTTTCCCAAAGCCCCTAGATAAGTAAATCTTAAGGGGCTTTTTTTAGTAAAATTTGGTTATTTGTAGCTTTTAATTTATGTTGTAAATAATTTTACATTGTTAAGTTACTTCTAATCCATAAAAATGCAT
>VFQN01007881.1_pt1 | contig 11161 bp, 21 predicted proteins | sample 3512371 | NCBI WGS metagenome assembly VFQN01 (sample SAMN10412370, study PRJNA504923) | tailings metagenome | isolation source: Replicate 2 from Balatoc abandoned mine | place: Philippines: Itogon, Benguet | collected 2017-08-28 | reverse complement strand
CTCTTACTACCTTTCTTTTGCTTAGCCACGGATATCAGGGACACCAAACACTACTGGCAGCTTGGTTTCGTCTTTGATTTTTTTAATCATGTCGGCACAAGCAGATTCCAAAATTGCTTCCGGCTGCTTCAATTCATACCAGAATGAAATTTGTCTTGTGCTGCGGTCGATGCGATAGCGCAGGAAAGCATCAATTTGATATGGTTTCCCGCCGAAGAATGGAGAAATGCCAAGGGAAAATTCCTTGAACATATCCAGCTTGCCTTTTTGGTTTGCTTCACCTTCTTCCGTGTACTCAAGTTGCATCATTCCATTTTGAGTATTGATAGAGCTTCCATATCTCACGGTACGAGTATCTTGAAGTTGAGAAACAAAAAGTAGAACGTCGCCCCCATTAGGTTTTCCAGGAACCGGTGCAAAATCACTAATGTGTTGCTCGAAGAAGTTGGCAAAATCTTCCTGCCCCATTTTCTTGCCATTACTCTGAATCCAGTCACACCATTGCTTTGTTTGGCGAGGGGTGAAAACAGCACGGTGATCTCGCCACCCTCTGGTCTCGCCATCTTTGCCGTTGTCATTGAATACAGCTGTGGCTGATACAGCATTTCTTGCGTAGTCAGCATCGATGTAAATCACAGAGTCTAATTCAGTGCCATGACGCACTGCTGTTACGATAAAACTATCAACGTCGTGCAATGCGACCGATCCTTTTTTTCGATTTGGCGCATTCTGGAAGCTTTCTAATGATTTGAAATCCCAGGATCCTGGACCGTCAGGGATTAACAATACCGCTGTATCTGTATTATCTTTTGAAATAAATGGCTTTTGAGCCAACTCTGCTACTGCCTGTGCTTCTGTAATTTGCTGGTCCATGTGATAAGGTCCTATTAAGTTAACTATAAAACTATGTTTTTTTACTATGTGGCCCGGTTAGGTTTGCTAACTGGCGGCGCCAACTTGCTGCAATGGTTGTTCACCGGCCCCTGCCGTCGAAACACTCTTCAATTCAAGCTGTTGCTGTTTGGGGTCATTCGCAACAATGTTGTGCTGTGGCGTCATAAACATGATGGTTTCGCCGTTTGGCAGAGCTGGCAGCTTGACGCTAACCTTGTCCGAAACATTCACCGCACCACCGACACGCGCAGCAGGCTTGACTGTAATTTCAAGCATCAGCTTTGCTGGCTTTCCTGTTTCATCTACTGCGCGCACAACTTCTTGCATAGAATCAGATAAGTCATCCAACAACATTCCGCGACGAAGATCGCGAAGAACATCAAAAATAGGACGTGCGTTGTGACTTGGTACGTTTTCCTTACTCATTGCTATCTCCTTACGAAGTGAAAATAATCGCCAGGGCCATTACACAGAGAAAAGCTGTTGGACCTGGCTGGGTCAAAAGATGGAAAAATGTGATTAGCTCGGCCACAGTTAGCACGGAGGTAATGAATTAAAAGCCTGGTAAACCTTCTTGCAAGCAATCACATCACTGATTGCACTGTGTGCATTCTCAAACTCAACACCAAAGAAATGCTTATGTGCTTCTTGAAGGTTTGGCGTCTTGTTGTGGTGTCTACCGGCGGCGCGCATGGCCGGGGTAGGTGGCAAGTTGCAAATCTTTGTTGTCAGTCGGGCAGTACATTCCGCAGACTGTGCTTTCCAAGTGTCGGCTACGGATTCGCCAAAGTAGCGCATGGCTGCAATACGCAAAATTCGAGCATCGAACGATTCGTTATGGCCAATGCGCAATCTATTACCAATAAAGTCGAATAAGGCTTCTGCGGCGGTTTTCTCACTAATACCAAGGTCCATAGCCATTTCATGTGAAATACCGTGAATATCAGTCATTTCCTGAGTGATCTCCCACCCAGCTGGACGGATGATGAAGTCAAGAGAGGCGAGGTCTTTACCGGTACTCAAATCAACCATCAAAGCGGCCAGCTGCACCATGTGAGGCTGGCGCGGGTCTTCTGAGGGGTCATTCCACAATGGCAGGCCAGTTGTTTCGGTATCGTAAAAAATTGCGATTGTTGGTTTTGCTGTATCTACAGAGTTCATTTTTAAGTTGCTTTCTTGATGGGTGGTTGATTAAGCCGCTTTAGCGATCTGGAATTCTTCAATTAGCCATTGTTCGGCCTGTGTATTCGTTACGTTGTAAGCAGCAGCAACTTTGCGAACAATGTCAAAACGGGCAGGGCGAAGAGCTTTACCGCTATTCCTTGCACCACCACTACCACCTCCGAATGAGCTGACACCAAAACTGGTGCCACTTTCAACTTGATTGGCTTGTACCAGCGGAACCTCTAAAGAATTTACAGTTTCATCCTGTTGTAATTCTGGCAGCGCTTCTAATGGCGCAGGCTGCGATTGCTCTTTCTGCATTTGGTGGGAGGTTTCTTGCGCGATTTTCAAGCGCTCGGCAGCTGCAGCCTCTTCTTGTAGCTTTTTAGCTTTCTCTTCTTCAGCTGCTTTGTGTTCGGAAATGCGAGACTTAACCAGTAGCTGCAAATCATCCATTGGCTTGTTGATGATGATCATGATGTCGCTGAAAAGCATCTTGTAGCCTTCAGTGTTCTCACGCATCCAAGAAAGCTTTGCCCGAATATCTCTTGCTTGCTCGTCTGCTTGCAGCTTTCCGTTCGCTAGAGCGTCGTTTATGCGAGAGTTCATGCTTGTGATAGACCTAATGCTTTTAATCGCTCCTGCGAAGTCTGGCACTGGTACATTTAAGCGAATTGGCTTTGTCTCTTCTTCCAATGAGGCAATGTGAGCATTGAACGCATTTTTAGCTGCTAGGATCGCGTTTGATTTAATCAGTTGCTTTTGCTGGTCAACGGCTTTTTCCAGACTCAACCCCATTTTGTTGAATGCCTCTTGATAGGAGGCTAGGGACTTATCAATGGCGTTCACGTCTGCCATTTGAGAAATGATGTTTTCGCGCAATGCCTCAATATTTTTTGCAGTAGTGCGGCAGTTCTTTGCATTTGCATCCGCGTCTGCAAAGTCTTGGTCTGTTTTAAGTTCTGTTTTGATACCAGACAGATACTTATCGAAAAGAGGTTTGATTTTGTCTAGGTTGCTAGTTGTGATTTCACCTTTAACAACTACGCTTGGTAGCGGTAAAGATTCAACAACCTGAGCCTCTACCTTTTCAGCCACCACTGGCGGTTCGTAAACACTAAGGTCTTTTTCAAACAACTCCCATCCAGCATCAATTTGTCTGCGCAACTCAAGATTTGGGTAGTACCAGCAATGCTGTATCTCCAATAATTCCTGATTGTTAGTCCAGCTACTTGCGACAAATAAACACTTCTCTGCGCCTGATACCATCAGCTGATGTTCCATTTGTACGGTATAAAGGGCTGGCAGCATATTTCCATCAGAACCACTCGCAAAGAACTCACGCAAACCATCATTAAGCGTCTTATGCTCAAAAATGATTTTTTCATCCATCGTGATACCATCAAAAGAGGCACCATATTTACCTTCACGGCCAACAACGGGGTAAAGAGGTTCACCTACTATTTCCTCTGCATAAGGACGTGCTAGAGCTTCAAATGTGTGCCCGTTGTCGTAAATTTTTTGCTGGAAGTATGTAACGTCCTTGCCAATGCCGTAATAAGTTTCCGCCAGCAATTGATCGCGCGTTTTTAATGGGCTGACGGTCATCATGGCAGGGGCATCACTTGCATTTCTGTATTTGGCTCGGTCTGCAAGCCACTCTGGCGAACCTTGTATTAATTCAACGATTTTCATTGTTGATTTCCTTTCGCTTGATCATAGCTATTCATGCCAGCTACAAAGTCGTCATCAACTGTTGCAGACTGTCCTTCAATTACGGTTGATGTCGGTTGTGTCACATGAGGAGGCTTCCAACTGCGGATGATTTCTTTTTGCGCATCGGTAAATTTCTTCCCTTTGCTTTCAATGAATGAGATAAAGCGATCAGGCTCCTTGCCACCTTGAATTTGTTTTATCCAAGCGTCTTTATTTGAGTCAAATTCATCATCTGAATAAATCGATGTGGCTTGAGATTTTGGATCTCTTGGTGGAATTTCATGACTACCTTGAGCCGTAACATCCTTTTCTGGATCTACAATGCTTTCAAGCTCGTCTCTGGTGTAAACACCAAGAATCACGCCAGGGCAATACAGACGTGCCCATTTCTTCTCTCCGAGATAGGCAATTTGCTGTTTTGGGTCATCAGCCCAAAGCGTTGAATTGCGAGTTGTTGCCTGCTTGAGTAATAACGTGAGCTCCCTTGGCTTGTTTTCATTAGCTAGAGTTGCCGTTACCCTGATTCCAACCCCTTCCTCGTCTTCTGGTTTCCAGCCTGGGACTTTGTATTTTTTGGGATAGCCGTTATCGTCTTTTTTTGTCTTGCTTTCACGCTCAACGATATTGCCGACAATCCTTTCCCACGGACCAAACCATTCAAACTCAAACATATTCTTAATGGCGCCAGAGTTCTCAATAACAGCAGCAACCAATTGGGCTTCATAGCCAATCGTTCCATTAACAAAATGGGTTTTTTGTGCAATTGAAAATGGTGACATTCTCCATTGGGCACCCTGCATAACCACCATCAAACAGTTGGCCGGGTTTTTGTGATAGATAGGGGGAAGTGTGGCCGTTCCGCTTGCCATAAATGTAGCCACATTCATCATGTGGTTCATTGCTGCAACATCCATCAGCATGTTGTCGTTGTAAGTAGCCAACTCTGTTTGTTGGCTTGTCTCAGCCACTGGCATGTTCATAAAATATCTCTCTTTTCTAAAAGTTATTAATTAGTGCCAACCTATGATCACGTTCAGATCATGACTGGCTGTGAAGTAGTCAATAATTGGCGGCAAGAACAGCACCAGGAGAAATCCAATTGCCAGCCAAAATGCGATAGTTTCTTTTAATTCCTGCCTGTTACTCATATCACTCCCCAATCAACCATAAAGCGCACAGCAAGGCCTGTTAACATTCCGATTGCTGATGTCATCATCCAAATGTCGCCAGCGGTATATGGCTGTTTTTCTTGTCGCGCCATATCAGTTCGCAATCCTCTTACCAAGGGCGTTGAACTTTGAAGGTTCTAGCGCTTTGCTACGCCCAAAAATCTTGCGTTCAATACCTGCCAAAATTAATTCTTGCTTATGGCTGCCATGGTGTTGTTTCTTCAAGGTGCCCATTACCCGCATTTCAAATTCAGTGATCTTGAATTCCTGGTATGGGATTTTTTTAAGTTGCTCGTCAATTTCAGCAATGCGCTCAGCGTTAGTCATAAGTAAAACAGTGCTCATAGCGGCATATCCCTCATGTCGATAAAAACCATGCTCTTTGGCGCAAAAGGGCGACGAAGATTGTTCACTGCAAAAGATGCGTAGCGCATTTCTATCCACTCGCTTGCATCCTTCATGATCCAGATCATCTTCATGCCACACATACCTGAGCTAAGTCAGCTTTAAACCTGTCACGCTGCGCAACTACACGCTTAACTTCATCAAGCGTTGATTCGTCACTATCAGCTGCAACAGCTTCACGGATGTCACGTAACTCTTGCCAGGCGTTATCACGCTGGGCTAACAACCGCTTGACGGCATCCTGGATAAGTTCTTCGCTGTTTGCGCCGACCATCTTGCGAATTTCAGCAAGATCACGGAATGCAGCATCGCGCTGGATATTTGCGATAGGGCGGTTCATGGCAATAGATTCGAAGAGTTACGCAATGCCAAGCGTGCTTTACGCTTTGCTGTATTGCGGATTTTTGATGTTTCCGCACTGCCATCGTATTCAGGCATTTTCAGCAACAAAGTCAGTGATTCGCACAAGTCTGCATTTTTCTTCTCAAGCAGATTGATGGTGCTTTGAGCTTGCGAGTGAGTCATTACGAATGTTTGTGGATGGTTCATGCTGCCTCCGGTGGAAAGTCATCACCTTGCACAGGCTTTTGAATCTTCTGCAAGCTGGCAGGCTTATGCACAAAGGCACGGCCTTGCTCACGCAACTTCATGGCCACTTCAAAGCTGATTACGACTGGACGGCCATCTTGACCGTGTGCCAGCGTCAATAGATTTGCATCGCTTACATTCATGTCTCACTCCAAAAAAAATGCCGGGGCTACTCACATTTCACCCCGGCTAGGGGCTTGGCCTCGGGAGGATGGCCTGTTGATCGCAACACAACATCACTCGCAGGCGTACTTGCTTCGGCTTCTGCCTATAATTTCCAATCGCTGACATTCCATGGATGTTTAGTGCATGGGATTAATAATAGCACGGCTATTTATTATGTCAAGAGCATGGCTATTATTTTTTTGGTATACTTGATCAACGCCAAATTTATGGCGCAAAAAAAACCGCCTCAGTGGGCGGTTATAGTGAAAGGATTATTTATGAGGGATAAAATTAAAGGCAAGTTGCAGGTTGCACTCAATCCTCTGATAGCAATTGAGAGACAAAGCTTTGAGCAATCTCATAGGATTTGTCTTTTGTCACATCCTGAAAAAGCATGTGGTCAAGCGATGCCTCAAAAATCTGGCGGATTTCTTTCAAAAGTTCTTGGTCGCCTGTTTTGATAGCTATAGTCTTGATGCTCATTAAAATCGGTGGAATAAGCGTATAGCATACTTGTGCATTAATACGAAGAAATGCTATTTGCTTCTTTAATTCTTCAATATCATCTTCCATACGGATTTGATATGTAGCTGTTTGGCTGTTGGTAGTTGTTGTCTGGCTTGTATGGGTCAACGTAACCTTTTTGGCCTGTATATGGGTTTGTGTTGCCCTGGGTGGAATAGTTGTCGAATTTTGAGTTGTTGGCATCAGACTTAAAATGACCTTCGACGTAGGTGCCATCACGCTTAACGTAGCCATTCACGTATTTGTCGGCCATTGCGGTAGTGGTCAAGCAGAGTAGTGTAATTGCTATGATTTTTTTCATTGTTTATGTCCTTTACAGGTGGTTAAATGACCATTATCAGAGGTATACCTCTTAACCCACAAAGCCAGCTTGGCTCTCAGTGCTCGCCAACTCAACTACAGCAACAACAAGGCTATGTTGCACCTGTATCTTTCGATTTTTTTGAACACCAACGCCAAATAACCGGATGCTTAAATACATTCCAGACGCATCTATGTCTTTGCAGAGGAAAGCTGGGATGCCCTCGCTATAAGAACCTGAATGCAGATAAGGATGCAGGTACTTAAATTCATCGCCAAGTACACATGAGTTCAAAAACACGATGTGCAGGGATTTTTTCATTTAAGATTAGTATGAATTCATAAATTCAATTCTGTGTTCCTCTATTAAAGATTCTTTTACGTTTCGTTCTTTCATATAGGGCTCAATCACTTCATTGAAAAACCCTGATCTAATAAGTATTTTTTTATCTTCATTGGCATTTATATATCTAGTGTCATTTTTTACTTTTGACCACTCATTTTTAATATTCCCAGATCTCTCAGGGTAAAGCTCTGATGCAAGACCAATTATCTTTTCACCGTTACCATTTGTGGGTTGCGTAGACTCTGCTGGCGCTGCCTCAGCCGCTGGCGCATTAATAGATTGCTTTTCTTCTCGTTGTTTATATGCTGGCAAGCCATATTTTTCTTCACATGCGCGGGCAATAATCCTTGCTGCCGTATCAGAGTTTCCATTTTTCATTTGCTCTAAAATGCAATCTTCGTATGTTTTTTGTTGGCAAGCATTCAGAATTAAAGTCAAAAAAAGGCAGGAAATTTTCATTAAAGAATTCATTTTTTATACTCCAGGCAAGCCTTATCTTTCCTTAAAGAAGCTTGCAAGATAATAAAAAATCAACGGCATAGGAAGCCAAGCGAGGTAAACAATAAATTCTTTACTATAAGCATTTATAAAATAACCTGTCTTTATCCAAGCTGCAAATAACCAATAGATAGTCGCAACCCCAGGAGCTATAAATGTCAAAAATCCTGCCAAATAACCAGAGACTTTTAATGAGAAATACACTGTGTAAAAGTGTAGGCATATCAATGATATTGCATTCATCGCCACTAAAAAAACAGCAATTCCTGATAAGGTTTTATAAAGAATTTTATTCAAACCCTTCTCCCGTTCCATATCCAAAAAACACGCCACTTAATCTGTACCTCATGGCCTTCATTTAAAACATTTAACGCATTATATCCCGTTTCATTTTGTTATGTTTTTCTGCATTTAAATGTCAAGTAATCTATTGATACTTTTTCATATTCATTATTTTTGTAGGTATAAAAGTCAGGAAATTTATAACTAGAAATCAACCCTGAAAACGGCCCAGCCTTGTCAAATTTTGTTTTAATATGACAGGTATTCCCGTTATGCTCATCTACTGATTTCCATGTTTTTTTAATTTCATACAGTTCACCATTCTTTCCTATAGCTACGATTTTTACTTTTGAACATATTTCAACACCAATTCCAGTGCAAACCGTTCCAGTAAACTCGCTGGTAGCAATGTAATCCGCCAACAAGCAGCTTGAAAAGAACAACATTACTAAACAAATAATAAGCTTCATAGCTCAAAACCACACCAAAAAACCTGCCCGATAATCCCGCTATTTTCAGAATCAATTAGCCGATCAGGGTATTTATGCTTTTTTGCCGCATTGTGTGAAATGGCGTAGTAACCATCGACCCGCTTTACAATCTCTTTAACCATGTATTTATCTTCAATCCACATGCCATAGAACTTGTTTGGCCTGGGATCTTTAATTGCGCGGTTAACAGCAACCATACCGCCATCATGAATACCTACGTCAATCATTGACTCGCCTTCCACATGGAATCCGAATGCATTCTCAGGTTTGATGCCGCGTTTTTTTAAGTATTCAGTCCTAAATGCTATTTTCCTACTACCATCAATTTCAAAAACAATATTTCCTGTACCAGCGGATAGTTTTAAGTCCATCATCTGAATAAGTGATAAGTCAGACAACGTATCTTCAGATATTTTATTTGGTATCTTTTTTAATTGATTTGCTAGCGTTGGACTTATTTCAAAAGGATCAATATCTAGCCCGTCACAAAATCCAATCAGAGCATCAAGATTTAGTGCCCGTTTTGCATTCAGATATTGCCAAATCATACCTTGCGTAACGTTCAAATATTTTGCACCAAATTGCTCTTGACTAAGTTTTGTGCGGAGTTTGAATGCGGATTTCAATCTTGCCGCATCCTCAATTTGCCAAGTTTCTAACACTCTTTTTTCCATACGATTTTATAGCATTGCTATTAAATATCATCAACGAGCAGGGCTATTGACATAATAAATAGCCGTGCTATTATAAATTCCGTGAAACTAAATGAATATCTTGATAAAGAAAAAATCTCTCAATCAGCTTTTGCTGAAGTTGTTGGCGTAACCCAAGGAATGGTCTACCAGTGGATTGGTGGTCATAGGCCAATATCGCCGGAAAAGTGTGTATTGATTGAGAAGGCAACAAACAAAAAAGTTACGAGAAAAGATTTAAGACCCAATGATTGGGAATTAATCTGGCCCGAGCTTGCAGACAAAAAAGCAGCTTAGTCATTAAACAATTCTTATTGTAAAGGGTGTGTTATGTCAGATGTGGCATTTTCGCGGACGCGAGATTCTTGTTTGGTTGGTAAATGTACCGAGGATGTGAGGTTTAAGTTGCGTCCTGAAGATGTTGCTATGTTGGTAATAAAGTCAAAAGAAGCTGGGTATGACACTGTTTCTGAGTTCTTACGCATGAATTGTTTAATCCTCATTTACGGGTTAGAGAAAGTTCAAGAGTTAAGCAATAATCGCCTAGCAATGGCTGCCGGTCTAGGGAGTTATGAGGGAGTCAAGCAAAAATGATGCATCCCTTCACAGGCAGAGAGTTAAAACAGGCTGGTATTCAAGTAGCTGCAGATAACGCCGATCAAAATCACCCAGGCTGGCAGGACATGGCCTTCGACACACTTAAAGACTTTCTTTTCTGGAATAAGTCGCCGTTTATGTGCGAGACATTCAGAGCCTTTGCAGAAGAAGAGTTCAATTTACCGCCACCTCCTCACGCCAGAGCATACGGCGCAGTAATGCAGCGCGCAAAGCGAGAGGGATTGATTGAGCATGCTGGCATTGGGCAGGTATCGAATCCCAAAGCTCACATGGCCAATGCCGGGCTATGGCGTAAGAAGGTGGCTGCGTAGATGGCTTCTTATGGATTTGTTTACGTCATAAATCATGACTACATGCCAGATGTGTACAAAATTGGCTACACGGATCGCGCACCAATGCAGCGCCTTCAAGAATTGTCCTCATCAACATCTGTTCCACCAGGGTTTAATTTGGTTTTTTATGGTGAGTTTCAAAATGCTCAATCTGTTGAAGCCAGCATACATGAGCAACTAAAAGATAACAGGATTCATGAATCAAGAGAGTTTTTTGAATTTAAAAAAACTTTTGTAACAAGAACTCTTTGTGATTGGTTTAAAAAAACCGCATTAAACGTTTCTATCTGCAATGAGTATTGGAACCTAATCTCATTAATAGACGAGGAATATATTGAAGAATCGCCGAAAGAAGAGGATTTAGAAACGTTTGACGAGCAAGTTGTAAACGCTTCTACGCAGGTTATAGAAAACGCAAAGGAAGGCATTTAGCATGCGCGACTACTCAAAGGTAAGCCCTCAATTTTGGATAGGGGCTACAGGCAAAAAGCTACGAGCTAAAGGCGTTGAAGCTCAGTTGGTTGCGCTGTACCTAATGACCTGCACGCACGCAAACATGCTTGGCATGTACTACCTTCCAAAAATCTATATCGCTCATGAATGCGGACTATCCTTAGAAGGGGCTACAAAGGGGCTTCAAGGTGCCATTGAAGCAGGGTTTTGCTCATACGATGACCCCTCCGAAGTGGTTTGGGTGCATGAAATGGCGGCATATCAAATAGGTGAGCAGTTATCGGTAAAGGATTTGCGCGTAAAAGGCGTCCAAAACGAATATAACGCACAGCCTGAAAGCCCTTATTTAAAGCCATTCTTTGACAAATACAGTCAAAAATTCTTAATGACAGATTGCAGGGGAATAGAAGCCCCTTCAAAGCCCCTTGTAAGCCAAGAGCAGGAGCAAGAGCAGGAGCAAGAGCAGAAAGCAGGAGCAGGAGCAGGAGCAGGAGCAGGAGCAGGAGCAGGAGCAGGAGCAGGA
>VFQN01007880.1_pt1 | contig 11162 bp, 18 predicted proteins | sample 3512371 | NCBI WGS metagenome assembly VFQN01 (sample SAMN10412370, study PRJNA504923) | tailings metagenome | isolation source: Replicate 2 from Balatoc abandoned mine | place: Philippines: Itogon, Benguet | collected 2017-08-28 | reverse complement strand
TGTCCACTTAGAGGCCCAGGGGCGACCGTGGGGGCGTGCTCTGCGGCAGCTGGGTCCTGCTTGCTCGCTGCCTACACGAGCCGAATTTGCAACGAGATTTGAGAGGGGTACCATACTGCTGCTCGTTACGGTGCTATGGCGCCCACTGATGCAACTGCAATCGCGGCTCACGAAGTGGGTGACCGGCGGTCACGCGTGGAAGTTGACACGTGCCTGTGTGCCGTCCAGCCTGGTCCCATCCTGCCTCACAAGGATGTGGTTTACATTTGGTTTTCGTGTGGCGGTACCTTTGCAATTGCACACCTCCAATTTACTGGTATGTCTGAGGAGCAGGATGGGAACGCACTGGAACGCGCTACACATCAGCATTTCAAAAACGCCACATGTCCTCCGTTTCCTCGACCCGTCCAGGTCACGGGATACAATATGCGCGGATGCGCGGTTGAAACGGACCTGCCGTGGTACGTGCACTGTGTGCATAAGGTGCCCTAAGAGCTGGGCATGTCCGCCAGCATGAAGCGCAGTTTGCGTGACACAGATCTCTCGCCTTCCTGGGCGGTGGGTGGTGCACCACAGTGGAGTACTCGGTGCCAGTAACACTGTTGCGGCCACGCCGCCTGTGCGCGACCACGGTGCCACATTCCACATCTACAGATACTTCTAAATCACGTACATTCCCCGTCAGCCTCAGCACGCCAGCATACCGATACCGCACATGCATTACAGTGTGCTATTCTGTGGGAGAGGTCATTGAGGCAGCAACCACATGAGGACCCCCTTGGTGTCGCTTGCCACATAGGCGAAATTGTCATTGGCACTGCGTCGTCCTCTCCCGGAGGACGACGAAGACAGCGGATTGATTTGACCCAGAAAGCACAGTCCTGCGCTGCAGCCCGCTTCACTGCAAGCCGACCTGCCACCTCCCTGCTATTGCATGCCACCTGAAGGTGTTGCACGGACACCGCTCAAAGCCCGAAAGACAGTAGCGAGAAGTAAGGCTTTCTATCCTTGACCGCGTTGCTCAAGTGCTCCAGACCGACAGCACATAGGTGCTGCCCAGCGCCGTCGCTCTCCATGTGGCCCTTCAGACCGTTCTCGACATGAGAGCCCAGCACATCCGCAGCTTTTGCGAAGCCATCGCGAACCACGAAGCTAGCGGCCACGATGCTCAGCGGGCCGGCGAAGGCCTTGATGAACTCCATCTCATCTCCTGTAAGAAAACGTAAAATGTAAAATATAATTTGTGAGTGCTTCCAACAAGGTGTCAGTAAGCCTCGCTGTCTCTGGCGCACCTTCTTGCACAAGAGGACGTGCGACACGAGGCCCGCTGAGCGTAGAAGCAGTTCTGCCACAGGACTGGACTCGAGCGACCGAAAGAAGTAAAAGCTTGGAGTCAGATAAAGACAGCGTCAAAGCAGTCTTGTGTAGGGCCCTAGTCAGCTGTGCGTTGTTAAGCGATGTGCTTTGTATTGCAAGTATTGGATACACGCCGAATCATGCAAGGTTTGGAGGTTTTACGTAGTACACAAAGGCACGTCACACATAGGCACACAGAGGTAGGGAGGTGGAGGTAGGGAGGTCCCATTCCGCCCATGGCCGATGGCCCCACCCCTTGCTCTCCTGCGGCCGCGCATAGGTTTGATGTCTCACCATCCCATATGCGTCCCCATCCTCCACTGGTCCGGCGCCAGTGCCATGACAACGAGAGCAGCAAGGACCCTGCACTTTGCTCGCAACCTGTGCGCGTCGTTGCAGGTGCGGGCGGTTCCTGCTTAGGAATTTAATCATGCATAAGTAGTGTCAGACAGTGCTTAGGCCTCCTCAGCCACGTTGCCATGCCGCCCGCAAACCCTGAGCACTATGGCACGCAATGCACTGCAGAACAGTGCCTACATGTACCGGTACATTGTGCATGAGCGTGAGTCTCTTCAATTTCTTCTAGGGGCATCTGGGACGTGACTGTTACCTACTACTGCAGGACGTGTGTGGCAGAGGCCAAAGCCATCAGGCTCTGACGGCGCACTTTGTTGGGCGTGAGTTACAGCGGGGCCAGACGTAAGTTGCGTCAGGTGTGACCGTTCCACTGTCAGCTCAGGTCGGCCATGCCCGAAACCAGAGGCCCAACCAGGCCACCACCCCTAAACACAAACGTGTACTGAAGCATACAACCACTCATACATGTTACTGCAGCAGCACGCAATGAGGTTGACACGGCACTTCGCTGGGTGCCAGCAGGCCCGTGGTGGGCAGGGGAGACCTGGGGCAGCCTGGTCGGAGGGGTCTGACAGCATTTGGGCCCCCCTAGCAGAATGTTACTTGCCCAACTTAAATTAGATGTTATGTATGATACAAGCTGTCTGTTGATGTATTCAGCGTTGTGAAACTCGGCTCCAGGACAAAGTTCCAAGGGGGGTCCAACTTACTTCCAGGGCCGGGTTGCCGTACAACCCACTTTGACACCCCACAACATCCTGTGTCGTACACCGATTTCATATCTGAAAGCACCATTGGGATGCTCGTACTGAGTTTTTGGCACACAGGAGCCCACGGCACAGGCAGGTTTGTCCAGTTTGTTGACAGTGTTGGGCTGAACATGTGCTCTATATGCTGCAAGTGACCTCAAGGGTGTTTCGAGGAGCTTGCACAAAGGGGCCGCCAGGCCCCTGGTGGCCGTGGCCGTGGCATCAGCGCGCAACTCTTATCAGCCCTGGTTTGACATTGCTCGCGCACGGTGTAGGCAGGTAGCAGGGGACTGCAGGGGGGGGGGTAGGTAGTCTGGCAGGTAGTCTCTACGCTTGTAGTGATGGTGTAGTTCAGGCAGGTTCAGGTGTCCTGATGCGGTCATTCATATCGATCACTTGCCTTGCCATGGCCAGTAACTTGCAAGAGCTAATGCTTGGCCACGGTCAATATTGGGGACAGAAAGTCGGAAGTCGTTTCATAGTCTTCGTAGCCATTTGGTTTCCGGAGGGCATCTGATTGCAGCCCAGCCTGGCCCAGCTCTTCACATTGACCAACGTTCAGACAGTTAAGCGCTCGAAGGACAGTGGTCTGTCGGACGCCGCAGGATGCCGTAATATGGACTGAACTCTGGCCTTGCGGGTTCGTGGATCGCATCACATGTGTCGTACGCGTACGTGGATCGCCCTTGATGCCCTTCTGATGCCACAAACGCACTTCGGCGTGCAGCCCCCAGATTCCCGCATGCCCATAAGGTTTGCATCAGAGGCATACCCATTCTTGAGTCAAACGCACCACCTCATTCCTTGCAGGCACATGACATAACGTCATAACGCCAACCAGGTGGAATCGAACCACTAGGCCTCCCGGCCTCTACGGATTTGAAGTCCGCACCCAACACCAGTCAAGGTCAGGTTGGCACCATTCAGATTCGATCTTACCACCTGCGTGCGTGTTATTTCCATGGAGAAATCTTGTTGTGCAAGAGGCAAATGGTGCCTGCCCCTGCGATGTATACTATGGACTTGGACGGACCTGTGAGGCAAATTATGATCGAAACAACCTGCTGAAAAAACGCAGCGGCTCTCGTCTCCCTGAGCTGCGTCAGTCCTTTCTGGAATCATGCTTCGTATTCCCCAGTTCTTCAGTGCCTTGGGTAGACCGGCCTGAGCCGGCTGCTGAGGTTAATTGGGCGTGGTATCTGCGCCCACGTGTGCTTATCAGGCTCGAATTATAAGCTCCCGGTAACGTTGTCATGCTTGTTTTGCGAAGCAACCCCTGCACAGCGTCTGTACTAGCATCTTGCGCTACTGCGTGCGCTCACGAGGTAATGCACACAGCACACCACCGTGCGCTTGCATGCTCAGGGCTACCCATGTCTTTGGCTTCGGCGCGTGCTGTCGCCGGGCGGCCGGGGCCGGAGGCCAGGGGCCGTGGCCGTACGCGCTCTTGACACGTGTGCTGTCGTACGGGCTTTGCCTCCAGAAGCCCTGGAGTCTGCCGAGGCGCTTACCTCCGTTGCCTGCCATTGAATAATGATAGTGATGCCACTTGCAACAAATTAACTTGCCTTTGGCGTGTCAGGAGAGTCAACTTGCCTGCATGTTGCGGACTTTTGCACATAAATAGCCATGAGCGAGATGGCGAAACCTCGCAAGATATATGCAGTCCTTGCGTTAGCTGTTGTTGGCGTAGCAGCATTTACCAGCTCAGCAGAGGCGGGCAAAGCGAAAGGGGCAAGCCTTACGCTGCGTGCCCGCTTCAACGCGACGTCATACCTGCTGGAGGCGGCTGAGTTCTTGGTAAGTATGAAATTTTGTAACGGGGAAGATCAGTTGACGCATCTCCAAAGCTCTGGTTACAACGCGATCGCCGGGTGTTTCCCGGCATTTCAGCTGCCAAACACGCTGGGCCCATATTGACGGATCAACGTGCACACACAATTGCAGCATCGGTACCCCTGCTGTCTTCGAACGTGCTACTCATGTGCGTGCCCCCCTGGGTGCCTGGTGCTGCCTTGCACCCCAGTCACGGCACAGTCCACTGCACACCAGGCCCTCACTCCCACTCTGTGGACCAGCCCACCTACCTAATGCGTTGACCGATCCTTGTTCCCTCTATTGCAGGCTGAGGAGGATGCGGCCCTGGTGTGGCCCTTTCTGGAGCGCGTTGACCGCGTGGCGCAGGAGGCGGCAGCAGCTGCCCCAGCTGTAGCAGCGCCAGGGGAGGCGGGGGTTTCGGATGACGTGGACGAGCGCTGCTGGCAAGCCGTGCTGCACGAGGCAGCTGCGCTGGTGACCCCCAGCGTGGGCAAGGTGTGTGGGTGGCGCGACGGGGGCAGAGTGTGCGCGGTGGAGGGCTGTCGCAGGTGCAAGTTAGGTGCGGCTGTGCCGTACGACATCCTGGCCCCACGGCTGCCCACGGCGGCAGCGCGTGCTCCCAGCGGACTCACAGCACGCACAGCCCAGCCCGCACGCACCTGAACGCCCAGCCGTGTACCGTATCACGCCTGAAACCTATGCACATGGCGGTGCTGGTACCCGGCTCGGCCCCGGCCTCTGGCCCCCGAGAGCTCCTCTCCCCCAGCCTCATCCCCGTCTGGCACTCCCATATCGGTCACATGCCCGTGTACTATCCCTCCTGAACCCGCTTGTCCCTTTACACTTTGTCCGCCGCGTTCCCCCCCGGCCCCCACCCCACCCTCCAGCTGCTCCCGCTGGTGCTGGGCTCGCGGCAGTATGCGGCCAAGCTGCAGATGGTGCGGCAGCTGGCGGAGCAGACGCACCCGGGGCAGGTGGGCAGGCGGCCGGGGAGCGTGGGTTAACACTCGTGCGTGGATCAGCGTTTTTACAGTAACGGTGTTTGGCACAGCGGTAATGTCACAAGTCGGGCAGCTGGCAAAGCATGCAGGCAACAGGGGCAGATGGACAGGCGGCTGGGCGTATGCGGTCAGCGTGCCGGTTGTATGTGAGCCGGGTAGCGTTGCGGAGGGTGGGCCAGCGTGTGAAGGGGCTGGGTACGCATGACTGGGTGGAGGGCGGCGGTGCACTCACACACACGCCTACGCGGCCGGGCTGGGGCGGTGGGTGCAGGGCCTCGGCCTCCACACCGCGCCCTGTCGGATGCGGCGTGGACCGCGCAGTGAACATGTGTGGATGCCCTGCAGCGCCGCGCCGCATGTGCTGTACTCCCTTCGTGTGCCTGTGCCTGTGGTACGCCGACGGCGTGCCGCCACGTGGCCGCAGACCTCGTGCTGCTTCGTGGCTGTGGGCGGCGGCGTGGCCACCACGCCGGAGCAGCTGCGGGAGCTGGTGGACAGGCAGCGGCAGGAGCAGCAGCTGGCTGGAGCAGGCTCAGGGTCGGACGCGGATGTGGTGGACGAGCTGTTTGCCTTTGACCACGTGTACCCAGGTGGGACGGTGGAAAGGGTCCTTGGGCAGGAGGAGTGGGGGCTGCGCGCTGCGGAGGGCTGGCTGTCGGCGGAGAAGGCGCACGGGCATGGCGGCGTAGGTTGCGGTCCATGCTGACCGCTACCGTGTACTCAGCCGTGTGCTGGAGAAGGTGTGCTGCACGTCCTGACGGCCGGGGCGACAACAATCCGGACAAGACCACCTGCTTGTGTACCACTAATGGCACGGGCGTTGTCCTGCACAGGGAGCGGCTCGTCCGCCGCCGCCACCGGCGGCAGCACGGGCCAGGGCGACACTCCCATGCACGCCATCCTGTACGGCAGCCCGGGACTCCCCTGCTTTGGCCCGCTGCACGCCGAGCTCGTACGGTTGCATGGGGAGGCGGGCGGCCGCCTGTCGTACGCCTTCCGCCCGCTGCTGCAGTCCCATTGCGAGGTGCGTTGCCAGGGTATGCATTAGGGTGTGGCAAGTGGGGTGGAGTCAGGAGCGGAGGGAGACGGGCGCAGACGCCGTCGCTTGCTTGACATGCGAGTGTTGGAGACCTTCCGTTGTGCCGCAAATGTAAGCCAGGAAACGCGGCGTCCTGCACACAGTTGCGACGCACTAGTCCACCTGCCACAGAACCTCCTTACATTTCGTGGCACGCGCCTGCAACCCAGCAGCCCGCCGCCCGCGGCCCCTGCCTGCTGCCTTTCTAGCGCTCGCGTCGTTGTGCGGGAGGCCCCAATCCATGCCAGCCCTGCTGACCCTCCGGCCCCGTACCATGGCAGGCCGCGTCCGGCTGCGCGCGCGTGGGCGCCGGCGGGCTGCTGCTGCTGCCCGGCTGGGGCGCCGAGGCGGCGCTCAAGAACACCGAGTACAGCGCCATGGACGACAAGCAGCAGCAGGGGCCGGGAGGCAAGCAGGGGGCCAAGCAGCAGCAGGAGAAGGAGCAGGCCGCTGCCGCTGCGGCCGACCCCGACGCGCCCGTGGAGGCGCTGTTCGGCAGCGGGGAGGCGGCGGTGGTGCGGGGCTTCCGGCTGGACGTGCTGGCGGCCAGGTTGGGGCAGGGTGGTGGTGGTGCAGGCATGGGGTGGGGGCCAGGTGTGTGTCGGGGACAGGCCTCCTGGCGTGGGCCCAGCGCCGCCACACGTCTCAACGGCGGCGGGACAGCCCGTGCTCGCACACCTACGCACAGCGCAAGCGGCTGTCGGGCTCCCCCTGCCTTGGTAGTTGGTACCCAACGTCGCATTGTCATGATTCGTTCCAACCCACGCGTGTGCCCGCACCCGCCCATACCACTGCTATCAGCGAATTCCGGGCTAACACACACAGCGACCAACACGCGCGCACCTCCCTGCACCCTCACCTCCACCCGGCCCCGCCCCCATGCAGGCGCCCCGCGCTGCGGCAGGAGCTGCTGACTTTCCGCGACACGCTGCAGGCGGCGGAGGCGGCGGAGGAGGACGGGGACGGGGCCATCAAGGTGCGGCCGGCGGTGGCCTGGGTGCAGGGCTGCGTGGAGTCGGCTGGGCGTGTGGCGGCCGGTCGTCGCCTGAGGCTCACAACCCCTGCCTTTCCGCAACGCGTACCCATAACTTGCCTCTGCCCTTGCCCCTACCTCTCTGACTCCCTGCCCACCCCCACAGCACTCCTGTTCCCCTGTCCCCCCACACCCCTGTCCCCCCACACCCCTGTCCCCCCACACCCCTGTCTCCCCCGCGCTTCCCCCAGGTGTGGGAGCTGGCGGACGTGGGGCTGCAGGCGGCGCAGCGCATCCTGGGCTCGGGGGACCCGCTGGCGCTGCTGGCCGAGATAGGGCAGAACTTCCCGGGCTTGGTGTCCAGCCTGTCGCGCCAGGTGGGGCCGCGTGAACGTTCCGTGTGTATTAAGGACAGGTGTGTGCATACAGGGTTTACATGCCCCCTGGCAACGCTGGTGTCCAGCCTGTCGCGCCAGGTGGGGCCGCGTTCGTGCGCCTTGCGTGTGGCGTCAGGGCGGGTGTGTATCCAGGGCCCCAAATGCGCCCCAGCAACGCCGGCAGGGAACTGGGGCTAATGAGTGGCCTGTCGCGGCAATTGGAGGCTGCGTGTGTCCATCGTACGTATCAACGACAAGTGTGCGTCCTAGGGCACGGGGTGTCCCCTGGCAATGCTAGCTGGGAGGCGAGGCCGGTATCTAGCCTGTCGCGGCAGGTGCGGCTAGGAACGTGTCATCGGGGTGTGCCTTGCAGGGCCGCCGCCACCAGCACCAAGTAGACGGCATGTAGCCCGCAAGTAGGCCACACGCCTCCGCACAGCTCGCCAGCTCCCAGCTGCTGCACCTGAACCAAGTGAAAGCCTCGCACCGACAGCTCATATCCGCAGCGCACTTCCGGTCCCAACGTAGCGTCGCGTTGCCGCCTTGCCTCCCCTTGCCAATGCGCACCGGCGTGTGGGCCCTCACTCCTCCTGTGCACCCCGGCCCTCTGCCCTCCCGCAGCCGGTGCAGCCGTCCCTGCGCTCCGCCGTGTCGGCCCGCCAGCAGTACCTCACCTCGGGCTCCAACCTGCTGCTGGTCAACGGCCTGGCGCTGGACGTGGGGGCCAACCTGGACTTCTACGGTGCGCCCACGCAGCTCCTTTATGCAATTGTTGTGCTGTAGTCATATCCGGTTGGCCTTACACCTGATGGCCAACATTCCCTCACCCACGCATGCGTGACAGTCCTCTCTCAGATTGCTACGGTGCGGCAACGCAACTCGTGCTCTTGTACACTCGTACTAGGAGTTTGAAGCATGCTCTGTACTTGTGCATCAGTTGTGTCACATGGTGCTACACGTGAGACAACAGCTGCTGCTCCACGGAGTAGCCATGGAGGCTGGGAGCCATCCTACGCTACTGTTATGCAGTGGATGGCCAACACTGGAACACGCATGCAGGCGGGCAGTGCGCTGTGCCCGCCACTCGGGAACGGAGGCAGGCCCCACAAGGCTGCTCCACGACCTGCCGACCTGGCCTGCTGTCGTGCCGATGTTCCTCATGTGCGGCCTCACACCGCAGGCTTCCTAAACCGCCTGCGAGTGGAGATGCGCCTCCGCGACGCCCTGGCCGGCCCGGCACCCGGCCTGGGCCTGGCAAGCGCGCGGCAGGCGGGCGACGGCGGCGACGGCGGCGGCGGGCTGGTTGCGGCGCTGATGGGTCTGCGCGCTGAGGAGGCGGGCGCGGCGGGGGCGGCGGGCGGCGGTGACGAGCCGCGCCTCAGCCTGGGGCCGGCGGCGTGAGTGATGGGGTGGGGATAGGGGGCAGGAGGTAGGGGGCTGCGGGGCAGGGGAGACGGGAATGGGAGGGGTGAGGGTTGAGGGGAGGACGAGGGTGAGGGACAGGGGCTGCGAGCTTGCTCGAACGGTGAGCAGTGGCCTCACAAGCCACGCGTAGCACGTCAACCCTGCGCTGCTTCTCGCTGGCTTGAAGCCTCTTTGTCACCCACGCCCTCAGTGCCGCCGCCGCGCACACACCGCAGCCGAGCTTCCTTTGTGTGCATTTGTGGTGTTACAACCTGAGTGTCAACGCTCCCGTCCCTGTCCCTGCTGCCCCCATGCTGCTGCTGCTGCTGCCCCCGCCCCCGCCCGCAGCTCCGCCGCCGTGCACGTGGCGTGGCTTAACGACCTGGAGAAGGACGCCAAGTACGCCCGCTTCGGCCGCAGCGTGGGGGAGCTGCTGCACACCTTCCCCGGCAGGTGGGGCAGCGGCGTGTGTTGAGGAACATGCATGAGCGAGCCCTGTGCGTGGGGTGACGTGGTGCGGCTTGTGCACGGCGGGCAGGTGCTGCACACCTCCCCGGCAGGTGGGGCCGATGCTTGAGCTTTTTGTCTCAGGGGAGTCGCACGCTTCGGTTGGGAGTCAGCGGGCTGTTTTACAGTCCCAACTGCTGCCTCAGTAAGGTACTGTTTTCCCTCGCGGAGTCCTCACCATTATAACCCTCAACATATACCGCTCCATAGCCCGCAGAGCGCTGAGCCCAGTGCAGGCGTTGGTGCGCACACGGCTGAGACACTCAGGCCACCGTCGCCCTGCACCCTGCTTTCTGACGGCCCTGTCCCCACCCCGACCCAGGTTCCGGCCCATGGCCCGCAACGTGTTCAGCGTGGTGCTGGTGGTGCGGCCGCTGTGCCCCGCATCCCTGGAGCTGGCAGCCACGCTGCAGCAGATGTGGGCCGGGGGGTACCCCATACGATTCGGTGGGTCGGTGGGCCCGTGGGTCTGACCGCGAGGTTGGAAACACCTGACGGCCTGCTGGTGTGCTTCGGGCCTTCGGGCCTGCGGAGGACGGACACAGGTGTCCCCCTCCCTGCATTCTCATACCAACCTGCCAGCCTACTTTGCTGTAGCACTGGTTGTTCCATGGCCTCCCCTCGCATACCCTCCCATTTAGATTACCCTAAAAACACGTCTGTCTTCCCCCTCCAGGCGTGGTGTTCGAGCTGCCCAGCGTGGTGTCGCGGCTGGTGGCCTCGCGGCGCTACCCCTACCTGGTCAAGGGAGGGGCCCCAGACTGGGCAGCCATGGACCCAACGTGCGTGGGGCTGGGAGCAGGCGCTGTGTGGGGCGGAGTGGGGATGGGGTACGCGTAAAACGCGAGGGAAGCGTGGAGGGCGTGAGGGAGTCACGGTGGGCGTTCGTTTTCTTGTCTCACGGGATAGGTGCAAGTTGGTAGTGCCAGTTCCGTTTATTAGCGTCATGGCTGGTGTGGGACCACACTCTGGTCGGAGGCCGCGCCCTGCACCGTGCCCAACGTGGTCGCTGCAGGCACTAGTGGGGGTGAAGCTGCTGCTTTACACAAAGCGTGCATGGCCTTGTGCACCCCTGCGCCCGTCCCCTGTCTGCGCTGACGACCACCACCACTGCCGCCACCGCGTCCATGCGCCCTGCAGGGAGCGCTTCGGCCGCGCCTTCGCCACACTGCGCGAGGCGTTCGGTGCCCCCGCCGCCTGGCGCCTGTGGTTCGACCTGGCTGAGTCGACAGCGTAAGAGTTGGCAGTGCGACCGACGCGTGTGTGCGTGCGCTGGGTCTTTCAGATGAGCCTGAGTTACTGTATGTCAGCAGCATGGCTCAAAGTGCGTGGGCAGCAGCGCCAGGCACTCTGTTGTACACAGACGCCGTGTGCAGGTCCCAACAACATTGCTTCCTCGGACCCTCGCGTGTCCCCTCCCTCGCAGTGGGACCGGCTCGCCCGCCGCCTTGCTGTTGGAGGAGTCGTTCAAGGCCGCCTGGGCCGCCGGCGCCAAGGCCCCCCCGCCCGGCGCGCGCGGCAAGGCGGCGGCGCGCAAGAGCC
>VFQN01007878.1_pt1 | contig 11167 bp, 17 predicted proteins | sample 3512371 | NCBI WGS metagenome assembly VFQN01 (sample SAMN10412370, study PRJNA504923) | tailings metagenome | isolation source: Replicate 2 from Balatoc abandoned mine | place: Philippines: Itogon, Benguet | collected 2017-08-28 | reverse complement strand
CCTCAACGGCTCCAGACTGACACACAGGACAGATCCGCTCTTCTCTCGGGACCCCATTGCTACGATTTGCGGCAAGGGGCCAACAGCCCAAGCGAAAGCGCATCAACTTCTTGTGTGAATGCACCGGAATGAACACCTTGACGTGCGGCAACCATGCAGCCTTGCCCTGCTCGTGCGACAAGCCACACCAATGCTTGTAACGGCACATCTTGACATGTGGTGGGCATGGCATGGGGCCCAGCAGGCGCCGCACACGACCGGGCAGGAGTACGGCCGCGAAACGGGGAAGCCCGGCCGCGGCGCCAGCACAGAAGCTGAGCGCTAACCTGTAAGGAGTAGGAGCGGGTAGGGCAACGGCTCGTGGTTTGGGGCCCACAGGGACCATACGGCGGGCAACTGCCTTGCCATCATCATCTCGCGGGGGCTGCTCGGCCCCCGTCGCCCCCACTACTGCCGCTGGTGCCGCCCATGCCGCCGCTGCCGGTGCGCGACTGCTTCCGTTTGTTTTACTTTGCCGCTCTGCGGTTAACCCCCTGCGGCAGCCGCGTCCTCGCCGCCGCCCACCAGCTCCGCGCCACGTCCCCCACCGCCTGCAGCAGCGGCCGCTCAAACACCACCGCCTCGTAGCCAGGGGCCTGCAGCAGCCAAAGCAACATTTGTCAAGGTTTATTTTGAATAACAAGCAATTACCATGATCAGCAGGGGGCTGCGACAGTAAGAGCAGGCGCTGAAGCAGCAGCAGGCGGCGAAGCAACATCAGGGACAACATGGGGCCGCATGTTGAGCGATGCGTACGACGGCTACCTCACATTGCGTCACTACAACCGCGTGCCCTGATCTACAGCAACGGCAAGACAAACTGGCCAGGCGGCAGCCAGTGTATTCCCACAGCGCGCCACCTGCAGCGTCCACGTATATAGATATATAGATATATAGATAGATATATAGACACCCGTCCTCCCACTCACACACGCGCAGCGTACACAACGGGGCACTGCTGGGTTACTGCGGAACTCAACCCGCTCTTGCTTCGTCTCTACATCCTCGCTTTCCGTCCCCCTGGCCCATGCCTTCCTTCCTCCCTGAACACCTCGCTCCCAGTCCTACCCGCACTCCCAGTCCTACTCGCAGCAGGGCTACGGTTACTCTCATCGCAAGTACCAGCAGCGTGCATAAACTCTAGCGTGACTATGATGAAACAATTGCTGCGCGGAAGTCCCACCTGCATCGCCCACTCCCGGCTGTACACGTGCACCCGCCGTGTCTCCCTGCCCGCCCCGCCGCCCGGGCCCGGCGGCTCCACCAAGGTATGTCCCGCATGGGTCTGCAGCCACAGCACGCACGCAGCAGAGGACTAGAGCACACCCGTACCGTCAACACGGGTCGTGGTCTTCAACACTCGGTGGTGCACACAGCCGTTGCAAACACGGAACGGTCAACAGTTGAAGACCCATATCGCCCATGGGTCAACACACATTCATTGTAAACTGTCCACATGGGCAGGTTGGCCTGCTCGCCTCCTTCCACGTTCTACGCTCGGTACCCCCTCGGTACCCACCTACCCACTCGGTACCCACCTACCCACTCGGTACCCACCCACTCATTCGGTACCCACCCATGCCAGGATGCTGCCCCGCAAGTTGTGTGCGTCCAGGCCGTGCCTCCGCCTCAGCTGCTGCGCATACTGCCCGCTGCGGTAGCCAATCGTGCTGCACACGTGGGGCATGGGGGGGGGGAGGAAGTTGGGGCAAGGGGATAGGTGTAGCCAACCGCGCAGCCCACGCAGGGGCATGTGGGTTCGACGGGGATTATGTGCGGTCTTGGGTGTGGAATTGCATTGAGGAGGCGGGTGGATGGGAAGAGCAAGCACGCAGTAGAGCAGCCGGCACGCAGTAGAGCAGCAGAGGAGTACGGGTGCGTGAAGGGTGTGGGGGCAGCTAGGGCGTTGGGTACGTCGTGTGTTAGGAGGAGTGCGGGCAGCTGGCAAGTCAGGACGCGGAAGCCGCACTGTGGTGTACGATCAGGCCGTTGTTGCCAAGCTTGGAAGAGCCCCCTTGGGAAGAGCTCCCTACACGCGCTAATGCGCGCTTCGCTGCGGGGCGCTGGTCGGGACACTGCCGTACAAATGTACCGTGCACGCGTACCCACCGTACAGCCCGCTTACCAGTAGCAGACGATCCTGCTCGGGGGTGGTGCCGTAGGATGGAAAAGGGGCACACTGTTACTCCCAGAACAAAAATTGTGTAGGTCTCAAATGCGTGGGATGGGGTTGGGGGGTTGGGGGGTGGGGTGGGGGTACAAAACGTGGACATTGTGCCAAGGGAGCGCTGGCAAGCTGGTGGCAGGTTCACAGCAGCAACGCGCGCAGATTGCTGGGACCCACTTCTTGTCAGCAAAGGCCTCCGGGCCCCGCGCCTCGAACTCCTGCTGCGTCAGCGTGCTGGGGCCTGGCAGCCGAGACACCTGAGGGCCAAGTCACGGGGCCAAGGGGAATATTAGTTGACTAGTAAACACTCTCAGGCGTAGCAATCCCAGTAGTACAATGAATAATAGCAGTGGGGGCAGCCGAGACACCTGGGGGCCAAGGCAGGCGGGTATGGTAAAAATTGGCTAGTACACACTCACTTGGGCATAGCAGTAGCGGTAATAAATTAAGGATACAGTAGCAGTGGGGGCAGCAGTGACACCTGAGGGCCAAGGGGATAAGGGGTGTACCGTAGTAGTAGCGGTCAAGGAGTAATGCAGGGGACAAACGCGTGGCGGTGCGCCCAGAGGGTGGCGGCGTGGCTGCTGCACCCGTATGTGCGGGTGGTCGTACGGCATGGCGGGCGGTGGCCAGTACGGCGGCGGCAGGGTGGCGGCGGGGGTTGGCGGCGGCGGTGTTGATACTAAAAAACCGGGTGATGCCGTGCTGTGCAGTCAGTGTACGTCAATGTGTGCTCTGGTCGTGTGCCACGCAGTCGGTGTTCTGCCGCGTGCCGCACCAACCTGCTGCTCCGCCGCTGAGCGCACGTCCACCAGCACCAGCTGCCCGCCCGCCACGCCGTCGTCCTGGATAGTGGCACGGCAAAGCAGTAAGGGGGCCGAACAGTTTAGCAGGTCGGCGGGAGCCCGTACGTTACTTGCTTTGTGAACATCCACCACCACCAGCGCAAGCTGCCCACCCGCCCGCTGTGGACGCAGCGTCGTCCTGGTGGCAGGGCGCAGCAAAAAGGGCGCAAAGGTGTTTGCTAGGTCGGCAGGAACCGCATGTTAGTTGCTTGGTGAACCGTTATGAACGGCGCGCAACGGCGGTTGCGGAGGAAACAGGGGGCATGTTGTGGGTCGTATTGCAGGCAGCATGAGGTGGGGTAGGGTGAGCTGTGGGCTCGAGGGACATCAGTGGACCCCGGATCGCGGACAGGAATCCAGCGTGAACGAGCCTGGGACGGCTGCGTACCGGTACAATGCCCCCACAGTATCGCACGCAGCTGTCGACACTATAGGCTCAACCTGACACGGTAACGGCACCAGCAGCAGCGCCGGTGCAAGGCACCGTACCGGTATGTTCAGGGTTGTCGTTCTTTCTGCTCCGTGCAGCAGGTGCATGCTACCTCCTTGCCCAACCACCTCCACAGCCATGCAGCTGAGTGAATCTTCTTTTCAGTGCCGTACTTTGCCTGTCTGTGTCGAACATGGGGCCCCCTTGTTCCAACCGCTACCGTGGCAACGGAACCACGGGTCAGTGGGGCGCCAGTCGCAACAGGGACAACGCGCCAGCCGGCCTAAGGCCACACCACGGGGGGGTACAACCATTACGGATTTGTATGCTTTCCAGGAACAGACGTAGGCCTGCCGTACCTGCAGCCACTGATGGAGCTCCTCGACGGTTACCTCCGGCACCTGCGTGTTGGTGTGGTGAGTTGGTGTGGTCAACCCTGCTTGGCAGCGCGGTCGTCCACCAGCCATGCTGCCTGCTGCAAGCCCAATGCCCATGGCTTGAAGCTAGCACCACTAGGTACACATCTTTTTTGGGGGCCGGGGGCCGGGTGTGGCGGGTACCGCACCTCTTGAAAGCCCTTCCTCAGGGACTCGTACTTTCGGTTGAGGCGTTCCAGGGTCTCCTGTTGGCCCATAGCCGGGTTCGGGGGCTGAGCGCCTGGTATAGCTTTCCGCTTGACGCCGTGGCTCCTTTTGGTGCAGTGTGTCTGACGCCAGGTAGGTGCGACGCTTGGAACGAGTACCCTGGCTGTTGCGGGTGTGGTGCGAGGGTTGGGGGGAGCAAGTATGCCGCGTGAAGCACTCGCGCAAAGACGCATAGCTAGCAAATATAGTTACTTCTTATAAGTGGGCCTCAATGCGCCTGTGAGGACAAAGCCCTCCACTTGGGATGGGGGCGAAGGGGCACAGGTGCGCATGGGCCGTCCATCGCGCGGCGAGTTCCAAAGAGGGTATTCCAAGCAAATGCAGCCGCGCATCCTTACTTTAGTGGTGGACGAGGTCCGCTTGCTGCACGAGCTGATAACTACGCCTTTATTCTTTCCGCAGCTGTCCTGCGAGCCACACAGAACCGCCCCAGAGATACCTTCAGGAGGCGCGCTGCGTTTAACGTAGACTATAGCCGTGCTACTTGAGTACATCTTGTGACTACATTTGTCCCTTGGAGCTTGTCTTCGGGCGGCGCACGATCCTCGGCGGCGTCCTTTGAGCGGGTAGGCAAGTGCGACTTCCCTGGCTGGCCTTGGTGCTTTTACAAAAGTTTATTATTGATAGCATAATGACTATGTGACAACTATGTGTTGCAAATCGGCTACTTGAGCGGTAAAGGGGCACCACGGTTGCCCGATGGCTCCCTGTGCCCGGGCCGACGCACCGCCCCTGTCCAGCTTTCCCTGCCCTCTCGCTCCAGCTCAGACCCCATATTCACCAACCACAGGCACATCGCGGCAAAGCCGCTCGAACCGACCGTACGCAGGAGCAATGCTGCGGCCGACCGCCCCAGCCTTCTCCCCGCCCGGCGAGGCCAACGGCGATGGCTACGCGCTACGGCCCGGGGGCTTGGGAAACCCCGAGGTCGCGGCCGTGAACGACATGCTTGACCGGCTGACCATAGCCACCAAGCAGGAGTCCGCCGTGTCCTCGAAGGCACCCCCCGCCAAGCCGGCCGCAGCGCCCGCGCCCGCGCCCTCCGCCCCCAAGCCCGCTGTTACGGGGGGCATTAAGATCCTGGGCAAGGCGCAGGCGCCCGCTGCGACCGCGCCCGCGGCGGCCAAGCCCTCGTGGCCGCCTGTGGGGGGTGCGCCTGCCGCCAAGGCCCCCAGCGGGGGGCGTGACGGCGTGGCGCGGGAGCTGGCGGACTATGTCAAGTCGCGCGGCGTGCGCGTCTTGTCGGTGAGGGAGGCGGGGACAGGTTTATTTGTATGCATGCATGCGTACGTGCGCGTCTCTGTGGGGTAGCTGGGCGTATGAAGGCCTCGGGCGGTGGGACGGTGGGTTAGAGGTGGCGGTGCGGAGGGGGGTAGTGGTGAGGGCGCTTGGTTGGGCGTGTCGTGGCCAACATGCGCACGTGGGACCTGGGGCAGTTCCTGAGCCTGGCGTGTAATAGGGGGGTGGGGCTTGCGGACGCTGGCTGCGAGACGGACGGAGCCGAGGCTGCAGAGGGCGGGGCTAGCGTTGCCTGGGTTGCATGGATTGCCTCCTGGCTAGGCGGCCGCACAAGGTCCTGTGGACACCCAGCAGTCCACTGTCCAAGACGGGCGTTTCTTGGGTAGCCACTCTGTCTTTGTGTAGTCATTTGGGGCGTATGTGATGAGGACGATTTGTCAATCTTCCGGTGCATGTGCCGTTGCCTGTTCTTCCCTCCAGAGCTCCGGGCTGCAGGCCAAGCTGGCGATCATGGCGGACGATGGAAATGACGCAGCGGCGAGGGAGGTGAGCGGTAGGGGTACGCGTAAAACGCGAGGAAACCGTGTAAGGTGTCCGGGAAGCACGGAAATGCTGGGGCCTGTACGCTAGAGGAAGTGGGTTGTGAGCGTTTCGGGGGCGGAGGGCAGGGTGGTGAGCTTTCGGGGTTGAGGTAGGGACGTGAGCAGGGGAGGGGCGGTTGGGGAGCGGAGGGAAGACGTGTAGGGAGGAGAGGTTTGTCGGGGTGGGGTGGGGGGACGGCAGCGAAGTAGAGCATCGGGGGGAAGGGGTACCACGAACTGAACTTGCCACTGGAAAGTGGCGCAAGCATGCAGCCGCCATGCGCTGTGGTGCTTGGGCGGTGGTGTGTGCGCTCATACACCGCCTGGTCCCCTTTCGGGTCGCCATGCTTCCCTGGGCCTGCCTTCCGAACCCGGCAGGCTGCAATAGTGGCTTGCTTCATTGTTGTGTTGATTCCCCGTCCCGCTTTTGTTCTGCCTTAGGCTGCCATGATGGCCTGAATCTAAAAGTACCACATATAAATATTGATTTACACTTCAAATCTCCTTGCCCCTCCCAGGCTGCCATGATGGCCTACTCTGCGCTGTGCGACACCCTGGGCCGTACTGTGGAGCCCTACGTGGCTCCCATGCTGCCCGTGTTCCTGGAGAGGCTGGCGGACAAGGTGCGGGGACAAGGGGAGTGGGGGGAGGATGGATGAAGTTACAGTTGGACTACGCAACTAGTTCTGGTTTACACAACCATCTGCTGCCCGTGTTCCTGGAGAGGCTGGCGGACGAGGTGCGAGGAGAAGGACTGAATGTTGATTTCGAATGAGGCGCATAAAGACTGCAAGCGGAAATATTTGTTGTCTGTTTGCTGCCCGCGTTATGGGAGCGGTTGGCAGATAAGGTAGGGCGAATAGCGGGAGCGGCACGGCACCGCAGCAGTCAGAGCCAGGGTTTGGGGGCAGGCCACATGCTCGGTCCACCAGCGGGGAGCCATACCGACCTGTCGTAGGACGAAAGCAGAGTGGTGGCATGTGTGGCAGTCTCGCATGCGTGGGTGTGCTAACACACTGACGACAGGAAGGCAGCTGCGGGGGGTCCACGACGGCCCCTGGGGGCTGCAAGCGGCCTGGTTGCCGGAGGTTGGGCGTGGGACCTAACGGGGTGTACTGTCCTGAACTGATGATGCGCGTGTGCCCAAATGGGGTCGTGAGTGAGGGCAAGGGGTGGGCGGGGAGCGGGGCCATGAGAAGGGGCCGGAAAGGCGGGTCTGTGGGTGCCAGGTCGCCCCAGGGGTGAGCACTGTAGTGCAGTCATGCCCTGGGACGTTGGGCGGAGTGCTGCACGCAGGTGGTGAGCGATGGCGGGTGGTTGGAGGGGAAGAGGGAGGGAGGGTGCGCTGCTGCGCGAAAGCGGGCGCAAGGCGCGGGCGTCTTGTCGGACCATGGCGGCATGGGGAGTCGTGTGGGTTCGGGAGCAGCCACGGCAAGCTCCTGCTGCTGGCTTGTGGCACCATCGCGACCCCCTCCTCACCCAAACCCAAGAACTAGCACACCCGTTCACACCCACCCACTCATTGAAGCACCCACCCCACCTGCTACCTGCCCTGACACCACCGCTCCCCCAGGCCACCAGCGTGCGCATCGCCGCCGACGCCTTCTGCACTAAAGTATGCACGCCCTTAACCCACACTCGCTTACGCCCCCGTCAACCCACCTCCTCCCCCTCCACCTCCCTTCCACCCCCGTAGGCCACCAGCGTGCGCATCGCCGCCGACGCCGCCTGCCAGTCCCTACCTCCACCTTGCACCCTCCACTGCCGCTGCACACTAAATTCATCCCTATAACGCAAATCCAACTACCTCCCCTGCCTTTCCCCCCAACCCCGTAGGCCACCAGCGTGCGCATCGCCGCCGACGCCGCCTGCCAGTCCCTGGCCCGCCTGCTGCACCCCGACGCCGTGGCCCGCTCCCTGCCGCACATCATCCGCGGCACCTCCCCCAGCCGCAAGTGGCAGAGCAAGGAGGGCGCCTTCAAGATGATTGCTACGCTCACGGAGTCGGCGCCGGAGGCGGTGGCGGAGGCGCTGCCAGAGCTCGTGCCCGTGGTGCGTGGGTTAGGGTGCGGGGTGGGGTGGGGTCGGGCGGGGGTAACCGCACAGCGGCAACATGAAATAACCGGGTCAGGTGGGGGTGGTGTTACCTTCCTGGGTGTGTAAGGGCATGTACGGGCTTGAAACCATAGCCCCTTGCGCAGCTTACCGCCAACCCACAACCCGCGCTGTGATCACAATGTTGATGGTTGACATGGCATGTCCTTTTCCCTTGTCCCAAGTAGTAAGCAATGCTTACCCACACATTAACCCGTCACTCCCCACCAGCGCTTCCGTGATCCCCTGACGCCTTACGCGGTTTCCTCGTGTTTTTCGCGTTCTCTCCTCCAGGTCTCCGACGGCATGGTGGACGCCCGCGATGAGGTGAAGGAGGTGGCGGTGGAGGCGGCTGAGGGCGCCTTCGCGCTGGCGGGCAACAGGGACATCGCGCCCTGCATCCCCTCCTTCCTGTCGTGCATCCGCAAGCCCAAGGAGACGGCGGAGGCCATCCTCAAGCTCAGCGCCACCACCTTCGTGCAGGCGGTGGAGGTGGGTGCGTGTGTATTAACGGGGCGTGTGGGTTAGCGTGGTGGGTGCATTAGCTGGCGTTCGCAAGCCGGAGGAGATGGCGAAGGCCATCTTGAAGCTCAGCGCCACCACCTTCATGCAGGCGGTGGAGGTGGGTGCATGTGTGTTAACGGGGCGTGTGGGTTAGCGGGGTGTGTGTAGCGGATGCGGTGCGGGGATGTAGGCTAAAGAGCCTTGTACAGCGGGTTAGCGGGGTGTGTGTATTAGCTGGCGTTCGCAAGCCGGAGGAGACGGCGAAGGCCATCTTGAAGCTCAGCGCCACCACTTTCGTGCAGGCGGTGGAGGTGGGTGCATGTGTATCAACGGGGTGTGGGTTAGCGGGGTGTGTGTATTAGCTGGCGTTCGCAAGCCCAAGGAGACGGCGAAGGCCATCTTGAAACTCAGCGCGACGACCTTCGTGCAGGCGGTGCAGCCAGGATGTGCGTGTTGAAAGGGTGTTGCTTCCCGAGGTAGCTTGGTTGGTCGTTTTCGGTCAAGCTTGGTGGGAGGGAGCGTGGTAGTTAGAGGAGCATATGCGCTCTATCCCGCAGCCTATTAAGCCGGCGTGCCGCTGCCCCCCTGTGGCCGGGACGTGACTTCGCGCTGCGCACATGGACCGCGGAACGCCCTGGACACACCCGCATCCGTGGCGGGCGTGTAGTTGCAGTGTCCCAAATCACCAACGAAATGCCACAACCTCCCACCGAAACCCGCGCACGCAACCAAGACCCAGCCGTGTTCGGAGCCTCTCTCCGCACTCCCCTACCCCACCCTCCCTTCCGCACGGCCCTCCCCCCATCCTCCCGCCCTGCCCGCCCTTCACCCCTGCAGGCCCCCGCCCTGGCGGTGATGTGCCCGCTGCTGATCAAGGGCCTCAAGGAGGAGACGGCCATCAAGCGCAAGGCGGCCAACATCATCTCCAACATGTCCAAGCTGGTCACCGTGCCCGCAGGTGGGGAGCCGGGAGGACAACGTGATCGGAACTGTAATGTATGATGTGCAACATACATACTATATATTATAGGGGTTACTAGGGGTTCAAGGGTTTTCAACAAGTCCAAGCTGGTCACCGTGCCCGCAGGTAGGGCGGGGGTGGACTGGGGCGCGGCGGACTGCCGCACTGCGGGGTGGGGCCCAGGGCGGACCGCGGACGCGACGTGTGGGTTTTGAACGCCACTCTGCTGCTTTGCGGCCGTGGCCAAAGAAGGGAGGAGAGGCGGCGACAGCGACAGCTGCTGCCAGTTTGGTGCGGCACTCAGGGTGCTGTGCATGCCACCCCTTTGCCGCGTCGTGATGGATGCTCACTGACCACTTGTATTCCACCGCGTTACCTGACTTCACCCACCCCACCCCACCCCCAGACGCCGACGCCTTCCTGCCCAAGCTGCTGCCCCGCCTGGAGGCGGCCGCCACGGAGACGCCCGACCCCGAGTGCCGCTCCGTGTGCGCCGCCGCCGCCGCCACCGTCAAGCGCGTGGCGGAAGAGGCGGCCGCCAGCAGGGACGCGGACGACCGCAAGGTGCGTGTGTATTAGCGTGTGTGGGTTAGCGTGTGGGGGAGGGGGTGCACCGCCGCCACCGTGAAGCGCGTGGCGTAGGAGGCAGCAGCCAGCAGGGACGCGGACGACCGCAAGGTGCGTGTGTATTAGCGTGGGTGTATTAGCTTGTAGGGGCTTTGGATTGTGCGCCGCCGCCACCGTGAAGCGCGTGGCGGAGGAGGCGGCCGCCAGCAGGGACGCGGACGACCGCAAGGTGCGTCGGTGTGTATTAGCTGTGTGTGTATCAGCACTGGGTTGTGTGTGAGGGTGTGAGCCGCCGCCGCCACAGTGAAGCGAGTGGCGGAGCAGGCAGCAGCCAGCAGGGACGCGGACGACCGCAAGGTGCGTGTGTATTAGCGTGTGTGGGTTAGCGTGTGGGGGAGGGGGTGCACCGCCGCCACCGTGAAGCGCGTGGCGTAGGAGGCAGCAGCCAGCAGGGACGCGGACGACCGCAAGGTGCGTGTGTATTAGCGTGTGTTAGCGTGTGTTCGCACGGCTCTGTGGGTAGCTGGGAGGGGTGGAGGGAAGGGTGCAGGGAGGCGACGGCGGCCAGCAGGGACGCGGACGACCGCCAGGTACGTGTGTATTAGCGTGTGTGGGGGCGCGTGTGGAAGGGGCGGCTGGTGGTGGTGGTTGGTGACAAGTCGGAGGCCTATCAAATGTGCGCTGGTGTCTTTTGCTTGCCGTGCCCACTTGATCGTCTTTGCAGGCGTTAAGCCTGGAAACGCTTCGGCCGGCAGCGTGTTCAGTACGCGTTAACCCCACCTTACCTGCGCCCTCCCGTGTCTCCAGGTGCTGGGCGAGGAGGAGGTGGCGGCCACGCTACAGGACATCCTCAAGGTACGGCGTGTGTGTTGTATACGCATGCGATCCTGGAATGGGATGTGGCATGACTCGCCCTTCGTGCGCCGCTCAGGCATCAACGGGTGCTGTGGCTGCATAACCTTCATTGCACAGTTCCGCGAAGAAACTACTACGTACGCAAACCCGCTCCCTCCACTCACGCCCCTTGCCCACTCCCATTCTCTCCCCCCCCCCCCCCCCCCCCCCCCCCCCCCCCCCCCCCACCCCCCCCCCCCCC
>VFQN01007877.1_pt1 | contig 11168 bp, 7 predicted proteins | sample 3512371 | NCBI WGS metagenome assembly VFQN01 (sample SAMN10412370, study PRJNA504923) | tailings metagenome | isolation source: Replicate 2 from Balatoc abandoned mine | place: Philippines: Itogon, Benguet | collected 2017-08-28 | reverse complement strand
GCCCAGGGCAACGCCCTGGGTTCACGGCGCGAATCCCCCCGCAGGCTGAAGGCCTGCGAGCCGGCTGGCAGGCCTTCAGCCTGCACGGCACGTCCGAACCCCGTTCCCAGGGCGGCGGTCGCTGCGCTCCCTACGCCCTGGGCGGAGGGCTCCCAGGCCTTCGGCCTGAAAACCGACCACCGCCGAACTCGAAACGACTGGATCCGGTACGACAACCCGTTCCGGCGCCTGGTGAGGCGTAACGACGGCCTGCGGGCAGAAACGACGGTCGGGCATCGCCCCGGGGTGGGCCGCCCCCCGCCGACTGCTATCATGGCCCCTTTCCCGAAAGGAATGGGTATGGTGATCGACGCTGTCTCGCAGTCCACTGGGTCAGAGCGAACCGTGGCGGTGGAGCCCGCTCCCGCCGGCGTGACGCTGGCCATCCGTGAGAAGGATGCCGAGCTCGCGCGGGTCGAAGTCCCGACCGACAAGTTCCTGACCGTCCTCACCGAGCGGCCCGCCGGCCCGCAGGCGGTCGCCGCCGTCGACACGAAGGTGCTAGAGGTCGAGGTCCGGCGGAACGAGGTCCTCCTCGCCGTCGGCAAGGCAGACGCCGCGGTCGGGCTCGACGATCTGATGGACGCCCTCGCCGCCGCCCTCCCCTCGGGCTGAGGCTCCCCGTACTACGTCCCCGCTCGACCTCACGGGCCCGGCCTCCGCGATCGGGATGGCCGAGAACTTCCGGTTCGAGATCCGAGCCGGGGCGTTCTGCCCCCAGCCGGAGAGATCGCCGCGTTCCACGAATTGCACGGGAGCGGCGTCCGCCATGACTATTACGTCGTCCACCCGGACGGTGTCCCGCTCCTGACCCGAAGCCGGGTGACATTGTTGGGGATGACGGGCAACCGGACGAAGTAGAAGACGTTGGGGCCGGCGCACTTCCCGCCGACCGGGATTGGGGTACGCGGTTCTGCCGCGGTCGGGACGGCTGTTCTTTACCCCGACCCGGGCGGAATGAGCGCCGCTACCTTGGCCAGTAGAAAGCCGAGGTGATGCTCCTGGTGGGAGACGGCCTTGGCGACGAGTTGATCTAGCGTCCGTTCGCCCTCCCGGCTGTGAACCCCGACCCTCTGCCACGCCGCCGCCGGCTGCACCCGCAGGATGCGGGTCATCTGCCGTCGGATCAACCCGATGAGCGCGGCCTCCTCTCCGGCGTCGCGCTGGTCGTAGGCCAGGGCGGTCGCATACAGCCCGGGGTCGGCGAAAGGCAGGGCCGGTCGGTCTTCCGCCAGCACCCGCTTCATCCGCTCGGCGAACACGGCTTCCGAGTCGGCCAGGTGGCAGACCACCTCCTGCACGCTCCAAACGCCGGGGATGGGGTGGGCGCGGAGTTGCTCCGGGGTCAGGCCGGCGATGGCCCTTGCGACGTCGTCCGCCTGGTCGCGGTAAGTTTTCCAGGGGAACATTATATCCGCCCGCCCCCGTCACTCGAAGACCGTGGTCCTCTCGCGGACCGCACCCGCGCCGTGGGCGCCACAAGCTTCTTGACCTGTTTCGCCCGCTCGACCGAGTCGCCGGCCCCGGCCCGTGGGGTAGCCGCCGCCGGGCGGGCGCGACAAGCCGCTTCGCCTTCCTTCTTCTTGAAGCCGCTCTTGTAGGCTCGCGTTTTGAGTTCGTGACCTACGTACCAAACGATGCGATCGCCTTCCTTCTTCTCGGGTCATCTCACGCTTGAGTGGCGGACGCCCCCGACGTGCCGCCCCCATTGTACCATCAACCCGGCCGTCGCCCGTCGGACGGCCAAGACCCTCCTGGCCGACCCCCTCCCGGTGGCCCGGCGCGGCCCGCCGTACACTTCCCCCATGCCCCGCGACCCGCTCCCGATCGACGCCGCGCTGCCGCAACTCATCGCCGCCGTCCGCGACTCCCGCGCCGCCGTCCTGCGCGCGCCGACCGGCGCCGGGAAGACAACGCGCGTGCCGCCGGCGCTGCTGGAGGTCGCGGCCGGCGCGGTAGTGATGCTGGAGCCGCGGCGGGTCGCGGCGCGGGCGGCGGCGCGGCGGATGGCGGTCGAGCATGGCAGCGCGCTCGGCGACGTGTTCGGCTATCAGGTACGCTTCGACCGCAAGGCCGGGCCGGGCACGCGCGTCCTCGTCGTCACGCCCGGCGTGCTGCTCCGCCGCCTCCACGACGACCCGTTCCTGGAGGGCGTCGGCGCCGTGGTGTTCGACGAGTTCCACGAGCGCGGGCTCGACGCCGACCTGGCGCTCGGCATGGTGAAGCTCGTCCGCGAGGCGGTGCGGCCGGACCTGACCGCGGTCGTGATGTCGGCGACGATCGACCCCGGGCCGGTGGCCGCGTACCTCGGCGGCGCGCCGGTCGTGGACAGCGCCGGCCGCAGCTTTCCCGTGGAAATCCTGTACCGCCCGCGCCGCGACACGCCGCCCCCCGTCGCCGCCGCGGCCGGCGTGCGCGAGGCGCTGACCCTGACCGACGGCGACGTGCTGGCGTTCCTCCCCGGCCTCCGCGAGATCCGCCAGACCGCGGACGAGCTCGCCGGTCTTGATGTGGAAGTCCTGCTACTCCACGGCGACCTGCCGCCCGAGCAGCAGGACCGCGCGTTGCAGAAGCTCGACCGCCGCAAGGTCGTGCTCGCCACGAACGTCGCCGAAACGTCGGTGACGGTGGAGGGCGTGACGGCGGTGGTCGATACCGGGCTGGCGCGGCAGCTGGAGTTCGAGCCGGCGGTCGGGATGGACCGGCTGCGGCTCGTTCCCATCTCGCGCGCCTCAGCCGACCAGCGCGCCGGCCGCGCCGGGCGGACGCGGTCCGGCGTGTGCCTCCGACTCTGGGACGAGCCCGGCCACCGGTCGCGCCCGGAGCAGACGGAGCCGGAAATCCGCCGGGTGGATGTGTGCGGCGCCGCGCTGCAACTGCTGGCGCTCGGCGAGACGAATGTGTCGAATTTCCCCTGGCTCGATCGCCCGCGCCCGGAGGCGATCGGACAGGCGAACCGCCTGCTCGATCAGCTCGGCCTCGTCCGCGGCGGCGCGCTCACCGACCTAGGGCAGGCCGCGGCGCGACTGCCGGTCCACCCGCGGCTCGGCCGACTGCTGATCGAGGGCCAGCGGCTCGGCGCGCCGCGGCGCGCCGCCCTCGCGGCGGCGCTGCTCGCCGAGCGCGACCCGTTCCAGCGCCCCGACGGCCCGCCGACACGCACGGCGCCGCCGACCATCTCCGATGTGCTCGACCGGGTCGAGGCGCTGGAGGCGTTCGAGCGCACGAAACGCCTCGACACGCCGCTCGGCCCGCTCCACCGCGGCGGCGCCTTCGGGGTTCTGGAAGCACGCGACCAACTCGCGCGCCTCCTCGGCGATCATCCTGGTGGAAGCGCAAGGAATGGTGGGACCGGCGTCCCGCCGGTCCGAGGCATGACCGGCGGGACGCCGGTCCCACCGGACGAAGCCGTCCTCCGTGCCCTGCTCGCGGCTTATCCCGACCGCCTCGCCCGGCGGCGCGAGCCGGGGAGTTCGCGCGCCGTCACCGTCGGCGGGCGCGGCGTCAAACTCGCGCCGACGAGCGGGGTGCGCGAGCCGGACCTGTTCGTGTGCGCGGACGTGGACGCCGCCGGCGCCGACGCGCTCGTGCGGATCGCGTCCGGCGTCGAGCGCGACTGGCTCCCCGCCGACCGCATCACCGCGCGCATCGAAGTGACGTTCGACGAGCAGACCGATCGCCTCGCTGCCCGCAAACGAACGCGCTTCGACGACCTGGTTCTCGACGAGACGCACGCCCACATCGCCGACGAGGCCGACGCCGCCCGCGTCCTCGCCGCGGCGGCGCGCGACCGGCTGGAGAAGGTGCTGCCCGCCCCCGACTCCGACGCCGGCCGCTTCCGCACCCGCGTCCGCTGCCTCCGCGGCTGGCTCCCCGAACTGAACCTGCCGGCGTTCGACGCCGCCGACCTCGGCGAGCTCCTGGAGCACCTGGCGCGCGGCCGGCGCTCGCTCGGCGAACTGCGCTCGGGACCGTGGCTCGACCTGATGCGCGGGCAGCTCAGTTACGACCAGCAGCGGGCGCTCGACCGCGAGGCGCCGGACCGCCTCGAAGTGCCGAGCGGCAGCCACATCCAGTTGCAGTACGAGGAGGGCCGCCCGCCAGTGCTGGCCGCGCGCATCCAGGAGCTGTTCGGCCTCGCCGAGACGCCGCGCGTCGGCGGGCGGGTGAAGGTGCTGCTCCACCTGCTCGCGCCGAATTACCGCCCGCAGCAGGTCACGGACGACCTGGCGAGCTTCTGGAAGAACGGTTACCCGCTGGTGCGGAAGGAGCTGCGCGGCCGCTACCCGAAGCACAGCTGGCCCGACGACCCGCTCACCGCCGAGGCAATCAGAGGGGCGAAGCGGCGGACGTGACGGCGAACGGCCGGCGTGAGCCGGCTGGTCGTTGGTACGGGCGCCTGGGACGGCGCCCGGTGACCCAGTTGTCCGCTCGGGCACCTGCACCAACGACCAGCCGGCTCACGCCGGCCGTTCGCCCGGCTTTTACTTCTTCGCGTTGATGGCCTCGACCACCGCGCTGCCGAGGTCCGCCGGCGTCGCGGCGACGGCGATGCCGGCCTTCTTCAGCGCCGCGATCTTGTCCGCCGCGCTGCCGCTCCCGCCGCTGATGATCGCCCCCGCGTGGCCCATCCGCCGGCCCGGCGGGGCGGTCTGGCCCGCGATGAACGCCGCCACCGGCTTCTTGACGTGCTTCGCGATGTACTCGGCCGCCTGCTCCTCGGCCGTCCCGCCGATCTCGCCGATCATCAGGATCGCCCGCGTCCCCGGATCCTTCTCGAACATCTCGAGCAGGTCGATCTGGTTCGTCCCGATCACCGGGTCGCCGCCGATCCCGACGCACGTCGACTGCGCGTAGCCGAGGCCGGTGAGTTGGAACACCGCCTCGTAGGTCAGCGTGCCGCTCCGGCTGATGACGCCGACCCCCGCCTCGCCCGGGGCGCACGGCTTGTGGATGTAGCCGGGCATGATGCCGATCTTGCACTGGCCGGGCGTGATGACCCCGGGGCAGTTCGGCCCGATGAGGCGGACGTTCGGCTTCGTCTGCAGGTAGCGCTTGGCCCGGGCCATGTCGAGGACCGGCACGCCCTCGGTGATCGCCACGATGAGCCGGATGCCGGCGTCGGCGGCCTCCATGATCGAGTCCGCGCACCCGCCGGGCGGCACGAACACCATGCTCGCGTCCGCGCCCGTCTTGCGGACCGCCTCGGCGACGGTGTTGAACACCGGCAGCTGCTTCCCGGACTTCTCGCCGGTCCACGTCTGCCCGCCCTTGCCCGGCGTCACCCCGCCGACGAACTGCGACCCGTACAGCAACGACTGGTCGGTGTGGAGCGCCCCGGACTTGCCGGTGATCCCCTGGCAGATGACCTTCGTGTTCTTGTCGACGAGGATGCTCATGGGCTCGGTCCCGGCGGGAAGCGGCGGTGGGGGAAGTGATACGGCCGTCGGGCGGCGAAGGCATCCCCCGGCCCGGCAGGGCGGCGGATCAGCCCGTGCAGCCGTGGCGCGCGCCACGGCTTGAGATTCATGCAATCGCTCACCAATTCGCGTGAACGAGGGAAACATGAGCGGCCGATGAGAGCACGGTTAGATCAGCCGGTCCTCTTGGTAAGGATGAGTGCCCGCGCGCAAGTTGCCTCCTGCCCGGCGTTCCTCGTCAGCCTTGTGTTTGCTCCTACCCGCGGTTTCCGCCCGTCGGTAAGCTGACTGCCCCTCCCGAGACACCGCGGATGCGCTCCCCCGCCGCACCGGTCACCCTCCTCTTCGGCCTGGTCGTCGGCTGTACCAAGCCGCCGCCGCCGCGGTCCGAGCCGCCGCCCGCCCCGGTGACCGTCGCCGCCGCCGCCAAGAAGACCGTGCCCGTCCGCGTCCGCACCATCGGCAGCGTGAAGGCGCTCGCCACCGTCGCCGTCCGCCCGCGGGTCGGCGGCGAGCTCACCGGCGTGTTCTTCAAGGAGGGCGACGTCGTCAAGAAGGACCAGAAGCTGTTCACCATCGACCCGCGGCCCTACGAGGCGGCGATCAAGCAGGCGGAGGCCAACCGGGCCAAGGACGTGGCCGTCCTCGCCGGCGCCGAGCTCGACCTGAGGCGCGCCGCCCAGGCCAAGAGCACCGGCGCCGGGTCGCCTACCGAGTACGACGCCGCGTTCACCGCCGTCGCCAGCGCCAAGGCCGCCATCGAGGCCGACGACGCCGCGGTCAACACCGCGAAGGTGCAGCTCGCCTACACCACCATCACCTCGCCGCTCGACGGCCGCGTCGGCGAGCTGCTCGTCACGCAGGGGAACCTCGTGGACGCGAACGGGGTGACCCCGCTCGTCGTCATCAACCAGATCCACCCGATCTCGGTCGCCTTCACGCTCCCCGAGCAGCAGCTGCCGGCGGTCGTCGAGGCGAGCGCGAAGGGGCCGCTGCGGGTCGAGGCGGACGTGCGCGGCGGCGGGCCGCGGGTGGTCGGCAAGCTGGCGTTCATCGACAACGCCGCCGACCCGCTCACCGGCACCGTCCAGTTCAAGGCCACGTTCGACAACGCCGCCGACCGCCTCGTCCCCGGCCTGTTCGTCGAGGTGACGCTGACGCTCGGCGACCGCCCGGACAGCGTCGTGGTGCCGACGGCGGCGGTCCAGTCGGGGCAGAAGGGGCAGTACGTGTACCTCGTCACCGCCGCCCAGAAGGCCGAGGTGCGGCCGGTCACGGTGGCGTTCGACACCGCCGGCGGCGAGGCGGTGATCGCCTCCGGGCTGGGCGGCGGCGAGACGGTCGTGACCGAGGGGCAGCTGCGGCTCGCCCCCGGCGTGCGGGTGACCACCAAGGGCGGGACCGGCCCCACGCCGGGCGCCGCGGCCACGGCGAAGGGGGCGACGCGGTGAACCCGAGTGCCCCGTTCATCGCCCGCCCGGTCATGACCACGCTGCTCACCGTCGGGGTCGTCCTCGCGGGGGCGCTCGGCTACACGTCGCTCGCCGTGGACGCCCTGCCGCGCGTCGACTTCCCCACGATCCAGGTCAGCGCGACGCTCCCCGGGGCGAGCCCGGAGACGGTGGCGGCGTCGATCGCCACGCCGCTCGAGAAGCAGTTCACGGCCATCCCCGGGCTCGAGAAGATCAGCTCGACGAGCGCCCTCGGCACCACCTCGGTCACCCTCGAGTTCGCGCTCGACCGGGACATCGACGCGGCCGCGCTCGACGTGCAGTCCGCCATCTCGAAGGCGTCGCGGTCGCTCCCGGCGGACATGCCCGCGCCGCCGTCGTTCCGCAAGGTGAACCCGGCCGACTTCTCCATCCTCGTCCTCGCCCTGCGGTCCGACACGCTCCCCCTGTACGAGGTGAACGAGTACGCCGACACGGTCCTCGGGCAGCGGCTGTCGATGGTGCAGGGCGTGGCCCAGGTGGTGATCTTCGGCGAGCAGAAGCGGGCGGTGCGGGTGCAGGTAGACCCGGACGTGATGGCGGCCCGGCGGATCGGCATCGACGAGGTCTCGGCGGCCATCCAGAACTCGAACGTCAGCCTCCCGACCGGCACGTTCCAGGGCGACCGGCGGGCGTTCAACATCCAGGCCAGCGGCCAGCTGATGACGGCCAAGGAGTACCGCCCGGTGATCGTCGCCTACCGGGCCGGGAAGCCGGTGCGGCTGGGCGAGCTCGGGTCGGTGATCGACGGGGTGGAGAACGACAAGCTGGCGGCGTGGTTCGGCGGGCGCGACGCGGACGGGAACCTCGGCGGGATGCCGCGGGCGGTCGTGCTCGGGGTGCAGCGCCAGCCGGGGGCGAACACGGTACAGGTGGCCGAGGACGTGAAGGCGCTGCTGCCGGCGCTCCAGGCGCAGCTCCCGCCGTCGGTGCAGCTGTCCATCCAGTCCGACCGGGCCACCCCGATCCGCGAGTCGATCGAGGACGTGCAGGTCACCCTCGTCATCGCCTTCGTGCTGGTCGTGCTGGTGATCTTCCTGTTCCTCCGCAGCGTGCGGGCCACGCTCATCCCGAGCGTGGCGCTGCCGGTGTCGGTGGTGGCCACGTTCGGCGTCATGTACCTGCTCGGGTACACGCTCAACAACCTGTCGCTCCTGGCCCTGACGCTCGCCGTCGGGTTCGTCGTGGACGACGCCATCGTGATGCTGGAGAACATCGTCCGCCACCTCGACATGGGGAAGCCGCCGCTCCGCGCCGCGCTCGACGGGTCGCGCGAGGTCGGGTTCACGATCGTGTCGATGACCGTGTCGCTCGTGGCCGTGTTCATCCCCGTGCTGTTCCTGGAGGGCGTGGTCGGGCGGCTCCTGCGCGAGTTCGCGGTGACCATCTCGGTGGCGATCGTCGTCTCCGGGCTGGTGTCGGTGACGCTCACGCCGATGCTGTGCGCCCTGTTCCTGTCGGGCGGGCACGGGCCGCACTCCGCCGCCCGCCGCGGCTGGCTGTACCGCCTCACGGAGTGGGTGTTCGAGGCGTCGCTGGCCGTCTACGCCTGGACGCTCCGCCTCACCCTGCGCGTGCGGCTCGGAATGCTGCTGTTCTCGTTCCTGTTCGTCGCCGGCACCGCGTACTACCTCACGGTGCTGCCGAAGGGGTTCCTGCCGAGCGAGGACACGGGCGACATCTACGCCAGCACCGAGGGGCCGGAGGACGTGTCGTTCGAGGGGATGCTCGACGCGCAGCAGCGCGTGGCCGAGATCGTGCGGCGGAACGAGAACGTGGAGGCGATCAGCAGCACGGTCGGCGCGTCCGGCGGCGGGAGCGGGGCGAGCAACGCCGGCCGCCTGTTCATCCGCCTCACGCCGCGCGACAAGCGGGCGCTCAGCGCCGACGAGGTCATCGCGAAGCTGCGCAAGGACACGGCGGGCGTCCCCGGCATCAAGGTGTACTTCCAGAACCCGCCGGCCATCCGCATCGGCGGGCGGGCGGCGAAGAGCCAGTACCAGCTGACGATCCAGGGGCCGGACACGGCCGAGCTCTTCGCCGCGGTGCCGAAGCTGGAAGAACGGCTGCAGGCGGCGCCGGAGCTGTCCGAGGTGTCGAGCGACCTCCAGGTGCGGAGCCCCCAGCTGAACGTGACGATCGACCGCGACAAGGCGACGGCGCTGGGCGTCAGCGCCCGGCAGGTGGAGGACGCGCTGGCCAACGCCTACGGGTCGCGGCAGGTGTCCACGATCTACGCGCCGACGAACGAGTACCGCGTGGTGCTGGAGGCCAAGCCCGAGTTCCAGCGCGACCCGACGCTGCTGTCCCGACTGCACCTCCGCGCCACGACCGGCGCACTCGTGCCGATCGACTCGCTGGTGCGCACCGAGCGCGACGTCGGCCCGCTGACGGTGACGCACGCGGGGCAGCTGCCGGCGGTGACGATCTCGTTCGACCTGGCGCCGGGCGTGTCGCTCGGGCAGGGGATGGCGGTGGTGGAGGAGGCGGCCCGCGAGGTACTGCCGCCGACGCTGACGGTCGGGTTCCAGGGGACGGCGCAGGAGTTCCAGAAGTCGGCGCGCGGGCTCGGGCTGCTCCTCATCGCCGCGGTGGTGGTGATCTACCTCGTGATGGGGATGCTGTACGAGAGCTTCATCCACCCGATCACGATCCTGTCCGGCCTGCCGTCGGCCGGCGTGGGGGCGCTACTGACGCTGGCGCTGTTCAAGAGTGAGCTGAACCTGTACTCGATGGTCGGGCTCATCATGCTCATCGGGATCGTGAAGAAGAACGCGATCATGATGATCGACTTCGCGCTGGACGCGGAGCGGACGCGCGGCCTGAGCGCCGCCGACGCGATCTACGAGGCGTCGCTGGTGCGGTTCCGGCCGATCATGATGACGACGATGTGCGCCCTGCTCGGGGCGCTGCCGATCGCGCTGGGCTTGGGCGCCGGCGCCGAAAGTCGCAAGCCGCTCGGGCTGGCGGTGGTGGGCGGCCTCTTGCTGTCACAGGTGCTAACGCTGTACTTCACGCCGGTCTACTACATCTACCTCGACAAGCTCCGCTTCGGCCGCAAGACGCCGGCGGCGGAGCCGGAGGCGCCGCGCGAGAAACACGCGCCGCCGGCCGAGACCGTCGAGGTCGCCGTCCGGTAGCGGCTCGGCCCGCGCCGACCGGGCCGCCGGCGGCGTTCCCCTCGCTGCTCCACTTCTCCCAGCACAGTAGCGACGGTAGTCCACTGCGTCTGGGCCAGTTCCCCGGCCGTTTCCTGCCCTTCCGCTACCGGGTATCCTTGAAGAGGTGCGCTCCCGAGGGCGATCGATGACCGAGGCGGAATGGGGAGGAGCATCACTTGAACAAAGACTTGCTTTTCTCCGGCAACGCTTCACTACCGAACAACGCAAGCTTGGCTTACTTGCCTTGGGTGCATGCAGACTTGTCTGGACGTTGCTGCTTGATCCACGAAGCCGTCGATCAATCGAAGCGATGGAAGCGATTTGGGACTCGCCGCATCCACGGCGGATACCGCAGGAAGTGATACGGTCGGCACTTCGAGGTTCAAAGTGGTCATCGCACTATGGTAGGGCTGCGGAAACGGCAGCGAACGCCGTTAATCAAGTTCTTAACCTTTATCCGGTTGGGCAGATTGGGTATGTGCTGAACCAAGTCAGCGTAGCTCTAAGTGCGACCGGATGCCAAACCTCGAATAACGACCGACATTTGCCACTAGTTGACTGCGTTTTTGGCAATCCCTTCCGTCCCGTCGCCGTTGACCCTTCGTGGCGAACAGAAGCAGTCGTCGCCCTCGCCGAAGGCATCTACGCCGAGCGGGCCTTTGAGCGGATGCCCGTGCTGGCCGACGCCCTGGAAGACGCCGGTTGCTCGCACGACGACATCTTGAGCCACTGCCGGGACGACGGACCGCACGTCAAGGGCTGCTGGGTCGTGGATCTGCTGACGGGGCGGGAGTAGGGGATCTGTCCAGCAGAGAACCGCACACTACTGGTTCGCGAGTTGTCCCGGTTGCGTTCGCCCCCGGACTTCGCGACAGGTGGTGCCCCCACCCCGCCGCGAGGCGCGGCGACCCTCCCCCTCAGCGGGGGGAGGGTGGGCGTGGTCGGGTTCCTCCTGTCGTTCTCGCATTGCGCTCGTGGGACTTCCCGAATGGACCGGCCGCTCCCCACCCTCCCCCCGCTGAGGGGGAGGGTCGCCGCGCCTCGCGGCGGGGTGGGGG
>VFQN01007875.1_pt1 | contig 11171 bp, 4 predicted proteins | sample 3512371 | NCBI WGS metagenome assembly VFQN01 (sample SAMN10412370, study PRJNA504923) | tailings metagenome | isolation source: Replicate 2 from Balatoc abandoned mine | place: Philippines: Itogon, Benguet | collected 2017-08-28 | reverse complement strand
AAGAATACTATAATAATTTGCTATTTGCAATATAAAATGGCGATAAACAAAAAAAGAGGTTCCGAATTAAGAGAAAGAGTCTGAGAACTGAACTGAATAGAACAAAGAACAAAGAGCACGTGACTATATTTATTATGAGAGAGATACACAAACAAGTGATAGAGACACTTCAAGGAACGTCTCAGTGGTTACACATACATGAATAAAAAAGAATAGCTGTGAGTGATAATAAATTGTAGTGCCCCTACATGAATAAACCTTTAATAATGCGATCATGATTTTATCACAGTGGAATAAATCAATAAGAATCATGAAGAGTTAGTAAATAGAAATAAAAAAGAGCAAATTAAAAAGTCAAAAAAAAAATAAAACAAAGAAAGAAAGAAAGTATTTCATTTCATACGTGAGAAGTGTGTTGGGGAAAGTGAAAGGATATTAAAAGAATAAATCCAACAACTGTCTGCTCTTTCTTCTTCTTCTTTTCTTCTTCTACTTTGAACATTCTTCTTCTACAAATATACATCTTTAGTTTATTGTCTTTCTTTCCGTCTTGAATTGTTTAGTCATAAAAAGTCTATTTCTCTATACATACCTTCCTCTTCTTCTTCTTCCACTACTTACACCTACTAATAGTATACTACACTCATCGTATATTATTTACATCCATTTTTTGGTTGGTTGATTTGTTTGTTTTGTGTTTATTTTGTAAATAGATTTGTTGTATATTGTCGTAATAAAATTATTAATTGATGTTCGTCACCCTTTGCTTCACTAACTCCATCATGGTTTTGATCTAACATCACTCCGCTAAACGATGATTGAAATAATTGTTGAAACTCTTTCGTTTGTTGAAGATGATAATCACAAATCTTTCCTTCTAATTGAGTAAAGACAACCTCTTCCATCTGTGTTAAGAAACTTCCTCCTTCCTCTGCTTTCTTCAGCATCTCTCCCTTCTCTCCTAGCACACCAATAAATACTTCCCTCAATACTGTTTCTGAGAGGAAGGAATCAGCTTTCAGTTCTTGTAATAATTTGATCACACGAAGATACATGAAGGTAAAACCATTCTCATCAATCTTCTTACCAATATCTTTCAGGCAAGATAATAGTTCGCTCAATATCTCTTCTTTCTTGTCCACTAACTCCTCTGGATAGAGATACAGATGAACAAGAACTTCAATCTTACTTAACATTAATAAGAGATAATATGCTAATAAACGATGAGAGGATCCGACTTTAGCAATAGCTGCATCATAATACTCACTTCCAAGGAGTAGCATATCCTTTGCTGTAATCTCATCACTCTTATGATTCGTTTTAAACATCGCTACTGCAACGGCGACAGTAATCTGTGCACAAAGATACTCCACACCAAGACCAAAGTTAGCTGCAGCATCCCATACCACTGAAATATTAGCATTATTCAAGTAATGACGTTGTACAATTTTCGATAATCTTCCTAATACTGTTCTGTCTTCATGATGAACAGCATGAGGTGTACTATGATGTGAGCCGAGAGAAGAGTGTGGACTTGGTGTATGACGGCCATTATGATTATCATGAAGAGGTGATGAGTGATGATGAGGACTGGAGTGTGGTAATAATGGTTTGGAAGTAAATATCATTTTAATGAGTTCATTATACTCTTCTTGGTCAACCATCTTCGTGAGAGTAAAGAAATCGTTCATTAAATCGGCCATTTCTCCTAATACTTCCTCATGATTCCCGACAAATCGATCTCTTGGACTTCGTCTCTTCCCATTTCGAGACAGATGAAACACTTTCTCTGCCTCTGAGAAGCTACCACAAAGTAGATAAATTGAACAAAGAGCATTACTTAACATTCCCACAGAAAATTGATGCTCTAGCTTCTCACCGAGAATGTGAAGCTCCTTTAAAACAACCATAGCATGAGGTAAATACCCTTGTAATAACATCATCTGAGCAATATTAGCAATGGCAGCTGGGATTCGATCCTCCCCATATAAGTGAACTAATTGTGGGTGATAGGCACTTGGGTTATACCATGCCTTAATCTCTGTGAGATAGGAGATGGCTTGATCATACTTTGCGCGTTCGATTGAGAAAGAACTCATTAACGCAATTGCTTGAACATAATGAACCCGGTAATGAAGTAAAGAGGACTTGGCAAGGTTTAAAAGAATGGAATACAGTGACCATTCCTTCGAGTTATCTTCATCATCTTGCAAACGACGACCACGATAGAGCAAGGAGATGGAAGAGACGATAGGGAAGCAAATGGAAGGATCTTTCAATTTAAACGAATCCATCTTAGCTTTGACATCAAGGATGCTCATACCACCGCTTCCGCGCATGTTACTTCTTTGTCGTTTCATTTGTATCCTAGGATTACTTTTATCGTCTGAACTACTCTGAGGCAGCTCAGTAAAATCTCTCTGATCATCGCGATGATCGTGCTTTCGAGGCCAAGTGAGTAACATCAACCTCAAGGCATCTTCAAATATTGCTGAAGTAATTACAACTTGTTCACCAAGGAAAAGAGCGGTTTGACCAAGACGAAGAAGAAGATTTACAGCAATCTCTAATAGATTGGAATCACCACCAAAGGTATTGTAAATATCAATCTTTGTCAAGGCATAATCACCATGAGTTAATTGATTCTTTGCAGAAAGACGACTATCAATAACTTCTTCGCTAATGAGAATACCTGCTTCTCCTTCCATCTCATTCTCTTCCTCTTCTCTTTCAGTTTCCTCTTTGATTACGTTGGTTTCCTTACTTCGTCTTCGTTGCTCGAGAGACTTTTGTCGACGTAACGACTCTTTTTCTTTCTCTTTATTAATAAATTCTAACTCAGCGAGTAATTCGTCTAATTTAATACTTGTATAAGAACTTTCCTTAATCTTCGCATCACGTCGAAGCATTAATAGCATACGATATGAATTACCAAAGTATTCATGTGCTTCTCTTAATGCACCAAGACCATATAATAACATACCAGCACGATAATATCCTGACATAGCATTACCCCAGATTGTTGCTTTCTCCCAATGATAAGCCTCTTCATTCAAATCAGAGAAGGTAATATGATGTAATTGATAAGCTTCCTCATTCTCTTTCTCAAGGTAGGTTGCAACACGATCATGTAAAGATTCTTTTTGATCATCTAACATAAGATCATAAATCGTCTTTCTTTCAAGACTAATATTAAAGTCATAACAGATTTCTACCATATCTTTACAGAACTGCTCTTCATTAAAACTTGCAAACATTGACAAGGTTCTCGTTAGACCGGTTTCATCACTTTCTCGAGTATTTTGATGGTTTAGGTCAATGAAACTTGGTGGTTGACTCAACAATAAACCATGAGGAGGAGGAGTAATCGCACCAGGGAAATGATCTTGCGCTTCAAGTAATTCTTCATTCGTTTGAAACGACGTTCTTCGATGAGTATGAACGACTTTAATAAAAGTACTACTTGCAACCATTTCTTGAATCTTATTGTACAACTGAAGTGCCGCCTGTAAATACGCTGGATCCTTCATGATTGTACTTGCTCTACGTCGACCTCCTTTCTTTACATTCCTTGCTGGAGAACTCGAATCAATCGTCAAACAAGAGAAGAAACCATCCAATACATCAGGCGACGCAAAACCTTTCTCATCATGATGTAATAAATGCATTAGCATCTCTAAATTAAATCCACGATGTGAGTTAGAGGCAGTAATAATTGCTCCCATCTTTAGAATTAATTGACTTTGTGCATCTAAACGATCAAAACGATAATAGATCACTTCATCGATACGGTTCGTGCGGAAGTCAAGGATATATCGCTCCATGGTAATACTATCAATGGAATTAGGTGAGCTGAGATCCAATGGAGCAGATTTAGCACGAATCTTCTCCAAGGAAGCTAAACAGATTTCGTAAATATAGAGAGGATTGCCACCACTCATCTCTTGTAAAGCCTCAGCAACGGCAGGATCCATAAATGAAAGGTCAACATATCCCTCCAGAATATTATTCATCATGAGCTTTATGGAAGTTGTATCTAGCCCACCAAGTCTAATTTGACGACAAGATTGGTGTCTTAAGATATTTCCATGATGATCTCGATTATGCCGCTGATTTCGTGACAAACTGCTCGAACTAATCGTACTCGACGAAGCGCTACTCAAACTTTGTGACTCATCATCTTCATCGTAATAACCCGCAAGGAAGATAATACCACTATTTTTAAGTAATACTTCATGCACCAACTTCCATGAGTGAGCATCCATAGAGTGAGAATCATCCCTACAAGACAAGAACGCGATAAGAAGAGGAAAGGTGTGAAAATGATAAAAAATACTTACAATACAATCAATAGAACATTGTTCGTTAACTGAGGGTAATATTTCAATATTGCCTGAAGAACTTTAATGACGTACTCTAATTTCTCCTGGCCATTTAATTTCTTTGTTACGTCAGTTTCAGGTAATCCTGGAAGGATATGTGCCGCTGTGAGCAATGGCAGCAATGCCTTCTCATCCTCCGACAGGTATGACGAGACATAATCTAACCCTTTCTTCCATTTCTTTGCAAGAAGGCTGGTATCAGGAACATCAATTTCCGCCTCTCTACGCTCTTTAACAATATTTTCATACCTTGCAAACTGTCCCAGGATTGCTCGAATGATTGTTCTCCAAGGCTTGAAAGGATCTGATGTAGTGAGATTACTTGATTTTCCATGGAGAATCTCCAGATTCCATGTGGAAATCTTGCTATATTCAGTCAGTTTATCACACAGAGAAGTAATTAATGCGCTCTTTCCCATTCCGGACGTCCCATTAACAACAACGATGCGAGAATAGCACGATGTATTCAATGAAGTATCCACTGACAATCCGTATGGGGTTTCTAATAGATTTGCCTGTATATCTTTGCAAATTTGATGCAACGCATGATGATGATCATGTTGTTCATCTAACTGAAGAACATTCTGCAAAATTGCTTCAAGCGCTTGCAATTCTTCTTGATCTCGTCCAATAAGGCGTTTTGATTGGAGTCTTTTCGTTCTTCCTCCTTCACGGCTAGTAATCTTATCACGGTTTGAGGACAGTCCAGGCGTAATTGGAACACCCGCCTCATTAACCCCTAGTCCATAGTCAGCACTTAAAAGTCGTGGGATATTACTCATATTAGTCGCAGATCCTCTCAGAAATACAGGCTTAAATATTGCGACCGGGTTTTCATATCCCTTGGCCTTAATTTCTCCGATTGGGCGATAGGAATGAAGTCGATCAACCGAACGGGTAGAAGCATCACAAATGATCTCACCGGGCTTTCCCTTGCCCATTAGACGAGCACTAAGATTGACAGATGGCCCCATAACCGCATATTCATGTCTTCTCAAACTGCCGACGGCACCACAGTAAGCTCGACCACTCGTAATTCCAATCGAAGCATTCAATCCCACATTTTGAAGGTGACCGATGATACTCAATGCAGCCTCAACCGCAGAAGCAGCGTTATCATAAGTTGCGGATCCTCTTAATCCAAACGATCCAATGGCAACAGTGCCTTTATCATCTATTACAAACATTATTGAGCGATGAGAACATTGAAAAATGAAATCAACTTACCAACAATAAATTGTCTCAACTGACCACCTTGCTCCTTTAAAGATGATACAATCAATGACATACATGTCTGATAATGATTACGAAGCTTTTTATCAGAATCTTTTTCAACTTTTGATCGTCGTTTAAAGTGAAATGCATCAAGTGCACATCCATCAACTTCATCATAATCATCATTTGGTCGAAAATATAAAGTTTTCTTTAAAATAGATGGACGAGGAGTCGAAGATGATAATGATCTAATAGAAATAAACATCATAATCACATTCCTAAGTTCTCCTGTAAGTTCATGATCATTCTTTAAAAGTTTCTCATGTTTCTTCTGATTTTGCTCTCGTAAATAGTTATTATGACTATTCTGTCGGGTATGATGGAGATTCTCTAAGGAAGGACGATGATGCTGCGGATGAGGTGATTTATGTGCATTATTCACAATATTTCGTATTCTTCTCACAAATGATTCACTTGAATCTCTTTCATTATCAACATATGTATTTTGTGAATTTAAATTGACTCCTGATGTTAATGCATCTTGATAAGCCTTTGCACATTGTTCAATGCAATTAATTCGATGAATCTTTGCTACTTCATATGGACCACGATCAGCTTCATGAACATGCCTCCCAAAATCTGCTGTTAAACAATTAATAATCCATTTCAAATAAAAATCATGTACAAAATTTACATCACTAATTTGCATACTATTTGTTTTACTGGATATATGATTAAAGGAATTCGACGGTGGAGCTGCACTTGGTAATACTGGTAACGAAGTGGACATTAACACATCAGGTGATTTCTTACTGGTTGAAGTCGTCGTAGTATTCTCCACATCACTCTTCAGCTTGTTAGAAAGATCAGTAGTTTCCACTTCTTGGCTTAAATATTCATAAAATTTTCTCATAACAATGTGTTTCCCATTTTCAAAGGCAATGCTCGCACAATTGACAACATCGCGATAATATTGCAGTTCATAATCCTCCTCCTCAAGTTCTTCCTCGACTTGCGGGGCTTCTACTTGCGATCGAACTTTCTCTTTCAATCGATAGCAGTTATTGTACGTTCTTCGACAACCACAAGGCATAATCACATCCTCTGCAGGTTCTGCAGCGACACGTTCCACAGGAGGACCATCTTCCGTCACAATGTTGTAGGTTTTATCAGGATTTAATGCTCCCAAACAATAAAGATCATGGGCATACTCTGTCAGAACAAGCTCTCCCTTCTCAGCGACGGATTCCGCCTCAGAAATGTCTTGAAGAGGTTGACCAATGATCAAATACTCCCATCTATCCATCGCTCCAACATCAATCCCACCTAATGTACCAGCAGCACATCCTGAATGAACATTTAAGAAAGTATGATCCATGTCACTCGATTGACTTGTAAAAGGCGACATAGGATCTAATAAAGAAGGTGGAGCATCATGAGATAGTATTAAACTTGTTAAACTATCATTTAATTGTGTTTTCTCTTTTTTCTTATTTAAATCAATCCTATAATTCGTACATAATCGATTAATTTCAACACCACAGTTAATAGCAGTAGTAATAGCTTGACGCATCCTATCACTTTGATTCGAATCTTTTGAAGGAGATTCATTAGAATCAGCTTGAAAGACAATGAATAAAGCATCACCAGCAAACTTTATGACATCACCATTATACCTCATCACAGTATCAATAATAATCTTAAAATAACTATTAATACTAACACGTAATTCATCGACTGGTAATTTCTGTGATAATACAGTAAAACCAGAGATATCAACGAATAATAAAGCAGCGTCAAATCGTGCAATGGAAGGTATACAGGAGAATGCACCCACTTGATCAGAATCATGCTCACCGGTTTGATTAATAAATTGATCGAATAACTTTCCCATTAATTGTTTACTTAATATTTTAGGTATATGTCGACCAAATAAATCAAGACGAAAATCTGATGATGTTGATGGTTGATTATTCGTTATAAAAGAAGTTGAAGGACTATTTTTCTTCCCACTTTTCTCGTCTCCAAGATCAGCACTCATCTTTCTTCCCTTTCTCTATAATAATAAGAATTAAAATAACAATCAAACAAAAATTAATAATAATCTAAAAAATTGATTTCAATATCCATTCAAAATAATATTACGATTTCTTTTTTATTCGTTTGGTGGTCTCCCAGTAATTGATGTTGTTTGTTCTCTATGTTGTTTCTTGGAAGATGATTCGAATTGAATCGTTTCACAGAGCCGTTTTAACCGATTTCCAGGAAAAAAAAATTTTAAAAAAATGAAGGGTTCAATTACTGTGATTCCGTAACCGAAATTAGTCTGAAAAGGAAATGATAAGATTATATTACTTGAATCATTGTTTCTTCTAAGAAGCTCTTGAAAGAAAGTACAGGAAGTTCAGGTTTACATCATTTCTCTCTCACTACTTATTCTATCAAACTACTTCTTAACACAACTTGCTACATGTATTCGATCGTCCAAACGATCGTTCATACATGATATTTTATGACGTCTGAGTGGAACCTTGACCATCAACTGAATAGGATTTAACCACAGGTAACCATTAAATAGACTCTTCTGAGACTATTTCTCCACTTCCTTATCTCGTGCTTCCCTCTTGCGTGTGTTTTTCGATTGAAGTGACAAAATTCTTGCAGAACAGGCGTGTTGCATTGCTCGAATTACTCTATTGAAAATTTAAATATCTTACTTTTATCATTTCCATTCGTGATGAAGATGAGATTTGTTCATTTATATCTCTTTATTTTTTATTTCTCTATCTGGTTTCAAGGTCATAGGAGTTATTTTGTGAAGAGAAGTTGGACAAGAAATGTGATAAATCTTTATACTTCAATTACCATCCCTACAAACAATCCGCGAGGAAATCAACAATCTATTCCATCAAGATCTTCAACAACCTCATCATCCGTATCGAATCCAAGATCTTTTCCATTATCAACAACAAATTCTTCAAAGACAGATAATAGTGCTGTGGTCAAGCTATTCCGACAAGCACAAGAATCTATACGAAAGAATGAACATTTTACTGCAAAATCCTTATTAAAGCAATGTTTAACGATTAAGCAACAAGATTCCCATAGGTAATAACCCTCGAAAGTTTATCTATTGAGTGATTTAACGGTCTCTTATTGCAGTTGGCTTGCATTAGCGAGGTTAGAATCTAAGACTGGGCAGATTGAAGCTGCAAAGAAAACCTTTGCACAAGCAGTTCAATTATGTCCTAATAGTTTTCATCTCTTCCATGCATGGGGACAGCTTGAACAGGTACTACTCTCCTTTATCATCCTTTAAACCTTTAACATCATCATTTCTTCTTCTTCTTCTTCTTCAATATAGAAACATGGAAATCTCACCCTTGCCCGCCAATGCTGGTCTGAAGCCTTGAAAATAGACCCTTTAAACCCTTATGTTGGTCATTCTCTCGCAACCCTTGAGATTCGTTTAGGTAACCCTGGAAAGGCCAAGGAAATTCTCAACGAGTTTGTATCAAAGAAGCCTACTGGACCTATCTGTATCTCATTAGCCGAGGTTGAACGAAGCTTGGGCAATGCTAATACTGCCAAATCTATCCTTGAACAAGCATTACAAACTTGCCCTTTAGCCGATCATGTTGCGATCTACCTCTGTCTCGCCTGGGTGGTTGAAGATGCATTTAAGCAAGTAAACCTTGCCTATGACCTCATAGAAAGAGCGATCAAAATCAATCCACTCCACATACCTGCTTATATCGCAAAGGCAAATGTTGCATTACGTCATCGTAACGTTGATTTAGCGAAAAGAACTCTTTATCATTCCCTCTCTTTACATACTGATCAACAATTAAAACTACAACATCGAAACTTAACTTACCTGAATCATAATAAAGATGCAACCTCTACTGATGGTCATCATTACACAATGTTAGCAACGATTGAATTAGAATGTGGTGAAGTAGAAACAGCTAAACGAATTATTGAAGAAGGTGCAAAATTATATCCAAATGATCATTTCCTACTACAACGATGGGGTTCGATTGAGGCAAAACATGGTAATATATCATTAGCTAGATTATTATTTGCACGTTCAATTAAAATGAAACCACATGCACCAACATATGTTGCATGGGCATTATTAGAATTATCACAAGTGAATCGTTTTGCGAATGAGAAAATGCAAACAACCTATAATATATATTTAACCAAGTCTAACATTGTGAACTCTTCCTCTTCTTCTTCTAACCTTAACTCTAACTCCTTCTCTTCAGCAACAACGACATCAACATCCGATCATTACAAGTCAATGATTAATAAAGTACGACAATTATTTCAATTAGGAATGAAAGCTGATCCACTTCATGCACCATTATATCATGCCTATGCTAATATGGAATTAAGATTAGGTAATATTACTGCAGCAAAGGAAATATTTATGAAAGGTATTGAACAGAACTGTTTAGAGATATCATGTTTATATCATGGATTAGGACAAGTAGAAGAGAAATTAGAACAATATGATAATGCGAAAAAGACTTATTATACAGGTATTAAGAAGTCATTCTTACAACAGAATTATAATAAAAGAGAGATTGATACATCAGTAATGTATTTATTTCATTCATTAGGTATGTTAGAATATAAATCAAAACAATATAATGCATCATTAACATTATTTAATACTGGTTTAACTATTTTTAATAATAATTCACAATTATATTTAGGATTAGCATTAGTTTATTCTAAATTAAATAATATTGATTTATCGAGATATTATTTCCAACAATCTATTACCTCTGATCCATATCATGTACATGCTTGGCAATCATGGGCTGTTATTGAGAAACAATATAATAACTATGATAAAGCACGTTATTTATTTAAAAAAGGTTTACAATATGGACAAAATCATGGTCCATTATGGCAAGCATATGCTGTCATGGAAATGGAATTAGGTAACAATGAAATTGCTAGAGTATTATTTCAAGAAGCAATACAAAGATCATCATATCATGCACCTTCTTATCAAGCATGGGCATATTTAGAAGTAAAGCTAGGTAATTATTATCGTGCAAAAGAATTAGTTGAAGCTGGATTACAAAAATGTCCTTCACATGCAGCTTTATGGTCAATCGCGACAATCGTTGAAGAGAAGTTAGGCAATATTGATCAAGCGAAAAAAATTGGCTACTCTGGAATATTACTCTTCCCAAGGTAAAACAGGATCTGTCATGTCTACTTTGATGATTTAACAATCTGTCTATAGACATGGACCATTGTTCAGGATCCTAGGTGAGTTAGAGAGTCGACAAGGTAATAAAGGGAAAGCAAGAGAGTTGTTTTGGAAAGGCATTCAAATGGATCCAAAATACTCTTCCACTTATCATGTTGCTGCTTTATTTGAAGCAAAGAATGGAAATCTTGTGGTAAGTTTATCTATATTTTTGTACCGTTGTTAGCTAACTTCTATTCTCTAGAAACTTGGTGAGCTGCATGCTATGGCAAAGGAACTATTCAGTCGTCAGAGGGATGAATTGCTGATCAACTCAGAGAAAGCTGAAAAAGATTATGATA
>VFQN01007874.1_pt1 | contig 11171 bp, 21 predicted proteins | sample 3512371 | NCBI WGS metagenome assembly VFQN01 (sample SAMN10412370, study PRJNA504923) | tailings metagenome | isolation source: Replicate 2 from Balatoc abandoned mine | place: Philippines: Itogon, Benguet | collected 2017-08-28 | reverse complement strand
AACAGGGGAATGGGAGTCATCCACCAGCTGATGCCCGACGGTTCATCATCCACTGGCAGGCACCTGCCACCGGCACGCCTTCCCAGTGGGTCCGGGCAGACCACACAGGCGGACGAGGACTGGAATCTCGCCCGAGGTAGGAATCGAACCCGGGTCGGATTCCCGGGAGAATTGGGACTAAGCCAATTCTAACGCCCATATTCCTTACCTTGCCTGTGGCGACCAGGGAAGTTGGCTCCCCTGGTGCCGACCCGGCGTAAGTTCACGGGTTGGTAGGATACCTATTTGCCGGGTTGGGGGCTGGATCTGGGTGTTTTCTGTTGCCTCCACAGTGGAGCTAACCTGCTGGGGGTTTAGGCCCTGGGAGCTATGTGACAGTGTTTTAGGGTTGAAACCCATGCAGGCCCATGGTAGCGACTAGCAGCACCAAGAAGCAAGAGCCTGAGGAGCATACCCGGGGTCCTAATCCTTACCGAGTTACCGTCGATGTCTGGCAAGGAATAAGGGCGGGGGCCACAGATGAGGGGTCGATTACGTACGGTCAGGGAACCACTCGACTGCATTTCCGGGGGCCAGTGGGTGAACGACAACTGCACATGACCAGCACATGAACAAAGTTGGGACGCCCCCTCATGTAATTTCTCTCTGTACGCTGGAACTCCGTTCGGTCGCTGTCCCTGTACAGGTGCGGTACGCATGCCCTACAGAGTCCTGCCTCCTGCGCTCCCCCCTGCACAAGGGATCTCCCCTGCCCCAGTACACCCGGCCGTCCCGTGGCTCTCGCAGCCGCACTGCGTGCCATGCTGGAACCATTGTGTGTCTACGGGCAGTTGTGGTGAGCGCTAACGGGAAGAACGTGTCCCTACCTGGTTTACAGCGGCCTGGGCACTGATGGTGGTGACTCCAGGTGACTCCAGGTGGTTGGTGTTGACCTCTCCAGCTCCACCGTCCACGCCATGCAGGGTGTTGCTCTGCCGTGCATATTGCGCACTGCCAGGTGAACCCGATAAGACACAGTCATGCTACTGCTACCTTACATCAGTCCGCGGCCGTGCATAAAGCTTTGCCGTTTTAGGCCGTCGAACATTCCGCAGCCGAAGCGGTCACATTTGCTCGTTATTCGGCTGCGCTGATTTAACTATAGCCATTGGCAGGATCTACTACGTAGCCAGCAAGTGGTCGTGAGCTTCGCGCGGTGAACAGCGGCCAGTGGCTTTCTTGAACTTGAACAGTGGCACCTCCACAGTGCCTGCAGTAAAGAATGCCACCGCAATTTAAAAAGCCAGTCGTGAGTCGTGCTGGCGATGGCGTGATATGGAGAGGTTCCCTGCCGCATGCGGCCTGCTCCATGTGGCAGAGTTGGGGCCAAGGCAACAGAGGAAACCTTGACACACTGCAGGAATATGACCCATCGCTAGCCGAACAAACGCTTCAAAAGAGCTTTGCGCACTCGTCGGAAGCGCAGCAGGCGAAAAAGCGGACGCTACTTGCTGAGCTGGTGAGCAGCAGCGTCGAATTCACTAACCCCTCGTGTGACATGGCTTTTTCAGCACCGTCAACTAGAGTATTGCATGCGCCCAGGGCCTGGCTGATGAAGAATATGACTTGGACGATGAGGACGACCTGCCTGAGGAGGGCGAGGAGGACGAGGAGCCACTCTTCATCAACAATAACCACGCAGGGAAAGGACAAATGCATGCAAATGGCAGGTTGCCATCTTATGGGTATCGTGACCTCTTTGGGAAAGACATGGAGAAGCGGCGCAGGCAGATGATCGACGTCAAGGTGTGTACGAGATCTCGCGCGGCTCAATTCCATGCCCTGATGGTACAGCTGACGTGTGGACTGGGGCGGGGAGTGAAAGGGTGGCGCATGGCGTATGCCAGGCCCTTGCGCGGGCTGTTCTAACCCTAGGGTAACAAGGCACCGACAGCTAAGCACAAGCCGCAGCACACGCGATGGGGATGGGCTAAGCTTGACCTAAGGTTATGATAGCCCCAAGGCGTTTCGCATGTCCGCGGCGCCTTGCAGCTGCACTTCTGCAAGGCGACTCTGCCCAATGGTGACCCTTGGGTCCTGCGGCTTGCATGGGCCGGTCAAACGCCACCGCCCAAAACAGGAAGCGTCTGTTCGCTCGACTGCTGTGCTGATAGTTGCCAACTGCACCACATCAACGCTTGCCCCCGCTCTGCTGCAGGGCTACGACCAGTACCTGACTGACTTGCTGGAGAGGAGCTACGAGCAGCTGCAGGTGTGTGCGCCTCCAGGGGCACCCGATTGCGCAGATAGTCGTCGCCTCTGCGACCTTGTGAACTGCCTCGTGTATCACCCCGCCCGTGGCATGCCGTGCTCCTTCCCTAACCAAACAATTGAACTAATCGCAGGCCCTGCGCGCGGAGCCAGGACTGCAGTTCCCAGGCAATGTTGAGGTGCGGACCTTGCCACCCGGCTATGGCGGCAAGCCTGGTAACCGTTTGACTCGCGACCTGAACGCTAGCAACTGAGTACCAGGGTGGCGCGGTCCGTACAGGGGTCGAGTAAAGACACTGCTATGAGTGGTTGGCGGTTGCCTTGTCAATCGCCATGAAATGCTTGGGTGCTCCTTTATCCGTAAAAGTGCCCGTCCTCAGCATCTCAGTTGGTAAAACGCGCTGCAGGTGATCCCGGAGCTGCAGCACGAGCTGCGTGTGCTGCATGACGAGGTCAAGGGGATGCGCAACGGCCAGCAGCCGCAGCATGGAGACGTAGCAAACGGGTGAGCGGGCGCGCATGGCCTCGGCGGTGTGCAGCGGTGCCGGCGTGTAAAGGAACCAGGAGAGGCCGGGCTGGGCCGGACCCCGGAGACAGAGAGGCCAGGGCGAGCCAGTCAGGGGCAGGGCGAGGAAAGAGAAAGAGCAGTGTGGAACGATGGGCGGTGCTTCCATTTTACACGAGGTGCTTGTGGGGAAAGGCATGCTTGCCAGGGAGGCGCCGTTCAAGCAAGTGGCCACCCCGGCAACAGCATGAATGCAGCTTGGATGCTCGCGCAGCTCGCACTGCCAGCAACATTAGCACTAATGACATTGCCACCATCGTATGCAGGGACGTGCGGCAGCAGGTGGCGGCGCTGCAGAGCCAGCTGGCGGCGCGGGACGCGCGGTTGAAGGAGGCGGAGGCGGAAGCGGCCAGGCTCAAGGTGCGGGCAGGCTGCATGGCGGGAGCGCAGCGAGGCGTCCTTGCGTGCACTGCATGCGTCATTGCACCTGGCTGCAGTGATGGGGCATGGGATCGAAGCGTCAGTCATCCCTGAACGAGTGTGCGCTGCTCCTTCAGGCGCGGTTAGCTGCGGCGGATGGGACTGCGGTCCGCGACACGGGGAGTGACCCGCACATGGCTCGCCAGCTGGAGAGCCTGCGGGTAAGCGCTGTACACACCCAGGCGCGAGCGCGGACTGCTTAGCACCGTTGCCACCGTTGCCTTTGTTGCCACTGGGCAGGCTAACGGGAGGCTGCATTGGGCCGCTGGGCATGCCCGCCGGCCGGCTGCCACTTGTGCCTATACCAGTGTCCACGAAGCAAAACACATCTCCTCGCCTTGGTTTCCACGCACAAGGTTCGCCCAGCTGTCCTGACGCTCCTGTGCCCCTGGCCTCATCGTCCTTCACCCCCTAGGCCAAGCTGTCGGCCACGGAGCTGCAGCTTGAGTCGGCCCAGGCGCAGGCGGAGGCGCTGCGGGCCCGTGGGTCAGCCAGCGGCACTGGGGGGAGCGCGGCCGAGGTGGCGCTGGTCACGCGGCAGCGGGACGAGGCGGTCAAGGTGGGTGTGAGGTGTCTTGGGTGGAGAAGGTGGCACGGGGACAGGCAGGGACGACGGGTGAGTCTCGCGGGTCGGCCGGATGGTCCGTGGGCGGGGCAAGGTGGCCGAGGTGTGTCTGAGGATCTTGGGTGGGAGGAGAGAGCAGCAGAGGGAGGTCAACACCGGGAGGATGTGTACCTTTGGCGGGTAGATTGAAGCACGGGTGCAGGCACCGAGGGCAGGTAGGGCCCGTGGTTCGGCAACCGGGAGGCGAAATAGGACCTCCAGCGTACTGTGCACACTCATATTGAGATGGTGCTGTCAAGGTGTGTCCGAATGTCGTGGGCGGGGAGAGATAGCAACCTGGCGGGGCAACAGGTGGGGATTTGGTCAGCGGGACCGGCGTACCGTGGTCAAGGTGGGATCCGGGGTCCGGTGGAAAGAAGGCGGCACAGGGGCCATGCATGGCGGACAAGCGAGGCCTGGGGTCCGGCCGGCGGGATTGGACGCGCTGCGGCTGAGGCAGCCCTTCACATTTTTAAGTCTATGGGTAATGGTGTGGGTTCAAGTGGCGGCCTTGCCGATCCTGCCTGCTGTGTGCGCAGGCGCAGGAGCACCTGCAGCAGCAGCTGTCGCAGCTGCGTGCGGACCACTCCCGGCAGCTGTCCGAGATGGCGACGGCGGCGGGCGCTGGTGCTGGGGAGCAGGTGGCGGCGCTGCAGCGGCAGCTGGCGGGGCTGACGGAGCAGCTGCAGCGGCAGCAGCAGCGGGAGGAGGAGCTTCAGGAGGAGCTGCGGCAGCAGCAGGTGGGCAAGGGGGCGCAACGCATGAGGCCATACCGGCACCGTGTGGCTCTTACACATACTGCATTGGACTGGATGGAGGTAGGGAAGCGGGCGGCAGCAGCAGGTGGGCAAGGGGGCGTACTGTGTGAACTACACAACCCATACAGCCGTACTGAATGGCCGATGCAATTCGATTGTCGGACTGGGTGGAGATGGGGGAACGGGCGGGGTTGGCGGATGGGGAGGTGGAGCCGCATGCGTTGCGGCGGCAGCGACAGGTATGGCTGGGCGCTGGGGAGAAGGCCGCTTGGATAGGGATAGGGGCCACCGGCAGCAGCAGGCGTGCAGGGGGCTCGACTGTGTTGGCCATAGCCTTCGACACGCCTACGGCGCTGGATCAATGTTTGTGGCGCGGATGGCGAGGCTGGCAGGAGGGGAGGAGGGGCTGCATGCAGTGCCGCAGCAGCGGCAGGTGCAATTTGGCGCTGGAGGAGAGGGCCACCTTTCGGGGATGGGAGACCGCGGTTGGGGCAGAGGCTTGCGGCGTGGGCACGGGTGGGGCGTGCCGTACACAACGAGGTACGCAAACGCTCACACAGCTGTACATTGGCCCCACCTGCCCTTGCTTTCCTGGTTGCAGGTCATGGTGCAGCAGCTGCAGACCACCAAGAGCGATGCACTTGCGGCCATGAAGGTGTGGGCAGCGCAGGACAAATGGCTGGGCAGGGGCCAGCATAGGAGTCAAAGGCCTGGCAGGACGCGCGCTGCTACCGCGCCAGCCTGGCCTTAGGCTGACCAACCACAGTCCTGTATCGTCCTCGCCGACCAGCCCTTAGTGCAACCGTGACGTACTCCTTGGTCATGTGTGCTGCAGATCCGGGGGCACATAGCGCCTGTCTCATTGTTACACCACCTGATCCTGACTACTGGCCATCCTGTCTTCCGATGCACAACCTTTACACACACGCACGCACGCACGCCCGCAGGAGATGAAGGGTCGCATGGCGAGCGCCAAGTCCGCCGCCGCCTCCGAGTTCAAGCAGCAGGTGGCGGCGCTGCAGGCCAAGGTGGAGCAGCTGCACGCGCTGAGGGAGGGCGTGCTGGAGGAGCTGGTAAGTTGGAGAAACGAGACCCTTGAACGCAAATGTGTGGTCGAAAGTGAAATCATATTGAGGAGTACGGACGGGGGCCTGATTGACGTAGGGATGGGTGGGCAGACGTCGGAGGGGCTTGGGAGGGGTGCGGGAGCGAGATGCTGGAGGGGATGGCGGGTGCCGCGGAGGGGGATGGGGTGCTTATGAGTCGTACGGACATGATGACGTGCATGGTGGTGTTCTCCCGTGCTGGCAAAGGTTTGCGATCAGACTAGTAGGCCTACGGAGGCTATGGTGAACTTGTCTTCGGCCAGGCAGCCTGGGCCTGTGTAATGTCGTTGCATGGGCCAAGGTTGCTGCACGTGGGTTTGCTCTGCCGTACAGGTTGCCTTCCAGTCGGAGATTTTCTCTGAGAAGACGCTCACGCAGATGAGCCGGCTGGTGCGCGACAAGGAGATCGCGCGGGTGCGGAGCGCCCAGGTGAGGCCGGCGGCAAAAGGCGGAAGAGCACAAGGGGAACCGCAATCGCCGCGTTGCGCTGTTGGGCATGAGGCAGACCTGCCTGTTCCCTTAGGCGCAGGAAATGCGTCCGAATGCGGATCTGCAAGTAGTTGGTTTGCGCACAGCGACTGGTGATTGAGTGCCAAGGCTAAATGAGACGCCATGTCAAGGTTGCTCACTGCCGCGGACTTTCTTATGTGCAGACGGAGCTGAAGACCAAGCTGACGGACATGGAGGCGCGGCTGCGGGACGCCCGGGAGGAGACGGACGCAGTGCGGCAGCAGGTGGGCACAGCGGTCGGCTTGGTGCCAGTGCGAGCGAGGGCCAGCGGGGGCGGGCGCCACCGGATTAGAGGGGCAGCGGACTGTGCGTAGACGCCCTGCAGAGGCCGTGCGAAAGCAGTGCACGGCTGACTGACACGCTCATGTGGCCTGGTGTACTGATTGGTCTTGTGTCGGGTGGTACGGCACGTGCAGGCGGAGCAGGCCGCCCGCATCCGGGAGCTGGAGGCGCAGGGCCAGATCGCGCACTTCCGGGAGAAGTGGCGCGCCGAGTTCGACAAGCGCCGGAAGCTGCACAACCAGGTGAGGGGCAGGACGCGTGACGGCGCGAGGGGAGCCTACGTAGGGCGGCGGGGGCCCGGCGGTTGGGGAGGGGACGTGGCCCGCGGCTAGTGGCAGCGGGGAGGGATGGCGAGGACAACCGGGGCATCGGTTGTCAGTTGTCCTGGAGGATCGAACATCATTGCCGCAAGCTCTGCTAAGCCGATGCGCTGGACAGCATTAAGCGGCGAGGCCACCCCTCTGATCGTGGATGGACGCGTGGGGCTTTGACACGTGCCTTCATGACACGGCCGTTACACCCCGCACGGTGCTGCAGGTTCTGGAGCTCAAGGGCAACATCCGGGTGTTGGCCCGCATGCGGCCGCTTGTGGATAAGGAGCGGGGGCAGGGGGCGGCGGCCGAGCTGCCGCTCAAGGCGCTGAGCGAGGAGATGCTGCGCGTGGCGGCGGTGGACAACAAGGCGGAGCGGGAGTACGAGTTCGACAGGGTGCTGTCGCCGGACGAGGGGCAGGAGAAGGTGTGGGGGGAGGGAGGGGGCAGGATCTGATAGGGTCTGATAGGGTCTGAATACATGCAGTAAGGCTGCCGGAAGGCGGCAACGTAAGGACGCAGGGAGACGCCCTGGCGGGGGCGTGGTTACGGGTGGTTGTGCTGTGGGCTACCGGGAGACGCCTGGAGGTGTGTTGAGGCAGGCCTCGTCTCATCCTTTGGCCACTCCACTGCCGAACACCTCACCTGCCGGGTGTCGTACAGGTGTACGACGAGGTTGCGGGGCTGGTGACGAGCGTGCTGGACGGCTACAACGTGGCCATCATGGCGTACGGCCAGACGGGCAGCGGGAAGACGTTCACCATGGAGGGCCCGGAGGTGGGTGCTGGCCAGTGCGGGTTGTCCCCCGGGCCCCAACACGCCTCAAGAGGTCGCAGAAATGTGGCAAGGGTGGGCGGGGCCGTGCGGGGTGCGGGGAGGCCCTGGAGGACGCGCGGAGGGGCCGGGGGGGAGGGGGAGGCGGCCCCAGGCCGTGTCCCACGGTGGGAGCCGATCCGGGGCCGCTCCCCCGGGCCCGGCCCCCTCCCCCGAACCCCAACCCCCACCATGGAGGGCCCGGAGGTGGGTGCTGGCCAGTGCGGGTTGTCAGGGGCTTGCAGAAGCGATCCTGTACCTAACAAACCGACACCAGGTACTGCGTACCGATACCCCTGCGCTACCAGCATACAGCCGTGGCCGAGTGGCCTGGTCGCCGGCGGGTTGCGATGATGCCCGCAGTAACGTATGCCTTCTGACTTGCACCTCAGGGCAACCCCGGCGTCAACCTGCGGGCACTGGGCGACCTGTTCCGCCTCGCGGGGGAGCGGTCCTCCGAGTTCTCCTACACCTTCTCGGCCAGGTGCGGTACCTTAGCCACGTGCCAAGGGCAACACAGCGCGTTAGCCACAATATGTACCAGGCTAAGACCTGAGCCGTGACGTTTTAGGACGGAACCTGGTGTTGGAGGAGGGGGTGACATGTCCGTCTTCGGCTCCAGCGTGTTAGCCACAATATGTGCACGTGTGCACGCGGGTGCGCGCTTCCTCGCAGCGTTGCCCTGTCTGGCGCCTGCATCTGGGGTTACGACGGCATGCCCCGTGCAGCTCATCCCGATACACCAAAGCACCTAAACGTGCCCAATTCCTTCCTCCAACAGCGTGCTGGAGATATACAACGAGCAGATCTACGACCTGCTGGTGTCTGGGGCGCAGGACGGCGACAAGCTGGACGTCAAGCAGGTGGGTGCGGGAAAGCAGGCGAGCGGGACCAACATCACATGGAGTCAGTAAAGCCCTGAACGTGTGGCAGCTGCCTGAGGAGGCAACCAGTGCAATGCTGGGAGGCGCAGTAACGCAGGCAACAAACTCCAGCTCATGCCCACGCCGTGGTCCAAGTGCTGCCCGCACCGGTTCCGCCCCTCGCCCTCTACCCCCACGCCCCAGGCCAGCGAGGGCATGTACGTGCCTCCTTGCTTCGAGCCTGTCACCGCGCTCCACTCAACACCTGCCCTCTCAGCACCTGCCCAAATACCGCTCGCTTCACACTACCACTTTTCTTTTCCTCCGCGCCCTCTTGTCCCCAGGGTCCCGAGGGCATGTTCGTGCCCGGGCTGCGCGTGGAGGAGGTGGCTGACATGGCGGCGGTGACGGCGCTGATCGGGCGCGGCAAGGCCAACCGCTCCACCTTCGCCACCAACATGAACGAGCACAGCAGCCGATCGCACCTGGTGCTGTCCGTGTACGTGCAGGCCACCAGCAAGCAGAGCGGTGAGCAGCAGCGGCAGTGAGTAGCAGTGTACTAGCGGTGCGCAGCGGCCGCAGTTGCGTGTAGCGGGATGCGGATGCGCCCTAACCCACACCGCTCTCCTAACCCGCGTCCATGGAGCCCTGCTCCATGCACCGTCGTCCCTGCGCGCCGACAGGGCCCAATACGCCTGTGTCCGCTCCTGCTTGCTTGCCCTCAATCTTGGCTTTCAACGCCACACGCACAATTGAAATACCACAGAGCCCATAACTTTATGGCCCCGCCATTTTTTCCTCGCAGCAGCGTGCCCACCACTCCCTCACGCCTTGCAGTGTTCCTTCGCGCCCCATGCGTACCGGTACCCCCAGGCTCCACGCTGCGCGGCAAGCCGCGCCTGATCCCAACAGGTCCAACATGCCCTCCTGCCCCACTTCCTATCCCGGCCTCACAGGCTCCACGCTGCGCGGCAAGCTGCACCTGATCGACCTGGCCGGCAGCGAGCGGCTGAGCCGCACCGGCGCGCAGGGCGACCGGCTCAAGGAGGCGCAGGCCATCAACAAGTCGCTGTCGGCGCTGGGGGACGTCATACAGGCGCTGCAGCAGCGCAACGCGCACATCCCGTACCGCAACTCCAAGGTGGGCCGCGATCCGTGCGTGTCGATTACGCGATGCGGGAATAGGATATTCAAACATTGACCCCTGGCACACGGACAGAAACTGTACTCACGGCGGGGTGCAGATTGACGATTAGAGTTTTGGCGCAGTGGTGCTGAGTGCCAGCGCAGCCGCCAACACCCCCGCTATCTGCACCCCCCACTGCAGCTGACCCGGCTGCTGGAGGACTCCCTCGGCGGCAACTCCAAGTGCATCATGATCGTCAACGTCTCCCCCGCCGCCGAGAACGTGTCCGAGTCCAAGTGCTCCCTGGAGTTCGCCTCCCGCGCGCGCAAGGTGGAGCTGGGCCGGGCACGTGCCAACGTGGTGGCGGCCGGCGGCGACGGCAGCGGCCCCTCGGTGTCGCCGTCGCCGTCGAGGGCCATGAGCGGCCGTACGACGCCGGTGGGGGAGGGCACCATGAGCCGGGTGGCGTCGAGGGAGGCGATGGCGGGCAGCGCGGGGCGGAGGACGCCGGGGCCGTCGTCGTTGGGGCGGTGAGGGGAGGGCGTTGGGGCGCTTGCGTTTAGGGAAGGGCTCGTGATCCAAGGTATGCGGGTGAGGTAGGGCTGGGCGTGGCCGTCACCTCGCCTGCGTGTGTGCGAGCAACGAACGGGCGCGACACCGGTGGGGGAGGCCACTATATGAGCCAGGCGCCTCGGGAGGCGTTTGTGGGTAGCGCGGGACGCAGGACGCGACCAACCCGTGTAGGGCGTCAGGGTATCACGGAAACGCTGGTGCCGCTGGAAACTGAGGGGGAGAGTGCAGGAGAGCGTTTGAGGAAAGGTTCTCGTGAGGGGAGGTGGTTTGGTACGGGAAGGGTGAGAAGGGCGGGGCGGGTGTGGGGGGAAGGGATGTCAGGGCGTGGTGGGGACGGGGGGGCGTGGCACTGTATGCTTGGCGGGTGCGTGCGTGAATTGGGGGTCGTAGGTGGTGGTGATGCTGCTTGATAACGGCACGGGCGGGCCTGCAAGTTTTGATTATGAGGGGGTAACGTGCGTGATGCGAAACGTAACGTTGTGTGCATGCGTGCGAAATTGTGACGTGACCCTGTGCACTGACTGGGTCAGACCGACAGGAGCAAGCGAAGTGTGCAGGGCAAACCGTGCCCCAGAGTGCCAGCGGAAACCAACGCCAGCGGGAGTAGCGTTCCGATGACCCTCTTGCCAAGCATTCTCAAGCATCTTGGGTCAAAGAGACCTTGCTTATGTACCCATGGTGGGGTACGTGGACGGACAAACCTCGACGAACAGCAGGTGAAGTGGCTGACGTGGATGTGCGCGTGCGTATTTAGACAATGACATACCGGTAGCAACCTCGGGTGTGGGCCACGTTCGGTGCATTGGCCACTGTGACTTGAAAGTTGTAATTCAGCTGGACTCGGCTATCATGGAGGTTGGCCGCTTTTGGACACTGTGTGGTGAGCCTGAAGTTATGTATGGATTTACAGTTTTGGTCCCCTTCCAGAGCCCAGCCCTGTCCCGCTCGGGAAACAGAGCTGGTCCCGGCAATCAAGGACACGGGGTTTCC
>VFQN01007873.1_pt1 | contig 11173 bp, 6 predicted proteins | sample 3512371 | NCBI WGS metagenome assembly VFQN01 (sample SAMN10412370, study PRJNA504923) | tailings metagenome | isolation source: Replicate 2 from Balatoc abandoned mine | place: Philippines: Itogon, Benguet | collected 2017-08-28 | reverse complement strand
CGCCCGGCACATCGGCGTCCGGGGCAATCCCGAAAGGCCCAGTACAGCCTGTTCGTTGCCTATGTCATCGCGGTGACAGGGGCGCTGGCGGGCTTGCTGCTGGCGCTGCTGTCGGTTGTCGATCCGGTCGGCTTCGCGCAGCTTCGCATCGCCAGCCAGGAAATCACCGCCCCCGTCGCGCGCGTCAGCCGCTCGGCGATCGGCTCGATTTCGGGTATCGATGACGCGGTGTCGGCCTATGTCGGCGCGGGGACGCAGAACCGGCGGCTGCGCAAGGAGCTTGCCGAGACGCGACGCCAGCTCGTCGCGACCAGCTCGCTGCAGGAAGAGAATCGCCAGCTGAAGGCGCTGCTCAAGCTGCAGGAAACCGACAAGGCGGCGATCGCCAACGGCTATCTGCTCACCTCGACCTCGACGAGCACCAAGCGCATCGCGCTGCTCAGCATCGGCCGCAACCTCGGCGTGTCCTCGGGCCAGCCGGTGCGCGGCGCCGACGGGCTGATCGGGCGCATCCTCGGTTCGGGACCATCGGTATCGCAGGTGCTGCTGATCACCGACGTCGACAATATCGTCCCCGTCCGCCGCGCGCGCGATGGCCTGCCCGCGCTCGCCTATGGCCGCGGCAACGGCGACCTCGACATCCGCACGCTCAACATCGCGAACAATCCGTTCAAGCCCGGCGACATCCTCGTCACCTCGGGCACCGGCGGCATCTATCCGCCGAACATTCCGGTCGCGATCGTGATCCGCCGCCAGGACGACGGCGCGCTCGCGCGGCCGCTCGCCGATCCGGCGAAGGTCGACGCGGTGTCGGTGCTGCGCCCCTACACGCCCGAAGATGCCGACGCACAGCTGGCGCCGGCGCCCGATGCGGTTCCGGAAGTTCCGAAGGCGCCATGAACCAGAAAGGCCCGCGCCTCGGCGAACCGGCATCGCTGTGGCGGATGCGCGCGGTGCCGATCATCACCGTCATGTTCGCCTCGGCGCTGCCGCTGATGCTGCCGCTCGTCGCGAGTTCGCCGGTGCTGCCGCCGCTCGGCCTGCTCTTCTTCATCTGCTGGCAGCTTCTCCGCACCGAGATGTGGCCGGTATGGATCGGCGTTCCATTGGGCCTGTTCGACGATCTGTTCAGCGGCGCGCCGATCGGCACCGCGGTCTTCCTGTGGACCGCCGCGAGTATCGCGATCGCTTATGTCTCGCAGCGCATCTACTGGCGCGGTTTTTTCCACGACTGGGCGATTGGCGCTTTACTTGTCGCAATCATTCAGGCTGTCGCCGCGCTGATCACGCATCCCGACGCCCACACGGGACGCGTGCTGGGGCTCGCCCTGCCCCAGATCATCGTCTCGATCCTGCTGCTGCCGCTCTTCCTTCGCCTCACTGGCAAGTTTGACAATTTCCGCCTGAAACGCCGATAAACCGCCCCTCAATGCCGCGCAAAAAAAGTCCCCCCATTACCGAAGCCTGGAGAGGCTTCACCTTCACGCGGCGCGCGCTTGTCGTCGGCGGCGCGCAAGCGGCGGTCGGCGTCGCGCTCGCCGCGCGCATGACCTATATCTCGGTTATCGACAACGACCGCTATGTGCTTGAATCGGAAAGCAACCGCGTCAATCTGACGCTCGTCCCGCCGCGCCGCGGCTGGATCGTCGACCGGCATGGCAAGGCGCTCGCGAACAACCGCGTGTCGCTGCGCATCGACATCATTCCCGACCGCCTGCACAACAAGGATTTCGTGCTCGGGCAGCTTCGCACCCTGCTCCAGCTCGACGGCGACACGATGGAGCGCATCCAGCGCGACCTGAAAGCCGCATCGGGCTTCCAGCCGGTCGCGGTGGCAGAGGACATGACCGAGGCCGAGTATAGCTCGATCCTCGTCCGCTTACCCGAACTGCCCGGCGTCGCGCCGCAGCGCGGCTTTGCGCGCAATTACCCGACCGGCGCAGCCGTCGGTCACCTCATCGGCTATGTCGGCGCGCCGACCGCCGAGGAATATGAGAAGGTCAAGGACCCGCTCTACATCACCCCCGGTTTCCGAACCGGCAAGGACGGGCTGGAGAAATATTTCCAGGAGATGCTGCGCGGCAAGCCCGGCGCCAAGCGCGTCGAGGTGACCGCGGGCGGCAAGGTCGTGCGCGAACTCGAAACGACGCGCGATACGCAGGGCAAGACGGTCCATCTGACAATCGACGCCGACCTGCAGGAATTTGTCGCGCGGCGCATGGGACGCGAGTCGGGCGCGGCGGTCGTGATCGACTGCCAGAACGGCGATATCCTGTCGTTCGTATCGATGCCCTGTTTCGATCCGAACAGCTTTTCGGACGGGATCAGCAGCAGCGAATATAACTGGCTGCGCGAGGATGACCACCAGCCGCTGATCAACAAGGCAACGCGCGGGCTTTATCCGCCGGGATCGACGCTGAAGCCGATGGCGGCGATCGCGGCGATCGAACATGGCATCGACCCCAGCGAGCGCCACACCTGCATCGGCGGCTACCGCCTCGGCAGCCGTTTCTTCCGATGCCTCGGTACGCACGGCAGCGTCGATATGGCGACCGCGATCATGAAGAGCTGCAACAGCTATTTCTATTGGGTCGCACACCGGCTGGGTTACGACGCGATCGCACCGACCGCGAAGTTGATGGGGCTCGGCGAGGAATTCCAGCTCGCGGGCAGCAACCAGCGCTATGGCACCATCCCAGACAGCGCGTGGAAGATGAAGAAATACGATCAGGCCTGGTCGGCATCGGACTCGCTCAACGCCGTCATCGGCCAAGGCTATGTCAGCGTGAACCCGCTTCAGCTGGCGGTGATGACCGCGCGTATCGCGTCGGGCCGCCGCCTCTACCCGCGCCTCGTCAACCGGCATTTCAAGAACGAGGCCCTGCCCTTTTCGGCCGAGGCGCTCGCGACCGCGCGCCACGGCATGGACCTTGTCGTCAACGGGCCGGGCGGCACCGCGGGCCGCAGCAAATTGCCGCTCGACGGCATCGCTATGGCGGGCAAGACCGGGACGGCGCAGGTCCGCGGGCTCAACACCGGCAACGGCAAGGGCGGGACATGGAAGTTCCGCGACCACGGCCTGTTCGTCGGCTTCGCGCCGGTGGTCAATCCGCGCTATGCTACCGCGGTCGTGATCGAGCATGGCATGGGCGGCAGCCGCGCCGCCGCGCCGGTTGCGAAAGACTTCATGACCTTCCTCTTCGACCGCGCCAAGGCGATGGAGGCGCTGGAAGCCTTCGAGGCCGGCTGGGGCGGCACGATCAAGGAGCGCATGGACCGCGACTATGCGGCGTGGAAGGCGGGCATCGCGCGCCCCGACCCGGGGCTGGCGCAATGATCCCCGTTCCACCCGCCATCCAGGCCATCCCGTGGAAGCTGATCGCGGTGCTCAGCGCGATCACCGGCTTCGGCCTGCTCGTCCTCTATTCGGCGGCAGGCGGCAGCATTACGCCTTGGGCACTCAATCAGGGCGTCCGCTTCCTCGTCTTCCTCGGCGTCGCGCTGGTGATCGGCCGTATGCCGATCCGCCTGTTCGAGGATTTCTCCTATCTCGCCTATATCGGCACGCTGGTCCTGTTGATCGCGGTCGAACTGCTCGGTTTCGTCGGCGGGGGCAGTCAGCGATGGCTCAACCTCGGCTTCATGAACCTGCAACCCTCGGAGTTGATGAAGGTCGCGATCGTGATCGCGCTCGCGCGCTTCTACACCCAGCTGCCGCCCGGCAATACGCGGACCTTCACTGCGCTTTGGCCCGCGCTGGTCATGATCGGCTTCCCCGCGGCGCTCGTCATGCTCCAGCCCGATCTCGGCACCGCGCTCGCCATCTGTATCGGCGGCGTCGTCGTAATGTTCGCCGCGGGCCTGCCCTTCTGGTGGTTCGGCAGCACCGCGGCCGCGGGCATCGCCGCGCTGCCGGTGCTTTTCTCTTTCCTCCACGACTATCAGCAGAAGCGCGTGCTGATCTTCCTCGATCCCGAGAGCGATCCGCTCGGTGCCGGCTACCATATCAGCCAGTCGAAGATCGCGATCGGATCGGGCGGGATCGGCGGCAAGGGCTTCCTCAATGGATCGCAGAGCCACCTCGACTATCTGCCCGAGGGGCACACCGACTTCATCTTCGCGACGATGGCCGAGGAATGGGGCCTGATCGGCGGCCTTCTCCTGCTCTTCCTCTTCTTCCTGCTGCTGCGCTGGTCGACCCGCGTCGCGCTGAAAGCGCGCACCCGCTTCGGGCAGCTGACCGCGGCGGGCCTGACCATGACGATCTTCTTCTATATCGCGATCAACCTGTCGATGGTGATGGGCATGGCGCCGGTCGTGGGCATCCCTTTGCCGCTCTTCTCCTATGGTGGCTCGTCGATGCTGACGATCATGACCTGCGTCGGCATCGTGCTGGCGATCGAGAACGACAGCAAAAAGGGCACGCGCCGCTTTCATTGAGAAAAATTTCGCTTTGGCCATTGCCAAGGCGAAAGCACCATGATAGCGGGCCGCTCTCTTCGCGAGACAGGGACTTTCTCCCGCCTCTTCGAAGACTGCCGAAATGGCAAGTGGACGCATAGCTCAGTTGGTAGAGCAGCTGACTCTTAATCAGCGGGTCCTAGGTTCGAGCCCTAGTGCGTCCACCATTTCCTGGATCAGAGCATATAGGTTTGCGTCGATTTTTGGCGCGCGACCTTCATGGTAGCCACGATTCCCGGCCGGGAATATATCTATAGCGCACGCCGATCCTCGATCAGCTTCAGCCCGAGCGTCGAAGCGTTGGCGACCGCTTCCTCCCGGCTCCCCGCGCGCAGCTTGCGCATGACGTTCTTGAGGTGCCATTTCACCGTTTCGGGGGCGAGGTGCAGCGTGCGCGCGATTTCCTTGTTGGATTCGCCCGCGTTGAGCGCGCTCAATATCTCGATCTCGCGCTCGGTCAGGAACGAGAAAGCCTCGCCCGGCGCGGCCGCATGTGCGCCTTCGAGCGCGGGGTTGCGGCGCGACGGCTCGGCAAGCTTGAGCAGCGCAAGGAAGCAGTCCGACGCATAGGCCTCGCTGCAGAAATTCTGCACGGCGCGCACGCCGGTGACGTCGAGCACGTCGACGATCGTGCGGCGGAACCCCGAACTCGCGGCGTGATTGAGGAAGCGTACCGTCCCCAGCTCAACCATCTTGTCACAGCGGCCGCTGAGCTGCGGCAGGATGTTGAACAGTGTCGCGGTCGCGCGGAGCTCGGCATCGTCGCCGTTCGACGCGAGCCGTAACAAACGCTCGGCCACCGCGGTCAGGCGCGGGCGGTCGCCGTTCGCGATCGCCTCATAGGCGCGCATTTCGGACAATAGCGCAAACGCCCTTCCCTGCGACGACAGCGGGTCGAGCACTGCCTGCTCTTCGTCTGCCACCGCAACGACCGTTTCGGCGTCGATCGTCTGCGGCAACCGCAGCCGCGCACGCTCGACGATGCACAAGGCCTTGAGGGGTGCCCAGCCGCGCGCGAACGCGACCAGCTCGGCGCGATCGATAAGCGAGGCAGCGGTGTCGGCTTCCCCCGCGCCCGCAGCAACGCGAATGGAAACGAGGAAGGCATCGATGAGCGCGTCCTGAAAGATGCTCCGCTCGAGATACGGCAGCGCATCGGCCGCAAGCGCCGCCGCCATGTCGAGCGCGTCGCGTTCGTAACAGGCCCGCGCCAGCGTCGCGTCGATGAGCGCCGCGGCAAGCCCGGGTTCGGCCAGCCGCGTCTTCGCTTCGCGGAGCAGCCGCTCGGCCTCGCCGAGCTGCCCCTGCGCGCGCGAAACGCCTGCTTTGGCGATGACCGCAAGCGCGCAAGGCAGATCGAGCGGTCCGTTCGCGCCGCGCAGCATCAGGGGGCGGACCGCATCATGCACCAGCCCGAAGAGCCCGCGTCCCAAGGCTCCGCGTGCGAGCATCGCGCGCACCATATTGGCGCCCAGACCGGATAGATTGCCGGGCTCCGCCAGAATACGGTCGCAAGTTTCAACAATATCGTCGGGCCGATCGGCGCCAAGCGCGCGTCGCAAAAGATCGATCGCGCGTACTTCCTCCGCATCGACGGATGCACCCGGCGAATCCCTGCCGAGAAGCAGGTCGAGCCACGCACGTGTATGAGCAAGTTCGGGCGTCGCCGCGACAATTTCGGATGGCAGGCGATCGATCCAGCCGGACACACGGTCGACGGCTCCGCGCTCTATCATGGGCATCGCCGCCCCTGCGAGGAGTCCTGCGGCATCGTCGTGATCGCCGCAGGCAATCGCGTGGTCGATGGCATCGGCCACCCTTCCGCGGCTTGCATAATATCGTCCGGCCACGCGATGAAGCTGCCCCGCTTCGCCGGGATCGATATCGCGCGCCATCGCGGCACGGATCGCCGGGTGCACGCAATATCCGCCGCCGTCGATGGCATCGACGCCGACGTCCCGTTCTGCGAGGTCGCGCAAGATCGCCTCGCTTCTCTCGCCGCCCCCGAGCAACTGCGCGAGATCGCCGTCTAGCAACGCGACTATAGCGGACCGCCGCAGCAGATGCCGTGCCGGTTCGTCGAGCTCGGCCACCAGCGGATCGATGAGCGGCATCAGGCTGGCTGCTAGCCCGGTCCAGTCGTCCGCCGCCGCCATCGCACGCGCATGGTCGGGCCGCTGCGCCGCGAGGCGTAGCGCCGCCGGCCAACCCGCAAGGAAGCGATTGAAACCCGCGGCCGCGCGGGCATCGAGCGCAACGCCCTTGTGCTGAAGAAAGCGCTGCACCGCGGCATCATCAAGCGACAGGTCGGTGCGACCGATGTCCAGCACCATGCCGCGGCTTTGGACATCGCCCAATGCGATCGGCGGTCGTGTGCGCGCAGCCAGCACCAGCCGGAGCTGGGCCGGCGGATGCAGCAGCAAGCGGTCGAGCAGCGCAATCGCAGCCAGGTCATCCAGCCGCTCGGCATTGTCGACGACAAACAGCAGCGGCCGTGCAGCGGCGTCGATATAGGCCGCGAGCGCCTCCGGATCTTCACCGCCATGCGGCATGCCGATCGCGGCGCCCAGCGTCGCAACGCCATCGTCGCTTCCATCCACCGACCACCACGCCGTCCGCCAGCCCGCCGCTTTCGCTTCGGCGAACAGCGCGGCGCACCACGCGGTCTTGCCATAGCCCGCTGGTGCGCGAACGACGCCGACTTCGCGCTCTGCCAGCCGGTCGAGCCAGCGGCCTTGCGAATCCAGCCCGACCAGATCGGACGGGAAGCGCGGCGGCATGAATTTTCGGGAGCCGGGCAGCGCAACGCCGTCGCTCGGCACGGCGCGCAGATGCGGCTTGGTTTCGGTCCTCGATCCCGGTTGGACGGTCATTGGCTGCCCCCCATTTGCTGCACCAAGGCTATCGCCTTGCCGATGCCGGAGCAAGCGATTGGAGCCCACCCCCCCCACCGCTCCCCCCGCCGCCTCGTCTGTCGTGAACCGTGGCCGCGCCATAGCCTTCCTCCTACCGAAGGCGCTGCACAGAACGGCGCCGAAGCGACGGGAGAGAAAGCGTGACCAAAAAGGCTGTTCTGGCAACCTGCCTGTCCACCACCATGCTCATGGGATGGCACGGCGCCGCCCTCGCACAGGAAACGGCGGCGCCCGCCGAAGAGGCCAGCGGCGGCATCACCGACATCGTCGTGACGGCGCAGAAGCGCTCGCAGAATTTGCAGGACGTGCCGGTCGCGGTCTCTGCGCTTGCCGGCGACGAGCTGGAATCGCGCGGCGTGACCGAGACTTCGGACCTTCAGGGCTTCGTCCCCAGCCTCCAGATCACGACCCCTTATGGCCGAACCCAGCCGAACTTCTCGCTGCGCGGCGTGTCGGTCGCCAACGAATTCTCGGCGTCCACCGCCTCCCCCGTCGGCGTCTATGTCGACGAAGTCTATCAGAGCTTCCGCGCGAGCCACGGCCAGCAGCTCTACGATCTCGAACGCGTCGAGGTGCTGCGCGGGCCGCAGGGTACGCTCTATGGCCGCAACACCACGGGCGGTGCGATCAGCTTCTTCAGCAACAAGCCCGAGCTGGGCGCCAGCAACGGCACGCTGACGCTCGGTTATGGCAATTACGACACCAAGACGGTCGAGGGTGCGCTCGAAGCGACCCTGATCCCCGACAAGCTCGGCATCCGCTTCGCCGGCACCTTCGCGAAGGGCGACGGCTGGCAGTACAACCCGGTGCAGGACCGCCATGTCGGGACGACCAACACCGTCGCGGGCCGCGTGTCGCTGCGCTGGAAACCGTCGGACACGGTCGACATCAACCTGAAGGGCTATTTCGCGCGCGACAATCCGCTCGCGCCCAATCCCTATGCGCTCGGCCAGCTCGCCGGCGACCGCGATGTGCTCGGCTATTCGCGCTTCGATCCTGCGCAAAATGGCGGCGCGCCGCTCGGCAAGAACGAAGTCGCAGCCGACACCGGCGGGCGCTATTTCACCTCGTCGAACGGCTTTGCGCTCAACATCGCGGTCGACCTCAGCGACACGCTCTCGCTGACCTCGATCACCGGATACGACACCGGCAAATATCGCAACTCGCCATTCGATTGCGATGGCTCGCCGAACAGCGTCTGCGCGCTCCGCTACAATTCGGTCAGCAAGAATTTCAACCAGGACCTGCGCCTCAATTACAAGGGTGACCGGCTCAATCTCGTCGCGGGTCTCTATTATGGCGTCGACAAGATCGATACGCGCAACGAGATCGACTTTTTCGGCGTGCTGAAGCCGATCCTGCAGGGCGCGGGGGTTCCGAACAGTTTCTTCAACGCCCCGGTGTCGGCGCCGCAGGCGGCCGCGTTCGTCCCCGCCTTTGCGGTCAACCCGGCGCTCGATCCGACCAACCCGGCAAATTGTTCTGCGGTGCCGACCGGCAACCCCAACGGCTTCCTCGATGCGCGCTCGCTCATCGCCTTGCTCACCGATATCCAGCTCAACAATTCGGGCGGCGGGGGCTTCGGCGGCGCAATTTCGGCGGCGTGCCGCGCGGCGGGCGCACCGCCCTTCGGTCCGATCAGCGGCGAACAGAAATATACGATCAAGCGGCCGTCGGCGGCGATCTATTTCGACAGCAGCTATGACATCACAGACGCGCTGACGGTGAGCGTCGGCCTGCGCTACACGATGGACAAGGTCAAATATCTGGACGGCCGGACGGTGCTCTACGACCTCGGCGGCACGATCCGTGCCAGCACCATTCCCTACACCTTCCCCTATGATCCGAACGCCCCGGCGCTCGAGCAGAGGGAGAAGGCCAACCGCCTGACCGGCCGCGTCAACATCAGCTATGATTTCGCCGACGATATGATGGGCTATCTGAACTACAGCCGCGGCTATCGCAGCGGCAGCTTCAACGGCCTCGCCTATCAGGGCACCAATCAGGTCTATTATATCCAGCCCGAACAGATCAACGCGTACGAAGGCGGGCTGAAGATGCGCTTCCTCGACCGTCGCGTGCAGCTCAATCTCGCGGGCTTCTATTACGACTACAAGAACCATCAGGTGACGCAGGTCATCGGCGCGACGACCTTTACGCGCAGCGCCAACGGGCGCCTCTATGGCGGCGAGGCCGAACTGGCGGTGCAGGCAACCGACTTCCTGCGTTTCGATGCGTCGATGAGCCTGTTGCGCAGCCAATATAAGGGCAATGTGATCGACCCGAACGCTCCGTCGAGCCCGACGCGTAACGTCAACGGCAACCCCTTCCCGAACGCCCCGCGCACGACCTTCTCGGCCGGGTGCGACTGGGATGTGTTCGACAACAGCACCGGCAAGCTGACGCTGCGCGGCGACGCCGCCTATACCGGCAAATATTATTTCGATCCGTTCGGCGACTATGGCCAGACGCCGTGCGATCGCCCCGGCGTTCCCGGTAACATCCGACCGGCCGGCCCCGCGATCACCTGCGGCAACCCCGGATACTGGCTGATGAACAGCCGCCTGACCTTCGAGCATGGCAATTATGCGATCAGCGCGTGGGTCAAGAATCTGACCAACAAATATTACTACAGCTACGGGTTGAACATCGACATCTTCGGCCTCGACTATCTGAACCGCGGCACGCCGCGCACCTACGGGGTCGAGGCGACGGTCAAGTTCTGACCGCTTACCGGTCGTCACAGGGGGCGGCGTCCCCTCCCTTCCCGCCCGCCGCCCCCGCCCCGTTGCACCCCGTCTGACAAGGAGCATCCCATGATGCGTTTCACCGGCAAGAGCGTCCTCATCACCGGCGCCGCGCGCGGCATCGGCCTCGCCGCCGCGCAGGAATTTGCCCGCGAGGGTGCGTCGGTCACGATCACCGATATCGATCTGGACGAAGCCGAAGCAGCAGCTGCCGCGATCCGCGCCGAAGGGCTGAAGGCCGAAGCGCGGCGACAGGATGTCGCCGACGAGGCCGCATGGACGGCGTTGATCGATGAGATCGTCGCGCGCGAAGGCAAGCTCGACATCCTCGTCAACAACGCCGGCATGGGCTTCCTGAAATCGGTCGTCGATACCGGCCTCGCCGAATGGCAGCGGCTGATGGCGGTCAATCTGGAGAGTGTCTTTCTGGGCACCCGCGCCGGGATCGCCGCGATGAAGGACAAGGGCGGCGTCATCGTCAACGTCGCCTCGATCGCCGCTAACGTCGCCGAGCCGCTCTTTCCGGCCTACAACGCCAGCAAGGCCGGGGTCGCCATGCTGACCAAAGCGACCGCCGTCGATTGCGCGCGCAAGGGCTGGCCCGTTCGCATCAACTCGCTCCACCCGGGGTATTGCGAAACCAAGCTCGTTGCCGACGCAGTCGGCGCGCTCGGCGATGAGGCGGCGGGTTTCGCCGCCGCCACCGCAGCCGCCATTCCCCTGGGCCGTATGGCAACCACCCGCGAGATCGCCCGCCCGCTGCTGTTCCTCGCCAGCGACGATGCTGCCTACATGTGCGGCGGCGAGCTGATCGTCGACGGCGGCTACACCGCGATCTGATCCCGAAACACCCGCAACAGGAAATATGTCATGAGCAAGAAACCGGTCATCGTCTATGGCGCCTCGGGCTACACCGGCCGCCTCGTCTGCGAATATCTGCGCGAACTCGGCATCCCCTTCATCGCAGCGGGCCGCGACGCGAAACGCGTGCAAGAGGTGATGGACAAGGTCCCCGGTATCGAGACCGCCGATTACGAGGTCGCCGAGGTC
>VFQN01007871.1_pt1 | contig 11175 bp, 5 predicted proteins | sample 3512371 | NCBI WGS metagenome assembly VFQN01 (sample SAMN10412370, study PRJNA504923) | tailings metagenome | isolation source: Replicate 2 from Balatoc abandoned mine | place: Philippines: Itogon, Benguet | collected 2017-08-28 | reverse complement strand
CCACAAGAGAGGTTTGCGAGCAGTTGATTCTTCCTGCAACTCAAGCGACGCAACTTTCGTTTTCTGAGCAGTTATTGCTGTCAGAAGACACGGCAGAGTTTGTGGGATGTCCGACTGCCTTTATTTAGCATGCTTGGGACTATCATTTTGTAGAAGTGCTCGAAGCTTTGACCTCTTACTTCGCAGCTGAGGATGACGTAATAATATGGCTTGATGTATTTTGTAACAATCAGCATAAAACATCATCGTTAGAGTTTGAGTGGTGGTGTGGCACGTTTAAGAATGCCGTCCAATCGTTTGGTCGCACAGTGATGGTGTTAGCTCCTTGGAATGATCCACTTCCTCTGCAGAGAGGGTGGTGTATCTGGGAGTTGTATTGCACGATGGAAGGTAAGAGGTTGGATGAGAAGTGTAAGTTTGATGTGGCGATGAGTCCAGCTAGTGTTGAACAATTCATCGCAGATGTTGATGCTGATCCTGTAAATGTAATCCGCAAGATGTTGGCAACGATAGATACCTCAAAAAGTCAGTGTTATAAGGCGGAAGATAGAGAGAGAATTCATGAAGCAATTCGGAGAACAGTAGGATTCAATGAGCTAAACAAAGAGATTTTCGAGGTAATGAGAGGATGGGTGATATCGAAATATGAAGACAGATATAAGAGTAAGGGCTTAACGAGTCAGTTAGATGAGAATACATTAAACTCAATGAATGACTTAGCTGTCTTGTATTATAATCAAGGAGATTATGTGAAGGCTTTGTCACTGTACGAAGAGTGTGTGAGTTGGAGTAAGGTAGTATTAGGCGAGAGTCATCCTACGACATTATCCTCGATGAATGGTTTAGCTAATTTGTATGAGAATCAAGGAGAGTATGGTAAAGCGTTACCACTCTACGAAGAGTGTTTGCCGCAGAGTAAGACGGTATTAGGAGAGAATCATCCTAATACATTAATTTCGATGGATAACCTAGCTACATTGTACATGAATCTTGGAGAGTATGAGAAGGCGTTGCCACTGTACGAAGAATGTTTGGTAAAGAGGAAGGTAGTGTTAGGAGAGAATCATCCTGATACATTAAGCTCGATGCTTAATTTAGCCGTCTTGTACTATAATCAAGGAGAGTATGGTAAGGCACTACCACTGTATGAAGAGTGTTTGAGGGAGAGTATGGCGGTATTAGGCGAGAGCCATCCTGATACATTATCCTCGATGAATAATTTGGCCGTCCTATATAATAAGCAAGGAGAGTATGATAAGGCATTGACACTGTACGAAGAGTGTTTGAGTCAGGGTAAGGTAGTATTAGGTGAGAGTCATCCTGATACATTATCCTCGATGAATAACTTGGCTGTCTTATATGATAATCAAGGAGAGTATGATAAGGCATTGCCACTGTACGAACAGTGTTTGAGGCAGCAGAAGGTAGTATTCGGAGAGAGCCATCCTAGTACATTATCCTCGATGAATAATTTGGCCGTCCTATATAATAAGCAAGGAGAGTATGATAAGGCATTGACACTGTACGAAGAGTGTTTGAGTCAGGGTAAGGTAGTATTAGGTGAGAGTCATCCTGATACATTATCCTCGATGAATAACTTGGCTGTCTTATATGATAATCAAGGAGAGTATGATAAGGCATTGCCACTGTACGAAGAGTGTTTAAAGCAGAGCAAGTTAGTATTAGGAGACAGTCATCCTAATACATTAAACTCGATGAATAATGTAGCCGTTATGTATAATAGTCAAGGAGAGTATGGGAAGGCGTTGCCGCTGTACGAAGAGTGTTTAAGACAGAGGAAGGTAGCATTAGGAGAGCACCATCCTGATACACTAAAGTCGCTGAAAAATCTAAAGCTATGTAAACGTTCTCTGCGTCCAGGTTGCATCACCTGCTGATCCTCTCTTCTCTGTTTATACTTATCTGCGACGATGTTTGAAGTCAATACTCTACCCAAGGTCGAATTTAATCAAAAGCTTTTGTGCCAGCGTTTTTGAATCTTTTATTTATGATTAGGAGGTCACATTATTGAAAGAATAGTGATTAAAAAGAAGTATTTCATACACAATAAGATTTGTGAAAAGGAGAAGAAGGGGAATATATAATATAATATCAAAAATCATATGCGAAAAAAGAAAAATGCCTCGAGCAGAAATCAACAAAACAAATGCAAATCTCAAATTATATGAAAGGAATAAGAATATAATTTAAGAATAAGAATATGAAAGGAATATAAAAATAATTCAAGCGAATAATACAACACAAGAACTAATATCAGAGTCTGAGGAAATTATATACTACTATAATACTACTACTACTACTACTACTACTACTACTACTACTACTACTAGTATAATGATGAGTAACTTAAGAAAGAATTCTTCAAAATATCAGATATGAGCAAGAAACAGAATATTAAATGTGACAAAATGATACAAAGAGAAAAGAAACAGAGACTGACTGGGACTGCAGGCGAGGTACGACGTAAAAGACGAAACTCTTCAGTTCAGGAGTGCATGCGTCATTTCCTACTAAATTTATATAATATAAGATAATCTTTTTTTGGTGAAAGGTGTAAATGCAAGCTTCCTCAAGTAAAAGTAGAACATCATTGAATTTGGATCGGTGTAAAGAAACGTCGCAAATGAAAGAGGGAATAAAAGATTACTATTGGACCTTTTGCCAATTACTCGCTCTATTGGAATATTTTAAGATCTGAAGAGAGGGAGGTATTGTTTGAAGGAATGCAAGCAAGAGATAGGAAAGCTTCTCGCATCACAATGAGTAGGGGTAAAGTCACATCTCAGATCATTTGTTATAGCAGATTGACTGCTATAGAGAGAGAGTTACCTGTATATAGTAGACGGAGCAACTCCTGATCGAACGAAACAAGAAGACCAAAATATATTATGATATTCATATGTAAGGCAAAAAATTCTCCAGAATACCCTCTCACATACTCTTTCGCTTGTGGTTCTAGGGAACATTTCATCATTTGAAAAACATTTTCGCCTAAATATGCGCGGCACTTTTTATAAAGATTTTTGGTGACCACCTGCTATAAAGAGAGTGCATGATTGGACTTTTTCGGAGTATCTATGAAGCCTCTATCTATGTTGCGAGTTGCCATTCAAATCGCTGTGTCTGTAACACGCCAGTTGCTTGACTTGAGATTGGTAATCGAACCTTTAATTTTCAGAAGCTAATCCATAGAAATTCAAAGGAAAACTCGAGTTCTTCAAGTCAAAAAAGTCGCCTCAAAACTATTGAAAACTCGACTTTTTATTTATCTTTAACTCAAGCCTGCAGACAACACATAATAGAGAAATGAAAACAGATCAACTAGATTAAGAATTATATCTATAGCATTATAATTATAATTATAATTATTATTTCTATTCACTAACTTCACCATCTTCTATATCCTCCATTGGTCGCTTCGTATTCGCTATTTCTTCTTGTACAACTTTTAACTGATTTCCAAGTTCTTCCATCTCTTTGTTGATGTCATGGATACTCTTCTCGCTCTGATCTTGAATTTCGCGACTCGTTGTTTGTTTTTCCAGGTTTTGCTTCGTTTGAGAAGGAGCTGGTGGACGATGATTCTGCTTCGTGAAGCTTTTCTGATTCGTAGCAGGTGATTTCGAGGCATGGGAATTTTGGTGTAAAGGATACGAAGAATTTTTTGGAGCATGGGAATGTGAAGGGAAATTCGAATGACTTTCAAAGCCAGTATGCGAAACAGCAGGAACAGCAAGAGCAGCAGCAGGAGGGGGTGGGGGTGGGGGTGGGACAGATGTTGGTGGTTCAATGGTACTATTGTTGTTGAGATTTACTGGAGAAGGCATTGCACTATTATGAAGCTGACCAAGATATGACGCAGCAGAGTTAGCAGGCAGATTTTTCAGTTTCTTTGGAACATTCAAAGGAGGAGGTTGAGACTTGGGCTTATTGTTGCTCTTGGTGATCGAGTTACTACCAATTGAATTTCCTTGAGCTGGAAGATTGTTAGTCTCATCTGGAGTTTCTCTCGTTCTTTTCTTCTCATTCGATTGGCGATTTTGCACTTGATTTGACGTGTATTTCGATTGATCATGTGGGCCATTGTTGAATGATGAAGGAGGTGGCACTTGTCTGGAGGAATCCAAGAAATGGGAATCTTGGTTGATAGGAAAGGCGGTATCGGCATGTGGTGGATAATAGGGGTCGAATTGTTCAGGTGGGACTTGGTAAGGATAATGGTCTTGATTCAAAGAATAGGAAGGATCAATGTTCATGCCGTAAGGATCGTGAGGTGGGTTGTAATGACTTTGCAGCTCTGAAGCGGGCATCTCAGCATCATGACGGGGATAATGATCTTGATAACTCGCATATTTCATTTCTTCGTCATAGTTGGTCGTAGGATACCCTGTATCATGATGATTGTAGTATTCCGTGTTCGAGGAAGGATCTTCCAGAGGATAAGTAATACTTTGGGCAAAGATATCCTCTGTTGCCACATAATCGTGAGGTTCTAAAGTATAAGACAAGGTCGATCGGAAAGGGCGAAGCCATTTTTTAGACTTTTTGGTAAAGCTTTTGTGCTTTGATTCAATCGGTGGAACTTCGCTTGGGTAATTCACAGCTGCAAAGTTAGGATCTTGATGAGGATCGGGAAATACATGAGGTTGATGATCTAAGGGAGGAGCATCAGCGAATACAGGAGCGGGTTCATACTGCTCGTATGGATGCTCGATAGGTTGCGTAGGGAATGCAGACTCGGAATAGGAATTATGATAATCGTTCGTTTGTGGGCCTTGGGGATAATTCATTTGATCATAATCATGATATTGCGAAGATGGATATGGTAAATTATCGATTTGTGGCGGGTAGTTAGGTTCCGGTTGACTAAACCGTGACCTCCGACGCGACGAGGAGGAAGAAGAAGCGTTAGCGGCAGTTGTTTCCGAATAATACGTGTGAGGATCGGTCCAAGGTTCGTTTGTAAAACCGTCATTGCTCATGGCGGAAGATTGCTCATAAGGCAAGTTTGAAGGTGCCTCCCATTCTTGTTGGTGTAATTGAGTCGCGGGGTAAGGATCAGAATAGGAATTGGAGAACTTTGCCTCTGTTAGCTTCTCAAATCGAGATGGACGAGATTTGCTAGATAGAGGACCGATAGATGTCGATGGCTGGAAAGAAGTAGGAGGAACTGTAGAGATTAAAGAAGTCTCATGGTGGGCAAACTCAGAATTCAGTAATGGTTGGTTTGGTGGTTGATAAAAGACTTCAGCACTCTGCACCGGCTCCACCTTTGGTCCAAAGCGTCGTTTTTTGACAGTTGTAGATGCATTAATCGCCTCCACTGGCAGTTGCGAGACATTTTCAGGGGTGGGAACTAGAATAGGAGCAGGAACACCATTCGAGGTCGGAGTTTTACTCTTCAATTGATTAAATAATTGTTGAATGTCATCATCTTCAGCTTCAGGTCTATTTTGGACCTCAGATGTAGCACGATCATCGATATTTGCCGTCGAGCGGCTTCGGGGATCGCTTGGCCGTCCTTTAATTACATTTTGTGGAAAATCAGCGATGGGAGTCAGTAAGGGCTTTTCGGGAACGATAGAAGCATGGGAAAGGGATCGATCTTTGCTTTCAGACTTGGCAGGAGGATGGACTACTATTGGTTCAACCACTGAAGTTTTTTCTGGTCTCGTTCGATCATCCTTCATGGGTTTATCATCTTCATTGGGGCTGAATCTTGGAGAAGGATTGTTTGAAGGACTCTTCCTTGCCTGGGGGGTTTCTCGTTTCTCCTTCTCATTCGGGCTTTCAATGGACAGATTTCTTTCTGATTGAAACTTGTTATATCTATGTGATTCATAATCGCGGCCATTCGTGGGGTTTCTTGGACTGCGCGGTTGAGGCGGTTCGACGGATTTATTTCGCGAATCAGGGTAACGATAATCCCTATTGGGCGGGTAATCTCCTCTTCGATACTGATCATTTTTATCAAAACTTCGACTTCTCTTCTCAAATCTCCCTCGCCACTCAGTTCCCTCAACTCTTTGATTGGGATCATGCATCCGATCAGTAGGATGATAAGAGCGATCATAAGTGGCCTGCCTTTCATCTCTGCGATGAAATGTCGAAGACCCTGAAGAGCCCGAAGAATTCTGCCATGCTGGCTTCCGAGAGAAATCGTTTTCAGATTTTGGTGGGAAGCCTCTCTCGTGCACTCGATCAGGAATTTTCGTTGGTATGTGCGGCTTATCTTTGTAAATGGAGTCACTTGATGTCGTTTGCGAGAGAGGGATTGGTTTATCGAGAGAGTTTGGCGAATAAATCAAAGCACTAAATGCTGACGTCGCAATCAACTTTTTGCGTTCTTCAGCAATAATAGAAGCGGATGTTACACCAGCAGCACGTTGAGCCATCACGAAATTAATAAATTTGGTTTTGGTTGGTCGACTCTTCGGCCCAACTTTGGTGTTCGTTCTGAAAGATTTCGCTGAACCTTCTTGTTCTACCAAATTTGGTAAAGGGGCACACATTTCTTCAGTCGGAGCGATAATCGAATAGTCAATAGGACCATCATCCATTAACTCTTCGTTAGCAAGGAGAGTCACTGATCCATCTTCAGGAATAGATAAATCATGATCAGCTTCCAAATTAGGGGCATCAAAGACAGCCTTCTCATTGCTGGAGGACGACGAAGATTCCTCGAGGAGAATATTTGCACATTCAAACGAAAGGTATTCATGAGAAGAAGGATGGAGAAGCTCGAAGTGTATGTCTTTTCCTTTCATGTCTCCCCATGTGGTTTGAATTTCAACTCGTTGATCATCGTAAGAAATAATTTTCCCCACTTCTTTGCTAATAATATGACGAACAATTTTTCCTTTCCATGTTGATCGATCCGTTTCATTTAAAGGAGTTGTGGGATACACAATAATGGGAGCAGCGGATTCAGGCAAGTTTTGTTCCTCGTTCTCCTCATTCTCTTCGTCGCTAGATGAGGAAGACGCGGGATCTCCTTTTCTCTTTGTTCGCTTCTTCTTCTTTTGTTCTTTCTTCTTCATTTTGTCGTTCCTTCGTCGTCGAGTCACCGGTGCATCTGGATTCGAATCCTCCGACGAAGATAAATACTTTTTAATTTCCTCATATTCCAATCGAATCGGAGCTGATTCACTTTTCTCTTCTTCGGTCTCAGGTTCATTAATTCTTCTCTCTCTTTCTTCCAGTTCTTTTTGTTTCTTTTCTAAATATTTCAAACGTCTTTTCTCCGCAGCTTCTTTTTTCTTTTGTTCTCTTTCTTCTCGAGCAATCGCAAGAAGTTTCTTTCTTTCTTCCTTTCGAGCCTCGATTTCGGCAATCCTTCTTGCTAGCCAAAGTAAATAATTAATTTGCAAAAAACTGTTATCAAATAACTAACCTTCTTCTGCTTGCAGGATCTTTGTCGATTGATCTGCAATCCATTCACCAACATTAAAAGTTCCAACTTCCCAAGAGGAGTTTGTATCCTTCACAGTGTTGAACTCCCCATTCTTCGAATTTGTCTCTAATTTTCCTTCCTCGTTTGTCATTGCATCTTCACTCGTAACTTCATCTAAATACCGCACTGAGAGAGAATCTTCAGCATCATTATGTTTCACAACTCTTCGATTGCACAGGAAAATCTTTCGATCTAAAGGAACAGAAGGTTCGAGTTCAGAGGCAATATACACTAAGTCCATGGGAATAATCTCATTCATTTCTTCGTTTCTCTCTTCTTCATCATCGTCTGATGTTTCTTTATCGCTTCTATCAGTCTTACCCCTCCTCAAAGCTGAAGAAAGAAAACTTTCACCCTCTGATACCAAGGATTCATACTGCACGGTGTCGCTTAACACTGCAATCGTTCCTCTGACAGTAAGAATATCTGGGAAGGAAAGTTCTCGGTCTTCATCCTCATCCTCACCCAATATATCAATTAGTTGCTTCGCATACTCCGATAATAGTTGCAAACTTTTAGGTTTTAGACCATCAACTATCGATATCATGATTAAGCTTGAAGAGAATACGATAGTCGCAAGACTTACCTGAAGCGCCTTTTCGGTGTAATATATCTTTTGGTAACAATGAATGCGCTCGAATAACACTTAACTTTTCCTCTTCTTCCGATTCAGCCTTCACATAAGCCAAGATAAAAGCCTGAAAATGAAAGAAAAACACTCGGATCAACAAATTTGTCACGAAATCTATAATAACGAGCACTTACCTTCGTTCTTTTGAAACCTTTAGGGTCATGATCGCGAAATAAAAACGAATTTTCATCATCTAAATCAATTATTTTCATGGAATCGGAGTTAAAGAACTCAATATATTGTTTGGTCAGTGGATCTACGGGTGGTATCGAATATTTCATGAGGTAGAGGCCAGAACGAAAGGCATATTGAGCCGGCCACCATCCGTGACTGCGATCATTATACCAAACAACATCGCTATATACAATACAAGCATGCTCATGTAATATTATCCAGGTTAAATACGGGGAATTTCTGCCGTCAATCCCACTTTTAAATTGAACAAGGAATTGTTCGCATTTTCTCTCTTCATTATAGCCTTTATCGACAATGCGTCCCACATGGTCCCTTAGATCCACTGTGCAGAACAACTTCAGTTTACACCCAATCCAGGAACTCGATGGTGAAACTTCTTCTTTTGCGTAGTAACCGAAAGGGAAGTAAGAAGACATCGAGCGTGTGACTTTAGAGGAATTGAAAACCTCAAATTCACTCACGACGAATTCTTCCGACAGATCTAAGTTAATAGAAGATTCTGTGGTCAATAGATTTTGTCGCAAACTCATCAAATACATTTGATAATGTTCGGATGAGAGTGGTCGAGGAAACAACGACGCAATATCCTCATTTTGTTTGAAGTACTTTTCCAAATATTTTGTTGTACCCTTTGGATCACAGGTATCACAATACCATTCACCATCTGGTACTTCAAATAATGGAGGTTGAAGGCAGTACATATGTGTTTCTTTTGTGCAATCTTTGCCATCGCACAGAATAATCAAATCTTCATCATCAAAACCATGACAAATGCAACACGCCGTCGGGGATAGTGCATCTTCTATCTGATCTAGATGAGAATTATCCACAGAGGCAGACTTTTTCCCTTTACTCGAGGATGTTGATGCTTTCCTAGCCGATTGATTCTTTGGTTTCCTTCCCATTCTCTCGCTATCTCAATATCCTTCTTCTATATCGCTGTGAGTATGATTGATCGCACCTTGAAGAGACACTTTGATAGCAGAAGTTTCAGTTCATGTATGAAAGATTCAAAGTGAAGAGAGGAGGATCTAAGGTCACTGAATGAAACAAGACGACCATGAAATTATAAAACGATTGGCAGTTTGCCCCATTCTGCCCATGCCGGGTGCGTGCTCTAAGGATTAAGGTTGAGACAATGACCCGCATATTCTCGAAGAACTTTGTGGATTATAGACTTCTGCATACTACGACTTCTACCTCCAGTCACCAAAACACGTCCAATTAACCATAAGTGAGTAAAAGTCAATTTAAATGCAATAATTTTGGAATGTATATATATTTTTATTTCATTTCGTGCGTTTGGGCATTCGTGCACCCCTTTTTGCACAAGTTTTCAATTTGAAACGTTTCCTTTGTTTATCTTTTAAAACAATTTTAGAAAATGAACGAAAGTATTAAGCAAAAATATGAATTGGTTTTACCAAATCTTCCTATTCGACAAATTATTATTGATATAGAAAGTTATGAAAGGAAAATGAAAGATTTAGAACGATTATTGCAATCTTCAACACAGTTTGTTGATAAAAATGAGATTACTCTCTTATGGATGGAAGTTGTGACTCGAAAAGATCTTCTCAAACAACTAATTTTACTCCCTTATGAACCACAGTATGAGTTGCAGATGGAGGAGAAGGTTATCCTCCAAAAGTTCTTCTATGAGAGTAACGGCTATAGCTGGAAGAGTGCTAATGGTTGGATCGGACAGACTGCCAACGTTGCTCGCCTGGCAATTGAACAATTTGATTCCTCTACAAGTCTATTCGAAGGTGTAAAGCTTGTCAAAGCTGCGGATAGTCTTAGTAATAATGATTGTTATGTGAAGGAGATCTCTCTGCCTGGTCATGGCTGTGAAGGAGAAATCAATTCATCTTTTGAATCTTTACTTCGAAGATGTTCTTTCTTTAATTTAAATTGGAATATTCTTTCAGGTTATATCGCGAATTTTAATTTTTATTCTTGTCGTAATTTAATGACACTTGAACTTGCTGGTAATGAACTCATCGGAGGCCTCGATGCGAACACTTTCCAGTTCGTCGCTCATCTTAGAGTACTCGACCTATCCTTCAATCAACTCAGTGGAGAACTACCAGATCAAGTTTTTGCTAATCTGTCACAGTTAGAGAAGTTAAATCTTTCAAATAATAGATTTGAAGGAGAATTACCAATCTCAATAAAGAAACTCATTCATCTCCAAGAATTAAAATTATATAAAAATCAATTTCATGGTGAAATTAAAGACGATCTATTCGCTCCTTTAAAAGATTTAATTCATGTGAATCTTTCTCATAACAGGTAAGGGCAAAGAGCAATCCCTTTGCATTGAAAGCCGTTGTTCTCACGCACTCTTTCTTCATGGTAGGTTCACAAAAGGACTACAAAGTTTTCATCATAATACTCATATTGAAACATTACAATTACAATTTAATCAATTTCAAGAAAGAATTCATTCAACAATACATTATTTAAAGAGAATAGAATTACTTTATCTTCATAATAATCAATTCTATGGGATATTACCATCAGAAATATGTGAATTAAAACGATTAAAATTTTTAAATTTATCCAATAATCAATTTCGTGGTTGTTTACCTGATGATATTGGTAAATTAATTCATTTAGAAGTCTTATTACTATCGGGGAATAATCTCATTGGTCCAGTTCCTCTATCCTTTGGGAATTTACAAAGTTTAAGAGATTTAACATTATTTAAATCATATCCTTCTGAATTATGTCAACCAAAGAGAGCATTTAATCATTTTGCATTTAATAGGATTTATGTCGAAGGACCTAAACATGGTGTCAATTCAATACATTGGAATTATAAAGAAGTTTATGGAAGAGAGAGAACAAGTGCTGATGATGAATCTGTGAC
>VFQN01007870.1_pt1 | contig 11176 bp, 14 predicted proteins | sample 3512371 | NCBI WGS metagenome assembly VFQN01 (sample SAMN10412370, study PRJNA504923) | tailings metagenome | isolation source: Replicate 2 from Balatoc abandoned mine | place: Philippines: Itogon, Benguet | collected 2017-08-28 | reverse complement strand
AAAATAAGTTGGTTCAATTTTATAAAAGTTTGTGTCATAATATCTCTTCGATGAGTGCCGAGACGACGACAACGATGATGATGATGATGATGACATTGATTCATTCATCCTCACATCTCGTTGAAAGATCATACCAGGTATTCCATCAAACAAAGAACTGTTAAAATTCGATGTTAAAGAGTATTTTCCACTAATTTTAAAAACATTCTGAAATGATTGTACTTTCATAATTCGCAGAAAACGATTATATGCATCAATTAATTGAGCGACTTCAGCAAACCCATGATGATTAGATTCTTCTGTATAATACTGCAGAACGTCATTGTTCGGAGAGTTAATAAAAACATCAACGCTCTTTCTTAAGGTTAACTCCATGGCTGGATGAAAGATTGAATTATCAATAAATATAATATAACAATGACCAGCGAATCTTCTAATACTCGAGATTGTTTGTAATGTTTTCTGAAATAATTCATCTAATGAAAGATTTGAACGATAATGAACATCATCAAGATAGTGAATCTCTGATGCCGATCTAAATGAGGACGATGAGGAAGATGATACAGTAATATTGATTTTTGATGTAATAATAAATAAATTCTTTTTATTAGAATAATATGGTAATAATAATTCTTTATAAAAAGAATTTAAATAAATTTTATTTGGTATTTTTAATTGTTTGATTTTCTCTTGATAAATATGTTGTGATTCTTGTTCATTGATTTTACTACCAATATCAATAATTTGATCTAAAAATTGTTCATATAATTGACATGCAGATTGAAAAATTTCATCATTGGAATAATAATCATATCCTTTGGAATAGGTTTGAATAAAATTAATATACTGTGATTCATTTTGAAAAAATTCATAAATACCAGAATAAATTGGTTGATTATTAGATGAAAGAAAGGAAGAGAGAGAATTACTAGGATTGTTCTGGTGCGGTGATGGTAATGTTGGATGATGTAATCTTTCGCGAAAGGAACCATAATTATTATATAATATAGGTAATTGACTATTTAAATACTTGGTAATCGCAAAAGAATAAGTTTCACCATATTTATTTAATGAAATTAATCCATGTATACCTAAACGATAAACTAAATTAATAAAATGATGGATACTTTCAGCATAATTAGGAATGTTTACACCACTTATACGCCATACAATATCATAATGACGATATTTTGGATATAAATGTTGTAATATTTTAATAATTTCTTTACCTTTATATTCACAAAATCTTGTTAAGAATCCTAATTTAATTTTATTATCATTTACAGAACGAAAAAAGACAGAATCACGTTTCACTATTTGATCACCTGGTTGTACTACTACGATTTTAGTTCTTTGACTTGAAAAATGACAATAACGATCATAATGAATTTTCGAAAAATGAGATTGATGAATAATATAATCCATAGTTGTCATAAATTGACAGATTTCTGGGTGAGCTTCAGAGCGTGTAATATACCCACCATGTGTCTCGTTATCATGTAACCATGTTCCTCGTTCAATATGCATTCGAGGATTAGTTAATGCAATCCAAAAGAAATCATGGACTATTAATACCATTGTTAAATTTGTTTTCCTTTTTAATTGGATTAAATCAGTCACACTAATATCAGTGTTAGTGATATGGTTCACAAGAATCATGGAAGTAGAGGTAAAATTATAATGATTGATCTCATTCTTCGTTGATAATTCAATAAATTCAATCTCAGGTAATAATTTGATCAGATCTTTGACGTATTTACTTCCTCCACCAGCTTTTAAACTATTAATAACAATAACCGTCTTGCAAGTAACGATTGATCCTAAACTGTAATAGACAAAATCTTCATCCACATTATAGGATAAGCTTAACAGCTTTGGTTTCAAGCTTATCCCAAAAGAGCTTATGAGCAAACAGATGGCCAATAACCATAGAATATTCATTTTGTCATGCTATTTGCTGTTCTTGGTTCCTGCAATGTCTCAGAAATTTACATCATATAACTATGAAAACTCGATTTTCTAAAACCTTCTAATTTTATGACTTTTCTTCTGTCTCAAAAGTCAATAAATGAAAAACCCTTACTTTCTTCGGGTTTAAATATTTCTTTCCATTTCAACCACTTGGGTGAAATTCATTGAGTGTGTTGTGTGGTTTATGGTTGATTGGCCTTCCAAGCATAAGAATTATATCAATTGTTTTGATTCTTTCAATACAAATAAAGAAAGATGGGTAAAGTTATTCGTGGATGTCGTAAAGGAAAGGGTTCTGTCTTCACAGCTCATACCACCGGACGTAAAGGTGCTGTTGCCTACAAGAGATACGACTATGCCGAAAGACATGGTTATGTCAAGGGTGTTGTGAAGGAAATTCTTCATGATCCTGGAAGAGGTGCTCCAGTCGCTGTTGTCCAATTCAAAGATCCATACAGATTCCAACGTGTCAACTCTTTAGTTGCTGCTCCAGAAGGATTATACTCTGGTCAATTCGTCTTCGCTGGAAAGAAAGGTTAGTAACAGTTTCCAGCATGTTTCCTTCTCCATTCCTCATTCTTATTCCTCCTTTTCTTCATCTTTCTCATTAAAATAGCCGAATTAACTGTTGGTAACATCCTTCCTTTGGGCCAAATCCCTGAAGGTACTGTTGTCTGCAACATCGAGGAGAAGACCGGTGACTGCGGTAAATTAGCCCGTGCTGGTGGTGGATACGCCTTAATCGTCGCTCAAGATGCTGACCGCAACGTTACCCGTGTTAGATTACCATCTGGTTCAAAGAAGACCTTATCTAGCAGCAACCGTGCTATGGTTGGTATCATCGCTGGTGGTGGACGCACTGATAAGCCATTGTTGAAGGCTGGTCGTGCCTGGCACAAGTACAAGGCCAAGCGTAACGAATGGCCTCGTGTCCGTGGTGTTGCCATGAACCCTGTTGATCACCCTCACGGTGGTGGTAACCAACAGCACATGGGTAAGCCAGGTACTGTCAGAAGAGACAAGCCAGCCGGTGCCAAGTCTGGTCAAATCTCTGCTCGTCGTACTGGAAGAGTCAGAGGATCTTTACGCACTGATGAAGTATAAATTGTATAAATAATATATATCAAATAAGTGAGAGATCCCCTATGAAAATTAACCCTCGATAAATCCAATAACTTTCATGTAGTAGTTATACTTAAAAGCATCTACTGCCCTTGAATAAAATCAAAACAAATTGCAATCGAAACAATTGATTGACTTTACCCAATAATCTTAACAATAATGCTATAATAACCCATACACAATGTCTTTCTTCATCGTCAGTTGCCTATCTCCCCTTATTGGGAGAGCTCTTCCATCGTTGCTTTACCAGATGACAGAGTTAGATAAGAAATGCAATAATGATGAATGTAGTAAGATATTTCTTCTAATTACAATTATTGTTATGATTTTTTTTGTTAGTTTAGCAAAAATTTTCATTATGATCAAAGAAAAAAGAAAAGAAGAAAAACAAAAGCATTAAAGCTCAAACTAAAAAAAAAAGGAAGAAGAGGAGATGAGGAGTACAACCACTAAGACCTTTTACCGCGATGACAGATCATTAGCAGCCATATCAAACCTCGAGAAAGCGCGATACCACCAACACCAAACCAGCACATCACCCACCATATCCAAGCAATTATATCGAAACAATCAAATAAGAAGAATACTTTTTATATAATAACCATTGAATAAAACACACTGCATGAGAACTCACTACCTCCAAAGAACAATAAGAAAGGATAATTCATCGCAAACTAGTCTTAATGCAAAGACAAACGAACAAAGGCAATTAAAAACCAATGTAAGATTATGAGAGAAGAAGGCAAAAGGTGATGAGATGGAAGATGATGATGTAGATGAGAGAAGTATGAAATGAATGAAATGAAAAGAGAAAAATTGAAGAAGAACATTTTTATAACTTTTTATCAAATTATTCAAATTATTCTCACTTCTTTCTTCTTTTCATTGATTTATTTCACAGTTGGTGAGAATCTTACTAAATCAGCCATCCATAAACTAGCAACAAAGGTTAAGATCATTTTACTCTTGACTTCCACAATATCTTCTGGTGTTAAGAAGACACATGCACCAATCTTACGAGCAGAAGAGATAAGATACTTGGCATTCATCATCTGTGAATCATATGAATCTTGACGATTGACAACTTCCCAATCAACTGCACGTGGTTCAATGGCATGAACTAATTCCAATAAAAAGAAAGAATTCTTTAATGTAGAATCTTTAAATGATCTCATTTGAATCGTCTTGCCCGCACCGGATACTTTACGATTCGCCCATTGAACAATATGATCATCTGTTACTTCAGCAATACCTTGATAACGACCTAACTCCAACAATACATTCAATGTATATCTATCAAAGAGAGAAAGAGAACAAATGAGCTTTCAATTATCTCACAATAAGGTTATCTCTTACCTTCTCATTAATTGCCAAATAATAGCTAATATTAATTTTTTATTACCATCAACAATATCAATACCACCAACATTAATTAATGATAATTTTAATTGTTTACCCAATTCTACAGCATAATTAGCATTTTCAATTCTTTTATAACGTGATGCAGGATTTTCATTTACTCTCTTCCATATAACAATACCTGGGAATACTTTATCAATAACTTTAATTAAATTAAAACCATCTTGACTATCAGCAAATAAATTATTTAAATAAACACCATCAATATTTAATGAATTAATCCACATACGGAATACACGTTCTTCACGACTATCACCAACATCATCAATCTCTAAGGTGGATAAATCAGGTAAGACTGGTTGTGTATCATCCATATTTAAACCATGACATGTATTAAATAATTGTGCTACTAATGATGTATTTAATTTACGATTACCATCACAGATATCCTTTGGTTTAATGAAGACATTGGCACCAATAAATTTGGCATGATCGATGGCACGGGTAGCACGGGTTAAGAGATCGGTATCGGTGATAAGTGGACATGCTCCTTGACTTAAACGATGTAATACGATACTGTACACTTCAGAATCCTACAAATAGAGAAGGAAAGAGCGCAAATCATAGGAAAGGTAGAAGGGAAGAATGAAGACGAGGAGAAGGAAAAGAAGGAGAAAGAAGAAGAGAGCAAGACGTTAGAGCAAAGAACAAGAGGAAAGGGGTTTATGATTTCTAACCTGTAAATCAGTCGTGAAATTTTTCACAACTTTATCAGAATGTGATTTCTTTAAATGAAAATTTAACCAACGTAATAAAATTACTTCAGGATGTAATTTCATAAATTCTGCCATTGTCTCACCCTCATTTAATAACACCACTAATTCAGGGAAATTTCTTAAAGAGATCTGTGAAAGCAGCTGGATACGAATAATCTGCCAAACTAGACCTAAGATTAAGGTTGGTGATCCTTCAATTAAATCTTGTGCACCAATATTCACCACTTGACAACCAATAGCACGTGCAGCATTTAATGCTAAATTTTGATTTTCTGTCTTTTGATAAATATTTAAATCATTTTTAATATTCATTGCTCTTTCATCAATTGCATCATGTGCTGCTAAATTAATTAATTTACAGAGTAATAATCCATCATTACATTTGGTAAATAAATCCATGGAATCAGGGACTAATGGTAAATGACGTCCATTTAATACGCTATCATGTTGTAAACAAAAATTAATATGTTCAGAAAAAGCTTGTGTTTCTTCTTCTGAAAAGGAATGTTGTCCTTGTGCACCAGCAAATGAACTATGGGTATGAATTAAAGCTGACATGTTCTTATCGTCTTCTTAGTAAAGTTCAATTAATGAAAACGGGGGTTAAAAATGATAGAGGAAAATAAGAGGAAAAATTATGTGCAGCAAACAAAGGGATGGAAAACGAGTAACCTTAGTGAGTTTGAAAGAGGATTGACTATGAGATCTAGTAGGATATCTTGTCTACAATCTTCTCTTGTTGATTGCTTTGTGATTTGTGAAGCCGCGGGAAAACCTTACGCCACGCCCATTATCTGGCGTAAAATATCTTGGCGGAGAAAATAAGACGAATCGTACAACGAATCGATCGATCGTTCTTCAGTGACCAGAAATGACCAAAACCTTCCATTCCCTTTCTGATCAGAAATTCTGAATTCTGTTGCTTGAAAATTTGGTACCTGTTTTTCCTCTCAAAAGCGCTTTTCTTATGGTTATTTTATGTGAGAGGAGTTGAATGAATTCTATCTTCTTCTATTTGATCTTAAATTCTTTTTGTGAACTTTCTTTTTCTGGAATAATCATTCATTCTTTCTTCTTCACAATCTGAAGGGATCTGCTTCTTTTGGACTTATTTTTTTTTAAATCTGAATCTTTTGTTGTCTTGTGTTTATTTTGATTCTTATTGGTTGGGAATTCCAGAGTTTCTTTTTAGTGGTTTTTTGAAGAATGTTGCCAATTCCACCGACTGTGAGTAAATGTGTTGGACCAACTTCAGATGAAGCTGGTAAAGCTGATTCATGTGCAGGATGTCCTAATCAATCCTCATGTGCCTCAGGTGAAACAAAAGTTGATAATTCTCAAATCTTAATTCAAAATCGAATGGCCAGTGTGAAGCATAAAATTTTAGTCCTTTCCGGCAAGGGAGGAGTTGGAAAATCAACCTTTGCTGCTCAATTAGCATTTTCCCTCGCACTTCAAGGGAAACAAGTTGGTCTTCTTGACATCGACATCTGTGGTCCATCAGTTCCTCGCATGTTAGGACTCGTGGGACACGAAGTCCACCAAAGCGCCTCTGGTTGGTCTCCTGTCTACGTACAAGATAACCTCGCGGTTATGTCAGTTGGATTTATGTTACCTTCCAAGGATGATGCGGTGATCTGGCGTGGTCCTCGTAAGAATGGATTAATTAAACAATTCCTTACTGATGTTGTTTGGAGTGAATTAGATTATTTAATTGTTGATACACCACCTGGTACATCAGATGAACATATTTCAATTGTACAATATTTAAAATCATGTCATGTGGATGGTGCAGTCATTGTTACGACACCACAAGAAGTTTCTATGGCAGATGTTCGTAAAGAGATCAACTTCTGTCGCAAGACTGGTAAGTTATGAGTAACCCCTCCCGTTTACTCTTCCGTCTAATTGAATGTTGTTTGTTTTTGTCAGGTATTAATATTCTTGGAGTTGTTGAGAATATGTCAGATATTAAAATTTCCTTCTCTTCACTCCTTCAACCTGATACAGGTGTTAAACTAGTCAATGAACAAGGTGATGATATAACTGGTAATGTTCTTCAAACGTAAGTTATTCTTCCTTCTCTTCTCTTCCCTTCTGGATTCTAACCTTTGTATGTTTAATAGGATAAGAGAGAAATGCCCTGAATTATTACAAGTTTATCTTCAATCGAATTTATTTAAACTACCTGAATCAGAACAAGGAGGTGATGACTTTAGTAATCCAACCAATATGGCAAAGAAATATAATATACCATATTTGGGTAAATTACCAATGGATCCTAATATGATGAGATCATGTGAAGAAGGAAAATGTTTCTTAGAATATTTCCCAACATCATCAGCATCAAAGGCATTTGAAGAGATTATTGAAAGATTAGTCACAAGTGTTGAGAAGGAGAAGAAATAGAAAGAATGTCGGAGGACAATAAGGAAGAAGTCTTCATAGACATTTTCAGGTACTATTGAATTGAAAAGGCGCGAAATCTTGGGGTAGTCGGGCACCAGAGAGTTTGGTGCACATATTTGTTTATTCGATCTCTGTCTATCCCCATGTTGTCTACATGTCTGTCCTGTTCTCACATTTGAAATTCAAATACAAACCAATCCTACTATAGATGAATTTGCTTTGTTCTCTTTTTCTTTTCTTTCTTTGACCTTCTCCACCACATACTATGATCATGACTTCGTCAATAGTAAAAGGGATCAACTACCAACAATAAGCTCAACAAATATAGAAAAAATGTCGATCCGATGCAATAGCATGGATGATTGATGAAAGAAGAAAAATAAAAGAAACAAACAAATAAATCAATAATATTCCTTTGATTTTCTTTTCTTTTTTTTTAAATTCTGTTCTTTTTTAATTTTATTTTATATATTATTTCTTTTACTTTCTAATAGTTTTATTATTCCTTTGCTATTCATAATCGGGCAGGAAGGAGAAGGAAAAGAGAGAAAACAAAGGGGAAACAAATCGAGATGTAAAGACATCGAAAGATCATGAAGTATTACTATTCTTATTATTCTATCTATTCCTGTTATTTCTTCTCTCTGACACACACAATCAATCAACCAACCAATTAATACGATACAACTTCCATAATAGAATGCCATTCTGATGGTTGTTGATCTAATGAATGTAAACCACTTTGATATGATCCTAAATGACGTATCCATAAACAATATTCTGATAAATTTCTTAATAATGAATCATTCACTTCATTATTATCACTTGGTTCATAATCAATATAAAAGATTAAATCCCAATGTTTCTGTGTGAAAGGACGTGCTTCAGCAGGTAAATTTAATTGCATGGATATGGTTGCTGGACGTGATTCAATTTTAATAATATCTAAATTACGAAAGGCAAAACAACTTGACATTTTAAAGATTGCACCTGGTATATTTCTTAATGCCATGGCTATGGAACATTTGGGACCTGTTTTCTCATGTAATGATAACGATCGATCCACAATTGGATGACAAACATCTAAAGGATCATGAACGGTTTCATCAGCTTTATTTACCTTTGCAATGATCACATAACGAGTCTATATGAAGAGGAGATGAGAGAAGGAAAGGGAAAGGATAGAAGAGACATACCTCAGCATTCTTATAGTTTCCAATGGAAGATGTCAGAATTCGCAATCCATGAAGTTCTGCTGCTTCTTTGCTACAGATGCAAGCTGTAACAACATCAGAGGAGCGATTCACCTCTTCACAGCCTGCAGTGGAATCCCAAGCATTCTCTCGTTCTGTTGGCTTTAGACCTAATGAAACTCGACGAGAATCAATCGATTCTAAATAATCACTGCAACATTCCATTATATGAGGATGAGAAATAATTCGAGAAATATCAAAGTCATTGGTTGAAGAGAAAGATGCTTTCACACAAAGACAATGTTGCTCGATCTGTCCGATCTCGCCAACGATAGTAAATTGACCTTGAGAAGTCAATAAACGATCATACACTGCATGAATCGTTCCATAAGATGATGATTCTAATGGTGTAATGCCATAAATATTTTCACCATCAAGAATACTTTGAAACATGGATTGAAGATTCTTTACTGTATGAAAGGTAGCATTGGAAGTAAAACGAGTGAAAAAGGACTTTGCCGCCAGATAAGTATAAGAAGCAATCTCTCCAGTAAAGGCTACTTTTACAGATAAATCAGAGCGAAAGCTTTTCTTACGATCGTATGGTGAATGCATGGTGGTGTTGTTTGTGTAGATGATGACTTTGCTCTGTCACTTACCGGTAAGACTTTACCGGTAGAGGGTCTTTACCGACTGCGCACTTAAACTTCGGCTGTGAGATAATTGAGGTGTGAAGATGCTGAGAAAGTCCAAGTCAACAATACAAGATATTGACGGTGATTTCGACCTTATTCCCCTACCTGATCTCGATGTTTTACCGCCAGATTCGGGGAATAACCGTTTCGCCTACAAAATGCGATGTAAAATAAGAAGATGATTAGCCCGCAGAGTTTTCAAGTTGTGTTGTGTTATGTTGAGTTGTTCGGTAAGATGAGCAGGTTTCACATTTCAATCGCAGAATAGCGGAAAGTTCTTTTCGGGTTGTAATGTTGCCAATGCAGGTTCTCAATGAAAGTGATGATGAACTTCTTCTCTTCCCTGGCCTAGTGGAAAATGACTATTTCGATGTTCTCCCTCAGATGCATGTGCCAGAATATTATCGACGAGAGAAAGGAGGAAGAAAAAGAAAGCGTCGATGTAAAACTCCTAGTTATATGCCAGAAATTCGAATTCTTCGTCGAGATATTCGACGTCGTTACGGCGAAATGCTTCTAAATGTTGCAGATGCACATGATCCTTTCTGATTACAAAAGTTTATAGATGATATATTTCATCCAGATTGTCGAGTTATTCGAAAGAATCCTATTCATGATAGTGTTTCAAAACTGATTATTTGTTTAGTTTTCAATAAATGTTCTCATGTCGAGTTAGTGTCTGGTGCGAAAGAGCTCCTCAAAGAATACTCCTACCACTGTGAAATGGTCCCTGATTCAGTCTTTCATCTTCAAGAATCATATGTTCGAGTGAAGCAAGGATATGGCGGTAGTGTTGTGACAGCGAAATGGCTATCGAAAGGAACTCAGATGTTTCAAATCGATGCGAATGAAAGTCAATCGCTGTATAACTGTGTCCCGATTGCCACTCCTATCGAAATAAAGACGGAGTCAGGGTTTGTGTTGGTATTAGACGAAATGAATTATATTAAACAGTTCCATATTGAAGCGTCTATGTAGTCAGAAAGATCTTTCTCTTTAGAGTACTAGAGTGATTTTAGTATTTGATTGTGATACTTTGGCATGTTTGTTTGATTTTGCTCTTGCTGTTTTTCTTCTTTTTAAATTACATACGCCACTGAGTTCAAAGGTTCGGTAAGACTACTCATTAAACTTCACGATAAGACTACTTTTTAGATGTCCATACCAAGTGCTTACGCATTTTGGCATGGTTGCACTTGAGGTGCTTCTTCTTCTTGTTTTTTTTTTTTTTTTTTTTTTTTTTTTTTTTCTTAAGTACTCGCTGGTTTCTCTGCTTGTAACGTTATTCTCACTAAGTTATGTGACACCTCAGTGTGAAAGCTATTTTCGCTGAATCAAAGAATGATTATTGAACTTATCATTAATTTCTTTTGAATGAAGTGTAAAATATTGAAATTAATTGAATCGCCAAGCTGTGCACTATGAGAAACGGTAAGTGTTCTTGTTTCAATCAAAGATAAGGTCTTTTCTACTGTGATATTGCAAATGCAGGATATTCAGGGAAGGGATGATGATGATCTTCTCCTCTTCCATGATTTAGAGGAAAATGATTATTTCGATGTTCTACCACAGCTACACGTGGCGGAGTATTATCGTCGAGAGAAAGGAGGAAGAAAAAGAAAGCGTCGATGTAAAACTCCTAGTTATATGC
>VFQN01007869.1_pt1 | contig 11178 bp, 6 predicted proteins | sample 3512371 | NCBI WGS metagenome assembly VFQN01 (sample SAMN10412370, study PRJNA504923) | tailings metagenome | isolation source: Replicate 2 from Balatoc abandoned mine | place: Philippines: Itogon, Benguet | collected 2017-08-28 | reverse complement strand
GGCGGCATACGCCAATACGGGCATCCAAAGCATCATTTGGATGCCCCAGAGTAAAAGCCAACGGGTGGATGGGGGAATCAATACCAATTCGAACAGAAAAGAGTGAGAGTCCCACAAGAAACGTTGCCGTACAAAAAAGAGGGTTTTAAGGTGGTACAACGCCCAAAGTCCAAACACCAACACTAGCAAAAAAGGGGAGGCAAACACGTAGGCCGACAGGGCAATGTGGTCTTCAGGACGAAGAATACCCAACCCAAACATCAGGCTCATAAACAAACAGCCTGTGTTTTGGCGGTAATATTCCGTTACGAGGGTTTTATAGAGGATGTTCCAAAGTGAAAGCAAGGGATGAAAGGGGATTGGAAACTAAAAAATGTGAAACCGAAAAACCAAAAAATGAAAAACCGAAAAAGGGGGGCGCTACGGGGTGCTTTGCGTCTGCGCAGTATTTAACCGAACGTACTTAGTGCCGATGGGTTGGGATTGATTCTGGTTGGATTGATTGATTTTTAACGCGAAAAACAGTTTGAATCGGCAGTTTCTCAAACATAAAATCCTGATGGGATGATAACAGAAAACTGACTCCTTGGGCGTGGTAATCGCGGACAAGTTCATATACTTTCAACACTGTAGAATCGTCAATTGTAATGAGCGGTTCGTCCAAAATAATTACTTTAGGATTGCCCAAAAATGCCAACGCCAACGACGTTTTTTTTAGCATTCCGCTTGAGTAAGTTCCCGAAGGTTGATATAAAAACGGCTCAATTCCGAGGGTGTCAATGAGTTGGTCTACCTGCTCAGCTTTGGCTTGCTTGGCGGTTGCCACGAATTGAATGAGGTCGTTGGCCGTTAAAAACTCAGGATAATCGGGTTCAGCCTCGCCATAGTTGATGCTGAGGCGGTAGGCGGTGTGGGCGCGGCGGATGTCCATTCCGCCGAGGGTAATTTCGCCATCAAACGGCAACATTCCCGCCAATGTTCTGAAAAAAGTGGTTTTCCCCGAGCCATTTGCCCCTTTGAACCAGTGGATGCCTTCTGTCAAAACCAAGTCGGGCACTTGGATAACCAAATGCCCGCCGTAGGATTTTTTAAGATTTTTAATGACAATCATGTTCTGCGAGGTGAGATAGAAAAACAAAAATAAAGTAACTCTACTTTGCTACTGTACCTGCGAGATTACTTTTTGTTCTTTTCGGGTACGGGCCACGGCCAGAACGTGTTTGCCGATTTTAACGCCGCAGCGATTGCCCTCATCACAACCCGAACGGTAGTGAATGCCGCCATAAAGTCGGCTGAGGTTAACATTCATTGCGGCATCTCTGAACGATTTAAAGGACAATACCCCGTGTCCATGTTTGAATTCAGTAGAATCAGTAAAAGCAATGGAATCTCCGTGAACAAAACTCAACACCTCAGCGGCGGCGGCTGAGATGGTACTGTGCCCGCTGGTGTATTCAGGAAAAGGCGGAGTTTGCAGAAAAGGTTGCCATTTGGGGTCAATATCGGTATTGATAACCGTTTCTGGACGCACTTTTCGGGTGCGGTATTTTTCTTCCCAACAGCCAATAAACCCGTCAATCAACGCAATGGAAGTGAGGGCGTATCCTTCAACGCTTTTGTCAAAAGAGGCTTTAGTCTTTCTCGAAACCGTTTCATGAATGGCTAGCCAGTGCCCTCCGGGGGTCATTTTTTTGTTAGCAAACATCACGTGCCCTACCACATTCATCACAAATGGATTGTCATCCCAAAACCAAGCAATCCGTTTTTGTTCATCGGTAAGGTTTTTACCTACTTCATATACCTCACGGGTTTCGCGCCAAAATTCACTGTTTTTATCCTTGGTCCACATGGGTGGGCGAGGGGGCATGAATTGGGTGGCGGAGTCGAGGGTTATTGTTCTGATTTTGTGCCATTCAGGCTCGCAGGCATCCGCGTAAGCGGGTGGGGTGGGGACCCAAGTGCCAGGTTCATTGGTGACTGTAAACCGGATGCCTCGGGTTTGTTTATAACGATCCTTTGAGGAATACCGCATTATGTGCGCGGCCACGCTATCGCCGTAGGCCAGGGAGTTTTCAATGACCTCGCTGGGCACGCCCATGTCCTCGTATTTTTTGTAAAATTCTTTTTCGTATTCGTCAAAAAAACTAGCCGAAAAAGTAAGGTTTCGGGCTACTTTCAGAAAAGCCCGCGTACTGGCCAACGGAAAGCAATATTCCTTGTCGGCATCTGGAGCGGTCGGGGCGGTAAAGTCTTTGAGTTTTCCACCCAATGATTCATAAGCAGGATAGCCAGGAACCATTGCTTCATAGCCTGCAAGGTTGGCGTATACATAAATGCGACTCGCCACCGGGGGCTTGAAAATATCGTGAATGATAACTTCAGTAAGCAATTCGACCGATTGATGATAGAGTTCAGGGTCAGCGGCTTTGGCGTTATATTCTTCGGGAGGTAATTTGGGCTTACAGGCACTCATCAGCAAGTAAACGACTCCCACGCTTACCAGTAAAGACTTTCTCAACATAGCTTCTGAAAAAAATCAAAATTAAAATTCAAAAAAACATACCTTCAGGATGCAAATTTACGAAACGATACCGTCAATAAATTGATTTTTATCAGTTATTTAGGCCGCGACTATTAGGCGTAGGTCTATATACGAAAAAAGCCGCTATTTGATGAGCGGCTTTTTAACACACATATTCCGTTGTTTTTATTTTTTTATTTTCTTGGCGGTATACGGAACACACAATACTATGCAGCAGTTAGCGCTGGCCTCTATAATGATGGGGCAGCACCCTTCCGCTGGGCAAGTGCCTGAACTTGAGGTGTATGTGTATGTTCCGCTTTCTTCCAATAACACCTGATTGCCCTGAGCGATAGCCGTGGTAGAGCCTGTTTTGAACCACTGTACACCCGTAAATTGGCTTGGGATGGTCAGCAGGGCTTTTTCGCCACCGCAAAGCTTGATGGGTACGCTAAAACATTGACGGTCTAGGTCATCTTCCGACTCTGATTGATTGGAAGGTGTACTGTCTACATCCTTTTCGTTGGCCTTGCTGATTTCGGCAGTATTGAACCACACGCCCTGTGCAACCACTTTTACTTTGATGGTCAAGGCTACCGTATCTCCGTTTATACCAATAGCACCGATGGTCCATTTGGAGGTTAGGGGATCGTAACTGCCGGCGGGTGTATTATTCGATAGGCGATTGGTAGAGCTGCTGAGGTATTGTACACCCGCATTGAGCGAGTCGATGACCTCTACACCCGTGGCAAAACTGGTGTTTTCGTTCCATACTTTGATCGTGTATTGCAGGGTATCTCCGATTTGTACAAGTTTTTTACTGATTGATTTTTTGAGTTTTAAATCAATGAGACTATCACAATCCTGCACCGTTACGATAATCGGGGTTCTCAATACACTGATGCCTCCGCAATTTTGGGTAGTTCCGCGTGCCTCTACGTAGAATGTATCGGTGACACTGGCGGTGCCAGCAGGCTTATAATTTAACACTCCCGTGGCTATTGCGGAGCCGCCCGTGGCGTTGGCGTACCAATCGGCAGTTACCCCGCTCAATACGGTTGCTTTTAATGTTGGGATTGTATCACCTGCACAGGCAAACACATTTGGGCTGATAGCCACTGGGGCAGCGGGGGTACAGTTACATGCCGCAGGGGCTAAAATAGTGGTGTCAAACTTACAGATTGAGGTCAGACTGTCCGTGATTTTCAAACTTATCGTTGGAGGAATATTGCTTACGGTATAAGGACCATTTCCGTTGCCTGTTAGGGTACCCGCATTGACTTTGATGGTGCCGTTTTTTTGGGTTACGTTAAACGTTACGCTGTATGATTTTTTGTCGGGTGCACAGGCGGGTGCTGTAAACGTAAAACTCGTTTTCAAGCAGGCAGGAGGGCAGGGAAATTCGCCAACAAAAGGATAATTATGCACTTCACCCCCAGATGCTTCGTGGGTAAGGTTGCCGCCTACTACTAATCGACCGTCAAAATTACCTCCCGATAAAGTAGCGTTTCCGTTTGGAATAATGGCCGAGCCATAAAAAGTACCTATAAACGTAACGTTTGTAGCTTGGTGAAAATTAAAGAGTAACCGAAACAAAGAGGGAGAACCTGCTGCTGGCGTAACTGCATTTACCAAGGGCATTTGAACGTTTGTGTGGGTTGAGCCGCTGACGTTTACCACGACAGAAGCACCAGAGGGAATATTTTTAAACATAAAGTTCTTCCAACTTGACACATTAAATACCTGCACCGACGAGCTGTTGTTTCCAATCAATGTATCCCCGCTCAGGGTTCCAGTAGGGGTAAGTGTAGCCCAATAGAGGCTTTTGGTAGAAATATCGATTAAACAACTGTCGATGTTTAGTCCTATTCCGCCTATTCCAAGACTATCGGTGACGGTGATGGAACTGGGCAAATTGCTCTGATACGTGCCCCCCATCGCGATGCCTGTTCCGCCCACCCCGAACATATTGGTCGAGCCTGTGATGGTTCCACCAATCAATAAGGCTGGTAAATTGGTGGAGGCTATCACGTAGGTTCCGCCGCCCGAAGAGCCAATTCCATAATAAGAGTTGTAAGGAATGCTTGGGTTGCCAAGGATTAAATTGCCCTTAATGGCCACACGCCCTTCGATTTCGGCGGGTACACCTTGGCCTCCATCTTTTATGTTGAAATTGCCACCAACCAATACATTAAAGACTTGACTGTAGGCCCTGACTTGATTGTTTGGCCAATTGAACGGAAGGGGGAGATAAGTGGTATTTATAGGGTAGCCGCTTTGGTTGTTGTCTTGAATTAAGTCATTGTTGGCGTCGGGTGCTAATATTAGTGGAGGGCAATCGACACCCACACATCCGCTCAACTTAGTTCCTAGTCCGCAGTTTTGAGCTTGCGCTCTGGATAGACCTGAACTTAGTAAAAAATAAGCCATTACGAAAGACGATAGTAGATTTAAAAATGTCCTTACAGTTAAAGCTTTTGGGTTAGATAGTAGGTGTTGCATTGCCTTGGTTGTTTTAATTTTAGCTTCAAACCAAGGCCTCTCAATAAGTGTGCCATTTTTTTAAATGGGCTAATTATTTATGTATTTATATCCCTATTTGGTTATTTATTTGAATTTTTAGGGCTAAAAAAGGTTTTTAAAGATAAAATGGATATTTACTTTGTTTTGGGCTTCTTTGTAGGGTAGAATCGGGAGATACGTCAATCAATATCCCTTGGCTAACGGGTTTTATGCGCTACATTTTGCCGTTTATTGTTCCAACAAAAAACAATCATTCTGGCGGTTTTTTATTTTATTCAACCCTTTCATAATCAAAGTTTACGGCAGAGTTTTCTCTGGAAAATCGCTTAAAAAGTGGTAATTCTAAAAAGAAAAACGTATTTTTCACCAAGCTAAAACTAACAACGCAACGTTTTAGGTAAACAAAACGTAATCAATCATTATTAAACCACTTACATCGTTTGGTAGAAAAAATAATTTCCTTGGAAGATGTGTCACTTGTTGACTTTCTCGGCGTAGAAAACAACCACATCAAAGAAGTTGCTGCCGCTTTTCCAATGAGTAAAATCATTTCACGCGGCAACGAAATACGTGTAATGGGCACTCAGCCCGAGATTCTCCGCATCAGCGATATTCTGGAGTCCCTTCTGCAACATTACCAGAAATACGGCAAAATCACCAACGAAAACGTACGTCATTACCTGACCGCCAATGGAGGTTCCGTGGCGCCGCCGCACGTATTGGAGGACGAAAAAGACGTGATTTTGTACGGTACCAAAGGAGTGGTAGTGAAGGCCAGAACCGCCAATCAGCGGTTGATGGTGGAAAAAGCGGCTGAAAGCGATTTGCTGTTCGCTATCGGGCCCGCAGGAACGGGTAAAACCTATACCGCAGTGGCTATCGCGGTGCAGGCGTTGAAAGAAAAAAAAGTAAAAAAAATCATTATTACCCGGCCGGCCGTGGAGGCAGGAGAAAATTTAGGGTTTTTGCCAGGCAATCTGGAAGAGAAAATTGATCCGTACTTGCGCCCTATTTATGATGCGCTTGACGACATGATTTTGGGTGAAAAATTGAAGTTTTACCTTGAAAACCGAATTGTCGAAATTGCCCCCCTCGCATACATGCGCGGGCGAACTCTAAATAACGCTTTTATCCTGCTCGATGAAGCTCAGAATACGACTCCTTCGCAGATGAAGATGTTTTTGACGCGGATGGGTCCCAGTTCAAAAGTGATAATCACGGGCGATAAAACCCAGATAGATTTACCGAAAAATCAAAAGTCCGGTTTGAAAGATGCGCTTGAAACCCTGAAAGATGTGAAGGGGATTGCCTTTGTCGAGCTTGATGGACGTGATGTAGTGCGCCACCGCCTCGTCAAAGACATTTTGGATGCATATGAAAAGAAAGAGAAAGAATAGTGAGCAGTTGGCAGTGAGTAGTCGGATAAAAAGACGGCTCACTGCCAACCGTTTTCTTCGTGTTTTTTTACTTCTGAATTTTTTACACCTTGCTTCTTACGCGCAGCGCTGTGCTGCCGTTCAATATGATTCGGCCATTGCGAAGCGCTACCCTTATTGGCGCCTAAAGCGCACAATGCTTGAAGATTCCATTCAATCTTATTTAAAAAATGCTACCACCGACCGCAGGGCTCGGCAAGCGGCGCTTTGCGCCCAAGTGCGTATCCCGGTCGTTGTGCATGTGGTCCATAATAATGCCGCCATGACGATTGGTGGGCGTGATAATGGCAACATCTCGGATGATCAGATTTTGGCTCAAATCAGAACCTTAAACGAGGACTATCAACGAAAGCCTGGAACGCGTGGCTTTAATACCAACCCCGTGGGAACTAATACGGGGATTGAATTTTATTTGGCCAATGAAGACCCCGACGGAAATCCGACCAACGGTATTACGCGCCATTATTACAGCGCTAAAAGCACTTTTGATATCTTCACTGACGACCAAACGCTCGCTGATATTGTCAGTTGGCCCACCGACCGCTACCTCAATATTTGGGTTAGCCGATTTGGGAATAATTACTTGGGAATCGGGCAGTTTCCATCGGCCACTGGCGTGAAAGGGCTAGACAATGCCAATGAGCAATTGGAAAAAACGGATGGGGTTTTTATTGACTACAAGGTGTTTGGTTCGGGCGGGGCAGTAACGAGTAAATTGTACAGCCTTGGACGTACCACCACCCACGAAGTGGGGCATTGGCTGGGATTGATTCATACATGGGGAGACACCGATTGCGGCGATGATTATTGTGCCGATACTCCCCCGGCTCAGTCGGGCAATCAGTCAACCAACTGCGGGCCGTTGTTTTCTACCTGTTCGGGTGTTCGTACCCGCAACATGACCGAAAACTTCATGGATTATTCGCCTGACTCCTGCATGAATATTTTTACTGTCAACCAGAGTGAACGAATGATGGCCGTGATTGAAAAAGCCCCCCGTAGGGCGCGGCTGGTCAAATATTGGTGTTCAAAAGTCCCTTTTGGAGAGACGTTTGACGTGAAAGTGTTCCCGAACCCAGCCTCTGACCAAGTAAATATTCAAATCAACGTTACTGAATTTACGGATTTTGAGGTTGAATTGTACAGCATAACGGGACAATTGGTAGGCAATCAAAAATTCACTGATTATCCAAGTTGGTTGGTTACGTTTCCAACGACCAATATTGCGCCTGGGGTTTATATTGTACGGGTTAAGACTGAAAAAGAGACAGTTAGTAAACGCTTGGTCATTACACGATGAATGTTCTGCTGCGTTGTTGTATCGCCTTCTGTTGTGGAATCCTTCTGCATAAGGCGCTTCCCGAACATTGGTTGACCGTCATCAACGGGCCAATGATGGGCGGCGTTGCCGTTGTGTTCATTGCCTTTTTTTTCTTGGTTCTTTTTTCGCGCGGCAACCGTTATTTGTCAGGAACGCTGATGATAGTACTCTTTGCGGGATTGGGTTGGTTGCGAACGCCGCAGACTGTTTTGGAAAAAGATTGGTCACAACTGACGGCTTATGAAGCCGTGGTGCTTTCTCCATCCGAAACCCGCGCCAAAACCTACAAAGTTGAAGTGGAATTACTTCGGGGCAAAGGCGAAAACGGCTGGCATCCAATGCAAGGTAAGGTCCTGATTTACCTTGATAAAATGGCGAAAAAACCACACTATGGGCAAATTTTGTTGGTGAGGGGCCAGCCTCGGCGGGTGGAGCCTCCGCAAAACCCTGCGCAGTTTGATTACCAAAAATTTTTGGGTCAAAAACAAATTTATCATCAGCACTACCTGAAATCCACTGATTTTTTATTTACAGGTGACTATCAAGGTGTATGGTATAAAAGCTGGGCTTTTGCTGTAAGCGAGTGGAGCGATGCGGTGTTGCGGCGTCTCGTTGTTCCTGACCGTGAATATGCCGTTGCGAAAGCGATGATTTTAGGACTTCGTGATGAGATGGACAGCGAACTGATTAAGTCGTATTCGGCCGCTGGGGCCGTGCATGTACTGTCGGTATCGGGTTTTCACATCGCCATTTTTATTTCGATTTTGACTTTTATGCTCAAACGCTTGGAGAAACGCCACTACGGGCGGTGGCTCTCGTTGGGCATTACGCTCGTTACCATGTGGTTTTATGCGGTGCTCACGGGCCTTTCGGCCCCCGTGATTCGTTCGGCGCTGATGTTTACGATTTTTTTGCTGGCAAGTCCTTTGAAACGGAAAGAAAATGGCGAAAATGCCCTCTTTGGCTCCGCCCTCATTCTGTTAGCCATTGATCCGTTATTGTTATATTCCGTAAGTTTTCAGCTTTCATACGCAGCGCTGGGGGGGATTATTTTTCTTCAACCTGTTTTGAATCAGTATTTTACTCCCAAAACATGGTTGATGGGTAAATTATGGGAAATGACCACCGTAGCACTCGCTGCCCAATTCATAACCTTTCCGATTGCAGTTTATTATTTTCATCAATTTCCGACGTATTTTTTGTTGGCTAATCCTTTTGTGGCGCTTTTGGCTACCGCTATGTTGCCAGTTGCGATGGTGGCGCTGGTACTTTCGTGGGTGCCTTACTTATCGGTGCTCCTAGGTTGGGGGCTGACTGGAATTACGTGGTTATTAAATGAAATCGTTATTTGGACCGATTTGTTGCCCTTTTCTACCCTTAAAGGTTTGTCTTTGTCAGCAGTCGAACTGGGCTTGGTATACGGAATCATGGCCATGTTATTGGCATTGGTGTATTACCGAGAAGTTCGTTGGGGAGGATATGCGCTGGCCTTTAGTGTCTTGCTGTGTGTTTTGCAATTAAAGGAAATGGCCCATTTTAGTCAACAAAAGTTCGTGGTCGTTCATTCCGTTTCCCGTCAATCAGTCATTAGCTTCGTAAATGGGAAGGAGGCTTTGTTGCTCGCTGATTCTGCTTTTTTTCAACCAAACCAACAACCATTCAACTTTTACCTCAAGAATTTATACGACGAACGGAACGTTCGCTCCATTCAACAACAACCGTTGGCTTCATCCGTAAACCCCTCCCATTTTGTTAAAAATTTACCCTTCGGCAAGCTCATCGTTTGGCAAGGAAAAAGCCTTTTGCTGGTTGAAAAATCAGTGCAGACCACGATTCCTCCTGTGGTAGATTACGTGGTTATTCGAAATACAGCTTTTCGAAAAGTAGAAGAACTTCTTCCCGTTTTTGGAAATCAAAAGCTCATTTTTGATAATTCCAATAAATTTTACGCCTTGGAAAACCTCCGTAAACAAGCCAAAGAGCTGGGCCTTCCGTGGTATTTTGTTCACAATCAAGGTGCATTTTTGGCTTTTTTATAAGATATAATTAAATATTTCAAAGAATATTTCAGGACAATTTGTTTTTATAAAAACAGTTGTTTTACATTTGCATACTAAATCAATAGATATAAAGTATTAATACTTCTTGTACTCTATCCAGTATAGGTATTAAGCTTAAACTAACAATTCGAATAATTGTATTTTTTAAAAAAAAAACTACTAAATCTATATTTTTACTATTTATGAAAAATTTCTTCCCACCCAGTTTAATCAATCTGTTATTAGTGGTTGTTTCTGTTTTTTTTCCTTCTTATTTATCCGCTCAAAATACGCCAATGATTAATGCGACGGTATCGGGCAAAATACTTGATGCCCGTAGCGGTGCTCCATTGATTGGCGCGACGGTATCAATCAAGGGCACCACCAATGGCGCGGCGACTGACGTGAATGGAGAATTTGCGCTGATTACGGGCCAAAAACTTCCCTTCATCCTCCTTGTTTCGTCGGTAGGTTATTTAAAAAAAGAAGTTCTGATTAGTGACAGCAAAGTAGAAATCAAACTCGAAGAAAGTGCCAATCAACTTTCGGATGTGGTAGTAACCTCCCGCCGCCGTCAAGAAGCGGTACAGGATATTCCGATTCCGATTTCGGTTATCAGAGGCGTAACGGTAGAAGACCAAGGTGCTTTTAACGTAAACCGTTTGAAAGAATTGGTGCCTACGGTTCAGTTTTATGCATCAAATGCACGGAATACAACGCTCAATATCAGAGGTTTAGGGTCTACTTATGGTTTGACCAACGACGGAATCGACCCTGGGGTTGGTTATTATGTCGATGGCGTATATTATGCTCGCCCAGCGGCTACGGCACTTGATTTTATTGACATAGACCAGGTAGAAGTACTGCGTGGTCCTCAGGGAACATTGTTTGGCAAAAACACCACGGCGGGAGCATTTAACGTAACATCTCGTGCGCCAAGTTTTGACCCCACCGCCAGCTTCGAACTAAGCTATGGCAACTATGGCTACATTCAGGCAAAAGCCTCTATCTCTGGGCCTTTAAGCAAAAAACTTGCGGCAAGGGTTTCGTTTGTCGGTACCCAAAGAGATGGCTTATTGTACAATAGCCGCACGCAAACAAATATCAATGATATTAATAATATTGGGGTGAGAGGTCAGTTTTTATACAAACCTACCGACAAGATAAATATTACGTTTATTGCAGATGTTACTGATCAAAACCCTGTGGGGTACGGATGGCCAGTGGCCAAAGTTGTGACAACCAAACGGGCTGCTTACCGTCAATTCAATGCTATTATTGCTGATTTAAATTACCAACTTCCTTACCAAAGCGCCTTTGAAAGGACATTGGACTTAG
>VFQN01007868.1_pt1 | contig 11182 bp, 16 predicted proteins | sample 3512371 | NCBI WGS metagenome assembly VFQN01 (sample SAMN10412370, study PRJNA504923) | tailings metagenome | isolation source: Replicate 2 from Balatoc abandoned mine | place: Philippines: Itogon, Benguet | collected 2017-08-28 | reverse complement strand
GCTGTCAGGCCGTCGGCCTGAAAACCCACCACCGCCGAACTCGAAACGACTGGAGCCGCGTGGAACGGGTTCGTCGGAGCCCGGGGCGTGCGCGACGGGGTGCGTGAACCCGTCGTCTCGGATCGCCGAAGACCGGCTCGCGTACCCCGTCGCGCACGCCCCGGGCTCCGACGGCAAGGAATCCACGCGATACGGTACGAGTGGTCGCGCACCGCGCGGCCGGCGCGGGGAATTTTCGTTCGCCCACTGTCGTAGCCCACACAGGCCCGCCCCCGCCACTTGAAGCACGAGCCGGAGACCGACATGCCGACCGACGCCGAGTTGAAGCACCTCCGCCGCTGCGTCGAACTGGCGGCCGAGGCCCTGGGGGCCGGCGACGAGCCGTTCGGCTCGGTGCTCGTCGCCGCGGACGGGACCGTCCTCGCGGAGGACCGCAACCGCGTGGCCGCCGGCGACCGGACCCGACACCCGGAGTTCGAGCTGGCGCGCTGGGCCGCGGCGCACCTGACCGCCCCGGACCGGGCGGCGGCGACCGTGTTCACGTCGGGCGAGCACTGCCCGATGTGCGCCGCGGCGCACGGCTGGGTCGGGCTGGGCCGGGTCGTGTACGTGAGTTCTTCAGAGCAACTGGCCGCCTGGCTCGCCGAGCTGGGGGTTCCCGCGCCGCCGGTGCGGCCGCTGCCGATCCGGGAAGTCGTCCCCGGTCTCCCGGTGGAGGGGCCGGTCCCGGACCTCGCGGAGCAGGTGCGCGCCCTGCACCGCCGCTTCCACGGCTCGCGTTAACCCAGCCAGCCGGCCCGCCGACGCCCGCCGGCTAGCGCCGCTGGGCCACCCAGACGTCCTGGACGCCCCACCAACCCCCTTGCTCCAGGCTGACGAGGGTGGCGGCCCCGTCGGACTGGCGGTACAGCTCGCCGATCACGTAGTCCGGCGTGACGATCGCCGTCCCGTACTCGGCCTTTTCCAGGTCGGCCTGCTCGCTCTTGGCCTCGAAGTAGAACCCGTCGGCGGGCATGTTGTCCACGACCCGGCGGACCTTCTGGCCGTGGGTCGTGAACACGAGGTAGCCGCCGGGGGCCACGGCCCCGAACAAGGCCCGGAGCCACCGCCCGAACGAGGCCTTCGGCAGGTGCGAGAAGAAGGAGAGCGCGAAGACCACGTCCCACTGGCCGGCGGGCCGGAAGTCCTCCGGCACGGCCGTCGACGGGACCGCGGGGACGCCGAGCCGGTCGCGGACGAACTCGTTCGCCGCCGGGTGGATGTCCGAGGCCGTCACGTCGAACCGGGGCCGCCGCTTGAGGTGCCGCGTCACGCGCCCGTACCCGGCCGCGAACTCCAGGAGCCGGCACCGCTCGCGGCCGAGGCCCGCGACCAGGCGGTCCAACTGGTCGGCCGACTTCGCCCCGTCGACGAAGTACCCCTCGACCCCCACCTCCGGGCCGAAGTCGCAGACCCCGTACCAGTAGATGAAGTCCTTCTCGTGGACGGCCGGCTCCACCCCGGCCCGCGCGCCCGCGGCCTCGTTGAGGCGCACCATTTCTTCCGACAACGCATCGGGAATGGGGGTCGGAGCCCACGGCTTCTGCCCGGTGATCAGCCGCTTACAGCGGCCGAGGATGGAGCGGACTTTTCGGATGGGCATGGTGGGCGGTTTACACGGGTCGGGTGGGCGGGTTGGTGGGGATTATAGCACGCGCCAGGACGATCGGCGTACACCCGCCGGGCGGCGCCGCCGCCGGGGCTGTCGCGGGTCGGCGGCGGTGGGTTTTCAGGCCGACGGCCTGGGAGCCCTCAGCCCAGGGCCAGGGAGCGCAGCGACCGCCGCCCTGGGAACGGGTCGGACGTGACGTGCAGGCTGAAGACCTGCGAGCCGGCTGGCAGGCCTTCAGCCTGCGGGTGATTCGCGGCGCGAACCCAGGGCGTTGCCCTGGGCTGAGGGCTCCCAGGCCTTCCGGCCTGAAAACCCACCGCCGCCGGACTGGAAACTCCTGAAGTCCGGTTGGCGCGCCTCCGTGGGGCCGGTTGGAAACCGGCCCCACGGAGGCCGATCCCCCGATCGGGTATTACTCACCCCCGCCGCCGAAACGGCATTAGGACTCGATCGGGCCGCCACCGGGGCCGGGCAGGGTCGCCCGTTCCGAGCGTCTGGCCACGGCCAGCGAGCCGGCCGCGCAGCCCGCGCCCGCCAGGGCGAGCGCGGGGCCGAACACCAGAACCTCGAACGCCTCCCCCCGGAGGGCCGCGACGTAGGCGGCCAGCACGAGGCCGCTCACCGCGCCACACCCCGCGAGGAGCGGAAGCGACACGCGACCGAGCCCGCGGCGGCCCTCGAAGGCCGTGAGGATCGCGGAAAAAATGACCCCGGTGGCGAAGCCGAACGGGGCGAACAGGAGGGCGAACGGGAGGTCGGAATCGAAGCCCGGAATGCGCGCCACGACGCCGCCCGCAAGACCCCACGCCGCGACCCAAGCGAGGCCCATCCCGATTGCCCACCGGAAGCGTCGGCCCGAGCTGCTCATGACTCCCTCCCGCGCGCGATCGGACGCGCTATCCGCAGGTTGACGCCAAATCGCCAACTTCTTTGCATCACAAAGTATGTTCCGGGCAGGCGGGGGTCAAGGGGACTTTGCCGCGGCCCGGGTCGCCGCCCGCCGCGGCCGCCGACCGCGGGTGCGGTACGGGGCCGCCGTAGCGATTCCCGGTGGCGGGGCTTATACTGGCCGCGGCGGGTGAGCGTTGCGTTCGGGAGGGTCGAGCGATGGAATGGGCCGCGCCTTCGATCGTCGTGGTGGGGGTGCTCGCCATCTGGGGCGTCGTGTCCCGGACCCAGGCCCGCCTGCGCCAACTCGAACACCGACTGAGCCTGCTGCTGCGGCACTTCAACATCGACCCGGCCGCGGGGTCGCCGCTGTCGGAGCGGGTGCGGGAACTGGCCGACGACCCCGCCCGGAAGATCGAGGCGATCAAGGTCTACCGGGAGGAGACGGGGGCCGGCCTGGCCGAGGCGAAGGCGGCGGTCGAGGCGTACCTCTGCGGGCGGTGAACCCGCCGGCCCCCGCGCGGGTGCAACGACAACGGAGTTCTCGCCCATGTCCCGTGCCGCCTCCCGTCGGGGGCTCGTCGCCTGGTCGCTCCTGGCCGTCGGCCTCGTCGCCGGGGGCGGGCGGGCGCAGGAGGCGGTCCCGCCGCGCTCGGTCAAGGTCCTGCCGGTCTTCGTCGTCCCGAAGGGGGAGGCCGCGCCGACTGCCGACCAGACGGCCCGGCTCGTCAAGCACCTCGCGTGGGCGCGGGCGCGGTACAAGGAACTGCTCCGCGACCGGGACACGTTCGCCGTCGCCGAGGAGAAGCCGCGGGTGTACCGGTCCGCCCGCCCCCTGGCGTTCTACCGGGACCAGCCCGACGGCGCGGCCCCGCACCTGGCCGACGAGTTGCTCACGGCGTGGAAGCTCACCCGGTTCAACTGCCCGTACGTCCTCTGCTGCGTCGTCGTGAACCCGCGGGACCACTTCCCGGTCGGCGCCGCGCGGCCGCTCAACGGCGGGGTCAACACCGGCGGCGGGGTGATCCAGCTCTCCACGTTCGCAATGGACAGCCTGCCGAACTTCCAGTCCACGCTCCAGCACGAGCTCGGGCACGCCTTCGGGCTGCCGCACGTGGACGCCTACGGCTACGACATGAAGACCAACGACTCGGTCATGTCGTACAACCCGAAGCACCACACCCGGGCGTTCGCGCCCAGCCCCACGCCCGGGGGGTTCATCCCGGAGGACGTCCGCGCGCTGGCGCTGAACCGGCGGGTGTTCCCCAAGCTGCGGTACGACCCGGCGCGGGACGTGCCCGCGGGGTACAAGCTGGCGGAGCGGGTCATTCCCTTCGGCGCGCTGCGAATCCCGAACCAGCCCGACGGCCCGGGGTTCGCCACCGAGTCCGGGGAGGAGTTCGGGACCAAGGCCGCCAACCTCGGGAAGCGGTCGGTCGCGCCGAACGCGCCGGGCAAGGAGAAGGGCCAGGTGACGTTCGACGCGGCGACGATGTGGCAGTCGGCGAAGTCCGGCACCGGGTGGGTGTCGGTGGACGTCTCGTTCCCGTACGAGGTGGAGTTGACCGGGGTCGGGGTCCACTCGCAGCACAGCGCGGAGTACAACGCCGCCCGGGCGGTGCGGGTGGCGGTGAAGGGGGACGGGCCGGGCACGTTCCGCCAGGTCGCAACGGCGGACCTGAAGTCGCCCGACGAGACGGTGCCGGTGCCGCGGACGAAGGCGCGCGCGTGGCGGTTCGAGTTCCAGGCCGGGACCAGCCAGTGCGTCACGCTGCGGGGGCTGCGGTTCTACGCCGGCCCCGACGAGCTGTTCCCGCCGCTCGTGCCCCCGCAGCCGTGACCGGACGGGGACCGGGGGATGCCGACTCCCGTCGTTTCGGGTTCGGGGGGGCGGTTTTCAGGCCAACGGCCTGACAGCCCTCAGCCCAGGGCCAGGGAGCGCAGCGACCGCCGCCCTGGGAACGGGACGGAAGTACCGTGCAGGCTGAAGGCCTGCGAGCCGGCTCGCAGGCCTTCAGCCTGCGTGGTGATTCGCGCCGCATGACCCAGGGCGTTGCCCTGGGCTGAGGGCTCCCAGGCCTTCGGCCTGAAAACCGACCACCGCCGAACCCGAAACGACGTGATTCGGTATAAGCCCTTGGCGCGGCCGTGCGGACCGGGGTCGGTGCCCGACCCGGCCGACCGACCCGTGTCCGAGGTTCAAGGGCCGTACCATCCACTGCCGCCCCGGCCCCGGGCAGGAGGAACAGGTTTTGCTGGGCGAACAAACCAGGCTGCGGCTCCAGTGGGAGGACGGGGGCGCGGCGCCGCAGACGCCCGAGGAGGTCGCGGACCAGTTCCGGGCGGCGGGGGTGCCGTGCTTCCCGGCGGTGGCCCGGGCGTTCGCGGCGTTCGGCGGCGGCCGGCTGCGGATGCGGGAGGACGGGCGGTTCAAGATCGACTACGCCGGCCCCGCGCTGCTCGCGCTGAAGCGGCACCCGGCCGCCGACGAACTGGCCGACGACCCGGCGCGCTTCCGCATGACGTTCGGGCACAGCGAGAAGAGCCAGTCGCGGTTCACGATCGACGGTCACGGGCGGGTCTACGAGGACGGCCAGCGCGTCGGGGCCGACATGGCCGCGTGGCTGGAGGCGCTGAGCCGCGGCGGGGGGCGGTGGCAGTCGGGCGGCTGAAGGGGGGCTTCTGGTCCGGCCGCTCCCCCACTGTCCCGGATACACTTCCGGCTGGTGGGGTGGGTTTTCAGGCCGACGGCCTGAGATTCGATAGCCCGGGGCAACGCCCCGGGGAACCCCGACCGCAGTGTCTGCGGGGGCCACAGCAGCGCGACGGGTGCGACACGGCCGTGACACCGCGGGCGGGGTTCCCGGGGCGTTGCCCCGGGCTATCGAATCTCACCCCTTTGGGGTGAAGAAGGGTGCTTAACGCCGGCCGCTGAGCGGGGCCGGCCCGTTCGGCCACCAGAGGGGGTTGGGATTAAACCGCTTCGAGATGACGGCGAGCAAGACCCAGCCGCGATGGAGGCCATGCGGCTCGCCACCGCCGACCTGATCCGGGCCGCGGGCGGGGGCCGGGACGGGATCGTGTCCGCCATCGAGACGTACCTGGACTTCGGGGACGCCGGCGAGTACTCCCCGTCGGAACTGTGGGACTACTTCTCGATCTCGTCCCCGACGGTGCCGGAGCTGGCCGGGTGCGACGCGGCGGCCGAGGACCGGGTGGTCCGCATCTTCTCCACCCGCACGCACGCCCGGTACGGTGATGGACAGCCGCTGCCGGCGGACTGGCCGTGGCACGAGTCCGATGCCGAACCCCGCGCCGGCGGCTAGTTCGGCTACGTGAGGCACAGCGCACCAGGCGGCCGGGGCCGGTGAGCGACTCGTTCGGCCACGGAGGGCACATGGACGGCAAGGCTCGGTTCGGCCGGTGGGTGGTTCTCGCGGTCATCGTCGTCACGGCCCTGCTCGAGCTGGCCTCGGCCGCGCTCAGCGTGCAGGCGGGCAGGTTCAGGGGGAGTCAGATCGGTCGCGCGCTGCTGACCGGCTGGCTGTTGTGGCGGGTCTGGGACGGGGCCGGCTGGGCGCGGTGGCTCGTCGTCGTGTTGTTCCTCGCCGCCGCGGCATTCGGGGCGAGCGCCGGGGTGTCGGCCGCGCCGGGGCGGCCCGAGGCGGCCGTCCTGCTGCTCGGGCTCGGCGGCGTCTTCGCCGCCCTCGGGGCCGGGCTCGCCTCGCCGTGGGTGGGGGCGTACCAGGCCGCCCGTCGCCGGGGGCCGGACGCCGAAGCCGACGGCCGCTTCGACGGCAATGCTTGACCCACGGCCCGCGGCGCGGCCGCGCGTTGTTCGGCGGGGGAGGTCGTCATGGACGCCCGCGACTCGCGCTTCGACACCGTCGTGCTGGGGTGCGGCGCGGCCGCGTCGGTCGCGCTCTTCGCGGCGGTCTACGGCTCGGCCATGTCGTCGGTCCCGCCCGGTAGCGGCTTCAAGCCCGGGATGCACCCGTTGTCGATGCTGGCGCTGGTGCTCGGCTACGGCTGGGGCGTGATGTGCTTCGCGTTCGGGGGCCGCCAGCTGTTCGCCCGGCCCCGGCGGTACGGGCTGTTCACGATCGGCTTCGGCGCCCTGCAACTCGCGGTGGTGCGGCTCATCGAGTGGGTGCTGATGGACTTGCGCGGCGTCTACTGGGCGACCGCCTGAGCACCGCACCGGGGGAATGACCATGCCGGGATGGCACCCCGACCCACGGGCACGTCGCGGTCGGGAAGGCGGCGGGCGGGAGGTGGGTCGGCCCCGGCACCGCAGTGGCGGCCGAGCTTGCTGTTCGGCCGCCGAGGCTCTTGAAGTTCGAGGGGCTGATTGTGACCCTCCCGTTCACCCGCCAGGTCGACCGGATCATGCGGCGGGCGGAGCAGGAGGCCGACCACTTCGGCCACGAGTACGTCGGGACCGAGCACATCCTCCTCGGCCTGGCCTACCGGGGCACCGGCGTCACCGCCGCGGTCCTGCTCGCCTTCGGCGCCGGGGCCGACGAGATCCGCCGCACGGTCGAGCGAGTCATCGTACACGGCCCGCCCGGCGAGTGGGCGGTCATCGGCCGCCGGCCGCGCACCCCGGGCGCGGCGTCCGCCCTCGCCTTCGCGGCGGACGAGGCCCGCGGGCTCGGGGACGAGGCCGTCGGGCCGGAACACCTGCTCCTGGGGTTGACCCGTGAGGCGCAGGGGGTGGCGGCCCACGTGCTCCTGACCCTGGGGGCCGACCACGGGGCCGTGCGGGCCGAGATCCTCCGCCACCGGCGCCGGCCCGTCCCCGCGGGCTGGCGGACGGAGGCGGTAGTGGCCATCGCCCGCGGGATCTCGGCGGAGGGGGCGTACGACCGGCTCCCGGTCCTGGCCGACGCCCTGGAGGACGCCGGGTGCGACGACCCCGAGGTGCTCGGGCACGCACGGCAGGGGGCGGGCCACGGGTGCCGGCCGCCCGGGTGCTGGGTTATCGACCGGCTGCTCGCGGACGAACTCGGCGACGGCGACCGGCCGGCCGCGGGGCCGGCGGCCGGTCGCCCGCGGCCGTGGTGGCGGTTCTGGGGGTAACAGCGCCGGCGCGGCCGGGCCCGCCGCGGACCGCTGGCCTCGATATCGAGTATGATGGGGCGGCACTCTCGGCCGTGGCTGTCGGGCTTGCTGTTCGACGAGAGAGGGGATTCCGTGACGCGGGCCTTTCGACTCACCCGGGCCGGCACCGGTGGGACCGTGGCTGGGTACTTCGTGCTGACGGTGGCCGCGAATCTGGAGACGTGGCAGTTCTACCGCCTCCGCTCCTGGGTCACCGGGCGGGTCGTGATGAGCGAGATCGTGGCCCACCCGGCCGACCGGTGGGTGGTGCCGGTGCTGTTAGCATTGTTCGTGGGCGGCGGGGCGGCGGCCGCCGTGCTACTGACCGGGTGGCTCGTGCCGAGCACGCGAAGGCAGGCCGAACCCGCCGCCACGGCCGAGCGCGGCCGTCGCAGCAAATCGTGAGTGAACTCGTCGTCCGGCGGGGGGAGGGGTTCGGTGCGAAGACTCCTGCGGCTTCTGACGTACACCACCTACCCGTTCCTCGGGCTGTCGCTGCTGTTGTTCCTGGGAATGGGATTCGGCGCCGCGTTCGTGGCGGACTTCACCGTCGAGAACCGCACCGACACGACCGTCGCCGTGACCCCGGTCGGCACGGTCGGGGCGGGGGACCGGGCGCCGCTGCCGGTCAAGGTGCTCGCGTTCCCGCTGCTCCCGCCGCTCCCGGCGCTGCGGGCCGGCGGGTACCGGCTCGCCCCCGGGGAGGCGGTCACGATCCGGTACGACATGGACGACATCAACTTCTCCGAGATCGTCGTCGCGGCGGGGCCGGACCGGGTGCTGCAACTGGTGACCGACCCGAACCCGACCACCAACCAGTACCACGGGCCACTCCAACGGCACTACGTCATCGACGACCTGGCGCGGCTGGAGCCGGTCCCGCAACCCGTCCGGGAGGCGGCACAAGCCGCGGACGGTCAGTGGGTGGTCGCCGGCGTCGTGTACGCGCTCCTCTTCGGCCCGTGGGCGGTGTACGCTCTCGTGACCTGGCTGTCGCGCCGGTTGGACCGCCGCGGGGGGCCGAACCCGCCGCTCACGAGGCGCGATCCTCCGGCCGACCGGCGCCGGTGAGCGACCCGTTCGACCACCGCGGCTCGGGACGTTTGAAGGGCCGATCGCCTCGCACCCCTCGGGACGCGAGGCTCACACGGGCGGCCTGCTGCCGCTGCGCGTATTGTCTGGCCTGCGGAGGCACGATGGCCTGGCTCTCGGACATCGACTGCCGGAAGTGCGGGTACGAGCAGCCGCGGTTCCTGCCCTTGCCCTGGGAAGCGTACGTCCTCCCGACCGGGGAGGTCGCCCTGCTCCCGTTCCAGGTCGCGTGGTGCGGCCGGTGCCGCGCCGTGGTGCGGGCCGAGCACCCGGCCGACGCGCTCCGCCGGGAGGCGGACTGGCAGGACGCCCGGCTCGCCGTGTTCGACCCGAGCGAGTACGTGGTCCGCCGCCGGGCCGAGTGCGGGGTGCTCCGCCGGGTGGCCGACGGGCGCACCACGCCGCCGCGGTGCCTGGAGTGCGGTTCGACCGGGATCGTCGGGTTCGGCCCCTGGGAGTGGGGGGCGGAGGTCGTCCACCCGGGGTGCGGGGGCGCCTTGCGGTTCCCCCGCACGGCACACTGCTATCCGTTCTTCCCGACCGCGTACCGGGCCTACTCGCCGGAAGGCGTGGACCTCGGGCGGGAGGTCGTCCGCGACGCCTGGCCGGCCGCACCCGACGCCGGCCGCTGATCCGCTTCGGGTTCCGCGCGGCCCGCCGGGCGACCGGCGCGGGCGAGCGACTTGTTCGGCGTGGGAGGGCTCCGGGGTGGCGAAGGCCGACCTGACGTGGCGGCGGATGCCGTGGGCAGCGGCGGTCGTCGGGCTACTGCTCGGGGCGTACGTCGGCAGCTACGCGGCGCTGTACCGCCGCGGGGTGGCCGAGGCCGAGCGGTACGGGTACGACTTCTTCTTCTACGTCCCGTTCGCCGACGTGGTCGCCGCCCGCGACACCACCGCACGGCACCAGTGGCTGGGGCCGGTGTACAGCCCGCTCAACGAACTGCACGGCCGCTGGCTCGGCGGGCGCCCGGCGTGCAAGTGCGTCATGGTCGGCTTGAGTGCGGAGCCGCCGGAGGGGTGAGCGCCCGCGACCGGGTCGCGGGGGTGACGAGTCGGTCGGCCACCGGAGGCGCCTGGACCGTGCGAGCCGATGACATCTACGAACTGTCGCTGGACCGCGGGCCGTGCTTCGGCACCTGCCCGGTGTTCCGGTTTACGGCCTCCCGCCAGTTCGGGTACAGCTACACCGGGCGCTGGTACGTCGAGCCGCTCGGCGAGCGGGCCGGCCGGTTCCCGGGCTACCTGTTCGACCGGCTGGCCGAGGTGTGCCTGGAGTTACGGGTGCCGGACCTGGACGACGTGTACCCGGGCGACTTCGACGACGCGGCGTCGGTGGTCGTGACGGTGCGCCACGCCGGCGGGGTCAAGGTGGTCCGCAGCGAGGCCGGGAATGCGGGGCCGGTACGGCTGTGGGCGTTCGCGGCGCTGGTCGAGGCGGTCATGCGGGAGGCGTTCGCGATCGAGGACCGCGATGCCGGTCCGCGGCCGGGGCGTACCAGAGCGGACCGGACCCGGCGCCGCACCTGACCGCGACCCCGGCGGCGGTTAGCACGACGTAGCGCCCCCGGCCGCGGCCGCCGGGCTTCCTGTTCGGCAACGGAGGCGATCGCGGTATGAGTGCGTTCCTCGACAACTTCCGGCCCGACCCGGAAATGCCCGACGTCCGGCGGGTCTGGCGGACGGCCAAGCCGCTGCTGCGCGACGCCGTGGTGGCCCACGCCCCGTTCGACCCCGACTACCCCAAACTGAAGGTGAGCAAGTCCCGCGGCCCCTCCAACGACCCGGGGTGCCCGTCGGCGCGGGCCGCCGGCGCGGACATCGACGTCGTGCTCTACTCCCACTCCGACGCCTTCGGCGCCCCGCACGAGCGCGCCTGGGAGTTCATCCTCGGCCACCTCCCGGTCATCGAGGCGAACCTGCGGCGCAAGCTGTTCGCGCAGCACTCCAAGTACCTCAAGCAGTTCCTTGAGGAGGAACTGCCGGAGGCCGGTCACCTCCAGAAGTACTGGAAGAAGATCGAGAACCAGGTGAAGTGGGGCGACCCGTCCGCCGTCGACCACCTGTTCAAACTGGTGGCCGTCGGGCTGGCCGACAACGGCCTCGACGACCACGGCTTCAGTTCGTTCGAGTTCCAAACGGGGTGGGACCGCGACCACGGCCTCGGGGTTCTGATGCACAAGGACCGCGTCCTGGCGGCGGACGGGATGACCGAGCTCGTCGGCAGCCCCCACGACATCGCGGCCGGCGCCCGGTACGTCCAGGGGTACGACCGGGACGACGGCGACTTCTCGCTGCTCGACGGGTAGCGGGCGGCACGGCGGTGGCGTACGGGCTGGCATTGGGCCGCAGGTGGTGCGCTTCCCGTGGCTCATATCGAATCCCGTCGTTTCGAGTTCGGCGGCGGTCGGTTTTCAGGCCGAAGGCGTGGGAGCCCTCAGCCCAGGGC